>Ga0214919_10002864_pt1 | contig 26638 bp, 20 predicted proteins | sample LL1503_MetaG_FD_177994 | JGI IMG/M metagenome (GOLD analysis project Ga0214919, IMG submission 177994) | Freshwater microbial communities from Lake Lanier, Atlanta, Georgia, United States - LL-1503 | ecosystem: Environmental > Aquatic > Freshwater > Lake | place: USA: Georgia | collected...
CCGCAGCCAGTATCAAAGCTGCGTTTTTGGAATGCACCAAGTCCGCATCGCGCTGCCAGTCGTCCAGCCAGCCAGTGCTGCCGGGGTATTGATTTATGGCGGCAAAGTAGTCGTCTTTTGCTAGCGCTTCGTGCCAAGCTTCTGGCGAATTCACTACTTTCACCGCTATGCCCAAAGGCGCGGCGCGCGTTTGGATGACGGCAATGGATTGCGGGTGGCAGTCGCCGCCCACTACAAACGTATTGCCTTTGTTTTTTACGCTGCGCTTGGCCAGGGTCATGGCCTCGGCGGCAGCGGTGGCTTCGTCCAGCATGGAAGCATTGGCAATCGGCATAGCCGTTAAGTCGCAGACCATAGTCTGAAAGTTGACCAATGCCTCCATACGACCCTGGCTGATCTCGGCCTGGTAGGGCGTGTAAGCGGTGTACCAAGCGGGGTTCTCGAGGATGTTGCGCAGTATGACGCCCGGTGTGTGCGTGCCGTAATAGCCTTGGCCAATAAAACTTTTGAGCACCCGGTTGTGTGCAGCCATGGCGCGCAGTTCAGCCAAGGCTGCAGCCTCGCCGATGGCGGGGGGCAAATCCATCGGCGCGCTGCGCCGGATGTTGGCTGGCACGATGCCCGTAATCAAACTCTCGCGCGACGCTTCACCGATGGTAGACAGCATATGCGCCTCGTCCTGCGGTGATAGGCCAATATGCCGAGCGATAAATTCCTGCGGGTTTTCCAGGACGCTCCAGGAAGTGGCGATAGGTGTACTCATAGCGGCTTTCCTTGCAAACAGGGCGTGGCCTGCGATAGACAATTAGGAGACCAAAAATACGAACACGTTCAAGCTGTTAAGGTCTTGTACGCGGCTTCGTCCATCAATGCGGTGAGCTGACCGGGGTCGCTCAGGCGCACCTTGAAAAACCAGCCTTCGCCCTGCGGGTCGGTATTGGCAAGCGAAGGGTTGTCGCGCAAGGCTTCATTCACTTCGATGATCACGCCCGAGACCGGCATGAACACATCGGCAGCAGCTTTCACCGACTCGACCACGCCAGTGACATCTCCCTGCGCAAAGGCCTTGCCCACTTCGGGTAGTTCGACAAACACCACATCGCCCAGCGCGTCTTGCGCGTGGTGCGTGATGCCAACCACGGCGCTGCCGTTGTCTTGGGAAATCCATTCATGGTCAGCGGTGTAGAGGAGGCTCATAGATAATCCTTTTTGGCTAGTGAAAGAAGTTAGTGAAACGGTGCAATGTAAGCAGGCCTAAGCGGCCCGGCGGTAACGGTGGGGAACAAACGGCATAGCGCAGACCTGCATGGGCACACGCTTGCCGCGCACCAGTGCAAACAGCGGCGTGCCTATTTCCGCGCATGCCGGCGGCACATAGGCCATGGCAATCGGCACATCCGCGCTGGGGCCCAAAAGGCCGCTGCATACCGCGCCCGCGCTCTGGCCTTGGGCGTCTTCCAGTGCTGCGGGCTCGCGCACTGGTATGCGCTCCAGCGCCTGCAAGCCCACGCGCACGCGGCCTGCGCCCTGTTGCATTTGCGCAAACAAAGCCTCGGCACCTAAAAAACCACCGGCGCGCGCGCCACCTTCGCGGCGCACTTTTTGTATTGCCCACATCAGCTGCGCCTCCAAGGGTGTGGTGGCTGCGTCCATGTCATTACCGTATAGGCACAAACCAGCTTCCAGGCGTAAGGAATTGCGCGCGCCCAGCCCAATGGGCATGACCTCGGGCTGGGATAGCAAAGCCTGCGCCAGAGCGTGGGCGCCATCCTGATGCAGCGAGATTTCAAAACCATCCTCACCGGTGTAGCCACTGCGCGTGATGTAGAGCGCTTGGCCTTGCCAGTTGAAGCTTGCGCCATCCATAAACACCATGTCTTGAACGCCTGGCACGAGGCGCTGCATAGCGGTGAATGCGGCCGGACCTTGGAGCGCGAGTAAAGCGTGATCAGGCAATGGGGTAACGGTGCATTGCGCGCCGATGTGGGCTTGTATGTGCGCGGTGTCGGCCTGTTTGCACGCGCCATTGACCACCACAAAGATGCCGTCCTCGCGGCGACTGAACATGAGGTCATCGAGGATGCTGCCTTGCGCATTGAGCAACATGCCGTAACGCTGGCGGCCTTGCTCCAGACCGATTACGTCGACGGGTACCAATTGTTCAAAAGCCTGCGCCGCCTGCGGGCCTGATAGCAGCAACTGACCCATGTGCGAGACGTCAAAAAGCCCAGCCTGGGCGCGGGTATGCAGGTGTTCGGCCAGCACCCCGGCGGGGTATTGCACCGGCATGCTGTAGCCGGCAAATGGCACCATGCGTGCGCCAAGCGACACATGCAAATCGTAAAGCGGGGTGCGCAGCAAGGGCGCAAGAGGAGTGGCGGATTGGGGTTCAGACAAACGGGGCTCCAGATAAATGGCCTGCCCAATGCAGTGCGCAATGCGCGAGGTGCAAAGCAAGCCGGGAACCCTGTTGTCCGCTTTACCTGAGAGATTCAACGCCGACACCTGCCGACGCATTGCCCCTTCGGTGGGCGACCGCTGAGGGCCGCCTCTCTCCAACAGAATGATTAGTCAGTCCTTTTGCCTGAGCGTTCAGCCTTCGGCGGTCTTACGACTCTCTCCTGACCGCGCCATTCTAGTGCTAGGTCGGGGGCAACCGTCAAGGCTTTTTTCGAAGCCCAGTTGCAAGATGCCAGCCATCGCGGCGATACCGCAAAAGCGCGTCCTAGCCCTGCTTTGCTAGTTGTCGCTGATGAAAAATAAACCCCAAACTATTGAGCAACAACTGCGCGGCCAGGATGGCGGTGATGCCGGCGGGATCGTAGGCCGGAGCGACTTCCACCAGGTCCATGCCCACGATCCTGCCTCGGCAGCGCTTGACCAGCGCCTCGATGATTTCCAGCACCTCGTAGTACAAAAAGCCACCATGGCTGGGCGTCCCGGTGCCCGGTGCGATCGACGGGTCAAAGCCGTCGATGTCGATGGTGAAGTAATACTGCGGCGCCTCGGGAATCGCGGCCAGCACACCGGCTACGCCCATTTTGCGCACTTGGCGGACGGAATAAATCTGCGAACCGGCAGCACGCGCGGCGTCGTAGTCGTCACGGTTGGAGGAGGACACATTGCGTATGCCCAGCTGCGTCATACCAGTGATATGGTCCATCTCAGAGGCGCGGCGCAGCGGGTTGCCGTGGCCGTAGCGCACGCCGTGGCGCTCATCGACAAAGTCCAGGTGCGCGTCGAAATGCACTATGTGAATAGGGCCCATGCCGTCAAAGGCCTTGATCACCGGCGCGTGCACCGAATGGTCGCCGCCCAGCACCAAGGGCATGGCGCCTGAGGCCAGAATTTTGCGAATGGCGTACTCGGTATTGGCGTGGCTCTTGTGCATATCGGTGTGCACGATATCGGCGTCGCCCACATCCACGATACGCGCCTGGTCGCGCGTGAGGTACATCACATCGTCCTCATGATCGTAGGCCCCGGCATGGCCAAACGAAAACAAAGTGGAGGCCTCGCGGATGGCGCGCGGACCAAAGCGCGCGCCTGGCCGCCACTGCGTGCCCATATCATTGGGTACCCCGATGACTGCGACATCGGCGTCTATCGCGTTCCAGTCCACACACGCAGGGGATTTGGCAAACGTACAGTGGCCGACAAAAGGTAAATCCAGGCGGCCGCGTTGGTAGGTGTTGTCAGACATAAATAATTACGCTCCTATGCACCAGACTCTGCAGCCTGGAAGATAAAGTGGTCATCATAGGGGCTGAGCGTCACTGCGGCCGGTTTGCCTTAGCCGATTGCGCAGGCCGGCACGGGCCATTACCCCTGCCCAAAGTTAGTCCTCAGGATCGCTGCCTAGAATGGAACGACCTGGCGTCTGGAATTTCCCAAGCCCAAGCCTAACTGCGGAATTTGTAATGCGATTGTTGTCTCGACTACCCTGCTTACTGCTTTTTGTAAATCTGCTTATCCACACCCCCGCCCAGTCGCAAAGCGGGCCAATAAGTGCAGGCGCAGCGCAGCTCTACACCCAGGTGGAAGGCGTGAGCGAATACCGCCTAAGCAATGGATTGCGCGTCCTGCTAGCCCCCGATGCCAGCAAGCCGACCATGACAGTGAACATCACCTATTTGGTGGGCAGCCGGCACGAAAACTATGGCGAAACTGGCATGGCGCATCTGCTGGAGCACTTGGTGTTCAAGGGCACACCTTCGCGCGGCAACATCATGCAGGAGCTGGGTAAACGCGGCATGCGATTTAACGGCACTACCTCGTACGACCGCACCAATTACTTCGAGACCTTTGCCGCCAACGACGATAACTTGCAATGGGCGCTGGAGATGGAGGCGGACCGCATGGTCAACAGCTACATCGCGCTTAAAGACCTAGACACCGAGTTTTCGGTGGTGCGTAATGAAATGGAAATGGGCGAGAACAATCCGCGGCGCACGCTGTGGAAATACATGGCGGCCACCGCGTACGACTGGCACAACTACGGCAAGCCCACCATCGGTGCGCGCACCGATGTGGAGAACGTGCGTATCGAAAACCTACAAGCTTTTTACCGCCAGTACTACCAGCCGGACAATGCCGTGCTGGTGATTACCGGCAAGCTGGATGTGTCTAAAACCCTGTCGCTGGTCGAGCGCTATTTCGGCGCCATTCCCAAACCGGCGCGCACCCTTCCTGTGACCTATACGCGAGACGCTGTGCAGCAAGGCGCGCGCGAAGTCAGTGTCAAGCGCGTGGGCGATACGCAACTGGCAGCCGTGCTCTACCACACCGCAGCGGCCAGCCACCCAGACGCGGTAGCCATGGAAGCGCTGTCCGATATGTTGGCCGACACGCCCAATGGGCGTCTACACAAAGAGTTGGTCGAGAAGAACAAAGCGGTATCGATAGCACCTTGGAATTTTTCGCTGAAGGAGCCGGGCTATATCATTTTCATGGCCGAGTTGGGCAAAGAACAATCCATTACAGACCTGCGCGCCGGTCTGCAAGAGGCTTTAGAAAACATCAAAGCCCAACCCGTAACTGAGCAAGAGTTGCAGCGGGCTAAGACCAGCTTGATGGTCGGCTTTGACGACACCATGAACGACCCGCAGCGCTTAGCGATGCAGCTGTCCGAGAGTGCTGCCAACGGCGATTGGCGATTGTTTTTTTGGGAACGCGACCGCTTAGAGGCTTTGACCGCGCAACAAGTGCAAGCCGCAGCGGAAAACTATTTCAAAGAAAGCAACCGGACCTTCGGCCAGTTTATTCCCACCGCCGCACCCGAGCGCAGCGTGATACCCGAGCAGGTGGACGTGTCGGCACTGCTGGCCAATTACCAAGGACGCGCCGCAGTGAATGCCGGGGAAAATTTTGATGCCAGCCCCGCCAATATCGGTAAGCGCACACTGCACAGCACACTGCCCGGCGGCATGCAACTTGCCCTGCTGCCAAAGACCACACGCGGCCAAACAGTGAGCGGCCAATTGCAATTGGACTTTGGTGATGTCCAGTCACTGCAAGGCCAGGCTACCGTCTCAGCCTTAACCGCGCGCATGCTGATGCGCGGCGCTGGTACGCTCAACCGCGCAGCTTTGAGCAGCCGCTTAGATGAACTCAAGGCCAAAATCAGCGTCGATGGCGGTGGCTCCAGCGTGAATGTCAACTTTGAAACGGTGCGCCAACATCTGCCGCAAGTGCTGGATATCGTGCGCGACATTGTCCGCGCGCCCATGTTGCAGCCCGCTGAGTTCGAACAGCTGCGTAAAGAACGCATCACGCAAATTGAGTCACAACGCAGCGACCCGCAAGCTATGGCCTCGCAAGCCATGCGCAAAGCGCTGGACAACTACGCGGCGGGCGATGTGCGCAAGGCCTTGAGCGTTGATGAAATACTGGCCAATTTGCGCGCCACTAGTTTGCAAGATGTGCAGCGCTTCTACCAAGATTTTTACGGTGCCAGCCACGCCAAGCTAACGATGGTCGGCGAGTTCGATGTCGCTGCCGTTCAAGCCCAAAGTCAGGCCTTGTGGGGGGACTGGCGCAGCAGCAAGCCGTACACCCGGCTAACTAGAAATACCTACAGCGCCAGCCCTGCGCGGCTAATGCTGGCCGCGCCAGACAAACCCAATGCCATGTACTTGGCAGCACTGCCACTCAATTTGCGCGACGATTCGCCGGACTACATCGCCTTGGCGCTAGGTAACCGCGTGCTCGGCGGCGGCTCCAATAACCGATTGGAGGAGCGTCTGCGTCAAAAGGAAGGTATCAGCTATTCCGCCGGGAGTCAGTTGTTGGCCAGTAGTTTTGAGCCGGTTGCCGATTTGATTTTGTATGCAATTCATGCGCCACAAAACCTGGCGCGTTTGCAAACCGCCCTACGGGAAGAAACGGAGCGTTTGGTGCGTGATGGCATCACCGCACAAGAGCTGGACGACGCCAAAAAAGCCATGCTGGAATCAAGCAAAATTTCCCTGGCGCAGGACGGCGCATTAAGCGGCACCTTGTTAGGCCAACTGAGCACCGGACGCACCATGGATTACACCGCGCAGCGCCTAGCAAAAATAGAAGCCACCAGCTTGGAAGAAGTCAATGCTGCAATCCGCAAATACATGGACTGGAACCGCTTGGTGCATGTACACGCCGGTGATTTTGCAGGCGCGAGTAAAGCCGCTTCGCAGTAAGGTCTTTAGAGCGCTGCGAGTCGCATTTAGGACACAAGTCCGTCACTGCGAGGCGCGCCAGCGAAGCGGCAGTCCAGATCCCTCAGCGCTCTACGGGAGCCTCGTCTAGTGCATCACTTGGCACTGCTACTGGCGCTTTGAAAAACACGCCCTGAGCGATCAATACGCCAACACCCACCACCAGAGCGGCGGCGGCTTGGGTCCAGTTCCAGGCGCCGCCTAGCGCGAACAAAATAAGCATCACGTAAAACGGCGTGGCGTTAATGTGCAGCGAGGACAAGGCAATACCCAAATGCCCTACCGAGCGGATCCACAGTACCTGGCTAATGGCCAGCCCGCCAATCGCAAAAATTGCCAGGGCACCGAACTCACGCCAGCCCAACGCCGCCCACTGTGGCGGCGCCGCTCCGGCCAGCGCTGCTGCGCAAGCGGCCACCGTGGTCACTACCGCCGCACCCGTTAAGGTCACCGTAGTGCGGCCCAAGGGACTGAGGTCGGGAAAGGAAGTGACCGTCATCCGCGAACCCAGGGTATAGACCAGTACCGAGACAAAACTCATCAAAGCGCCCAATCCCAAGGCGAGTTGCTGGTTGCCACCATCGAGCGCCATCACGCCGCCCACCAAGCTGAGCGCCACACCGATCACCAAACCCCGGCTAAGCTTGCGACCATCCAACAGCACTTCGATAGCAATGCCCACCACCGGCATCGAGGCGGAAATGATCGCTACCGTAACGGCATCGGTCATACCCTGCCCAACAACCAGCAGGAACGCGCCCAGTCCGATGGTGGAGCCTCCCACACGAATCCCCTGCCACCAGGGTGCCTTGCGCAGCGCATCGGCACCTTCGAGTAACAACCACAAGGGAAGCAAGCAACAAGCCGCCATAACCATGCGCGCCGCCGTCAAGGGAAGCGGCGGCACGGTGCCAAGCAGCAAACTGGCTGCGGGCAGGCCCATGGCCCAGATCAGCATAGACAGCATGCACACCACATTGGCAGCCCATGCGGAAGGCGGGACAGGGCTGGGCATCATGCTTGCTAGTGCGGTGGGCGCTTTTTAGGTTGGGGCTTCGAGCCGATGGCATAGTGCGCATCAAGGGATGCGTGCACCACGCGATTGTGCTTGAAGGGCCTGCGCGCCAGCAAGCCAGAGATTTTTTTAGTCCCAGGCGGCGGCGAAGGCTATCAGCATCAGCCCGCAGGCCCAAACGAGCGGACTGCGCGCGAGGGCCTGACGGGACTGGTCCCGCCCATGGGCGAGACGGCGCGCCTTGCGCAAAGCGCCACGTTGAGCTAAAGCGGAACGGGCGATAGAAAGCATGGACATGGCGGCTACTCCTTGCAAGGCGGATTGATGTTCTTTACTATTGTTTCGTCTCTTTGAGAGCCACCACGGTAAGTCAGGTCAATCTGCAGGTGCAGCGCAAAGGCAAAATCGCCCTATGAACTACAAAAATATATGGAATCAATGGCCCATTTTTGTCCCCATAGCAAGCGCACTGGCTTTGTATGGCGTAACCGGTGTGCAGCTGCCAGGCCTACAAGCCTTGTGGCTGGTGCTGGCATTGCTGATGGCGGTGATTGCCTCGGTGCACCATGCTGAGGTGATTGCCCACCGCTTGGGCGAGCCTTATGGCACGCTGGTATTGGCATTGGCCGTCACGGTGATCGAAACCGCATTGGTGCTATCAATGATGAAGGCCGGTAACAAGGCCAGCGCCACGCTGCCACGCGACACCATTTATTCGGCAGTCATGATCGCCTGCAATGGCGTGGTGGGCATTTGCCTGTTGCTGGGCGGTTTGCACCACAAAGAGCAGTTGTTCCGCATCGAAGGCACTGGTTCGGGCTTTGCCGCACTGGCCACACTGTCGGTAATGGTGCTGGTCATGCCGCTGTACACCACCAGTTCGCCCGAAGGCACCTACACAGATTCGCAATTAATTTTCGTAGCGCTGTCCTCAATGGCCTTGTGGCTGGTGTTTGTGTTTATCCAGACCATACGCCACCGCGACTATTTTTTGCCCATGGAAAGCGCGGGCGATGAATCGGTGCACGCACAACCACCCGGCTTGATGCAGGCGCGCTTGAGCTTTGTACTTTTACTGATTGCCCTGGGGTGCGTGGTCGGCTTTGCTAAGCTGCTCTCGCCAGCGATTGAAGCGGTGGTCAAGGCCTACCGTGCGCCAGCCCCCGTGGTGGGTATCGTCATCGCCCTAATTGTGCTGCTGCCCGAGACTTGGGCGGCTATCCGTGCCGCGCGCGCAGACCGTTTGCAAACTAGCATGAACCTGGCCATAGGCTCGGCTCTGGCCAGCATTGGACTGACGATCCCCTTGGTGGTACTGGCCTGCGTGCTGCTGCACCTGCCCCTAACGCTGGGCCTGGAAACGAAAGACGTCGCCTTGCTGGCGCTGACCTTTTTGGTGGGCAGCATTACCCTGGGCTCGGGCCGCACCAATGTCATGCAAGGCGCCATCCACCTCGTCCTGTTTGCAAGCTTTCTATTTCTGACCTTGGTGCCCTGACAATGCAGGCGGCCTGCGACAAAGCGCGACATGGCCGCTAGCATCTGGAATATTGCAAGGAGATTACCCCATGGAACCGACCCTCGAAAGCTTCACGGCCCAAGCTATGGACGAAGGCTTTGACGAAATTTTGGTGCGCGAATGGGCACCCGATTTGGTGATCGATACCCACACCCATGCATTTGCCGTCAGCGCGCACGTGGTGCGCGGCGAGTTCTGGCTGACGATCGATGGCAACATCCGCCATATCCCGGCGGGCCAAGGCTTTCGCCTCGCGCGCGATGTGCCCCACGCCGAGCGCTATGGCGCGCAAGGCGCAACGGTGTGGGTGGCGCGGGCAAACTGAGCGCGGCTAGGTGCTACACAAACAACTCGTATTTAAAGACCGCGTGCTTTGACTTCCCCAAGGTCTCAACGTGTATTGGTACTGGGCGCCACCGGCACCATCGGACAAGCCACGGTGCGCGCTTTATTGCACCAAGGCCACCAAGTGGTCTGCCTGATACGGCCCCGTGCAGGCGTGGGCGGCAAGCAGAAAGTACAAGACTGGCAAGCGCGTTTGCCCGGCGCATTGATACGCACTGGCGATGTCACCGACCCGCAGTCCCTGCGCCGCGACGGTTTTGCCGGCGAGCACTTTGATGCGTTAGTGTCCTGCCTGGCCTCGCGCACCGGAAACCCCAAAGACGCCTGGGCCATCGACCACCAGGCCCATCTGCAGGCGCTGCATGCGGCGCAAGAGGCCGGTGTGCAGCACTTTGTATTGCTTTCGGCCATCTGTGTGCAAAAGCCATTGCTGGTTTTTCAGCGCGCCAAGCTGGCTTTTGAAGATGCCCTGGTGCAATCGGGGTTGCGCTATTCCATCGTGCGGCCCACTGCGTTTTTTAAATCGCTTTGTGGACAAATAGAACGGGTGCGCAAGGGCAAAGCTTTTTTACTTTTTGGCGATGGCCAGTTGACCGCATGCAAACCGATTAGCGACGAAGACCTGGGCGACTACCTGGCAGGATGTCTGCAGGACAGTAATTGCCACAATCGCATCCTGCCTATAGGTGGGCCAGGGCCGGCGATCACGCCGCTGCAACAAGGGGAAAAGTTGTTTGCGCTGCTGGGCAAGCCACCACGCTACACCCATGTTCCGGTGAAGATGATGGATGTCATCATCGGCGTCTTGTCGCTGCTGGGCCGCACCATCCCGCCGCTGGCAAACAAAGCCGAATTCGCGCGCATAGGCCGCTACTACGCCACCGAGTCCATGCTGGTCTGGGACGCGCAGGCAGGCCGCTACGATGCAGATGCCACACCTTCTACCGGCACGCATACCTTATGGGATTGCTATGCATCGCTGGTTCGCGAAGGCGCCTCGCTAGAGCGCGGTGACCACGCGATTTTCTAAAGTGCGCAGCGCAGAAAATCAGATTCATACCCAGGTCACCGCGCATACTAAACATGCAAGTTACATTATTTTGAGCAGCCCAACACTATGACGCTTATTGCCCAACGCTTAGCCGCCCTACGCGCTGAAATGGAGAAGCATCAGCTTGACGCCTGGGTGTTGCCTTCTTCCGACCCGCATAACTCGGAGTACATGCCACTGCGCTGGAAAGTGCGGCAATACATTTCGGGTTTCACCGCCTCGGTGTCCACCATGGTGGTGCTCAAAGACAGCGCCTACATCTGGGCCGACGGGCGTTACTGGCTGCAGGCCGAACAGGAATTGGCTGGCACCGATATTCAAATCGTGTACCTGGGCAAGCCCGATGTGCTGCCCTGGAACCAGTGGCTGGCCGAGACCCTGGCGCCCGGCGCACGCCTGGGCTTTTACGGGGCGACCATGATGGTGAAGGCGATGGCCGATATAGAGGGCGCGCTCCAATCTAAAAACGTCAGCCTCGTCACTCAATATGACTTGTGCGATGCCGTCTGGACCGACCGGCCCAGCTTTCCGATGGAACCGGTATTTGCCCATGGGCTGGAATTTGCAGGCGAGAGCACTGCGCAAAAGCTGGCTAAAGTGCGAAACGAAATGCGCAAAGCCGGGGCGCAAGCGCACGTGCTCAATGCGCTAGACGATATCGGCTACCTGCTCAATCTGCGCGGCACCGATGTACCCATCTCGCCTTACTTTCATGCCTATCTGGTGCTGACCGAAGACAGAGCCGTTCTGTACGCTCACCTGGCGCGTTTTAGCCTGAGCTTACGCACCAACCTGGCCGAGCAAGGCGTTGGCCTGCAAGACTACGATGGTTTCTTTGCAGGCCTGTCCACACTGGCCAGGCACCACGTGCTAGTGGATCCGGCACAAAGCAATATGCTGACCTTTGCCACCTTGCGCGCCCATGGCTGCACGCTCGTGGAAAAGCGCGCGCCTTCGGTGCTGCTTAAGGCAGTGAAAAACACCAGTGAAATCAGCCACTGGAAAAATTGCTTTGTGCGCGACGGCGTAGCCATGGTGCGCTTTTTGCGTTGGTTTTACGACAGCGTTGGTGGTGGGCAATTGACCGAACGCATTGTGTCTGACCGCATCGATGGCGAGCGCGCCAAACTAGACTTATTTCGCGGTCTGAGTTTCACCTCGATACCCGCCTACGGCCCCAACGCGGCCATGATGCATTACGGCCTGAAAGACGGAGTGAGCACACCCGTAAAGGCGGAAGGCTTTTTTCTGCTGGACTCGGGTGGGCAGTACGACGACGGCACCACCGACATTACCCGCACCTTTGTCTGCGGCCCCGTGAGCGAAGACCAGGCGCGACATTACACCCTGGTGCTCAAAGGCATGCTGCGCTTGTCCGCTGCGATTTTTCTGCACGGCACGCGCGGCCTGCAGTTGGACGTGCTGGCGCGCCAGGCGCTGTGGAACGAAGGCGTGAACTACGCCTGTGGCACTGGCCACGGCGTGGGCTATTTCAACAATGTGCACGAAGGTCCGCACAGCATCAGCACCGGCCTGATCGACCAGGCCATCCTGCCCGGTATGGTGGTGACCAATGAACCTGGCGTGTACCTGCCCGGCCGCTATGGCATTCGCATTGAAAACATTCTTTTGTGCAAAGACCATGTGGCCACCGAGCACGGTAAGTTTTACTGTTTTGAAGCGCTAACCCTGTGCCCCATAGATACGCATGTGGTGCGCAAAGACTTGCTGGGCGCTGAGGAGACTGCCTACCTCAATGCCTACCATGCCACTGTGTTGGAACGCCTGAGCCCGCACTTGCAAGGCGAAGATTTGCGCTTTTTGCAGGAAGCTTGCAAGGCTTTGTAGGCAGCACCAGGACGCAAGCCGCTTGCGTAAAGGCACTGAATAGTGGATGGCAAAACCAACAAAAAATTTGCTTTTCTTTAGTCAGTGGGCGCCACCATCCCAATGTTCACCTAAGGCCTGGGCTTGTTCTAATATCAATTTAACGACATAGTCTTGCTGGTCCGGCGGATATTTGTACTTCTTAAGGATGCGCTTGACCATCAAGCGCAGTTTGGCCCTAACGCTTTCTCTTTCTCACCAGTCCAGCACCTGCTTGAATACGTCCTCGAGGGCAGCTGCGGGCACAGCGGGGTTGAGCCAGTCAATGGCCGCACGCAAACTGATGGCAACACTATCTCCCGCGTGCTGTGGCGCTCCAGGCATGGGTCCAGTTGGTCTAGATCACGGGCGTTCAGGGGCGTGTAGCACACTGAGGCCAGCCAGCCGAGGGCTTCTTATTCGAGTTGGTCTTCGGTCATGTTTTTATCTGCACTCTGCTGACTTATTGACTAAGCAACTGGATGTAAGCCGCATAACTGAAAGTGCGGTTCTTTTTTTGACCCGTCATTTCGGTCAGTATGCCCAATTCTTCCAGCAGTTTGATGGCGGTATTTGCCGTTGGAAAAGTGGTCTGTACGGCCTCGCACGCCCGATCCACCGACAAGCGTGGCATGGTGGGCAGCAATTCAAACAAGCGGTAACTGACAGCATTGGCCTTGGGATGCGCCAACAAACGCCGACGGTCATTGGCAACCAAACTGGCCAATGCCACTACAGAACGCTCTGCCTGTGCAGCGGCGTTTTGCACCGCTTCCAGGAAAAACTGCACCCATCCCTCCCAATCACCCTCTGTACGGATGGCCGACAAACGGCGGTAATACTCTGACTGGTGCTGCTTTAGGTAGCCACTCAAGTACATCAAGGGCTCAGGTAGCAACTGCCACTGCTCCAATAATGCGGCGATCAACAAACGCCCAATACGGCCATTGCCATCGAGGTATGGGTGAATGGTTTCAAACTGAGCATGCACCAAAGCCACGCGCACCAAGGCAGGCAACGCTGTTTGTTCAGCATGAATAAACCGCTCCAGATCAGCCAATAAAGCGGGTACTTGATCGGCGGGTGGCGGCACAAACATGGCATTGCCCGGCCGCGTGCCACCAATCCAGTTTTGCGACTTTCGCAGCTCACCGGGCTGCTTGCCCGAGCCGCGAGCCCCATCCAGCAAGCGGCGGTGCACCTCGCTGAGCAGCCGCACACTGATGGGCAAGCCCTGCGGACTCCGAAGCTGAGTTTGAACCCACTGAAACGCCTGCAAGTAGTTGGTCACCTCTTCAACATCGTCTGTGTTGCTGATGGCGATGCCTGCCTCTTCGTCAAACAAATCGACCAAGGTGGCCTGCATGCCCTCGATTTGCGATGTCATCAACGCCTCTTGGCGAATGGCGCTGTAAAGCAACCAATCCACAGACGGCACCAGCCCAGCCACCGCAGACAGGCGCTGCAAAGCCATGACCGCCGCATCATTGTGTGTGCCCCAAACGGAATCAGCCAGCACCGGCTCCGCTGGTGGCAATGCATGCGGAACAAACGCAAGCACGGGCTCGCCCAAGGTCCTAGATACTGAATAGCTACCAGTGATGCGCTTCATAAATAGAATTTTTTAATACAAAGAAAGATATTAAAGTATTCTTTAATATCAGTCAATGCTTTTAAAGCTCGCTTTAATTTGATAGCGGATGGCGATCACCCACCCAGCATTCATTTCTTCTGGTTTTCCCCGTCAAGCCAAGCCCTGAATCACCTGCCTGACGGCTGCATTCATCTTGACGATGCGCGGCACAAACCACCAACGCGTTTTGTTCGAGTGGGTCTTCGGTCATTGACAATCAGTTTCACGACCATGTCGCGCAACTGGCTTTGCAAGGAAACCCCTCGGCCTTCAAAGCGGCGGAACGGGCGCCGCCACATCAGGGCATTGCTGCTAAAGGTGGCCTGCATTAGCGTGCAATCGGATGGATTGCACGGCGCATTGGCATGCTGCGGCGCAACAGACTATTTGCAGTATGTGAACTGGTATTACGCATAGTTTGAATCTGGTCTTATACCGACGTCTGGCTGCTGTCTATTATCGGGCGACCCTTACCGCACGTACCGAACCAACAGCCGACATGACTATCGAATACCTGAAAACCGCCAAACATAGCGCGCAAAGCCATGACAGCGACACCACCGCCACGGTGCAGGCCATGCTCTCAGCCATACGCGCGGGTGGCGAAGATCGAGTGCGCGAATACGCACGCACGCTGGACGGCTGGCACGGCCCTATTGTTTTGGGGCCAGAGCACTTTGCACGCGCTGACCAGGCTTTGAGCGAAGGCGTGAAAGCCGATATACGCTTTGCGCACCGCCGCGTTACTGATTTTGCCCAGCGTCAGCGCGATGCTATGCAGGAATTCAGCCATGAATTTATGCCCGGCCTGACGGCAGGCCAGCGCCTGATTCCCTGCCAAAGCGCGGGTTGCTACATACCCGGCGGGCGCTATGCGCATGCGGCCAGCGCCATCATGAGTGTGGGCACGGCCAAGGTGGCCGGGGTCGGCCATATTGTGGCCGCCACACCGGCCCAGGGCGCACAAGGCATCCATCCGGCGATTTTGTACGCGCTGCAACTATGTGGCGCCGACACCGTATTGGCTCTGGGCGGCGTGCAGGCAATTGCCTCCATGACCATGGGCTTGTTTGGTTGCAAGCCAGCCGACATCATCGTCGGCCCCGGCAACCGCTATGTGGCCGAGGCCAAACGCTTACTGTTCGGGCAAGTAGGTATTGACGTGCTGGCCGGACCGACTGAATCCTGCGTGATTGCTGACGACAGCGCCGATGCCGACATCGTGACCGCCGATCTGGTGGGCCAGGCTGAGCACGGGCCTGACTCACCGGTGTGGCTCATCAGCAGCTCGCGCACTTTGGCTGAACAGGTGATGGCGCGGGCCCCTGCCGCCATTGCCGCCTTGCCTGAGCCTGCGCGCAGCGCAGCCGGCGCAGCGTGGCGCGACTATGCCGAAGTAGTGTTGGTGAGTACGCCCGAAGAAGCGGTGCAGGTGAGCGACCGGTATGCGCCCGAACATGTGCAAGTCATGGCGCGCAATCTGGACTGGTGGCTGGCACAGCTATCCAATTACGGATCGCTTTTTTTAGGCGAGAACACCACGGTGGCCTACGGCGACAAGTGCAGCGGGCCCAACCACATCCTGCCCACACGCGGCGCGGCGCGGTATTCCGGCGGCTTGTCAGTCGGTAAATTTATCAAGACGCTCACCTGGCAGCGCCTGGACCGCAGCGCCGGTGGAGCAGTGGGCCAGGTGGCGGCGCGCATCTCGCGGCTCGAGGGCATGGAAGGGCATGCGCGTACAGGTGATATCCGGCTACACAAATTTTTCCCTGAACAAACATTCGATCTGGGCAGTCTGGACGACTATCCAGCCGAGTCCTGGAGCGGCGCGCATGCGGCCACCAACGAACCTAGCGTTTAAGTTTTAACCATTCCTTAGCCAACTACAAAGCCTGTCATGAAACTTGCCAAATTTCCCCGCCTCCGCATTACCCACGGCCCCACACCGCTGGAGCCTATGCCGCGCCTGAGCGCAGCGCTGGGCGGACCCACGCTGTGGATCAAACGCGACGACTGCACCGGCTTGGCTACCGGCGGCAACAAGACACGCAAGCTGGAATACCTGGTGGCCGAAGCGATACAACAAGGCGCCGACACCTTAATCACGCAGGGCGCCACCCAGTCCAACCATGCACGCCAAACCGCCGCCATCGCCGCCAAGATGGGCATGCAATGCCACATCATCTTGGAAGACCGCACCGGCTACCGCCACGCCGACTACCAGCATTCGGGCAATGTGTTTTTGGACTATTTGTATGGCGCGCACGTCAGCGAGGTGGCGGCAAATACGCCCATGGATGCGGCCATGGAAACCCTGGCTGCGCAATTGCGCGCAAAGGGCCGCAAGACCTACATCATTCCCGGCGGCGGCTCCAATGCAGTGGGCGCGCTGGGCTATGTGACCTGCGCACTCGAACTGGCCGACCAGGCTATGAACCTCGGCCTGGTGATCGACAGCCTGGTGCATGCCACCGGCAGCGCGGGCACGCAAGCGGGCCTGGTAGTGGGCATGGAAGGCGCACGCACCCAGATACCGGTGCTGGGCATAGGCGTGCGCGCCCCGCGCCAGCCGCAGGAAGAAAAAGTATTTGCACTGGCGCAGCAAACCGCCGCGCTGATCGGCGTGCCAGGCGCGGTGCAACGCGAACATGTGGTCGCCAATTGCGATTACATCGGCGAGGGTTATGGCATCCCCACGCCGGGCATGATGGAAGCCGTGACCATGCTGGCGCAGCTCGAAGGCATATTGCTGGACCCGGTGTATTCGGGCAAAGGCATGGCCGGCTTGATCGACCTGATCCGAAAGGGCCACTACCATAAAGACCAGAACATTGTGTTTTTGCACACCGGCGGCTCGGTCGGCCTATTCGGTTACCAGCACGCTTTCCCCTACCCCACATGATCGCCACCGCGGCCATCGTCCAGGTCAGCGGCGCTATGCACGCGGAGCACGCATGATCGGCGTGCTTGGCGGCATGGGTCCGTTAGCCACGGTGGATTTTTTCGCCAAAGTGGTGGCGGCTACGCCGGCGCAAGACGATGCCAGCCATGTGCCCTTACTTATCCATAGCGACCCGCGTATTCCAGGTCGGCCTGCTGCGCTTTTACATGGCGGTACCTCGCCCCTGCCAGCACTGCTAGCCGCGCGCGACCGCTTGATTGCCGCCGGTGCGCAAGGCCTGGTGATGGCTTGCAACACGGCACATTATTGGCATGCCGCTTTGCGCGAGGGCTGTGCGCTGCCCTTTCCTTCGATTGTGGATGTAGCTTGCGATGCGGCCTTGCTGCGCTTTGGCACTGGCGCGCGCATCGGCCTTGTAGCCACCCGCGCCACGCTGGCCACCGGTTTGTTTAACAGCGCCTTGCAAAGCCGCGGCCTCACCTGGGTGGCCACTCGCCAATCTGCATTGGACGACTGGGTCTTGCCGGCGATTGCTTTAGTTAAAGCTGGCAAAACCGCGCAAGCCGCGCCGCTGCTGGCGCAAGCAGTTTTGCAAATGCAGGCCGACGGCGCGAGCGGCATCATCCTCGCTTGCACCGAAGCACCCATGGCCTTGGAACACACCGCGCCGAGCGTGCAAGCCCTTTGCCTGGACAGCACCGAAGCCCTGGCACAAGCCACGGTAGCCCTGTGGCAGAAACTATCGCAAGCCGAGGCTAAGGATTCAACATATGGCTAAGCGCTCTGCCATACGGTTGGTCGGCAGGCGCGAGGCCATGACCCAAAGTTTTATCTGTGCGAAGGAGAGCGGATATGTCTGATAACAGCCCAAGCCGTGCGCGCATGCAGCTGGACCTCACGTGGCAGGAGGCCGTACCGCAGGCCGGCGTGCAAGCGGCCTTGGCTTTGATGGACAGCGGCAAGATGCACCGCTACGGCGAGACGGGCGCCAAACCCGGCGAAGCGGCGGCCTTAGAAGCACAGTTCGCCGCCGAGCTGGGCCTGCCCTACTGCGTAGCCATGAATTCTTGCGGCTCCACGCTGTTTGCTGCGTTGCGTTGCAGCGGAGTGCGCCCGGGCGACAAAGTGCTGAGCAACTGCTTTACCCTGGCCCCAGTGCCCGGTGCCATTGCCCATGCCGCTGCCGTGCCGGTACTGGTGGATGTGACCGAAGATTTGCTGATTGACCTGGAGGACTTGCGGCGCAAAGCCACTGCCAGCGGCGCCAAAACTTTGTTGCTTTCGCACATGCGTGGCCATATCTGCGATATGGATGCTTTAACCGCTATTTGCCAAGAATTTGGCATTGCATTGATCGAGGACTGTGCCCATACGATGGGCGCATCCTGGAACGGTAAAGCCACAGGCACTTGGGGTGTTGCGGGTTGCTTCAGCCTGCAAAGCTACAAGCACGCCAATAGCGGCGAAGGCGGTTTGCTGGTCACAGCCGATCCCGACTTGGCGGCGCAAGCGGTGCTGCTTTCGGGTAGCTACATGCTTTATGCCTCACACCTGGCGCGGCCTGGGCCGGAGGTGTTTGAACGCTGGAAATACCACACGCCCAACTTCAGCCTGCGCATGAGCAATTTGCCCGCCGCACTGGCGCGGGCGCAATTGGGCGAAGTGCTCCAAGAGCGCTGCCAACGATGGAATCAACGCTATGGCTGGTTAGCTGGTGCGCTGGAGGGCGCAGCGCATATACGTCTGCCGCGGCGCCCGACCAAGGAGCAATTTGTCGGTAGTTCGATTCAATTTTTGCTGCGGGATATGAGTCGCGCGCAAATGCAATCGGTGATTGCCGCCTGCGCGGAACAAGGCGTGCACATTAAATGGTTTGGTGCTGACGAGCCTGTGGGTTTCACCAGTGTATGGACGCACTGGCGATACTTCGGCCAATCGCAGGATTTGCCTCAGGCGCAAACTGTATTGAGTGCTTTGTGCGACCTGCGCCTCCCCTTATCGCTGACCCAGGCCGATTGCCTGGGCATTGCGGACACGATACGAGCGGCTGTGAAAAGCGTGTTTTCGTAGGACCATGCCCCGCATGGATTTTTTTTATAAAAAGGAGTCAACCATGAAATTCACTAAACGCCAATGGCTAGCACTAGCTGCCAGTGCCGCCCTATGCGGCCAGGCCGCACTAGCACAGCAAAAAGAGGTGACCTTTGCGCACCAGGACATGCTGGTGCCTTTCCAGGCGGTCATCGAATCGGGTGAGCTAGAGAAGGCCACCGGCTACAAAATAAACTGGCGCATGTTCGGCGGTGGCGGCGACGTCATCAAGGCCATGGCTTCGGGCGATGTACAACTCGGCCAGGTCGGCTCCAGCCCCTTGACCGCTGCAGTAACCCAGGGCCAGGATATCAAACTGTTCTGGATTTTGGACGACATCGCCGACGCCGAGGCGCTGATTGCGCGCAATGGCAGCAACGTCAATTCGGTTAAAGACCTCAAGGGTAAAAAAGTGGCTACGCCTTTCGTATCCACCGCCCATTACCAGTTGATGGCAGCGATGAAGCTCGAAGGCTTAAGCGCCAAAGATGTGAACGTGCTGAACCTGCGTCCACCGGAAATTGCCGCAGCCTGGGAACGTGGCGACATCGACGCTGCCTTCATCTGGGACCCAGTGCTCTCCAAAATCAAGGGCAACGGCAAGTCCATTGCCAGCTCTGGATCGATCGGGCAAAAAGGCTATCCCACGTTTGACGGCATTGCTGTCAATACCAAATGGGCTACGGAAAATGACGCGTTCATGGTGGCCTTGGTCAAAGCTCTTAACAAGGCCGACAGCGAGTACCGCGCCAACAAAGCATCCTGGACGCCCGACACACCCCAAGTCAAAGCGATTGCCCGCGTGACCAAGGCCGACGTGAAAGACGTGCCCGCCGCGATGGCACTTTATGTCTTCCCCACCGCAGCAGAGCAACTCGGCCCCAAATGGTTGGGTGGTGGCGCTGCAAAGGCCATGGCAGAGACTGCCGTGTTCTTGAAAGAACAAGGCCGCATTCAGGAAATCAAGCCTGATTACAAAGTGTTTGTGACCGATAGCTACGCAAAAAGGGCAGCTAACTAAGCAACCGTTTTCGCGTCATTTGAGCCCCCGCCGATGGCTGGGGCTTTTTTTTGTCTAAATTTGAGGAATATCGTCATCGGCACTGAATATGGCCCGTTTCAAGAGAATAATGAACGTTACAAGGATAGATTCCAAACCATGAAGCGAAAATTTCATAAGCTCTGTGGTGCGCCCAAGAGACCACAAGAGCCGCAATCAGGACGCTGGCCGAGCAATCCTCCTACTTAGTTGCCGCAAGCAAGCATGAATATTCCTACACGATTGCGCCAATTTCTTTACAACGGCCCCGACATTAACAGGCGCAATTTGCTGCTGCTTGCGCTGGTCCTCGGTTGTATCAACACCATGGTTTACTTCTGGCTGCCATCGCCAGGTTTTGATCACAAACTCAATTTTCTAGCCTTTGTTATTTTTTCTATATTAATTAGTCTAGTGATATTTTTTAACGCCGTAAGCTTAAGCGCGCATGCCTTGGTATTTCTTAGCTTTATTCTTTTGGTGGTTATGGTTGGACAATCGGGAGGCATCAATTCTCCGAATATTGTCTGGATGCCAGTACTGGCAATTGCCGCGCTTTTGTTGATCAACTTTCGATGGGCGGCAATCTGGCTGGCAATCATATTGCTGCACAACTTAGGCCAGTTTTTAGCGGTCCAATTCCACTGGATAGAAGGCACGGTAAACCCGCAGAACATGCCGCTGGATTCGGCGCTGCTGATAAAACTCAATATTGTGCTTTTCCTCATGATGGCTCTTGGCATCTACGACTGGATGTACCGCAACAAGATGCAATACATGTCCGAGCGCAATATGGAGCTTGAGGCCACGCAAACGGCTCTCCTACAAGCACAGAGCCACAAAGATGAATTTATAGCTTCTGTGGGTCATGAGTTACGTACGCCGATGAATGCGATTTTGGGCCTCAACGACGTGCTTATCGATGAACTGGCGGATGAACCAGAACAAGTCAATGCGGCTCAACATATCCGCGAAGCCACCAACCAATTGCTGCGCGTCGTCAACGACATCCTGGATATCGCGCAGTTGGAGGCCGGACGTTTTCATTTTTCCGAAGAAAGCTTTTTATTAGCTGATGCTTTGCAAATATGCATGAAAAAACATGAGGCAAAGGCCTACGCCAAGTCGCTATTCCTGCTTACGGACATCCAGATTGGCCCCGAAAGTTGGGTACGCGGTGACAGCCAGCGGCTGGCGCAAGTGCTTAGTCATCTGCTGGAAAATGCTATCAAATTCACCTCGCAAGGTGGCGTATATGTGAGAGCTTTGAAACAAGCGCAGGTACTACGAATCGAAGTAGAGGACACCGGAATCGGTATCGCACCGGAGGAAATCGACACCATTTTCAGTCGCTTTACCCATTCCAACAGGACCACCCACCGGGCCTTTGACGGTGCTGGACTAGGATTGGCGGTCAGCGAGAAATTGGTTTCACAAGCGGGCGGAAGAATCGGCGTGGTCCGACTGCCGACCCAGGGATCACTCTTTTGGCTGGAGTGGCCTATGCCGGATGCAGAGGCGCTTCAAACATCGGACAAGCCCCAAACCAGCTTAAGTTCCATATCTTGGCGCTTTTTGATTGTGGATGACCATCCCATGAACCAAATGGTCGTGCAAATCATGCTGCGAAAACGCTGGCCACAGTGTCAGATAGATATCGCGGAAAACGGATCCTTAGCTTTGGAACGATTGAATCAAGAAAGCTACGATCTGGTGCTTATGGATTTATACATGCCTGTACTTGACGGGTTTGCGGCCACCAAACATATTCGACAACATACGGACCCGCGGATCCGATCCACAGCGATTATTGGCTTAACTGCAAACAAAGTATCGGGAGATATCCAAAGCTGCCTCGACCTTGGCATGCAATCAGTAGTCTTTAAACCGATAGACCAAGAAATATTTTTTGCAGTGATTGAAAACCACCTTCAAGCAGGCGCACACCATGAAGTTGCCGGTTAGCTTCAATTTACCCGGGTTTGATAAGGTTGCAATGGCAAGCAATCCGCGACGTGTTTTTGACTATGCGATGTTGGTCTTGGCCAATATTTCCTCAGTTCTTGCTTATGTCACCACACAATACTCCGAAGTGGCGATGGTCAATGGGATTGCCTGCATTTTTTGGGCTGCTCTGCTACTTTGGTTTCATTTGGGTTTATCCGATGAGGCGAGCTGTCATTTAGGTTCGGCCATTGCTGCGGTAATGGTTTGTACAACGGCCTGGTACTCCGGCGGCGTGTACTCAAGTATGTTGGCGTGGTTGTCCGTTTTGGTGATCGTAAATTATTTTGTGATCGGACCTATCGCAGGCCTGGTTTGGATCGTGATCACCTTATGCGTCCATATCTTTGAGACTTACAGCGCAAGCTGGTTGGGATGGGGTCCGCTACGAGTTGGTACGGTGTTTGCACAAAGCGCCAATTCGTTGACTGACTACTCGATGATATTTATTTGCATAGCGCTGATCTTGTTTTTTTACCATCGCATCAACGAGCGGGCCTATTCCGATCTCGTGCAGCGCCAAACCGAATTGCAAGGCAAGCGAAAAGAATTGGAAGCAGCACTGGCAGTACGCGACCGTTTCATCGCTTCGGTCAGCCATGAGCTGCGTACCCCAATGAATGCCATTCTTGGATTGAGTGACCATTTAAAGTCTAGTGTGAAGGACAAGCCCGGTGCAATTGCGGTTCTCGAACATACGAACCAAGCTGCCGACCATCTAATGACTGTAATTAACGATGTGTTGGACTACACGCAGTTCAAGTCTGGCCAGCTTCGCCCGCAATGGGAAAAAGTGCAATTGCATGACGCGCTGCACAATGCTTTTGGATTGTTTCAACCCAGAGTTTCCTCCAGCAATTTGCGCTATATCTGCCAAATTGATGACTCCGTACCGAAATGGGTGCATACCGATAAGCATAGGCTTAGGCAGGTTCTTGTCAACTTGCTTGGAAATGCGATTAAATTTACTGAGTCCGGATTTGTTTTGCTTAGCGCCAGCGCAGATTCCGAGGAGACCGTGGAATTCTCGGTGCAGGACAGCGGAATTGGCATCTCCGAAGACGAAAAGACCAGACTGTTTGACCGTTTTTCTCAAGCAAATCCAACCATCCAAAGGCGTTTTGGCGGTTCCGGCCTAGGATTACTGATCTCTAAACAGCTCGTGCACTTGCTTGGCGGAACCATAGGCTTTGATAGCGAACCGGCTAAAGGCTCTCGCTTTTGGTTTCGTTTGCCGCTAAAAGCCGTAGAAGCGCCCGAGGCGCCGCCAACTGTCGAAAGCCAGCATATCAGTCCGTCTTCACCACATTGGCGTGTGCTCATCGTTGATGACCACCCGGTCAACCGACTTTTGTTGCGCCAGGTGCTGCTTAGCCAATGGCCCAGGATCAGTGTCTACGACGCAAGCGGAGGTCAGGAAGCCCTTAAAGTCATTCAAACTAAGGCTATCGATCTGGTATTGATGGACATGGTCATGCCAGAGATGGACGGTATTGAAACTACCCGCGCCATCCGCAGCCAGAGCATGGGCGCCGCTAAAGCACTACCGATTCTGGGATTGACTGCCAACATCCATCCGCCCGATTTGGCAAATTTTGAAGAAGCCGGGTTGAACGCAATCATGCTTAAACCCTTTAACAGGGTGCGCTTGTTACAGCAAGTACGGGAACTCCTGAGCTAAACACTCATCTTTGCGCTGACTATCAGCTAGCGCCTCATTTTCATATCAAAAATTTGTTTCATTTGTTTTTATTTTCTATTATTTGTCAATTTCATTATGTTTATGATCAAATTATTTATTAAAATATTGGTTTAAATATAATTTTTGTATGCGGTTGACTATCTTGTAAACCCGCTATTGAATCAAGAAAAATACGCACTCTCTATGCCTAAGCAATCCGACTTTCTTTCAGGTTTCGTGTTCAATCGCAAAGACCAACGTGTGCGGCGTTGGTTGGTGCTACGCATTGCAGGCATAAGTAGCTTGAATTTCCTGATCGGATTTTTTTTAGTAGTTGATCCGAGCGACATCGCAATTTGCTTAATTGGATTCGTAATCTGCCTCTTATTAGCCGGCATCGCACAACTCTCGGATGCACTTGATTTTTCTGCACACAGCTTTATCGTCCTCTCATTTTCTTCGCTTGCTATTTTGATTTCACGTACAGGTGGCATCAACTCACCGGCTATTGTCTGGATGCCTACAGTTGCAATCGCCGCGCTTCTGATTATCAATCTCCGATGGTCAATGGTTTGGTTATTCATTATTTTTCTGCACCATGTTGCCCAATTTCTTGCAGTGCAACACCTTTGGATCACGGCAGATGTCAACGCAGCGACCATCACTCCGATAAACACGCTGTGGGTCAAACTAAATCTTGCCATTGCATTGATGCTGGTGCTTTACTGGAACGAGATTCATTATCGAAGTAAGAATGAGCGTTTGGCAGCGCGAACCCATGCATTGAGCGAACTGCAAGCCAGTTTGCAAAAGACACGTGATCAAATTATTGTATTTGTGGGTGCGCTCGAGAGCCAACTCCGAGTGCCGATGGAGCGCGTACGCCTCCTTGCCCCGATCACAAAGAATCAATTGCCGACAGTATCCAATTTTGAGGATAGCGGTGCGTTCTTGGAGCAGACATCTAATCAATTACTTGGGCTTGTTGACGAACTTGGAGATTTAGCTAAATTGGAGTTAGGCCAACTGGTGTTGAGTCAGTCACCCTTTGATTTACATGAGGCTCTTGTCTATGCGATCAACGTTTCCAAACTACGCAATGTAGCTTCCGATGTTTCGATTGAGTGGGCCTCCAGCCAGGAAACGTATCGCTGGGCGATCGGCGATGGAACTCGTTTGAGTCGAGTCGTAGCGCACTTACTGTTACAAAGCATGGGACCTGCGTTTATGGGAAGTCTGCAGGTGCATGCAGCATTCAAGGGCAATTTATTCACCTTGGAAATACCACAAACGCATGCCTTAGACACCACGGTTATCTATTTTGATAAGGACACAGATACCTCAGGTATCAGTCAAGTAACGGCAAACGAAGCGCCTGCAGCCTTGCAAGAACAAGAGTTGCATGAACGGCTGGTTGCAAGGGTAGGTGGCCGTATCGCCTATGAGCACAAGCCAGATGGGTTGGTGTTGCGATTGGAGTGGCCCATGCTTGCCGTGCCTGAACAAGCTGTTACGAATGAGCCGACAAAGATTAACGACCGCCAAACCTTGCGCGTAATGGTAGTTGGCGGCCCAACTGCCCAGCAGTTTGAAATGCAGCAAACGCTGAACAAGCTGTTTGGAAAGTGTGAGTTTGGGCTGGCCGATAGCGGGGAGACTGCGCTAGTGCAACTCGAGTTTGGCGATTTTGATCTAGTGCTCATAGAGTTGCAGCTCCCCGGCATGGACGGCATTGAAACCACGCGACGCATTCGCACCCATTCGAGAAGCAAACTTCATAAGCTTATCGTCATTGGACTCGGCAATTCGATGCTTGCGCCACAACGAAAGATCTGCCTTGATGCGGGCATGCAATGGGTTCTTTTCAGGCCCTGGAACATGGACACTTTGTTTCGCGCGCTCAAAGCGCAATTAGGCTAAACGAAAGACTAAAACCTATGTCTCAACTTTTTCCAATGATCCGTTTGCACCTAGCTCGGCGCAATGCCAAGCTGATATTTGCCAACTTATTACTATTGATTGCAGCAAGCACGTCAGCGTTGACAGCGTTTACGTCGCCCTTCCCTTTCGTCGTGGGCGTTCAACAGTTTTGCATTCCTGCTTGGTGTATTCTCCTTTTTGCTTTGAATCTGGGTTTGTCAGAGAAAATTATTGCCAATATTGGGTCAGTCATTGCCGCTGTCGCGGTTCTAACCGTGTCCTGGTATTCGGGTGGCATTTATTCAAGCGCTTTGGCCTGGATGGCGGTTTTGATTACTGGCAACTATTTTGTGGTTAGCAGGCGGGCAGCTGTGGTCTGGCTGCTAATTTACATCACAGCGCACGTGGCCATGGTTTTCTCTGGACTTTGGATTGGCGTCGAACCTCCCTTGAGTTCGGTGTCACTGGCTCAGGGCATCACAGCACTTGTTGACAATTCATTGGTTTTAATGGCCCTAGGGCTAGTGATTATTTTCTATCACCACTCCGATGTCCAGAGCCACCTGATGCTGAAACGACGGCAAGAAGAATTAGTCGTAGACACCGAAAAGCTAAGAAGCTTGCTGGTAGCACGCGAGCGCTTTTTGTCGGCCATTAGCGACGGAATATCGCCCCCACTTTCGGCAATACAACAGTGGAGTGAAAATGCTATGGTGCGCTATGCCAAGGCGCCCAATGCCTTAATGGTTTTAGAGTACAACATTCGCTTGGCATTTCAAAGCAAGCTCGCTATCGATGAGTTACTGGAATATTCGCGGCTTAGCGCTGGTGGGGTTTCCGTGCGCATGCAGAACCTTGTGTTGCGCGATGAACT
>Ga0214919_10002865_pt1 | contig 26635 bp, 31 predicted proteins | sample LL1503_MetaG_FD_177994 | JGI IMG/M metagenome (GOLD analysis project Ga0214919, IMG submission 177994) | Freshwater microbial communities from Lake Lanier, Atlanta, Georgia, United States - LL-1503 | ecosystem: Environmental > Aquatic > Freshwater > Lake | place: USA: Georgia | collected...
GCAGCTAGAGGCGCATTTACGCTCATGAGCATTGCCCCTGCTTGATAATCTGGAACTACGCACCAAGAACCGCAAGGGTTAAGCCCACCAACTGGGGATGGGTTGTAACTCTGGGGTGTCCATACCATAGAACCATTACCTACAATAAAACCACGATACCACCAGAAATCAACATTATTTCCTGCAATTACATTTGGCGAACCAAAACCATCTGGTTGGGTATAGTTAGTAAAGGTTATTTGAGTATCAAAATTAAAGTTCAAAGTCGATATTTCTGGCATATAAAATATCGGTGCATTTCCATTCCAGTCTGGAATATCAATGTCAATTTGTATGCGCTTATAAAGATTTCCGAACGCATCAAAAGGGTAAATAACAAAATAGTCTGTGTGAGTGTCTATAATGTTTTCTGTTAACTTAAAATAAGTTGTATTTATAGTAGTGACTGCCATAATTAAGTGTAAATGTTAACCTGGTTAAGCCCTACGAAGGTTCCCAGAAGTTTGAATGAAATATAATCTTGTCCGTTTAAACGATACACAACTGGGTAGGAAGCAACTCCGGAAGGTGAAATAATCTGTCCTGCGACCGCTACGCCCACCGCTACGCTATTGAAGGTCGTTGTACCGGCATCATTCACAAATGTAGTTGACCATTGTCCAAACAGATTTACAATTTTATCAACTACCACAAAAGCCGAGTTGGTCAAAGTATAAAAACCAAAGAAACTCGCTACACCAGATGGTATTGTTAGTGTATTTGTACCTCCATTGTAAATCGCAGGATCTGAGCAGTCAAGTTCATAGCCAATAGTGTTTTGCCCCTGCACTCCGATACCGCCATTGATCTGCATTGTTAAGGACAAGGCGTTTAATTTTATTGAATAACCTACATTACCTATGATACCAACGCTATTAGTCCCAAGCGTAAACTCAACTTGATACCAATGATTCGCGTTGAAACTAGAATTGTTAGTTGTAATGTTTACCAAAGTCAAGTCCGAGAATGAATTTCCAAAGATTTGAGCATTGTTCGTTTCCATAAGAATCTCACTATTTTGCTCAACTATATTCCCACCACCTTTGGGTAAAAATACACCGAATAAGCCAAAATTATTAAATATCTCAACTTTGCTTCCAGATAAAATTCTATTGTATTGAATGTCGGCATTGTTTTGACCAGAAATTTTTAATCTGGCACTAGATATTACATTGTAAGTAACTTGCCCTAAGACTTGATTAGTGCCTATCTCGAAAGTAGAACTCTCAATAGTGTTATTGTCAATTTTACCATCATTAGTGGTAAGCGTAATTGCACTATCAAAAATATTATTTCCTTGAAAACTACCTAAATTCGTGTCACAATCATAGCCACTATTCACAAATATATTTTGATTAAACGAACCATTTTCGCCAGGTGTGTTTAGTCTGGAGTTCGTAAAAACATTCCCATAAATTGTTCCAACTTCGCAAGGGCTATTAACACCCCCCATGGTAAATTCGGAACCCACTAAAACATTGTTGGCAATATTTGTTTTGACATTAGCCCTAGCAACAAAAAAGCACGAATTGTTGGTGACAGAATTGTTTACAATAGAATCCGAACCCCACGCAAACGCATTAAGTGAATTTGTTGCACCCGGAACTGAACGCTCGACTACATTAAGACGAAGGTCATTTCTTTTAATGATCCAGTTAAAACCTTGCTCATACTCGATAGCGTCTATTTCTAGAATGTAGCCATTTGTGGTAGAATAAGTAAGGAATTGATAATTTACGACATCCGCAGATGGGTTTGTTGGCGTATTGATACCAGTTGTGTTTAGGTACATAAAGTTATTCCAGATCACGACATCACCAACTACGACTATTGTTGCAGAAGTCCAAACGCCCTTATTTGAATTAAATGTAGGAACGCCAGAATAATTACCGACCGCCTGGTAGTCTGCGTTATAAAAAATACCTTGACCAGTCAATGATACCTTGTTGGTCGTTACCGCAGTTACTAGTACGCTTGTAGGAATAATTGGCGTTGAACCAAACTCCGCGTCCGTTATAAGGTAGTTTGTGTTGGGGACTAATAAGTTTGTATTTGCTAGAATAGTAAGTTGCGCATAAGTCAGCGTTACATAGTTGTTCGTAACATTTACTGAAACTGCGTTACCGATATTTGTAGCGGTAACATTAGCCCCCAAAAAATCAATACTGGAACAAGTCGGGGTAAGTAAAACCCCTTGATCTAAAATAGCCAAGTTCCCTGCGCTCGTTCCATAACTGAAACTAGCAAGGTATGTAGTGTCTGAACTAATTTTAAGTATGCACCTACCATTGGCTACATTGATTGTCGCGCTGGAAGATCCGTTTATTGTATATCCTACTGGAGCGTTGATAGTTATGTTATTGATATTAGCGTTTCCAGTACTATCAATGACATAAAGACGATATTGCGTACTCCAATAGCCCTGCGGAATTTCAGCAAGGTCGAGCGCAACCGCACCAGTCGTTGTGTCGCATAGAATAATGCTATCAGTTCTAAATACCGGGTTTATCAAACCACTAATGGTTCGACTAGTATTTGGGTATGTAGTAGGTGACAATATCATAATACGCCTTTATTACGGAGTTCCTTCCAAAAGAACTTCTTAAGTGAAACTTGCTTGTAGTAGAAACCAAAGGTCACTATGTAACCAGGAAGGATTGTGTATTCGATAACTTCCATACCATCTGGGCAAAATACTCGACCAAGTTGTTCTTGAATGTCCCAATACAAAATCTGTCTTTGTTGCTGGTCGATATCAAGGTTTAACGCCATCTGGATTGGCATTACTTTTTCATGTCCTGCAATATTTTTGTTTTTGAAAATCATAGCTTGATTTTCTTGAATGAATGGGTTTGCACCTTCCACTACAAATTTTGCGTTTGGAATGATTGTAGGATTCGCCAACAAGTTAAAAAGCATATCGGTATAAGACACCTTATTATTTCCTGCAACCGATATTGAGTTGTTAAGGTTCAATGATGTCGAGAATAACCAGTCTAGCGGTGACGAAGGGTTAAATAGTTCGATCGTGAATGGGTTGGGCGTGTCGTTGTTAATGATAAGAACTAACTCCTTCAATTTTTCACCCTTATAGTAACCGATATTTTTTAACGCTTGGCTTTTATCATCCTGCGACAAAATAAACGAATTGATACCTTGTACCAGTATTTCTTTGTCACTCGGCAGACTTACCTTTGTAATTCCCTTCTTATTCATTCCGACTGGCTTCCACCCTGGGGGGGCTTGGCGTTTAGTCGGGGCTTTTTTTTTAGGGGCTGGTTTCTTTGGGACTAGTTTTGCTCGGCTGGTTTGCTTAGTTATCTTTTTAAGTTTATCCTTCCTGCTTTTACCATCGATGGAACTAAAATCAATATCGGAAATTTCGATATAAACTTCCTCTGGATCCATAGCAAAATCTTCGGACTTACCAAACAAAAGTTCGTCATAGTCCTTGCTATCCATATCATCGGTATTTTCCCACCACTTATCCATTATTGCGTCAGTATATCGGCAAACTCGCCATTTTCAAACCTCTTAATGTAGTCCATTATCTTTTTCATGCGGTGTAAATTCTGTGGCGTTTGTGCCGATAAGAATACATTACAAAAAACATAAATAGCATCAACTTTTGACCAGCCGGATCCGAGGTACAAATATAGCGCATTTATGTCTGCGCCCACCTCGTTAGAAATATCTAGTCCTATCGTTGGGTTCTTATACACATGAGAGTATTCATGTAGTAAAATCATCATCCGCATAGGAATTGTGTATCTGTCAAAGGGTAGTTTTGCGATCTCAATAGTTCCAGTCGTATGACCTATTCGGGCTGGGGTTGTTGAAACCTTGTTAGTCCTATGGTCAATTATTACTGGAAAGTATTTAATGTGAAATTGGTTGTCCTTTGACTTAAACATTCTACCAGTTGGTAACGCAGGGCTATAACCAGACATTTGACTGAAAGCACTAGCGAACTTTAAGAACTCCTTACTTTTCTTATCAACTGAAATATCCCAAGTCTTTAAGGGCTTCTCTTTTATATCGACAATAAAATTCTCGCTTCCAGAAACCATTTCGACTTTAATACGCACCTTGTCTGGTGAAACCGGAAAAGACAAATAGATTACACGCGAACCATCGACCTCGATAGTACGATTGGCATAGTTTGAGTTTTTTTGAAAGTCCGAAGCAATAACTCGGAACTTATTTTTTCCTTTGCAGGAAATAGTTAACCATAAACTAATAGCCCTCTTATCTGTGTCCCAGATACGCTCCATTACTACTTGGCTTTTTTCTTTAAGACCATGTAAACAATAGTACCAACGACCGCAAGACCACCAATGATAAGCCCCCATTTAAGAGCTGGTTTCATTTTCTTTGGTTCAGTTGGTGGTGGTGGTGGTGGTGGTGGTGGATTAAATTCACCAGTCCCACTCCCACTCCCGGCACCGCCTTGACCTAACAATAAATTTTTTCCTGCTTGTAGCAAACCACTTTCATCGGCTTTGCGCAACGCACCCTGCAAACGATTACCAGTTTTGGTTCGTCTTGCTTTTTTTTCCTCGGCAGTTACATTGCTATAACGCACTGGATCTTTTGTTTCAACTACGATCATTTCTTCTCTGTTTTAATGATTGGTTTTGATTGGTTACGAAATACAAGGTACATACCTAGTAGCGCACCGCCAACCGCACCATAAATTCTAAATTTGTTATCCTCGGACTGAATATAGCCCTTCTTTTCGGCATAATAAACTCCAACGAACCCTAAAAGCCCACCGATAATCATTGCGTCCAGATACTTAATTTTAGGATTCTCTGGTAATTTTGCAGTTTTGGGCTTTTTTTCGTCCATGTCGGAACCTTCAAAACGACTGGTAATGTCTTTACCTTGTAGTTCCTTCACGCAGTCAATAGGAATAACGCACATTGCCCCAACCAAAACGAAGGCTGGTTTATTGTCCGAATGTTTGAGTTCACCGCGAACTATTTGTCCTTTGCGGAATGTCTTTGTTTTGACTTGAACTGGTCGATGGGTAAAATTGTGACCATCAACGATAGGACATTTTACATCCTTGGTGAGTATGTAAGTTTTTTTCATTAGTCCACTATTTTGATAATTGGGCGGTGTTGCTTTTTGTACTCACGATACATTGTATAAATGATACCAGCGACTAACACGCCATAAATAACTTGTTTCATTTTCTTTTTTTAATCAAGTAAACTACTAGCCCAATGAGTGCCAGTCCACCAACAATACTACCACCAATGATTAAGTAGCGTTTGGTTTTGGCTTTTTCCTCGTTTTTCTTTTTTTGGGCTTCTTCCTGCAACTTTTTATTCTCAAGCACCGCCTGGATCATTTGGCGTTTTGCTTCAGCTTGTTTTTCTGCGGTCATTGAAGCACCATACTTTTTTTGTTGTTGTCCTTGCGCGATAGTTGTACCTAAATCAGTTGCGCCTTTAATAGCACCAGCCCATAAACCCCCTGCGTTTGACATATCTTCGCAGAAATGATTGTACAGAATGTCGTAATTTGCGCAGACTTCTTTATTATCGATACCACTAAAACCGCTAGACTTTTCACCTAGTACATAAGCCGAAGTTACTTTGAGCGCATCCGAAGATGGAAGGTTGTCAATATAAACATCGATTAAATTGTATTCGTCCGTAGTTGTAACTGGTATGTCACTTGCTTCCAGAACATCGATAAAGGCTTCTTTATCCGTAGCTAGTACATTACCCATGTCATTCATGAGTTCGGCACTTTGCTTGGCGTACATTTGCTCTGGATCCATAACCTTACTTTTTGGCGAATCGTGAATAGATTAGGAAAGCACTAAACCCAATAATAAGCGCACCACCAACTTTGGCAGTTGCACTATAATTGAATAAACCTTTACCTTTCAATTCTTTGTCGAGAATACTAACCTTATCGGCTTGTACTGGATACCAGTCCTCTTTTGAACCTCTTTTACGCTTGTACCAGCCCCCAGAACCTCTGTACTGATATTCAGCATCCGGGTTGCCCGAATAAGTGAATGTCTTATATAGGAAACTCATTATTTCAGCAATTTATAACGACCTACCAAGTAAATAGCACCAAAACCAATAATAGCACCTACCATTAAAGCGGTTAAGCCACCTAGACCAGTTTTTGTAGTTGTAGTGTCACCAGTAAAATAATCAAATGAAGTGTCACCTTCTGCGCTAGAAGTTACCTCGTATTCGTTATAGTCACTTGACATATAGAACGGATCCTCCTCCGGGACAGATGGAAGGTAATCAACATTGATACCTTCGCCAGTCATTGAACTAGTTTTATCCTTTGTTGAGATAGATACTCCTTTGTCCTTTGGTTGGTGAAGCATCATGCGTTTTGTTCTCGCTCTGCGCTTTGCTTCCATAATCATTTCGTTGCGTTTCATGGAGTTACCATCAGCACCAGAAAAATTTTCTAGTTTACCTTCCAATTGCTTGTTGCGTGAATAACGCTCAGATAGTGTCGCGTCCATTTTAGAAGTGTCACCGCCTTGTTTAGCAACTTGGTCGCGTTTCTTTTTAACTCGATCCATGTATTCATTGTTCCACTCAATTCTAAAACAAATGTCTTGTACCGCAGGGTGAACTGGAGTAGTGTTTTTACCAGTTGCTTCGCCCATAAAGTTAGAACCATCGTCACCAGCGACCTCACCATCTGTGTCGTAGTCACCAGAACCGCTATCGGAATCATCCGAACCATCATCATAGCTAGGCTGACCATTGTCATCATAGCCATCGTTCAATGCTTCGTCTGGTTGACGAGATTGATCCATTGTGTCGTCCGTTTCTTCTTCTTCTGGTTCTCTAGCGTCCTTGCGTTCTTGACGCATATCTTTTCGATCCTGCGCAGAAGTTTGTCGCGTCATTCGTCTGTCTAGTCTAGATTGTTGTTGCTCATCGCGAGTTTCCTGGCGTTTGCTCTTTCGGTCGCTTTGTCTGTCAAGCCTTGCGTCTTGTCTAGATCTGCGAACCTCGTCACGATCTGAAATTCTAGATAGTTTACGCTTTTTCTTACGCGCTCGACCTTTACCCTTCAAATTTGAAAAGTCCTCACCTAAGAAGGCTTGGTCAAATGTTGGGGTTGAGGTAACTTGTGGCGTTGCACCAGCCAAGTCAATAGTTAGAACATTATTCATAACTTACTTTTTTTCGATTGTTATGTTTCGGTTTACCATGTAATTGGCAACCATGTAACCTGCAATAGCAGATCCACCAGCAATAAACATTGCAGTCTTACCAGTTTTACCCATTTTCTTTGCTACTGCATAGCCTAAAACCCCTGCAATAACACTAACTACCGCATGGGTAGTAGAAAACTTTTGTGCGCTTGGTAGCGTAATTGTGCGGTCGTTCTCAGTACCGGTCAAGTTCATTTTAATTTCGTTCATTTTGACATTTTTTTCGTAAACAATTATTCCATCTTTATCAATGAAAAGTCGATATGTAAAGGGCTTTCCTCTGCGTGTACCAATAATGTTTTTGAAGTCACCGACCATTGTCGCACCGGCAGGAATAATTTTATCAGTTGCGGTAAAATTCTTATGTTCCGGGTTGGCGGTTAGTATCGGAGAGTTCTCAACGACAATTACTGGTTTCATGCGCTTTTGCTAGTTTTAATTACTACCATTGCGAATATAGTGATTATTCCAAAGATTGTAAACATTGTCATCTGGTTGTTTGACAAACCTGGTGAACTTGAATTTTGTGCAGGAATACCGCCACCATCTGCATGGGAACAACCACAAGCATTGGAACTGGTTTCCGCAGGAAGTTCCTCTACAATTACCTCACGAATTGGTTCGTTTGGATCGGCTGGTAAAACTTCCTCAATGGCTTCAACTTTTTGGTTGGGCGCAAGGTTCTGTAAGATAAACTCTTTATGCGGATGAATTTCGGCTAATTCTTTTTCAAGGGCTTTTTTATCATCCGTATTGTGGTACAACTTTGAGATTTTGACTTCCAGATCTTCATGATTGATTGCATCATCCATACCATGTCGTTTTAGAAGTTTACGACTTTCCGCAGTAGAACAATTAGCCAGAAGTCCAGCCATTGTAATTTTCTTTTGTAAATCGTTTGTCTTTCTGGTATTGTTTTGTGTTCTCATAGCGTTGATTTAACTAAAAAAGGGCAAGGGTGTAACCCTCGCCCTTTCTATTTAGTGTGTGTAGGTTATGATTATTTCTTCACAACATTTGCACTAGCACCACCAGTAATGATATTCACTCGAGCTGAGTTTTTACCAGACAATTGTGGAGCAACCGCAGTGTTCAAAGATTGACCACCATTCAATACAGATTTACCAGACAATACTGCTACTGGGAACATCGAAATCACGATTGTAGCGTTAGCTAACAATGGGAAAGTGATTTGTGAGTTGGCATCAATAACAATTATTTTTTGGACATCTAAGATATCTGACTGGAATTGATATGCATCACGAAGGATCGACAAGTTCAACGGAGTTGAGTATTGTTTACCATTCGCATCAAAATGTGACAATGTCATTGTTTGTGACAACTGACCAGCAGTAGCACTTTGGAAACGCCATTTACCAATTTTGAACGCCTTGTTATTCGACTGACCTAGCAACGCCAAGTAAGAAGAACCTTGAAGGTTGGTTACGGTAACACCGGCAGGGTTACCAAATTGACCTGTATTGTCGTTATACCAGTTGTTGTACCCGAAAAGTACCGCAGTAACACCAAAAGCGTTACCATTTACATACTGGATCACATACGGATCGGAAACATTTACTTCGCTACCAGCACCGCCAGAAGCATAGTCGAAAGCAGTATCGCCATCAAAACTATCGTAATCATCGAAAGAAGCGTAGTCACCTTCGAAATAGTCCATACCATCGTATCCGGACATTTTCTCAGCAACTCCAGCAAAACGATGTAATTCTTTTTCAATTGAGTTCATACTCGTTGTTTTTGTTGTTGTGTTTTCTGTTAATTGCATTACCAACCGCAAAAGTTAGTAGTGTTTATTCCAACGCTCACTTGTTTATGCTTCGTCATGCAGAACCCTACATCGGTAGGTAGCGTAACTAGTCTAGTGAACCAAAGACTGATCCGTTGTTATTTTTTCGCCAAGCGAGGTGCAACTACGGATTGGTGAACTGCTAATCCTACCATAATAAGGGCTAGGATAATTACACCATCTGTTACATTCAAAGTCGGTTTAGACATCTCTTTACTTTTTAAGTGTTAGTAATGACTTCAAAAATACAAAGTCGCTACCATGCGCAAAGGTTTGTCGGCTGGTGAGTATTTGTTCAAAGGCTTGTTTTACTAGCGTTTTACTAATAAAATAAAGGGTTAACTATGACAATAGTGAACAATTATTTATAGGCGTAAATAACCACTTTTGCCACCATCGTTTCATTGGTAGACAAGGGAAGGGGTTTGATGGTAACTTTTAAGCCAGTTCTTTGACAAAGACTAGCAAGTTCCAAAAGATTTTCGGTAGTTAGTGATTGCTTAATAGCGAGAATTTTGCCCAAGGTTTCACTCCATTCAATAAGATCTGGTTGTATTGCTTCGCGCAGGGCTGGTATTATTTTTTCGGGTTCGGTGCTTTCCAAGTAAATTGGAATGTGCAAATTCAAGTTTTTACGGAGTTCCTGGATCCGGAATTGATATTGGCTCGTTGAACATGGGTAGCTTGGAGCATAGGAACTAATATGAATGTTTGTCTGGTTTGACAAATAACCATTGATTAAGCCCGACAACCGCGCTCTGGAAGTAAATTCTTTAATAGCCCATGAACCATCAAATGAATAAAAGCCCCCAAGTGTATCGACTAGTTTGGTGCTAAAAAAAATGTTTCCTTCCATGTCGTTAATTGACAAATGAAATTTACATAATTCAAAATCAAAAGTTGGAACCTCATCCGGAAATTGTGGCGTTTCGGTTATAGAAAAAACTCCAGCATGGGCTACCCGGCTATGCGTATAGACAAGTTCAAATAACCAGTCCTGGTTGTAATAGCATTGGTCATGTAGAACGCATACATAGTCCCCAGTAGTTTCTTTGAGTAAAACATTAAGCGCAGTTCCCAAGGGTTCGATAATTGCGCCACCATCGATAAAAAAATTTGACTTACTGACTAGGCTATCTATTAAACTTTGGTCTTTGCATCCATTGTTATAGACTAGCAGTTCGTGTTTAATACCAGATAGGGTTAATTGATCCTCGTAAATTGCGCTACTGGTCGAACTATAGTCTAGAACGACCAGCAACGAAACATACTCCATTATACTTTCGTAAGGAGCGTAGGCGTGGTTTCTGGATAAAGGTGTTTCTTAAGCGTAGCGTAAAGGTGGATCTGGGCTTCCCAGTTCTTATCAAAATCAATTCCTGCGAATTTATCGATTTCTGTTTTAATATCGGGGTTCTTTGCCATTTGTTTTTTGGCTTCTTTTAGCACCTCATCATATTTGCTTGAAGCTTCGTGTAAATTGTCCGAATAGAAGGTGTGAAGTTCCTTAAACTGAATTTCATGATCCGAAAGTTTGCGGTACATACCAGCAAGTTTGGCGGTCAAGTTCCAGATTTCTACATCGAGTTTTGCCTTCTCAAAGTTATTCTTTGTTTCACTCATTTCGTCTTTTGAAACTTCAATTAGTTTGATATGTTTTTCAATACCTTCTTTAAGTGTAGTTATTTGAAGCTTCACACCTTGAAGGTGCGGAAATTTGTCTAGTTGCATTTTGCGAATTGTAGCCATATACTTATTTGTTTTTATTAAATTTTTGAGAAGAAAATGCGGTTGATTGTTTCCTCTTTGACAACATAAAATTTATTATCCCAATCTTTCATAATATAGTCCCCTTTAGATGCAAACTTTTTTCCTATAATCGTATCAACAAACATAGTTTCATCGGTAACAAAACCATGTCCACCGATTCTTTTTCCGTCAATTGAAAAAAAGTCATCAATTTCTTGTAAATTATTTCCAGTCCATTGTATTGTATTGATTGTAGCCATATACTTATTTGTTTTTGATTTCTACTGATATTTTCTCTCCATCTTTTAAAGTGGTTAGTGCGTTTGTTAATATATTAAGCACCTTGGCTTTGTCGGGAGTAATGGTTTCGTATTTTGTGCCGGTTGCTGATTCTTTGGATATAATGTAGTTCATTTGTTTAATTGAGTTTTCGCTTTTATGTTTCTTCTTCTTTCTTTACGAACAATCTGTAAAAACGATTTGTGTTCATCATAGTCCAGATCGGTCAAGTGCCACCTAGGGAAAATCATTTTAAGTCTGTTTTTGTCTGTTATATGACCGGTTTCTTGATCCTCAGATATTTGTAGAAACCAGAAAGCTTGTGATAACCTACTCATTACTTTTTAAAAATGTTTCTAAGCGAATACCAGATAGTAAGCGGTAAAAAAACAATAATTACCAGTAGCGTAATTATCAAATAAATGTTAGGTGCTTTAAACCAAAGACCAACCTCTCGACTTATTTTGTCCCAGTCGTGACGAAGGGGCATTAAGAAAAGTGCAAAGATCGTGAGCAACGACCATAAGTAAATTATTTTATCTGTTTCCATAATATAAACTTACATACTGATCTACCAGTCCTTTGACTGCTTCCTGGTCAGTACAATTATTCATTTCTTTAAACTCCTTAAGGTACTTTTTATTTGCGTTCACATATTGCGCACAAGCGGTTTCAAATTCCTGCAAAGTAAAGTCACCCTCAATTTTATTTTCAAAGTTGTGAAGGTAGCAATAGAAACGCTTGTCACCGCCAAAGTATCGATTATTTACAATGTACTGCGCTATCTTATACATCGTAGGGTTATTAACCTTTCCTTTGATATCATTTACATTATCCGCTTGATAGTGCATCCGTACCCATCGGCTATTTTGCCAGATCCTCGGTTCTACCGGTCGTAGTGACTGGTAACTGATAAGTACATCGACTGCTCGGTGACGCAGGGAAACTAGTCCAGATACAATTTTTTCCATGTGACTTACATTCAAAATGTATGTATTGACATCCTCCAGGACAAGCATACCATTTTTGAACCATCGCATGATATATTCGATTGCTTCGCGCTTTTCTTTGATAGGAAGGCTTTTTGCGTCAATTCTACGACATTCAATGTTAGGACTTACGCCCCATGAAGGAATATCGCGCAGGGCTATAACTTTTGCATCAAACCCGGGCAGTTTATTTTTTTCGAATTGCGGTTTTGTGTACTCCCCATTCGTGTCGAATATAAGACATTTTCTGGCCTTTACCTTTGAGTATATTTTATCGCGACAATAGTCGTAAATAATGTGCTGGTTAAGGTAGGTTTTACCTACACCCTGGATCCCAGTTACACACATCATTCCTGCTTCTCTTTGTTCCATGGTTTATTCTTTGGTTTCGTATTCTTTAAGTAGTTCTAAATCGGCTTCGATCTCCCTCTGCAAAGATGGGGTAAATTCCGATACATTGGTCGGTGCTACTGGTTGTGTGTATTCTGGTTGCGGTTCTGGTGGGTTTTCGTAGCGCATATACCTTTCGGCTTCTGGCGTACCCTTTCTAGGTAGCTGGGCTATTACCATGTTGTTAGATGAAGTTATTGAAACTGCGCTCAATATCTTTTTTGCCCCAATGGTAACTGCGGTTAAAACACAATTCCATCCAGTACTCATCTTAATATCATTCTCGACAAAGTATTCAGTTAAATCATCGACCATGTCGTCACGATCATCTTTGTCAAATTTTGAAGCTTCAGTAATTGCGCCTATTTGATTCATAAAGTATTCACGAACACTTACACGCATACCATCGGGCATTTCTAATAAGAAATCTACATCAATACCGGCATCCTCGTATTCCTGCATTTTTTCTGCGGTAATGTCCTTTGTACAATACCATACAAAACCAAACTCCAAACAAGCACAAGTAATATCGACCACTTGTTTTGCTAGACGCTTTGACATTCGTTTCGCTCTCGCAGGATCCATGTCGGAACTCCCTTTGCTTGACGAACTGCCACCGCTTGACTGCGAACTACCGCCCCTGGTTGGTCGTTGGGGCTGGGCTATATCATCGTCCGAAGGAAGTCCAAACGCCTCATCAAAATTTATCGGTTCACCATACGAACTTTTTATTTTGTCGTTTGCGTCACCATCTGGTGAGAATTGGTCTTTAAGTACATACTCGCGGACATTAGGTTCCTGCCTATTAAACGGATCGATAAATGGTTTGTTTTCGTTTTCTGCCATATCTGGTGTAGTTTCGGGGGTTGGTTCGGGGGTTGGTTCGGGGGTTTCAGTTTTAGGCGAATTAACCTCGACAAAATCAACTTGTTCTGCGGTCACTCGTTTGTGCCAGACTTCCAGTTCCTCAAATGTGTTTACTGGTGTAATGCTTTCAAGGACTTTCGGATCCTGGGACGCTTGTTGCGTTAGGCGTTCCGTAATTTCTTTTACATATCGCTTCTCACGAAAATTGTGGTTACCTCGTTTGTTGTAAATTCTTAACTTCATACTGGTTGTTTAATTTTTTCTAGGAATTTAGCTAGGCAACGCTGGTACTTTACCAGGAAACTTTTATCGGAAGGAAACCTCTCTGGGTTAAGATCCCGGAAGTAGTTAATACCTACATTCACCGAGTTGGGAAAAACCTCAAATATCTTAGCTATGCTACGCCTTGACATTCCGAGCGTTGTATTCATGATAGCGTACATGGTTATCTTTGCTTGATAAACCTTTGAGCGCGAATACTTATGATAAAGGGCTGGTTTTGATACGGAAAATTCCGAACAAACTACTAGGAATAGGTTGTCTAAATCACCTAACCTTTCGGACTGCATTTTTTTACGGACAATTTTCGCTATTTCCTCGTTCAATTCGGAAAGGCTTAAAACGGAAAGCCCATCCGAAATGTTTTTTAATAGTACGCCAATGTCCCCATTTTCTTCTGGTGGATTGTTCATAATGGTGGTTTCATGTTGAGCAATAATGAGCAAATATACATTTTTCCTCGTAAATAGGTAACTTTACGCAAATAAAAATTAGCATGATAAAGAACGACAAGCAGATATTTTTTAACCGGGTAAAAGGTGAAATAACCGAAATAGCCGATGGTGACGAGTTCAGTTCGATCACGCTTAAAGTTGGTCATGTAAATACACGACAAGTAAATTTATGCTTTAAGACTGCGTTTAAGGAAGGCTTAATAGGTGAAGCCCAGATAGGTCAAGTTGTCGAAGCCCAATTCTATCTAACAAGCCATAATAGGCATGAACGCTGGTACACGACCGCTACGCTTTTGGCGTTACAACAAATTAGTCAATTACCTCGCCAGTAACTTGTTCCTTTAACTGGATAAGTTGTAGCTTCTTGATTTCATTTTCTAGGATTGCGTTCCGTTTAAGAAACTCGCGGTGTTGCTTCATATTTACATACGACAATAGGGCTACCATACCGCCTAAGAGCGCACCGATACCACCAGCAATCAATAAAAAGTTTTTTTCAGTCATTATTCCTCGGTTTCGTTTGTAGCCAGTCTAATTTGTTCTTTTTCGATTTCGGGTTTAATGACAAACTTCCAAAGAAGGTAAAGTGCTATACCGCCCAGGATAATAGGAATAAGTTTGTCACCGCCAGTTCCGGTCGAAGCAGGGGCGGTTGTCATTGGGTTGGACGCAAAAGATTTAATCATCGTCTTATATTTTTGAAAGCGTAAATTGTAGTGAATCTGGGGCGGTTTCTACTAATCTAAAGAACGAAGTTTCAATACCATTGATTTCACCATTCTCGTATTCGTCCCAGATAATCTCGTAGGTCTTTGGTGCTGATCCACGAAGTTGGTCAAGGCGTACATTTGTCATTCCTTGGCTTAATAGGTTGCGGAACTCGTTGTCGAGAATATCCCCTATGTCAGCAGAACCCTCGTCACCCATGTCATCTTCCCCTTCCTCATCTTCTCGATCATCATTCTCCTCGTTGTCGGCATCGTCATTGCTACCATCACCATTGTCAGCGTTGCCACCTTTAGTGTCCGCTTCCAGATCGTCTTCATTTTTTTCATCATCGGTTTCATCTAGGTCGTTATCTTCAATGTAATCTAAAATCTCGTTAATAAGACTTTTATCGGCAAACTTAATTTTATCGATGGCTTCTGGGGTTATTTTAGAACCTACCCTGCGCTTACTTTCAATTAAATTTTTCAAATGTGTAATTGATCGAATACCGGCTTGAGTTTCTTTATCAAAGTCCTCAGCAGTTAAATCGTATTCGTCCATTAGTTTTTCGTAACCTAGTTGCATACTGATAATTTTTTGCTAAGATAGGAATTAAATTAAAACATACCCATTTTGGTCTTTTTGACCAGCGTTGTATTTTGCTAGGAGTTGAGTAGTGTTTTGTCCGTTTGGCTCAATGAAAAAATGAATAGGATCGTGGTACGAACCAAAGTCACCCTTCCAGATAAGACCTAACTTTTCGGCTAACGCAGGAACTCCACTTTTACGCCATTTGTCGTTTGAACTACTTTTCATTAGAATAATGTTACCAGAACTATCTTTGATATTCATGTCCATCGCAAGTCCGTAGTTATGGTAGGAATAGCCGGGCTTCGCGTTGCTGGGGTTTTGAGCATAAACGACTTTTTGTTCCTCAACGCTTCGATAACCAGAAGTGCCGAGTGCGGTAAGTCCTAGTTCCGTTTCAATTTTTGTAAGGAACTCAGCAAATTTCTGTCTGTATGCAGGATGTAGTTGAGAAACTATCTGTCTAGTCTTTTCGTTCCCAAACCATCGAGTACCAGGAACAAACCAGTCATGCGCGGAGTTAGATCCGGGCTTCCGATTACGCCAAAGGTATGTACCGACAAAAACAGAAACGACCGCTATTGCGCCCAAAAATAAGTAGTCGCGCTTATTCAGTTTCATGCGTAGAACTTTTTGTATAGCACATAGCCCGAAACGACTAACAAGCCAATCATTAAAATACCTACTATATTATTTGAACCGCCTGGGCTATTTGTTTTGCTTGAAGTTAGTTCTGGTAGTTTGGTATCATAAATAAAACCAGCCATTTTATTGCCCCCATTACGAATAAGTTTTACAGATGAGTTCCTGCGAGAATCAAGGGCAATAGTGAGCAATTTGTCTGGATCCGTTGTTCCGTTCTTTACTGCATCGTTAATGACATTGGCGAAACGCTTAAACCAATCTGGCCCATTCCATACCGCATAGCTAAAATGAAATGCTAACCTAGGGTTACTTTCCACTATTGCTCTGGCTTCTGGGGTTAAATACCTATCGGCGTATTTTAGATAATAGGTGTAAATAATCTGTGACGCTAGTAAGCGTAGTTTGGTGTAATTTTCACCGCCCCTATCTAGCCAATTCCATTTTGACCTTGCACCCACTTTGTCAATGGTTTGCCAAAATTCTTGGGCTTCTGGAGTTTTATATTTGTAGGATCCGTTGTAAATATACTTTAGGTTGTCTTGTACATTAGCGGTTTTTCTAGGCGTTGAGTAGTACAGATCGTGTCCTGCATGGCGGTCAAGCCCAAACATCGTTTCACCAGAACTACCATAGCCCTCAAATTTTACCGGGTTACGCTTATACATATCTGGGTGGAAGTAACCGCCTTCCAGTTTATCGATTACTATGCTCGTAATTTGCTCAAATTGTTCTTTTGTCATGGGTTAATGTTTTGGGAACTTAATAGGTCTGGTGTAAACATAGAATAATTGTCGAGTAGGACATTTGCCAGTTGCAGTTCCTTTGTCTGTCAAGTTGAATAAAAAGTCCTTCACCAGTTTCAGTTGAGCGTTGGGTTCGGTCTTCGCAGTACGAACTTTGCTCAAAATAGTGTCAAAATCTTGACCTACTGACTTACCATTGGCACGAACAAACGCACCAGCACCAGACGAACCACGACTGGTGAAACCTACCCAAGCTTCACCATCTAAACTTTGCTCAATTTTTACCTTCCATTTAACCTTCATAGCGGTTGGATCCATAACGACATCGACCTCGGTGACTTGTGGGTTTATACCAGACTGGTAAATTTTTTCCAATTCAGCGTTGACCTTTGTATTCATACCGCCAATAGTTCGACCATGCGTACTTTCAAACGCATGAAGCTCGTCACAATTTTTAGCGGTGAACTCACCCTCGACATATACTGGTTGCATACTATTTGGTTTTTTACGGAATAGGTAAATAATAAGCCCAACGACCACCGCAGTACCGATAAGGTATGTTAGTGTTTTGGTGCTTGGTAGTTTCATTTGTTTCAAGTTTTAATCAAAGTCTGGCAATTCACTATTGTCAGCCATAGACTCGTATGCAGTTTCAGTAATTACCATGGAATCCAATAGGGTAATATCTAATACTTTTAATGTAGTTCCCAATTTCTTTGTCATATTTTTATCGGCTTGACTAAACTTTAAATTTCCAGAAGGATGATTATGACACACAATAACCGCTTGGGCTAGACTTTTTAGCGCAGTAGCACCAATCAAACCACCATCTACAATAGTTGCGGCAATACCACCTTTTGATGGGTTATAAATACCAATGACATGATTAGCCCTATCTAGTAACATTATCCAAAATGACTCTTGAATGTTTATCCGATCTGTGTCCCAAAACTTTCTAAATATCTCTGTCGCGCTTTTGGAATTAGTTACTTTTGGTCGTTCATTAAATGGAATAGTACGCTTGATAACTATATCCACCTCTGGAACGCTATTACTCATCGGTTGCTTCGTTCTAGGGTGAAGTTTAACCGGCTTCTCGATGGTTTCAAACATCGATACTTGATTGTCGTTTACAATAAGTGGTTTAGGGTTTTCGTCCGAAAGAATTTTGTAAGGTTTTAGTTTGTACTCGTCTTTTAGGTCGGTAGAACCACCCGGGGCAAAATAGTGCATACCATTATTTGTACTCCAACCTCGGTCTTGTCCGTTTTCCAAAACATCAACTCCAATACCTTCTTTATTCATTTTATTAGCGTATAGCAAAACAGAAGAATAATCGTCACCAAAAGATTTTCGTTCAAATTCGTGCCAGTTACCATCTTTGTCAATTTTACTTAACACTACTTCATAGTTGTACTGGAACTCCGGATCTGTCTTACCACCCGGGGCAAATTTAGGGCTTTGTCTTCTTTTTATTTCGGCAGTAATGTCGCTAATTGCTTCCTTGTTTTTTTCTTTGTCCGATCCAGATTCTTTAATCAGTATGTTTAACATTTCGTAAAGTCCTGCATCTGGCATTTCCGAAAACATACTTTGAGTTGTACCGCCCGGAGAAAACTTTGGCTTGTTAGAAAACATTGTTTCAAGTTTATTGATTGCGTTTTCTTTTTGTAATTTTTTCAAGTAATCAAGTGCCTTTCCATCAACTAAATTAAGATCAATTAAGTCCTCACCATTGTAGTCTTTTACATTGTCTAGAACACCATTAAAAATTTCTTTTGAGTGAATGTTTGAAACACCTTTGCTTTGTAACATTTCCTTAAATTCCGAATAGGGTATCATCAAATGACCTCGTTTTAGTCCAAGTTGATACCATTCTTTGTATACCGCATCATCTAACAAAGGAACAAAAATATTATTGTTTTGATTAGACAAGGTTCGGTCTTGAACTGACAAAACTAACTTGTTGATAATAGGCTTGAGTTCGTTGTGTTTTACTTTGTCAAGAGTTTCAAAGATATCCAAAAAGTTATCGGTTCTTTTATCAATTCCGCGAACCCAAGTAATTCCACCACCAGCGTATTTAACTTTACTATAATCAGCAATTATTTGTTTTGAGCGTTTATCCCTGCCAGTTCCAACGACCGCACCCATAAGGTCAATACCAGTAATTTTTCTGGCTTTGAGATCTTTCAAAACTAGCATAAGGTCGATATTGTTTTTATCTCCCCATTCAGCGACTGCAATAGGTCGAAGCCCAGCTAGTCTTCCAATTTCCTCAATAGTGAACATTGGATCGTTTTTATCCATAAAGAAACCGCCACCTGCGTATTTTTTATGTGGAGAATACGAACCATTACCCATATAATCAATGATAAACTTATTTGCGCTTTGTAAATCAACAAAATTCATAGCGTTTTCATTAAAGTCACCTTTGGTTATTGATACCGAATAGTCTTCATAGTCACCGCCACCAACTATTCGAATGATATAATCATCTTTTGAGTATTCAACATCAAACGCTGGATCCGTTGGATTGTAATACTTTACTTTCCATCCATAATTTTCAGCAGGAACTATTTTACCGCCACCTCTAGTGCTTTGTTTCTTAAAGTCCTGGAACCAACCGAAATTACGGACATTCCCTGCTTCAGTCCATTCCTCTTTTTCGTTATCATCAATTTCACCGCCAGTATCGTATTTTTTTGCTTTGTCCTTGAAAAATGAAAGTTCGACCGCTTCTGGATATTGCATCATAAGTTCAAACGACTTGATAGCTTCTTTATCCCCTTTGTCAGCCTTATTTGCTAATGAAGTTGCATTGAGTAAAGCGTCCTTATCTAAATTGCCCTGGGCGTATGCTTTATGGGAAATTTGATTGATAGCCTTCATGCGCTTCGTCTTAAGTTGTAACTCAACTGGTAACGAACCCTTATCATCTTTGAAAATGAGAATGTAATGAATTGCCATGTAACCATCAAGCGGATTTTCGTAAAAGTCTTCAGTTTCATAAACCTCAAACTTTTTACCGCTTTCAATAAACTTGCGAAGCTTCAAAATGTCAGCATAACTATCAACCACTATTGTCATTCCGATAAGGTCTGTTAAGCCCTTCTTTGGATCCTTTGGTGTTAGCAAACGCTTCTTAATTAGTTTCTGGATGATGGAGTAAGGAGTTTTTGTTCGAGCGTATATAACTGCGTCCTTTGGGCTTATCTTAGCAATATCATTGACTGCCTTGTACATAGTTGAGTCAAGGTCTTCTTTGATATTCAGTAGTTGCGCAATAGATTCCGTTATTCTGCGTTCCTCAACAGAAACTTTGTCACCGGTTATTGTAGGGTTTGGATCATCTAAGTTTTCTAGGCCATCATTGTCATAGTCACTAAATACACCTTTGTACATAGCCTTATCGTATTTCACACCTTTATCCAAAATGTGAATTTCTGGGGATGTGCTACCGCCCTTATCAAATAAACCTAAGAATCTTTTTCTAGTTTGTTCTGGTTCTACTGGTGTAGGTAAACTCATTACGCGAGTAATCATGTCATAGGTTACCGGAAAACTATCATACTGGTGAGTTTCTATTTTATATCCAGTCGGGGTTTTTTCAATTATTTTTCCCTTAAGGTCTTTATCTCTACGCTCGTAATAAGCGTTAATTCTAGTTCCTAAAGGTAAGTTGGTAAAGTCGGTTGTACCGCCCTGGTCAAATAAACCTAGGAACTTCTTTTTTTTTTTGACTTCAATAATTTCGCGTGGATCAACTGAACGACTACTCATTCCAGAATGTACTATATATGTTCCATCTTCAAGTATCTCTGTAATTTCGCCCATTGCTTTGTCACCCCATCGGTTAAATACAACTTCGTCACCGACCATACCGCCTTCGGCAAATTTACCACCAGTAGCCATGGTTTCTAAGCCCATTACATCTCGGTTTGATTGCATATAGTCTTCCACTAGATCGTTTGCTTTGTCCGAATACTCACTTGGCAAATTATATCTTTCACGAAGATCGTCAACCATCGTGTAAAAAATCTCATCAAAATAATCATCGTCACCCTCAGTCCAGTCATTATCGTTAGTATAATCTGGATATTTATTTGCTAGGTAGTTCATTACTTTATGTCGATCCATATCATCAATAGTCAAACCGCCTTCGTCAAATTTAGCGACTACCTTTAAGTTGTTTTGATTCGCAAATTCCATTGCTTCCTGCTTGGAAGTAAAGAACTCGTTAGCCCACCTTCTTAAACCAGGGTTGCTTTGATTTTTGTGTTGTACGGAAATCAATACAAATTTTTTGCGATAAGGTTCGATAAAAACAGATTCCTGCGTTTCAGTTACTACCGAAGGAAGTTCCTCACCCCTAATTTCAGCAAATTGTTCACCGCTTCGCGCCCAACTTTCGTAAGCGAGTGGGTTAATCTTTTTATTGGTAATAGCCCTCTTTGTAAGCACCTTTAATGGTAACTCTGGGTTATCTATAAGGAACTCTTTAAGTTCGTCTTTAGCATCATTTTCATACTCGTTACCTGCCCATACTTTATTGCTTCGTGTATTAAACACAAAGTATTCGTATTCGCGGACAAGTTTATTCCACCAACGCGGAACCTTACCGGGTTGTAGTTTTTTCCCCTTTGCCATTTTTTCTGGGTTATTAGTCATTTTTGCTTCACCATCTAAATAGTGAGTAACATCCGATAAGTCGGTAGTTGCTCGTTCCATTTTAGCAACCACCCAAGGTTCTACTGGAGTGGTTCCAGATACGACTGAATTTAATTCCTTTGAATGGTGGTTGGCTTCATTTATTTGATTACGCAACATTCTGTTATTTTCATGAGATTCTGAAACCCCACCAGTAGCGTATCGATCCGATAAAAACTCACGCTTAAAGAACGCCTTTAGTTCGTCAAGCGTAAATTCCTTGCGATATTGTGTTGTTTGTTCTAGATATTTATTGTCACCAACTTTAGTGACATTACCATCTTCCATCCACGCTTTGAAGTCGGCTTCCTGGTATTTTGTTAAGATATTTTTCATTTTCTCAAATTTTCTTTGTACTGAGTTTATGCAGGATCTTAATATTCGTCAAGCGGTTCACCTTCTACTATCGCAACTGCATCCCATGGGTTGTAACCTTCTTTGTTTGAATGTAGTAAGGAAGTAATATTGTCAAAAATATACTCCATTGATTCTTTTTCCGATAGTTCCTTATCTTTGATAGTAATTTCACCATCCGATAATCTTTGGTACACATCGTATAAAAACGATGTTTCCCATCGGGCATCTTCACTAGACATACCACCAATGTCAAATTTAATAGGTTTTAATTGCCCATCAACTCTAGTTTCGTCATAGTATTTAATATCGGATCCAGTTTGACTGGTAATAGGCGTTGACATTGCGGTCTTACCAATAGCTTCAAAAAATTCACTATCGTCACCATCAAAACTACCAGAAGCCCATCCGTATTTATTCCAATGCTCGACCATTTTTTTAATGCGATCGTCTGTACCAGTATAACCACCTGGGGCAAATTTTTCTTGGCTATTCAAGAAGTCGGTTGTAACACTATCAATAAATAATTTTGCTTTAGGGTTTCTTAATTGATAATCATACATAAATGATCTTGCATCTTTTTCGGTAGGAAAATCTGCTATTGTACGAGTACCTTTATTGCCCTCGTCTATACCAACCTCGTAAACTTTAGGCACACCACCTGGCGCAAATTTGCCACCAGTTTTGTACATCGATTCATCAGTCATGAAACTTGCATATTGACCATTAAATTCGGAAGGATCTACATTTCTAAAACCAAGTTCTTTGACTTTTTTTAGATAGTCACTCGCTTCTTTTTTGAAATCAAAATAAGCCAACATACTATCTGTATCAGCGTCAACTACAAAGTATGCGCCTTGTTCGTATTCGCCATCAGTATCTTGAATAATCTTATAGTTGGAACTCACGCCACCAGTCTTATATTCGACACGACCATCGTAATCCATAGCCCATATTTCAAAATCAGCAAGTTCACGAGAAGGCCCATATTTATCTTGAAGTTGTCTTACTTCATTTTGACCAAAGTTTTCGTAAATTCCTTTTGATTTTGCTTTAGCAATAAGCTTCTTTTTTGTCTTTTCAATATCGCTAGTTATACCACCAGTTGCGTATTCCTCTTTATCTGCATAATAAGATTCTACCATTATTTTAACCGCTTTTGGCAGGAAGTTGTATGACTTACCAGATAGCGTTTGTTGAGTTCTAGGAGTAATTGCAGGGGTGCAATTTTCATTCAAAAACTCCAGTCGTTTTGCAGGGGTTAATTTTTTCCAAACCATCTCACCTTTGCTCACATGACCACCACCAGAATATTTTTTATCATCCCCCTCAAAAAAATAACCTCGCTCGTTCAGTAATTCTTCAAGTAAAACTTCGGCTTCCTCTTTGGTTTTAAACATCTCAATCATTTCTCTTTCCTCAACATCTATTACAGAATATGGATATTTTTCGTTGTTGGGGTTGTATATCCCCATAAATGGCAACGGGAATTTGTATTTTTTTGTTGTACCACCTTCGTCAAACTTTTCTTTTTTCACATGAACTCCATCGAGAAGATCGGAACCTGCGTACTCTTTACCCTCGCTAGATTTTACCCAAACAATATCTCGAGTTGATAGGTATTTAGAAATTGTTGAAAGCTTTGGCTTGTTAGACTTTGGTTTTGGCTTTCTGGATCCAGAAGGAATTTTAATGTAAACCTTCTTTGTGCCGGGTTTTCTTTTTGTAAGTCCAACCGCACCTGCACCCAATAAAGCACCAATGATAAAACCGCCAAGTGCGTGTTCCTTTACTGGCTTTCCGTTAATCTTTACGACCTCGCTACTAAAACGCTTTTCTTCAGCGTTGATTTTATCTTGTAGTGGCGTTCCGTTGTCCATACAATGTATGCATGATGAACGCCCATTGGCGAATTTTAAGTTGTATTCCATTGTGTAATTATTTTAGTGCTGAAAGTTTGCTTTTGAGTAGTGTCAAAAGAGTTTCTGTTTCTTTAATCAATTTTTCAATTTCGGCTTTTGTGATGTCTTTTTCATCAGCTCGGTCTTTGACATTATCAAATACAGATTCGATTTTGTTTTTGTTCTTTGTCGCTTCCGACTTTTTCGGAAGTTTCGCTCGTTCCTTTGCTTTGGCTTTGCGTTCCTTTATCTTGCGTACCAATTCGTCACAATCGTAGCCCTCAACCATTTGCTTATCTTTTGGAAGGGGAACTGGTTTTTTCTTTGCAGTTTCTTTGCCAGTATCAATAGCTTCTTTGATTTTTTTGGCGAACTTCATTTGCGGATCCTGGGATTTTTCTTGGTCGTATATGTCGCGGAGTTCCTTTAATACTAAAGCATGGGTATCAGCAACCACCATAGGATCATTGCCACCATCGTCAGCTATCCAGTAGTAAGTCCTTTTTTTGATTTCAATGTTCTTTGATTTCATCCACTCAGCAAAACTCATACTTTCACCTTCTTTGGATGGGGCTTTTACCCTGCGCTCAGTTGGTTTATTTGCAGATGGAGTAGGCTTTGAACCGCCTACTTCCTTTTCAAGTTTAGCCAATACCTCACTCATTACCGCCTTCACATCGGCAGGGGTGCTTGGATCTGCAATAACTTCCTTAATGTTCTTTATGTCTTGTTCCTTCTCAGTCATTTTACAAGTATTTAATAGTTGATTCTAGCCCTTTGATATAGCGTTCCATTGTAGCCTTCTTTTCACCGGTTAAGTATGGTAACGAAGCCTTTGCACCAGAAACATATCTTTTGAGTTTTTCCAAAGTTACATTTTCTTTTTTAACCTCTGGGGTTTTTGTTACTGGCTTAATTGTTCCTTCTGGCGTTCCGGGTTCGCCCAAACCTTTCATGTATTCTCGATCGGCAGGAAGTTGCATACCGCCCCTATCGACTACCTTACCAGAAAGGCTATCTACCTTCACATACCCATCGGCTTGACCTTTCAAACGCTGGTAACCTTCGTCACCAGTTCGGTAAAATTCCTCAATTACACTAATTGGTACATATCGACCATACTCCGCTTCGTGACCGCCATTTTCTTGGTAGCGTTTCAACGCTCGTTCAATGGACTTTTCTTTAGGAATATCCATAAAGATCATGAATACTTGGTAGCCCAATTTTTTCAAGCGACCAATAAGCGGTTCGTATTTCGCTGGGTTTGTCATTGTACCATCGTAAAGAAGGTCATGTTTACAAGGCACATCGAAACTATCTAGCATCTGGTTTACAATATCTTTGGTTTCCTGGTGCGTAGCACTACTATTCCAACCTTTGTACTCTGGAAGGAACGCACGAACTTCGTCAGCGTCAATTGCCCATATATTGTCGGATTGCAAATAAGGAGCGTTATTTCGTAAGTAGTAAGACTTACCAGATCCGGGCGCACCGCCCATTAGAACCGCGATAGGTTGTTCCTTCTTAACACACTTTGCTTTGCCTATCAAATGTTTGACAATTTTGTCATGTAATTTCTGGCGTTGCGGTGTATAAACCTCAATCATGTCACCAGAAGCGTTTTGTATCTTAACGACATTTTGCAGTCTGGTGTCTGGGAATTTAGCACAACACTCGTCCAAAAGTTTAAGTCCTTCTGGATCTATTCTAGGAACCCCATTTGCATCTACCGGTGGACATTGTTCTACGACCTTCGGTTTAACAGATGGAAGTTTAACATCGTCAAGCAAATAGTTCAAGCTTTCAAACTCTTTTACTACCTCTACCATGTCTTTTGGTCGAATGTGAAGTTTTTCCTGCTTTTCACGAACCGCAACAATTTTGCGATTTAGGTTTTCTTCGCTATCAATTTCCTTCTGTATTTTTTCTAAATTTTCAAGTTCACCCTCTAATATTTTACCTTGTTTTTTGTAATCTTCTAAAGGTACATTTCTAGGAATAAAATACTCCCGTTCAATTTTTTTCAATGCACGATAATCGGAAAGCATAAAAGCCACAAAGTCTAAGTCTGGTCTATCAATCGGAGATTCTTCTAAACCTTTCGGAACTTTTTCTGCGCCCCAATAAGTTCTATTTCTTTTATCGAACTCACGAAGCATATACTTACCATCCTCGTCAAGTTTTGATTTTTTCACTTGAACAAGGGCTTTCATTTGATCTTCAATATTTCTGTTTTTCAGTTTTGGTCGTACCAGTTCTATGGCTTCTTTTAAGTCAGTAAGATATTTTTCAAAACCTTTCTTAAAGTCCTCCACCATTTCCATTTTCTTAATGGCGTTCCGGGTATCGGTAATATCATCTGAAATTTTTTCTTTTTCCTCGATAAGTTCCATTTTAGCAATAACCAAAGGATCCTTAACAAGTGCATACTTCAATTCCCCTGGATCAAATTCTTCGACCTTTAAAACATTTGTATGACCATCCGTTTCAAATACAGAATTGATACGACTTGTTTTTTCCTCTAGTTTCTGGAACATAAAGATATCAGCACTATCGACCAGCAATGGGTTTACAATACGCACATTCTTAAAGGCGTTCTTTTGTCTGTAAATACGACCTTCAAGTTGTTGAATATCGGTCGGGTTAAACGAAAGGAAGCAGTTAAATAGCGTTGACGAGTATTTTTGAAGGTTCATACCTTCTTTGATTGTCGCGGAACCGATAAGAACCTTAAGTCGTTGCTCATCTGGAAGCGTTTCAACAAGTCCAGTTCCCTTATTATACCTTTCACCATTAAATAGGTTCTTAACATACTCCTTCGCTTCCTCGCTAGTAATACCCTTCTCGACTGGTACTTTTGTTTCTGCACTAATTATACCAACTTCGTGGGGCTTAAACCCTAAATTCGTAATAATA
>Ga0214919_10002866_pt1 | contig 26634 bp, 25 predicted proteins | sample LL1503_MetaG_FD_177994 | JGI IMG/M metagenome (GOLD analysis project Ga0214919, IMG submission 177994) | Freshwater microbial communities from Lake Lanier, Atlanta, Georgia, United States - LL-1503 | ecosystem: Environmental > Aquatic > Freshwater > Lake | place: USA: Georgia | collected...
TTAACTTGCACCAATGCAACAATACCTTCAACTTGTTTCTCATATTATTGAAAATGGTAATGACAAAAGTGACCGCACAGGTACTGGAACCAGAAGTGTTTTTGGATACCAAATGCGTTTTGATCTTAGTAAAGGTTTCCCTTTGGTGACTACTAAAAAATGTCATTTAAAAAGTATTATCTATGAATTACTTTGGTTTTTACAAGGAGATACCAATATTGCTTATTTGAAAGAAAACAATGTAAAAATTTGGGACGAGTGGGCTGATGAGCAGGGCAACTTAGGACCTGTGTATGGAAAGCAATGGCGGAGTTGGGAAGGGGCTGACGGGGTAGAGGTAGATCAGGTAAAAGAATTGATTGAGCAATTAAAAACAAATCCAGATAGCAGGCGAATGATTATCAGCGCATGGAATGTAGCAGATTTACCAAAGATGAAACTGATGCCTTGTCATTGCTTGTTTCAGTTTTATACTGCACCAGCTCAGGTGCCTGGAGGCCGTAGAAAACTAAGTTGCCAATTGTACCAGCGCTCTGCGGATGTATTTTTGGGAGTGCCTTTTAATATTGCTTCTTATGCATTATTAACTTTAATGATTGCCCAGGTTTGCGATATGGAACCAGGTGATTTTATACATTCATTTGGGGATGTACATCTTTATAACAATCATTTTGAACAAGCCAATCTTCAACTAAGCAGATCACCTTTTCCATTGCCCAATATTAAAATTAATCCGTCTGTTAAAGATATTTTTGATTTTAAATTCGAGGATTTTGAATTGAAAAATTACCAGTCTCATCCAGCTATCAAAGCGCCTGTGGCTGTATAATCTGTCTCTCTAAAATAGTTTAAAAGGTCTTTGGCTTGATAAACTATTTTGAGAATTGAATAAACAACTAATTTTTTGGATTGATATTTTAGATATTAACTAGATCAATAATGAGTGAAACAAAAGATTTTATAGCATCATCAAATTCTATTTCTAAGGATTATGAAATAGCCTTGATTGTAGCTGCAGATACCAACAATGCAATTGGAATTGATAATCAATTGCTTTGGCGTCTTCCCAATGATCTTAAATTTTTCAAAAATACTACCTGGGGCTTTCCTGTAATCATGGGTCGTAAAACTTTTGAAGCTGTTAATAAACCTTTGCCTGGAAGAACCAATATTGTGATTTCTCGAAACCAGGATTGGAAATCAGAAGGTGTTAAATCAGCAATGGATTTAGCTGGAGCAATTGAAATAGCTCGACAAACCAATGCAAAGCAGCTATTTATTATCGGTGGTGGTGAAATTTATTCTCAAGCGATGCTTTTGGCAGACACTATTTATTTAACAAGAGTGCATACCATTTTGAAGGGCGATACCTTTTTTCCAGCATTGGATGAAAGTCAGTGGGAATTATTTTCCAATGATGATTTTTTGGCAGATGAAAAACATGCCTTTGACTATTCGTTTCAATTATGGAAACGTAAATAGAAAATTGTTATTCGCTACCCTTTGATATAAATTATTGCCTTGTACAATCATTTTAAATTATCTCAAAAGTTCCTGTATTATTACCTTACCGCATCCAATGCAAAAGGTCATGGTGTGCACTCTCCCTTTGTATTTGAATTTATTAAAAATGTGTTACTAGACAAGAAAGTATATGACTGTTATTCTAGTATAGAAGACTGCAGGGAAGGATTGCTTTCTAATAAAGAGCTCATTGAGGTGGAAGATTTTGGAGCCGGTTCTTCTCTAACGCCTTCTAGTAGACGAAAAGTAAATGCAATTCTACGTTCCTCTGTTAAGTCGAAAAAATATGGGCAGTTGTTATTTAGAATGGTACAATATTACCAACCGGCAGTTATGCTGGAATTAGGAACTTCCTTGGGTATTACGAGTTCCTACCTTTCTTTTGGGAACCCTTCTGCCAAGTTGTTTACCTGTGAGGGAGCTGCAAGCATTGCAGCTATTGCTCAGAAGAATTTTGATTCAATGCATTTGGATAATATAGAAATAATAAAAGGGGATTTTACGAAAACCCTTCCTTCCCTTTTAGCCAATTTTAAAAAAATTGATTTTGTATTTGTGGATGGCAATCACCGAAAATCTTCTACTATTAATTACTTTCATCAGTTACTTGACCATTCCAACGCTACCTCCATATTTGTAATGGATGATATCCATTGGAGCAGTGAAATGGAGGAGGCCTGGCTTCATATTCAAAATCATCCAGCAGTTACACTTACCATTGATCTTTTTTTTATTGGAATAGTCTTTTTCAATCCAGATTTTAAAGTCAAACAACATTTTACTATACGGTTCTAAATATAACTAACTTTGTATTGACCTTTTTTCATTGTGATAATAGCAATTTGAACACAAGGGTGAAAAAATACTGTTCTTGTTATATTTTAATATTCTGATCTATTGAAAGTTCCATCTGCTCTGATCGATTCATTAATTGAGACCAAAGGCTTTGACAAAGAAGCTTTCGAAAACGTACATCAATCCGGGGAGCAAATTACTTCGGTAAGATTTAATACTCAGAAGCCAGTAGACAAATCAACTATTTTTTCGGCAGAGAACAATATTGAAGCAATGGCTTTTTCTTCAGTACCATGGAATGCAAATGGGTACTATCTTTCATTTCGTCCTTCCTTTACTACTGACCCTTTATTTCATGGAGGAGCTTACTATGTTCAAGAAGCAAGTAGTATGTTTTTGGAAGAAGCGATTCGTCAATCTATTGATCTTTCACAACCTTTGAGGGTATTAGATCTTTGTGCTGCCCCTGGAGGAAAATCCACTTTGCTTCAATCTGTGATTTCTTATAAAAGTATTTTAGTTAGTAATGAAGTTATCAAATCAAGGGTGACTGTATTATCGGAAAATATTATAAAATGGGGTGCAGCAAATGTGGTCGTCACCAACAATGATCCCAAAGATTTTCAAAGGCTTCAAGGTTACTTTGATTTGATAGTAGTAGATGCACCTTGCAGTGGAAGTGGACTTTTTAGAAAAGACCCTAGGGCAGTCAATGAGTGGAGTGAGCAAAGTGTTGAAATGTGCTGTCATCGTCAACAACGTATTTTAGCAGACATCTTACCTACATTGAAGGATGGGGGAACATTAATTTATTCTACCTGCTCCTATTCGCCCATGGAAGATGAGGACATTAGTGACTGGCTGATCAATGATTTCGGACTTGAATCTATTTCATTTCAGTTAAAAAATGAATGGAATATAATTGAAACTACTGCTTCAATATCTAAGGCCAAAGGATATCGTTTTTATCCAGATAAATTGAAAGGGGAGGGTTTTTTTATTGCAGCTTTTAGGAAGGAAAATCTAACTGGTTTGGAAAAAAGAGATTTGAATATAAAGGGGAAATCTGAGAGATTGACTTCTAAAGAAATAGAAGTGGTAAAACCATGGATTGATAAATGGGATGATTTTTTCTTTATAAAGCAAAAGGAGCAAGTGATTGCAGTACCATTATACTTGGAAAAGGATTTAGCAATTTTACAATCGGCACTTTATATTAAAAAGGCTGGAGTAAAATTGGGTGTTATCATAAGAAGCGAATTAATCCCAGACCATGAGCTTGCCTTGAGTAATATAATTCATCCATTGATTGCTGGCATTGAAGTTGACAAATCAACTGCGCTGGAATATTTAAGAAAACAGGAAATAGACATCGAATCAAATTATAAGGGATGGGTTTTATTGACCTACCAACATATTAAATTAGGGTGGATAAAGCTATTGTCAAATCGAATTAATAATTACTATCCCAAGGAATGGCGTATTGTCAATAAGTAGCGACAATGCTTCTAATTTTTTTTATTTTAACTATTTCTGATGTTTATAATATTGCTAGTAGTCAACAAAATTTCCCATCTTTGCATCGAATAAATCGTCAGCGTATGAAGTTTTTATTGATTGTATTATTTTCTTTACCATTGATGGTACAAGCTCAAAATAAATTATTATTGGTTGAGGGGGAGACTCCAAATTTATTTATAGAACACAAAGTAGCACCAAAGGAAAATTATTATAGCATCGGACGTATTTACAATGTGAGTCCAAAAGAAGTGGCTCCATTTAATCATCTTGTATTGGAAAATGGTTTGAGTTTGGGGCAGAAATTAAAAATCCCATTAGTAGCTTCTAATTTTTTACAAGTGGGAGAAGCATCAGAAGGCGAGGTTTTAGTGCCATTATATCATATTGTAATAGGAAAGGAAAGTCTTTATAAAATAAGTGCTCACTATAACAAGGTGTCAATTGAAACGCTAAAAAAATGGAATAAATTTAAAGGAAATGGGGTAGCCAATGGAACCAAATTAATAGTAGGATATCTAAAGATTAAAAAAGAAATGTCACCATTGTCAAATATGGCAAAACTGAAGCCGGCTGATATTGTAACTAACAAAGTTGAAACCAAGGTTGAAACCCCCGTTAATCCGGTGGTTGTTGCAAAAGAGCCAGTTTTAATTACTGAACCAGTTAAACCAGTCGAAGCGGCAAAGAAAAGTGCCGGAGTAAATTCACCAGTTGCAGAGAAGATTAAAACCGAGCCGATAGCAAATAAAGTAGTCAAAGAGGCTGCGCCTGTTAATCAAGCGGCCTCCAAAAAACTTGGTGGTATTAAAGATTTCAAGGGTGGAATATTTAAATCAGATTATGATGAACAAATTCGCAAAGGCGGATTGACTTTAGAAAAAGGGGAAGCAGGTTTGTTTAAGAGTAATAGCGGTTGGGAGGATGGGAAATATTATTGTTTACATAATTCTTCCAATCCTGGAACCATAATAAAAATTACCAGTAATTTAACCGGCATTAGTGTTTATGCAAAAGTGTTGGATTTAATTCCTGATATCAAACAAAATTCAGATCTATTGATAATAATTAGTGACGCAGCTGCTCAAGAATTGGGAATGGGGGATGGTAAATTTGATTGTACTTTGAATTATGTAAAATAAGTAGTCAACTGTTTTTTGCTTTTAATATTATTTATTCAGTCGGCAAAGTACTTTTCAAAAGCAGAAGTTTTTGTAAACTAAATTTAACCAAAGCAAGAGAATTTGAATTATTGTTTGTCTTCTGTTTGCTTGATTTTCCTATCAATTGATATAAGGTATGTAAAGAAACCCAATAGAATGGTAATACAAATCGCTAGTACCACGTAAATCTTTCCGTTACTACGCATAGGAGTTTCCGCTGCTAAATTTTCTTGAGCAAAAGTTTGAGTACTTGAAATTATTCCAACTAATAATAAAAGTAAATAGTGAATTCTATTTCGCATTGAGTAAATTTTTATCCCTGATTAAATAAATTCGAATATTGAGGGTAGTTATCCAAGTTCCTAGAAGTGTCCAACCTATCACTGCTGGCCAAAAAACTAGTCGCATCGTAGCATCAAGGTCTGCCCCATTAAGACCAGGGTTTCCTTCTACGCCTTTGCCTCCTGGATGCAATGACTCTACCAATCTAGGTAAAATCATGATAAGTGGCAGGTAAATAAAATAGGCAAAAATATTATAGACCGCACTTATTTTAGCACGTTTATCAATATCAGTTATTGCATTTCGTAAAACCAAGTAAGCAAAATAAATAAGAAGAGCAATCGCCACACCGATTTGTTTGGGGTCATTGCTCCATGGTTCTCCCCAAGTGTAGGTAGCCCAAATAGCTCCAGTTATTAAACCCAATACCCCCATTAAAATACCAGTTTTGGCAAAGCAGGAAGCATATATATCATGGCGAAGATCAGGCTTACGAAGGTATAAAATTGAATAGACCAAAGAAGTAGTAAGTAAAATGATTTGACCAAACCACATGGGTACATGAAAGAAGAGATTGCGAATGGTTTCTTTTAGATTTCCTATAAGGGGCACTTTAATTAAAAAACCCGCTGTAAAAGTGTAAATGAGTAAAAAGACCGCTAATATTTTCCACCAACTTTTTCGCATGTAATTGATAATATATAATACAAAATTAAGGAAAACAGTCTTTTGTTCAAATTGTTATTTTAGTTATTACTTTGGTAGTTGAACGCGCATTGTAAGACTCAGCGTAAAGAGGTATTAAAAATTCAATCAACCAATAGTAGTTTTTAAAATATTAGTCTTTCCATAGAAATGGAAATAAGATGATAGAAAGAGCTATTACCATGATATCTAATCCAACAATAAGTAAAGACAATTGCATGAGTGCCCCTTCTCTAAAAATTTCACCAAAAGCAACTTTTGAAAGTCGGATGAGTAGCAGTAGTTGAGGTATAATCAATGGAAATCCCATGATGGCCATTAATGCAGCATTTTGTTGAGCCTTAGCAGCGATGGCTGCAAGTAAGGTAAAGACCAAACTAATGCTAATTCCACCTAAACAAACAATGCCAATAAATTGCAAAGTGTTGCCCAATGGGTTTTTTAATAAAATAAAAAATAAGCCTAAACTTAGTAGGCTCATGATAAGCATCAGTATGATGTTGTAAATTAGTTTTGCAATTACGAATTCTTTTGCTCCTGAAATAGTATAGAAATAAAGCATACGTCCCTTGCTTTCCTGTAAAAAACTTTTAGCTACCGCATTTACACAAACAAACAATTGTATGATCCAGAACATACCATTCCATACATCTCCTTCTGGATTATTGATGGAAAGATAGAGTACAAAAATCGTGGAGGCTACATATAAAAGAATACCATAAAAACTGTGTTGTTGTCTTAACTCCAGCAGCAGATCTTTCTTTAGTAGGGCAAGAATTGATTTAGTCATAATACAATATTTCAAATATAATTCTTACGGCCAATAGTGCATTATTTTTTTTCGATAAAGCATTTTAAGTTTACTTTTTGATACAGTTTCTGCATCTAGGTTCATAGACTTCTTTTTCGCCGATTAAAATTTGACTATCCTCGCTGTTTTTTCTGTAACTAATGTTGGCAATATTTCCACATACCACACAAATAGCATGTAGTTTGGTAATATAGTCAGCAACTGCTAATAAGTTAGGTATTTGAGCAAAAGGCTTCCCAGAATAATCCATGTCAAGACCTGCAACAATCACTCTTATTCCTTTTAAAGCAAGTTGCTCGCACACGTCAACAATTTGTTCATCAAAAAATTGAGCTTCGTCTATTCCCACCACATCTGCATCCTGGGCAAGTAAAAGAATATCTTTGGCACTTTCCACAGGAGTACTTTGTATAAAATTCGTATCGTGACTTACGATTTTTATTTCATCATAACGTTTGTCTATTGCAGGCTTAAATATTTCTGCTTTTAAATTAGCAATTTTCACTCTTTTTAATCTGCGGATTAGTTCTTCTGTTTTTCCGCTAAACATGCTTCCACAAATCACTTCAATCCAGCCACGTCGGCCACCTGTAATAGTTGGTTCAATAAACATTTATGATTTTTTTAAAATACTGTTTGTAACTTTATTGCTAGAACTGCAAAGATTATGGTTTTGATTCAATGGCCAAAACTAATTTTGTTATTTGTAATATAAATCAATTGTTTTATTTATGGAAAGAGTGGAAACACTTTTGCGGAAATTGCAACAACAATTTAATGAAGGGGTTTCAGCAGAACTACTTTTGAATACGGTACAAATGTTGCAGCTAGAGTTAGCTCATTTGCGTGACAATGAATCCGAAGAACTAGCTAAAAATGAGCCTATTACTATAGAATCAGTACCCAAGGTTGTACCCCCTATTATTCAGAAGCCATTGTCTACAGCAACCTATGCTATTCCTGATGTTGAGAAAAAAATTATTGGAATTTTGCAAATTGATGAAGAGGAATTAGCAGCGGAGCTGGACGAAATTAAGCAGAATGCTTTGTTGATGAGACAGATTAGTGGACATAGTAAACCAAAATTAGTTATTGAATCTGAGGAAGCCGATATTCCTGCTCATACTCATCAACCCATTCAGCCGATCGCCTACCAAAAAGCTCCTGAAAAACAGATGTTGGAACCACAAGTTCCCTCAATCAATGACCAGTTAAAGGAAAATAAAGTGGAGGTCAGTGATGTCTTATCGGCTGGGCCAATTAAGGACTTGAAAAAAGCCATAGGTATCAACGATCGCTTTTTATTTATCAACGAATTATTTGATGGGGATGAATCTGTTTTCGAAAGAAGCATCAAAACAATTAATAGTTTTTCGATTTGGCCAGAGGCGGACTATTGGATTCGGAGAGAGTTAAAAACAAAATTGGGTTGGAACAACGATAGCCTTTCCGTTAAGCTTTTTGATCAGTTGATTAGAAGACGATTTTCCTGAACGAATTGAATAATTTTTTTACTAGCTCCAGCATTCGCAAAAACAAATTTTTTGGAAGCTATTCCCTTTTTTTTCAAGACATCTTCTTGTTCCCATAACAAATTCAAAACAGACTCCAATTCAAGGGCATTTTTAATAGGAATTCCACCGCCGCTCTCAACTAGTCCGATGGCTTCCGCATATTTTTTATATTCTGGGCCAAATATTACGGGCTTACCATATACCGCTGCTTCTAGGACATTGTGAACCCCATCGGCGCCAAAACCCCCTCCCACATAGGTTATGCTCGCATAGTGGTAAAGCCTAGAAAGCATTCCTACATTGTCTATAATTAGTAAGTTGTTTATTTCTCTTTGCTCGACTAGCGCATTTGTTAAATCTGTATAAAGCAAAGCATTCGGAAAAACCTTCATCATTTGTTGAATATTTCCTTGGTCAGTTTCGTGAGGAGCAATGATGAATTTAATTGCTGGATTTGCTTTTATATAATGAATAAGTTCTGTCTCATCTTCTTCCCAAGTACTACCAGCAACGATTACCCTATTATTTTTACAATATTTTTCAATGATTGAAATTGGTTCAAATTTTTCAGCGATTTCAATTACCCGATCAAATCTTGTATCTCCTGTAATAATGACATTGTTATTAATCGCTATAGAAGAAAGTAATTTTAGAGAGCTTTCATTCTGAACAAAAAAATAAGTAAATGATGCAAGCATTTCTTTCCAAAGACTTCCATACCATTTAAAAAAAGGTTGAGAATTTCTAAAAATACCTGATATTAACAAAACAGGAATTTTTCTGGACTTTAATTCATGTAAATAGTGGTACCAGAATTCATATTTAATCCATATCACCAAGGAAGGGTTGAGTAGTTCCACCATTTTTTTTGCATTGGAGGCTCCGTCGAATGGTAAATAATAAATTTGGTCAGCACCTTCATAGTTTTTGGTAGCCTCATATCCAGATGCTGAGAAAAAAGTGATTGTTATGGAAATAGAAGGGTAGTTCTTTTTAAGTGATTCTACTAACGGTCTACCCTGTTCGAATTCTCCAACGCTGGAGCAATGCATCCACACAACCTGATTAGAGGAGGGAGGGAGGTTGGCTTGGATAGTAGAAAATATATTTTTCCTTCCTTGTAAACCCAGCCTGGCTTTGGTATTGAATAATGCGGCTATCCTAAATGCAATTGCATAGAGTAGTAAGAAAAGCTCGTAAAATAATTTAGACAATGGTTATTTTTTAACAAATCTAATAGCAAATTTTTAATATATTGTTACCTAATTGAAACCCAAGCCCCTAAACTTGATGCTAATGCGCGATATACTATATTTGCAATCTCTAAAAATGAATCTATGAGGCAGTTGCAAATGGTAGATACTAAAACACAGTATCAGAAAATAAAACCTCAAATCGAAGCAGCTGTTTTGGCGGTGCTTGAAAGTTCCCAGTTTATAGGAGGTAAGGTTGTGAATGATTTTGCAATCAATTTAGCATCCTATAATGGAGTGAAACATGCAGTGCCCTGTGCCAATGGAACCGATGCACTTCAGATAGCCTTTATGGCATTGGATCTTCAGCCGGGTGATGAAGTGATTACACCTTCCTTTACTTATATTGCTACAGTAGAAGCAGCTGCTTTATTAAAGTTAAAGCCTGTATTTGTGGAAGTGGATCCTCTTACATTTTGTATGGATGCAAATTCAATCGAAAAAGCGATTACTCCAAAAACAAAAGCCATTGTCCCAGTGCACCTGTATGGTCATGCTGCTGAAATGGAGAAAATAATGGCCATTGCTCAAAAACATAACTTATTTGTTGTAGAAGACAATGCACAAGCTATTGGATGTAAATACACATTCAGTAATGGAACCGTTGTAAAAACTGGGGGAATTGGTCATATCGGTTGTACTTCTTTTTACCCTTCCAAAAACTTGGGAGCTTACGGTGACGGGGGTGCAATTACCACCAATGATGATGCGCTTGCTGAAAAAATAAAAATGATTGCAGCACATGGTCAGAGCAAAAGATATTATCACGATGTAGTTGGAGTGAATTCTAGACTAGATGCAATTCAGGCTGCCATTCTCTCTATTAAATTAGAACACTTGGATGAATACAATGAGGCTCGGAAAAAAGCGGCTGATTATTATAACAATGCTTTTAAGTCGGTCGAACTATTTGATTTGCCAAAATCAGCTCCATACAGCAGCCACGTTTATCATCAGTATACACTCGTTTTAAATGATCAAAATAAAAAAGGGTATTCAAGGGATGGTCTTCATCAATACCTGACTGACAAAGGGATTCCATCCATGATTTATTATCCTGTGCCCTGTCATCGTCAAAAAATGTTTGATTCTTTTGGTGGCAGCAAATTTAATTTGCCAGTTACTGACTGGTTATGTGAAAGGGTAATTTCTCTTCCCATTCATACAGAATTGGATAGCGAACAACAAGATTTTATTATCTCTAATGTATTAGATTACATTCATTCAAAATAACTAAAATGAATATAACAGTAATTGGAACAGGGTATGTAGGATTGGTAACTGGAACTTGTTTTGCAGAAACAGGCAACGATGTTATTTGCGTAGACATTGATCAAGCAAAAGTTGAAAAATTAACTTCCGGACAAATCACTATTTATGAGCCTGGATTAGAAAAAATATTTTTAAAGAATCAAAAGGATGAACGTTTGAGTTTCACAACCTCTTTATCAGAGGGTGTTAAAAATGCTCAGGTTATTTTTCTTGCACTTCCTACTCCTCCGGGAGAAGATGGCAGTGCTGATTTGAAATATATTTTGGGAGTAGCGAAAGAATTGGGCGCATTAATTCAACAAGGAGATTACAAGGTAATCATTGATAAAAGTACTGTTCCTGTTGGAACGGCTGAAAAAGTTAGACAAGCTTTGATCAGCAATGGAGGTATTGAAGGGACCTTTGACATTGTAAGTAATCCAGAGTTTTTAAGAGAGGGAGTAGCGGTGGAAGATTTCATGAAACCAGACAGGGTGGTGATTGGAACATCATCAGAAAAAGCTAAAATTATATTGAGTGAATTATATGCTCCTTTCGTTCGCCAGGGAAATCCGGTAATTTATATGGATGAAAAAAGTGCTGAGCTGACAAAATATGCAGCCAATTCTTTTTTGGCGATGAAAATTACTTTCATGAATGAGATAGCCCAGCTTTGCGAATTACTTGGAGCGGATGTAGATATGGTGAGAAGGGGGATTGGAAGCGATGAGAGAATTGGAAAACGTTTTTTATTTCCAGGCATTGGTTATGGAGGAAGTTGTTTTCCAAAAGATGTGCAAGCCTTGGCAAAATCATCAACTGAAGTAGGATATAGTTTTAAGATATTGGAGGCAGTGATGAATGTAAATGAAAAGCAAAAACTACATTTGATTCCTAGCCTTGAAAAGTATTTTAACAATGATCTAAAAGGTAAAAAAATAGCGTTGTGGGGTTTAGCGTTTAAGCCAAATACGGATGATATCCGCGAAGCTCCCGCCTTGTATTTGATTGAGGCAATACTGTCTGCAGGCGCTACCATTGCTGCTTTTGACCCTGAAGCCATGCAAAATGTGAAACAGTTGATAGGAGATAAAATTTCATTTGTTGAAAATCAGTACGAAGCATTGCAGGGTGCGGATGCGCTAGTCATAGCAACCGAGTGGAGTGAATTTAGAACACCCAATTTTGACAGAATAAGCTCATTGCTAAAAAATAAAGCGATTTTTGATGGCCGCAATCTTTTTGATTTAAATAAGATGGGAGATTTGGGTTATCATTACGTTAGTATCGGAAGGAAAGTAGTCGAGAATAAATAATTAATTCTGACATTTTCAATTAACAAAATATATGACTTCAAAACGAGTATTGATTACTGGAGCTGCTGGTTTTTTAGGTTCCCATCTTTGTGATAAATTCATAAAAGATGGTTATTCTGTAATAGGAATGGACAATCTGATTACTGGTGATTTGAAAAATATTGAGCATCTTTTTAAATTAAAGGAATTTGAATTTTATGAACAGGATGTCTCTAAATATATACATGTGTCTGGAGAGTTGGATTACATTTTACATTTTGCATCTCCCGCTAGTCCGATAGATTATTTAAAAATTCCCATACAAACATTGAAAGTGAGTTCTTTGGGAACACACAATTGTTTGGGTTTGGCCCTTTCTAAAAAAGCAAGAATCTTAGTGGCAAGTACCAGCGAGGTATATGGTGATCCATTGGTGCATCCACAAAATGAATCTTACTGGGGAAATGTAAATCCAGTCGGCCCTAGGGGAGTATACGATGAAGCAAAAAGATTTCAAGAAGCCATTACAATGGCTTATCATACATTTCATCAACTAGAAACAAGAATTGTAAGAATATTTAATACCTACGGGCCAAGAATGCGTTTAAACGATGGACGTGCTTTACCTGCTTTTATTGGACAAGTATTGAGAGGAGAAGATTTAACTGTATTTGGTGATGGAAGTCAAACTAGGAGTTTTTGTTATGTGTCAGATTTAGTGGAAGGAATCTATCGATTGTTATTGAGCGACTATACTCAACCGTTGAACATCGGCAATCCAGATGAAATTTCCTTGAATGATTTTGCAGAGGAAATTATTCAGCTCTCCGGGACAGACAAAAAAATTGTATACAAACCTTTGCCAACCGATGACCCAAAGCAACGTCAGCCTGATATCACAAAAGCTAAGGAGGTGTTGGGTTGGCAGCCTGCTATTGGTAGAAAAGAAGGTTTAAAAATTACCTACGATTATTTTAAGTCCTTGCCAAAGGATGAACTTTATAAGGTTCCCAAAGAATTCTCCAAGACGGTAAAATAATTTTTGCAACAAAAATTAATGTTTGCTACAGTTGTTAAACGGAAAGCAAGATTAAATTTTACATATTGAATAATAAAATAATATATTTACAAAAAATTACAAAAGGTCTTTTTGTCATTTGGCAATTAGTGATTTCTTATTCAAAGGTTTAGGATGTAAAATTTATGTATCAAGACTTACTTAATAAAGACAAGCAACTCGCAGTGATTGGACTCGGCTATGTAGGGCTTCCAATTGCATTGGCATTTGCCAAAAAAATCAAAGTAATTGGTTTTGATATTAGTGAAAAGAGGGTTGAAATGTTAAAAAACAACATTGATCCTAGTCAAGAATTAGAAAAAGAAGCTTTTGAGAATAGCGATATTTTATTTACATCGGATCTTACTATTTTAAAGCAGGCTAATTTTTTTATAGTTGCGGTTCCAACGCCGGTAGATGATCATAATATTCCTTATCTAGTTCCTATCCAAAAGGCATGTGAGTCGATTGGAAAAGTTATCAAAAAGGGAGATTATGTGGTATTCGAAAGTACCGTTTACCCTGGATGTACAGAAGAGGATTGCATTCCCATCATTGAAAAAATTTCTGGGTTAAAAAATATTGATGATTTTAAAAGCGGGTATTCTCCCGAAAGAATTAATCCAGGTGATAAGGAACATACACTTGATAAGATTATTAAAATTGTTAGTGGCTGTGATGGGGAGAGTTTAGAGCAAATTGAAAAAGTGTACAAGCTCGTGGTATCTGCAGGTATACACAAAGCCTCTAGTATAAAGGTTGCCGAAGCTGCTAAAGTAATTGAAAATACGCAGCGTGATTTAAATATAGCACTCATGAATGAACTGTCAATAATTTTTGACAGAATGGGAATCAATACCTATGAAGTATTAGAAGCTGCAGGAACAAAATGGAATTTTTTAAAATTTAAGCCTGGTCTAGTCGGTGGGCATTGCATCGGTGTAGACCCTTATTATCTTACTTACAAATCAAGGGAATTAGGGCACGACAGTCAGGTGGTTTTGGCTGGTAGATTTATTAATGATGGAATGGCTAGTTATATTGCAAAAAAAATCTTACAACATATTATCATACACAATGGCAATGTTAAGCGAACCAAGGTATTGGTGATGGGTGCTACTTTTAAAGAAAATGTAAGTGATATTAGAAATAGTAAAGTAGCAGATGTGGTAAAGGAACTAAAATCATTTTTAGTAAATGTAGAAATTACGGATCCATTTGCGAAAACTGAGGAGCTTTCTGCATTGTATGGATTTGAACTTACTGAGCAATTAGCAGATGATTATGATGCAGTCCTAGTTGCTGTTCCGCATGAAATGTATAAGAATTTAGATGACGATTATTTTTCTAGCATCACTAAGCCTTCAGCAATGATTGCTGATATAAAAGGTATTTTTAGAGACAAAATATACAATAGGCATTACTGGAGTCTTTAGATATCAAAATAATTAAAATTTTTTCGACTTTTTATTGACGTAAAATTTTTTAAAACTTATAAATCAAATTTGTAGTAATCATGTCTCCTTCTTTTCAAACAAAAGATATTAGCCAGGAAAGTTTTTTGGTTACTGGTGGAGCTGGTTTTATCGGAAGTCATATTGCAATCTATCTACTTCGAAATGGAGCAAAGAAAGTGAGGGTATTGGATAATTTGGTTAACGGTTTTCAGACCAATCTTGATTTACTTCGTTCCTATTCTTCTTTTGAATTTATTGAGGGAGATATAAGAAATGAAGATACTTGCGCAAAGGCTTGCAGAGATATGGATTATGTCAGTCATCAGGCGGCTGTAGGTTCGGTACCTCGTTCAATTAAGGAACCCGTCTATTTTAACGAGGTAAATGTTGGAGGCTTTGTAAATATGTTAAAAGCTGCTTCTGATAATAAAGTAAGACAATTCGTATATGCATCTTCCTCCTCGGTATATGGCGACGAGCCTAATCTACCTAAAATAGAAGATAGAGTGGGTAACTGCCTTTCACCTTATGCTGCTACCAAAAAAACAAATGAATTGTATGCCAATGTATTTGCTAATGTATATGGTTTAAATTTGTTAGGCTTTCGTTATTTTAATATTTTTGGACCTCGACAGCATCCTGACGGAGATTATGCGGCGGTGATTCCATTGTTTATAAAAGGTATTTTGAAAGAAACACCATTATATATCAATGGCGATGGAGAGCAAACCAGAGATTTTACTCCGGTAGAAAATGCCGTCCAAGCAAATATACTGGGGATGTTGACAGATAAAAAAGAAGCTTTGAATAAAGTATACAATGTAGCAATGGGAGAAAATTTTTCCGTTAACTATCTATTCAATGCGTGTAAAAAATATTTGCAAAGTAATTTTGAAGCCAGTTACAGGGAATCAAGAGCAGGAGATATTAAAAATTCATTGGCAGATATTTCTTTGGCAAAAAATTTATTAGGTTATTCTCCAACTAAAAAATTTGAACAAGGGTTAATTGAAACGATTGATTTTTTTAAAGAAAAATATTCATAACTGAAACCATAATTTATTTCAAACTCGAACCGCTTTTTAATTTATAAAAAATCCTTTTAATGCCTATCATCCAAACCGATTTTCCAGATTTGTTAATTGTTGAACCACAAGTTTTTGAAGATAGCAGAGGTTATTTTTACGAAAGTTACAACGAAAGAGTTTTTTCAGCACAGGGTATCAGCATGAAATTTGTTCAGGACAATCAGGCTAGGTCATCCTATGGTGTAATAAGGGGCTTGCATTTTCAATTGCCTCCCTTTGCGCAAACCAAATTGATAAGAGTATTGTCAGGAAGTATTTTAGATGTTGCAGTTGATATTAGAATAGGCTCCCCTACCTATGGAAAGGTATTTACAATTGAATTAACAGCTGAAAATAAAAAGCAATTATTGGTGCCCAAAGGTTTTGCACATGGATATTCTGTTTTAAGTGAAACAGCAGAAGTAATGTACAAGTGTGATGAGTTTTACAACAAGCAAACCGAAGGTGGTTTATTATATAGTGATTCAATGTTAGCCATTGATTGGGGTATTCCAACAGCTCAGGCGATCGTAGCAGAAAAAGATCTTCTGCTACCAGAAATCAAAAATTTTGAAAGTAAATTTATTTTTTAATAATTGTATTTAATGTCAAATAAAAAAGTCATTTTAGTAACGGGCGCAAATGGACAACTAGGCAGCGAAATGCAGGCGCTGTCTGGTAGTTATCCAGAGTATGATTTTTTATTTGTTACTAGGAGTGAATTACCAATTGATGATGAGAAAGCGGTAGAGAATTTTTTTTTAACTCATTCAATTGATTATTGTGTGAATTGTGCAGCCTATACGGCTGTAGATAAGGCTGAGACAGATTCCGAAAAAGCTTTCATCATTAATGGAGCAGCAGTAGGGAATTTAGCGAAGCATTGTAAATCGCAGGGAGCAACTTTCATTCATATTTCTACTGATTATGTTTTTGATGGAACTGCCACTAGTCCTTATACAGAAGACGATATAGTAAATCCTGTAAACTTATATGGGGCTTCAAAATTAAAAGGGGAACAGCTTGCAATACTTAATTACCCCGATTCGATTATCATTCGTACTTCTTGGGTGTATTCTTATAGCGGAAATAATTTTGTAAAGACAATGCTTCGTCTAATGAAAGAAAGAGAAAGCATTCAGGTGGTTAGTGATCAATTGGGTTGTCCTACCTATGCAGCAGATTTAGCGGCAGCAATTATGCAAATAATTGAAAGGTTAAAACAATCTCCATATTTGTTGAATGAGGTGAAAAAAACGGGCCAAATATTTAACTACTCTAATCAAGGGGCAATCAATTGGTATCAATTTGCTTTGGCCATTAAAGAGTTTTCTGGAACAGGATGTGAAGTAAATCCAATACCTTCTTCGCAGTATCCTACACCTGCAAAACGTCCTAATTACTCAGTGATGGATACAAGTAAAATTCAGCGAACCTTTCAGTTAGTTCTTCCTTATTGGAAAGACAGTCTTCAAAAATGTGTCAAATTGTTAGTCGGGCAGTAAAATCGATATTTTTTCGCTGAATGTATTATTCTTTGCAATACATTGATATTAATATCTAAAGCCATACAATCTTTATTTTGGCTAAAAGATCATTGTTTACCTGCCTATTATTTGGAAATTAAGTCTAAATCCTGGAAGAAATAGTATGAGATAAGTTTTAAAAGATAAGCCTAATCCAGTTTCTTTTGATTATCAACTTTTGAGATAATTTTGATATTGTTTTCAAGTAGTTTTTAAAATCTAAGTGTCATATCAAAAAAAGCACAACTAATCCTTGGTATTTTCTAATTTATATTCCTTTTCCATTTACTTTTGTTCCTTAAATTCTTTTGTACTTCCTAGATAACTTGTAAAGGATGTTTTTTTACCAAAAAATTAAGTATTGTGTCAACTAAAGTTAATAAAGTAACAGCAGCAGGTTTGCTGGTTGCTTTGGGTATTATTTATGGAGATATCGGAACATCTCCATTGTATGTTTTCAATGCGATTATAGATAGTAAAGAAATATCTGAGTTACTAGTGGTTGGCGGACTCTCTTGTATTATTTGGACCCTAACTCTTCAGACAACTTTAAAATATGTAGTACTTACATTGAGGGCTGATAACAAAGGAGAGGGAGGTATTTTTTCATTGTACACTTTAGTAAGACGTCAAAAAAAATGGTTGGTTATTCCAGCTATGATTGGTGGAGCTGCCTTGCTAGCCGATGGAATGATAACCCCTGCGATCTCAGTGGCGTCTTCAATTGAAGGTCTTAAGCAAATTGATGCTTTTAAAGAAATCAGTCAGCTGCAGATAATTTATATTGTGCTTGGTATTCTTGCATTGTTATTTTTTCTACAAAAGTTTGGCACCGCTTCTATTGGTAAATTGTTTGGTCCAATAATGATGATCTGGTTTGCGATGCTGGCTATTTTAGGTATCGTTCATTTGCAAGATGACCTGAGTATTTTTAAAGCATTCAATCCTTATTATGCTGTAAAATTATTGACGGTATATCCCAACGGGTTTTGGATTTTGGGAGCTGTTTTTCTTTGTACAACAGGTGCAGAAGCGCTTTACAGTGATCTTGGACATTGCGGCCGGGCAAATATTCGTTATTCATGGGTCTTTGTAAAGGCTTGTTTGATCATCAATTATTTAGGTCAAGGCGCTTGGTTATTGGCTACTTTCAAAGGACAAATAATTACCGATGAAATAATTAAGGGAGGCTTTAATCCTTTTTTTGGAGTGATGAGTGATCAGTTTAGGTTGACTGGATTGGTGATAGCTACTTTTGCTGCGATCATTGCTAGTCAGGCATTAATTAGTGGTTCGTTTACCCTTATCAGTGAGGCGATAAGATTGAATCTTTGGCCTCGCATGAAAATCAATTATCCTTCAGAGGCGAAAGGACAGTTATTTATTCCAGGTATTAATTTATTGCTTTTTGTAGGCTGTTGTTCTATTGTTCTTTATTTTAAATCTGCTAGTGCAATGGAAGCTGCCTATGGGTTGGCGATTACCTTGTGCATGTTATCTACTTCTATTTTATTTGCCAATTTTTTGGTATCAAAGAGAACCAATTCCTTGCTTATTTATTTATATTTATTTATTTATCTAACATTAGAATGCGTGTTTCTATTCGCCAATTTGGATAAATTCCCTCATGGAGGCTATATTGCTGTGATGGTGGGCGGTGGCTTATTCATAGTAATGTATGTTTGGTTTCGAAGCAGAAAAATTAAAAATCGGTATGTTGAATTTGTAAGGATGGAGGAATACATTCCTAAATTAGAGGATTTAAGTAATGACAATTCGGTACCTAAATATGCTACTCATTTAGTGTATATGACGAGTGCTAACAATCCTAAAGAAATTGAGCACAAGATTATCTATTCTATTTTGAGCGGAAAACCAAAACGAGCAGATATATTTTGGTTTGTTCACGTCGATACCCTTGATGAGCCTTATACAAGTGAATATGTTGTTGAGCATATTATTCCAAATGATATTATTAGGGTTGAATTTAGATTAGGATTTAGAGTGGCTCCCAGAGTAAACCTAATGTTTAAAAAGGTGGTAGAAGATTTGGTAGCCAATAAGGAAGTAAATGTAACTAGTCGATATGAAAGTCAGCAACGTAACAATGAAGTAGGAGATTTTCAATTCGTTGTATTAGAAAAGTTTTTGGCTCAGGACAATGAACTTCCATTTGTGGAGCGCATTATTATGCAATTGTATTTTTGGATAAAAGAAGTTTCTTTAAGTGAGGAAAAAGGATTTGGACTTCAGCAAAGTAATGTGGTCGTAGAAAAATATCCTTTAATTGTGGCACCAGTAAGCAAAGTGAAATTAACTAGAATTTATACAGATGAGGAATAAGAATAATCACTAAGCTTTTAAACTTATTGGTAATCTTCCTTCTAACTTTAAGTAAATTTTTTGAGGTAGTGTCAATATGAAAACTATCACCCCAATTGAACTTGTTAAATTGATAAATGAACAAGTCAGTATTCAACTGATTGATGTTAGAGAATTCTATGAACACGAAGATTTCAATATCGGTGGATCATTGATTCCACTGGGAGAAGTTACCCAGTTCATAGATCAAATTGAAAAAGAAATACCCGTAATCTTGTATTGTCAAAAAGGGATTAGAAGCCATATCGCCATTCAACGACTTGAAAATAAATTTCCTTTTGAAAATCTTTATAATTTAATAGGCGGAATGGACGAATGGAAAAAAAAGATAACCTATTAAATTCCTACTTTAATTTTTATTGTTAATTTCAATAGTTAATTTAGGCGAAAGAATTAATTCCCTTCATGTCATCGACCCTTGTTTATATTATCGTTGGATATCTTTTGCTGCTGGTGGTTGCTTATTTAGTTCAAGAGAGATTTATTTTTAAACCTGAAAAGCTGAATCAAAATTTTAAGTACCAGTACGAAGCTCCATTTCGTGAATTATTTTTTGATATTGAACCAGGGGTAAGGATTAATGGGCTTCATTTTTATGTGGAAAAGCCCTTTGGGTTGGTATTGTATTTTCACGGCAATAGTAGAAGTATTAAAGGATGGGCAAAATATGCTACTGACTTTTTTAGATACAACTATGATGTGGTTTTGGTGGACTATCGTGGCTTTGGAAAAAGTACGGGCAAGCGCAGTGAAAAGGATATGTTGAGTGATATGCAATTTGTGTACAATCGTCTGTCAGCAAGCTATCAAGAAAATCATTTGATCATTTATGGCAGAAGTATGGGAAGTGGCTTTGCAGCTCATTTGGCAAGTGAAAATAAACCACGCTACCTAATTTTAGATGCTCCTTATTTTAGTTTTAAAAAAGTAGCAGAAAGATTTTTACCGATGCTTCCTATGAAGCACTTGCTTCGATTTCAAATGCGTACAGATAAATGGTTGCCAAAAGTAAATTGCCATACTTACCTTATTCATGGAACAAAGGATTGGTTAATACCCATCAGCAATAGTGAAAAGTTGCTTGCGCTCAATCCAAGAAAAGTTACTTTAATTAGAATAGTAGGTGGAGGGCACAATGACCTACCTTCTTTTCCTGAGTACCACAATTTTCTTCGTGATATCTTGAAAACTTAATTGTTCTGAACTGTTAGTAAATTGCACTTAGAAGCTTAAAAAATAAAATTGATTTTGATGAGAAAGAAAATACTTCGCTGGGCAAAAATTATAATTTTTATTTATTGTGTGGTGGGTATTGCTTTATATTATTTGCAGGATTATTTTTTATTTCGTCCTACAGTGTTGCCCCGAAATTACCAGTATCATTTTGATGTTCCTTTTTCTGAAGTGGAAATTCCATTTAATAAGACTGATACACTGAATTTGGTCAAGTTTACACCAGTAGATTCTGTAAGAAAGGGAGTGGTGATCTATTTTCATGGCAATAAAGAAAATATAAATCGATTTGCAAAATTTTCATCCAACTTCACTCGACTGGGTTACGAAGTTTGGATGGCAGACTATCCTGGATATGGAAAAACAGTAGGCAATAGAACTGAAAAAATATTATATGAGCAATCCCTTCAGATCTACAAAATGGCTTCTAGTAAATATGCGAAAGATAGCATTGTAATTTATGGGAAATCTTTGGGTACCGGAATTGCAGCTTACTTGGCATCTAGGTATGACTGCAAGCAATTGATTCTAGAAACACCTTATTACAGCATCCCAGACCTATTGGGCTATTATGCTTTTATTTATCCGATGCAAAGAATGTCGAAATATAAAATCCCTACCTACCAATATTTGGAAGACGTTAAAGTGCCCATCACTATTTTTCATGGAACCAACGATGGTGTCATTCCTTATAGTTGTGCAGTAAAATTGAAGGAAGTATTGAAACCAACTGACCAATTTATTACGATAGAAAAAGGTTCACACAATGATTTAAATGACTTTCCTTTGTATCATCAAAAGCTGGACTCACTGTTAAAGCTCTGATAGTAAGACCTTAGTTTTGGTTATTTTTAGTTGAAAATTACTGCCAATTTTAAGCGCATAATTTTCTTTTTTATGACCAACTTGGAAATCAAAACAAACGGGGTAATCATAATCTTGTAAAATATCTTTTATCAGTTCCTTCACTTTTTTCCCAAAAGGTCTTTCAGTATCTTTTACATCTGAGAAGCCACCAACTATTAGTGCTGCAAGATTGGTTAATTTTCCACTTCTTTTTAATTGATGAAGCATTCTATCTGTACTATAAATGAGTTCTCCTATGTCTTCAATAAAAAGTATTTTATTTTTTGTATTTATATCTGACTTCGTTCCTATGAGATGGGTAATTAGGGTTAGGTTTCCTCCAACCAATTCTCCTTTTGCCTCCCCCAATTTATTGAAAGGATCAGCTTTGCAAACATATTTTGCTTTTTTTCCTACAAGGGCTTTGTGGAGAGAATTAATAAATTCACTCTTATTTTCTCCATTGTTGAAGGCAGCAGCCATGGGGGCGTGCAAAGTGGCAATTTTAAGATTTCTATTAATGTGTGCATGCAATAGGGTAATATCACTAAAGCCAATAATCCATTTAGGATTCTTTTTAAATCGAGTGAAATCAAGTTGGTCAATAATTCTACTAACTCCATAACCACCTCTTCCACATAGAATCGCTTTTATACTTTTATCATCTAGCATTGCTTGCAATTCATTTAAACGGATTTCATCTGTTCCTGAAAAATAATTTTTTGATTTACTACCCAATGTATTACCCACCATCACTTCAAATCCCCATTGTTGAAGGGTTGCAATGCAGGTTTGCGCTTTTTCTTTTGGCATATAACCTGCAGGGCAGGCAATGGCAATCCTGTCTCCTTTTTTTAAATAGGGGGGTATTTTAGTCATTTTATTGAATTGGTTTGAATCTTTGTGAAATCAATTAACAATTTATGAATTACCTATCATTTACTGGGAAATTATTTTACTGTGAACTTTTCAAAATTCATGAAATTAAGGTGGTTTTAAAAGTTTGTAGTTTTCTCAAGTGAAAATTTTGCCTAAAATGAACATTCATAGCACACTCTTTTGTAATTTTTTGTTTGATGGCCTGCATGAGTAAATTGGAAATAATTGTGCTTTTGAAATTCATTCACTTTTTTCTTGTGAGTTTAACTTTTGTCCGTAAATTTGTCCGTGAACGTAAAATGTCCGTAATATGATAAATGTAAAATTTTACCTAGATAAAGCCGATAAAAGTAAAAGGTTTCCAATACACCTTGTTATCAGGCAAAAAGATGTCCAAGTTAAGGTTGCGACTGGAGAGAAAATTTTGAAAAAGGATTGGGATAGTAAAAACCAAGTTGTCAAAGAGTCGGAATACACCTTTAAGTCAATAAATAAGTTTTTGTCGTTTTTACAGCAAGAGGTTGAGAAATATTTTGATGCTGTTCCGCATTCTCAGTTTACAGATAAAAAAGTAAAAGAGAAAATTTTGTCCTTGGTAAATAGTCGAAAAGTCAATACCGATATTAAAATGGTCTGCGAAGATGCTGCGGAGTATGAAGGAAAAACAAAAATAACTTTTGTCGATTTATTTGCTGGAGCTGGTGGTTTTAGTGAAGGCTTTTTACAAGCAGAACACGGAAATAGATATTATGATTTCTTATTAGGTAGCGATATAAACGAAAATTGCGAATTAACTCATCTTGCTCGATATAATTACCAACTTGGTATGGATGCAGAATTTTTGCGTCAAGATATTACAGAACCAGATTTTTTAGATAATTTATTACAGAAGTTGAATAGTCAACAAGTTGATGTTGTTTGTGGCGGACCACCTTGTCAAAGTTTTAGTTTAGCAGGAAAACGTAAGAAGTTTGATAAAAAGGATGATTTGTTTGCCCACTACTTAAATGTAATTCGAGTGCTTCGTCCAAAGTATTTTGTAATGGAAAACGTAAAAGGAATTCTTACAAAAGAAGGTGGAAAGATAAAAGAAATGATTCTTCAAGAAATTAAGTCAATTGTGGATTTGAAAGAATTTCACCAGTTAATTTATTTTTTAGTAAAGCTTAGAAAAGCAGAAAAAGAAAAAGCATTTACATTGGATTGCTATAATTTGCGTATGCAGTTTGAATCAGCAAACGAAAAGGAATTGGAGAAACTAAGGGAAAGTTATATTCAGATTATTGAAAATAAATTTCGTTTGTTAACTCCGAAAATTGCTGATTATAAAACAAGTAAAACGGATATTAATATAAATACAATTCGTCACGGGTTTAACTTACTAAAACGAAGCAAAGAGTTAGCCTATGTGAGAAAGAAAGTGATTTTAGAAAAGGCTCAAAGTGATTTGGATAATGATTTTTTTGCTGAAAAATTTGATTCGTTTTTAACTTCTATAGAATCAGATTCAATTATTGAGCAAATTCACGAAGCCTTTAATAATTTAAAACCTGCAAAAGCATTTCAAAATGAAATTGCTGAAATAATTTCTGCTTTAGAGATATACAATAATTCATTTGAAGAATGTATTCAAGGATTACAGCCTTATGTTAAAGCATTAAAAGCAGAAACTGAATTTGAAGAGATTTTATCACATATTAGATTATATAATATCGACCAACCTTTCGTTGCTTTAGCTTCAAATTACGGTGTTCCGCAAAATAGAGAACGAGTTTTATTTATAGGCTGTCGCAAAGACCAAAAATTGGTTAAGGCTGTCCCACCAACGGTAACCGAAAAGGAAAAAGTTACTGTATTTGAAGCATTGTATGATTTAGATTTTGTTGGTAACGATGAAGAGAAGTTCGATTATGAAAAAATTGATTTAAAAGCACAGTATAACGGTTCCACTCAAAAAATGGAATCTCTTTTAAAGAAACGAGCAATAGACGGAAAGCCTGAGGAAAAGAAAGGCCAAACTTATGCAGAATGGTCAAAAAAGGGAAGATTAAACGGACGGTTTGTAAACGCTAAAAATCCTTTTTATGTTAGAAATTTTGAAGAATTGAAAAATACGTTGTCTCATGTAGTTGCACCATTACACAATCATAAAACTAGTAAACAAAATGATGTTGTTGTAAAAAGGCTTGATATTATTCTAAGAACAGGCGATTACGATTTGGCTAAAAAGGAATTAATAAAAATCGGGTTGGATTCTGAAAAAAGAAATTACAACGTTTTAAAACCAAATTCTCAGAGTTCTACAATTATGACGATTGCCGATGACTATATACATTATTCAAATCCAAGAGCATTAACCGTCAGAGAAATGGCAAGGTTGCAATCATTTGATGATTCATTTGTTTTTCAAGGAAAGCGTTCTACTGGAGGAAATAAACGTAAATTTGAAGTGCCACAATTTACACTAGTAGGTAATGCTGTTCCCCCATTGATGGCTCGTGCTGTTGCATTGGAGATATTAAAAAATATAAAGTAGTCATTGATGAGACAATTAACTATTTTAGAAATAAACAGGATAAAACTACTAACTGAAAAATCTGTTGAATTTTGTCTGATTGAACCAACAGGAACTGGACTTGAAAAGTCGATTATTGATGCTACTGGTTCAGTACGAACCTATTTGAAAGCCAATAATATTCACGATTTTGAACTACAAAAACAAGGTCAGGAAAGTAAAATTCAAATTAACTCATTTTTAATTTCGCCTGATTCATTAGTAAATTCAGTTGCTTCGTTATATCGTCCAAACACTAAAAAAGGTGACCCCAGAATTTGGTTCAAAGGATTAGGGGCTTATTCAAAGGCAAACGATATTTTAGGTATAATTGCTTTTGAAAGTGATTTGTATGTTTTGAATATTACCCAACTTGATTTGCATAAGTTAATTGAAAGTAAAATATCAAATCCGCTTCAGGATTTGGTTAATGAAATAAATCAAATTTCTAATGAAATTTCAGAAGAACTATTAATTCTATTAAATAAAATTGCTGCGAAAGGACCAGTTCCTGCAATGTTACAAGCCGATACTGCAATTGGAAGAACACTTGAAACACTTTTGGGAATTGATATAAATTCGTCAAAGAAACCAGATTATAAAGGCATTGAATTAAAGTCATATCGAGACAAAAGAGGTAATCGAAAAAATCTGTTCGCCCAAGTTCCTGATTGGAATTTAAGCAAGTTCAAAAGCTCTGCCGAAATCTTAAATGCTTTTGGATACATTCGAGGAGAAGATTTTAAATTGTATTGCACAGTGTCAACACTTGTCAGGAATTCGCAAGGTTTGAAGTTGAAAATGGATAGCGAAATTAGTCAGGTTATTGAAAATTCTGATAAAGCTAGTGTAGGAGATTTTGTTGTTTGGGGACTAGAAACATTACATAAACGCCTAATTGAAAAGCACAATGAAACTTTTTGGATTGCTGCCGATTCTGTCAATATTGGAGGAAAAGAACATTTTCAATACAAAAAAGTTGAGCATACGAAAAAGCCCATAGTTTCTCAGTTTGATATTTTATTAGAACAAGGAATTATTACGCTTGACCACTTGATAAAAAGAAAACTAACCCGAAGCGTTGTCGAAAAAGGTCCCATTTTTAAAATAAAACCGAATGCTCTAGATTTATTGTTTCCACCAAGTCAGTCATACTCATTAATGTCGAAATAATTCTCGTTTTCCCTAAGCGTTAGGAAAATTTTAGCACTTTTTGTTTTTCTGCGGTCGTGCAATACTAATTGTACTGAAATACGTGGTTGTTTTTTTATGGGTTATTATTCGTACTATCGGTTAGTAAGGATAGCGTTTAAACTAAAATATACCTACTTTGTTTTTGTTATAGACTTTTAGTGACCTCCTTTTCTTTTAAGTGTGGATGATATTCTCATAAAGATAAGGCTACGGATATTTATTGCTTGAAAGCATCCCTTTTTGAAGTATTTTTTGATTGTTTGGGTATTGTACTTGCTTTAGGTAAATTTGCATAGCAGCAGAGAGAATTACCAATAAAGACAATTCC
>Ga0214919_10002867_pt1 | contig 26633 bp, 12 predicted proteins | sample LL1503_MetaG_FD_177994 | JGI IMG/M metagenome (GOLD analysis project Ga0214919, IMG submission 177994) | Freshwater microbial communities from Lake Lanier, Atlanta, Georgia, United States - LL-1503 | ecosystem: Environmental > Aquatic > Freshwater > Lake | place: USA: Georgia | collected...
GGTTAACCAATACCACTGCAGATCCGATCACTGTCATTTATAATATTACGATCACCAATTCAACCACTGGTTGTTCAAATTCTCAAAACGTTTCAGTAGTAATTAATCCCAAGCCTGTTTTAACACCTGCTACCAATCAGTTTGCTATATGCAGTGGAAATGCATTCACATACAATGCCGCTTCTTCTACTTCTGGTGCAAGCTTTGGTTGGACAAGGGCACTGACCGCCAACATTAGCAACGCTGCAGGATCTGGAACCAATGGAGTGATTAGTGAAATTTTGACCAATACATCTACAGCGCCTGTACCAGTAACTTATAGTATTACTACCACTGCAAATGGATGTAGTAATCCGCAAAACATAATAGTTACGGTAAATCCGATACCTAAATTATCAAGCGCTCCAAACCCTGCCGCTATTTGTAGTGGTACCACCTTTGCCTATACAATTGCTAGTGCCACTGCTGGAACCACGTTTAGCTGGAGTAGAGTTACTACAGCAGGTATTACAAGTAATTCACAAAACATTGGTACAGGATCATCCATCAGTGAAATTTTAACCAATTCTACCACCAACCCAATTGAAGTAACCTACCAAGTTACCCTAAATGCCAATGGTTGTTCAAATACAGAAATTGTAAAAGTTACGGTAAACCCAAGTGCTATATTAACGAGCACCTTAACACCTGCTGCAATTTGTAGTGGAAGTAATTTTGTTTACACGGCCACTAGCGCTTCTGCTGCTACTTCCTTTGCTTGGGCTAGAAACGCAGTAATTGGTATTACAGGTAGCAACAATGGAATTATTGCTTCGATTAATGAACCATTAACCAATACAAGCGTAAGTCCTATTGATGTAGTATATAGAATTGCACTAACTGCTAATGCATGTACAAATTTCCAGGAAGTGACGGTAAGGGTAAATCCTTTACCTAGCTTAATAAGCACTTTGACGCCTTCAGATATTTGTAGCGGAGCCAATTTTGTTTACACTGCTAATACGTTAACGGCAGGCGCAACTTATAGCTGGGTTAGGGAACCTGTTGTAGGAATCGCTCAGGCTCGTAATATTGGAACTAATCCTGCTATTACTGAAGTATTAACTAACACCACAACTAGTCAAAAACCGGTTATTTATCAAATAACAATGACTGCCAATGGTTGCAGCAAAACAGAAAATGTAACGGTATTGGTTAATCCAACTCCTACGGTAACTGTTACATTGTCTAGTAGTGCTATTTGTTCGGGGGCTTCCTCTACCGTAACAGCAAATCTAGGCTTTGGCTCAACTTCAGACTATGATTTTTTCTGGACGGTACCGAATGGAGTAACCAATCCGGGTAGTATTCCAAGTTTTTCTACCGTTACCGCAGGTACTTATTTAGTAAGTATTAAGCATAAAACAACTAGTTGTGAAAGTGTAAGTGCTTCGGCAACTATTGCAGTTAATTCGTTGCCTACATTAAATAGTTCATTAACACCTGCGGCAATTTGTAGTGCGGGTACTTTTTTATACACACCTACCAGTGCTACGCCAACCAATATTACTTTCAATTGGACAAGGGCTGCCAATGCAAATGTTACCAGTACCTCTCCTGCATCAGGTAGTAATATTATCAATCAAATACTAACAAATAGCACCTTATACCCTCAGACAGTTAGGTATGTATTTACACTTGTCAATACCATTAGTTCTTGTACCAATACTCAAACTGTAGAAGTAATAGTGAATCCTAATCCGGTGCTTACTAGCGTAACGAGTGCACCGTCTATTTGCAGCGGGGCAACTTTTTCTTATGCTCCTACTTCCAATCAGGATCTGGATGTGAACTTTACTTGGACAAGGGCAGCAGTTGTAGGTATTAGTAATGTAGCTGTCACTATCCCACGTACAGGCAGTCCCGAGGAGATACTTGTAAATACTTCATTGTCAAATGTTACTGTAAGCTATATTTATACACTAACCAATAGAGTTACTGGCTGTTCAAGCACTTCAACGGTTACGGTTGTAGTGAAACCGGTTCCAAAATTAACCAGCACTCCAGATGTTAATTTATGCAGTGGATCTACCCTTAGTTATGCAATCAATTCAAATATTGCTGGTGCTACTATTACTTGGTCTAGAGCACAGACCTCGCCAAGCCTTTTACCTCTATCTGGAGCAGGCGACGCTTCTACAACGAATTTGATTTCGGAGACATTAACCAATTTAAATGCAACACCTGTAGTGGCGGTTTACCAGGTTACGATCATTAGCAGCTCGTGTACAAGTACCGAATTTGTAAACGTAACTGTATATCCAAAGCCTACTTTAAAAGGAGTACCAATAGGTACTAACGTTTTACTTAATTCAATTTGTAGTGGATCTGTATTTAACTATACCCCTTCATCTGATTCAGATCCCAATATTGTTTATACATGGAAACGATTGGTGAATACAGATATCAATAACGGCACCATAGCTAACGGTACTGGCAATATTAGTGAGGTTCTCTCAAATACAAGTACTAGTTCATTCCTTCCTCAAAGGGTAGTTTATGAAATTACCCTTACTAATTCCGGTACGGGGGGATGTTCCTCTATGCAAACGGTATCTTTTAATGTTACTACTGCTCCTGTACCAGTTTATGCTAATCCAGCTCCAATTTGTAGCGGAACAGATTTCTTTGTTTTACCTACTGGGGTAGCAGACGGTACTACTTATACCTGGACTGCACCTGTTATTTCACCTTCTGGATCTATTACTGGAGGAAGTGCACAAACTGGGGAGTTGTTATATATTGGAGGTATTGGGCAAAAATTGACCAATACAACAAATTTGGATGCTACTGCTACCTATACGGTTACCCCAAGAACTAACGGCTGTCCGGGCAGTTCATTTAATGTAACGGTAACAGTAAAACCTGCTGCTGCCAGTATTGCGCTTAAATCAACAATTACCCCACCTGATATTTGCAGTGGGACCCTCTTTACTTACGATGCATATAGCGAAGCAAGTTCACCTTCTTATTCATGGAAAAGACTTTATCAATCATCTATTCAGGAAGCGTTGACCGTTGGAACCAATACGAATAGGGTAAGTGAAATCCTTACTAACAACTCTTTTACTAGTCAGGTTTCGGTTCAATATGCATTTACAGTTACCTCTAATGGATGTTCAAATACAGAAATAGTAACTGTAAAGGTAAACCCAACCCCTAGGTTAAGCAGCACTACTACTCCTAATCCGATTTGTAGTGGAACTGCTTTCCAATATAACCCAAGCGGTTGGGTGGCAGGTTCAGTATTAAACTGGTCTAGGAAAACAGTCACGGGAATCAGTAATGAAGAAAGTGCGGGTATAGGTAGTATCAATGAAATATTGATCAATACCACCTCTTCGCCCATACCAGTTGACTATCAATATGCACTAAATACCACAGCAGTTAATTGTCCTAATATCCAAACGGTTACTGTAATTGTAAATCCAACGCCTTTACTAACTAGTTTAACCCCATTGGTACAATGCAGTGGCAGCACTTTTACTTTTACTCCTACTTCAAGCATTAACCCTGGTTCTAAGTTTACTTGGCAAAGGAATGCGGTTTATGGAATAAGTAATCTAGGAGCTAACGGAACCTACGACCCTTCAATTACAGGCAGTCCTATTAGTCCGGCAGAAATATTGGTAGACACGCTATCCACCGCTGTAAATGTTCCTTATACGTTTACTGTGATTAAATCTTCAACAGGTTGCTCTAGCACTCAGGTAGTAACGATGGTGGTAAATCCTGTACCAGTAGTAAGTAAAATAACTACAACTATATGTAGTGGTTCAGCATTCAGTGCCATTCCTACAAAAGTACCAGTGGGAACAGTCTATAGCTGGCCAACACCTATAAATATTACTACAGGAGCGGTTACTGGCGGCATTTCAAGAACCTCCCAAACTGCAATTAGTCAAACGTTGACCAATATCACTGCTAGTCCAGCTATTTTACAATACACTGTAACACCAAGTGCCAATGGTTGCGCTGGTATTCCATTTATAGTGGAAGTAACCGTTAATCCGATTCCAGCTGCTTTAGCTAGCTATACTGCACCAGCAATTTGTAGTGGCAATGCTTTTGTTTATAATCCTCCTGTTACACAAATTGGAACCACCTATTCATGGAACAATCCTATTATCACTCCATCTAATTCTGTTACGGGAACGGATGCTAAAACATTGCAGACAACCATTAATAGTTCGATACTTACTAATTTAACCACCTCACCAGCGCTGGTAGAATATGATGTAACTCCTTTGGCAAATGGATGTGCGGGTACCAACTTTAAAGTGTCATTGACTGTAAATCCAGTGCCAACTATTAGTACTCAATTGACTACTATTTGTTCTGGGGGAACCTTCTCTGTTACGCCTTCACTGGTTCCTGCAGGAACAACCTATGTTTGGGATATACCTGTGCTAGTAACTCCTGGCAGTATTGTAGGGGCCAATGCTCAGTATACCCCAGTGACTAATATTTCCCAGACACTTACCAACACTACTTTCGCTTCGTCGGTGGTTCAATATTTTGTAACAGCTACTTCTCCTACTGGAAATTGTGCAGCACCTAATAAATTCTTGGTAAATGTTACTGTAAATCCTGCAACTGAATTGACCAGTAGTTTAACGCCTACCGCCGTTTGTAGCAAGTCGTTGTTTAGCTACACTCCAACTGCCACTGTTACCCCTGGTACAAGTTTCAATTGGACTAGAGCATCGAAAGCTGGAATATCAAATGCAGCGGCAACGGGTACAGGTAACCCAATGGAGACATTGATTAACACTACCACTGCGCCAGTATCAGTTGATTATATTTATACTTTAAATACAGCAGGTAATTGTATCAAAGTACAAACGGTTACTGTAGTGGTAAACCCAACGCCTGTATTATCCAATGCATCCATGGTGCTTACTCCAATTTGTAGTGGAAGTACAGTTGATTTTCAGCCTTCATCAAACACTACTGGTTTTACGACCACTTGGACCAGGGAGGCAATTACTGGTATCAGTAATTTGGCTGCAACGGGTGCAGGAAATCCTAGGGAAATTCTTTATAATACCACCACATCGAATATAACTGTTTACTATAAATATACCATTGCTGCCAATGCTTGTTCGAGCGACACCATTGTTTCGGTAATTGTAAAACCAGTTCCAGTGGTTGCTTCACCGCAGTCTAAAACTATTTGTAGTGGAGAAGCATTTGTAGTAGCTCCTACCAATGTACCAACAGGTACAACTTACACTTGGGTGTTACCTACTAGTAATCCACCATCGGCAGTAACTGGCGGATCTGCTATGAGTGCGCAAGCTTCAGTGAGTCAGGTTTTGACTAATACTACCACTACTCCAGGCATATTAACTTATATAGTTACTCCTACTGCTAATCTTTGTGTAGGTGCACCATTTACTGTATCCGTAACGGTCAATCCGATACCGCCTGCAGTAAGCAATGCTACGCTAACAATTTGTAGTGGGGCCACTTTTAATTATACACCGACTGGCCTACCAGCGGGGACTACCTATTCGTGGAATAGTCCTTCAATAAGTCCATTGGGAAGTGTTACTGGGGGTAATGCTAGTACTTTGCAAACTTCCATAAGCCAAACCTTGATTAATACGGGTACTATTCAGTCTACTGTGGTTTACACCGTAACTCCTAGGGCAAATGATTGTGATGGGAATAAATTTACTGTAACCGTCAATGTGAATCCTATTGCTCGAATTGTTACACAGAATAAAACTATTTGTAGCGGATCAACTTTCTTAGTTACTCCTGATGCAGTGCCAACGGGTACCACTTATACTTGGACAGAGCCTGTTCAATTGAGTGCAGGGGCTATTACTGGCGGAGTAGCACAGCTTACAGCAGCAGCCAATATTGCGCAACGCCTATATAATAATACCGCATTAGATGCAACCTTAACTTATACAGTGACACCAAGTTCTACCACTTCTGGATTAGCTTGTGCAGGTACGCCATTTTTAATCAATGTAACGGTATCGCCATTTCCAGAATTGACCAGTACTTTATCGCCTCCAGCAATTTGTAGCAATACTATATTTAGTTATACTCCAGTAAGCAATACCAATACAGTGATTAACTATAATTGGACAAGAGCAATTGTTACTGGTATTAGTAATGGAGCAGGTGCTGGCACAGGCAATCCAAATGAAACTTTGATTAATACAACTACTACTAAAAAGACCGTTGTTTATGTGTATACATTTACCACTTCAGGAGGATGTGTGAATACACAGAACGTAACTGTTGATGTATATCCAACTCCTATATTTTCAAGTTCAACTGCTATCACTTCAATTTGTAGTGGTAATGTATTTACTTATTCACCCCTGTCAAATACAATTGGAAGTACGACTAGGTGGTCAAGAAGCATCATTCCTGGTATTGCGAATGCTGCAGAGTCTGGAACAGATAATCCAAATGAAAAATTGATCAATACTACCCTAGCTAATATTTCTGTTGATTATAATTATTCTATGACTGCCAATGGATGTTCTAGTGAGCAAATCATTACAGTTATAGTAAAACCAGTACCAGTTGTTTTGGCTAAATCGGCTACCATTTGTAGTGGGGCTACTTTTATAGTAGAACCAGATTTAGTTCCAGCTGGAACTAAGTATACATGGGCTGAACCGGTCAGTTACCCATTGAATATTTTGACTGGTGTAACTGGATCAGGCGCTGTTGGTTTATTACAGCCTAATATTAGCAAGACACTTGGTAATTCTTCACCAACATTAACTGGAACTGCTACCTATAGTGTTACACCTTCCACGGATGGCTGTTATGGAAATCCATTTAATGTAGTGGTGAAAGTGAATCCAATACCAGTTATTTCGAATACTACACTGCCTGCTATTTGTAGTGGAACAGCCTTTAGCTTTGTTCCAACAGGTATTCCTTCAACTACTGTTTTTTCTTGGGGCAATCCAGTCATCACGCCAACTGCAGGTTTAAGTGGCGGAACGGCACAAGTTGATCGATCAACCATTAGTCAAGTGCTGACGATGACAAATTTAGTTGTCAATTCAGCTGAATACACAATAAGTCCTTCAGCAGAGGGATGCTCTGGAAATAATTTTAAATTGGTAGTTCCTGTTAATCCAACTCCAGTAGTATCTAATAAAGAATTAAGTGTTTGTTCTGAAATTCCGTTTATCGTTACTCCTGAATCAGTTCCAACTGGTACTACCTATACATGGGTGAGCCCAACTCAAACGCCATTAGGAACCATTAGTGGTAGTTCTAGTCAGCCTTCTGGTCAAACTAATTTTTCTCAAACATTGGGGAACACAACCAATTTACCTGCTCAGGCTGCTTATGTGGTTGTTCCCAAAACAGCTAGTTGTATTGGCCTTTCTTTCAATATTAATGTAATAGTGAATCCTGGAACTACTTTAAGTTCTTCTTTAAATCCTCCAGCAATTTGTAGCAATACACTCTTTAGTTATACTCCAACGAGCACTACGCTAGGTACTACTTTCAACTGGACAAGAGCCGCTGTGTCTGGAATAAATAATGCCTCTGGCTCTGGAACTGGAAATCCAAGTGAAAAATTGTTGAACACAACTGCTTCTCCAATTCCAGTGGTATACACCTATACACTTTCAACAGGTGCCGCTTGTACAAAAACTCAGAATGTAACGGTAGTGGTTAATCCTACTCCAGTATTGACTAGCACTACTACCATTGCAGCACAATGTAGTGGACAGGTATTTAATTATACACCTACTTCTAGCACAACAGGGGCAGTATTTAATTGGGTGAGAAATATTGTACCAGGAATAAGTAATGCAAAAGGAACTGGATTGGGTGATCCAAATGAGATTTTAGCAAACGTTTCAGCTAACAAGGTTTTTGTTGGATATACTTATACAGTTTCAGCAAATGGATGTTCTAGTACACAAGAACTTTCGGTGGCGATAAAACCTTTGCCTACTATTGCACCACTAACCAATACTTCTTGTAGCAATGAAACTTTTGTAATAACACCTCCTAATGCACCGCTTGGTACTGCGTACTCTTGGTCTGTTGCCCCTTTAAGCAACCCAGTGCAAGTCATTAGAGGATCAACCTTGGGCGCATCACAAAGTAATATTACACAAACATTGAGTAACGCAAGTCTGTACCCTGCAGTTGCAACTTACACTATCACACCGATAGCTGAACTTTGTCAGGGTAACGACTTTACATTAACTGCAACAGTTAATCCGATTCCTTCTTTGAGGGATACGGTTTTAGCACCAGTTTGTAGTGGGTCGCCTTTTGTTTTAACGCCAACCAGCGTTCCTACAGGTATACTTTATTCATGGGGTATTCCATCTGCAAACCCTTCAACAGGTATTCAAGGTGGTAGCCCTCAACAGGGTCAAGCTCAAATAAGTCAAACATTAACCATTACCAATAACTTAGCCAACACTGTTGAATACCTGGTTTCTCCAGTTGCATCTGGATGTACCGGTACCAGCTTTAAGGTAACCGTTCCAGTTAATCCAACACCAACTGTTGCCAATCAAACCAGAACGATTTGTTCTGGAGAATCGTTCTCAGTTATTCCGTCACCGGTTCCTTTCGGAACTCAATATACTTGGACTACGCCAGTGATTGCTCCTTTTGGCACTTTGAGTGGAGCGTCCTTGCAGTCTTCACCCCAATTGAGTATTTCACAATTATTGAGTAACACCACTACGTTGGCTGCACAAGCATATTACACGGTAGTGCCTAAGGTTGGAACTTGTATTGGATCACCGTTTAATATTACTGTGGTGGTAAATCCTGCTACCAGATTATCAAGCAGTTCCAATCCTACTGCAATCTGTAGCGGTGATATATTCTCTTATACACCAACAAGTAGCACTGCAGGCACTAGATTCCAATGGACAAGAAATGTGATTGCAGGAATTAGCAATCCATCCGCTATTGGAACAAATAATCCGAATGAGCGATTGATCAATATTACCACCGCACCTATTGAAGTTACCTATGTTTATAGCCTAGTCACCAATAGTGAATGCAATGAAACGCAAATGGTAAAAGTTACGGTAAATCCAATACCAGCATTGACTAGCTTGAATGACCGTCCGGCTATTTGTAGTGGTGAACAGTTTAGTTATTTCCCAACGGCTGATATTACAGGAACTGTATTTAATTGGTCTAGGGTGGTTCAGGCGTCTATAAGTAATACGGCTGCAACGGGTACTTATAATCCATTGGAGCGATTGGTTAATACATCCAATAACTTGGTGGTGGTAGAATATAATTATACACTCACTGTCAATGGTTGTTCCTCTACGCAGGCGGTAACGGTTCCTGTAAAACCAGCGCCATCTATTTCAAATCAGTCAATTATTGCGTGTAGTAATTCACCGTTTACGTTGCCAGTAATTGCTACACCAAATGGTACAGAATATAAATGGAGTACGCCAGTATATATTCCTAATGGAAGCCTAACAGGAGGTACTGCTGAAACAGTTTATCAGCCTATATTTAGCCAAACACTGACTAGCCAAACTTTGGTGGCAGCAACGGCAAATTATACCATCACTCCTAGAGCGGGATCTTGCGAAGGGGTTCCATTTAAATTAGCTGTTACGCTAAGACCATTGCCAGTGGTGGCGAATCAAACGCTTACGAATATTTGTAGTGGCTCTACCTTTAGTTTTGTTCCAGATATAGCGCCTACCGGCACTACTTATACTTGGTCTAATCCAATTTCAGTTCCTTCTAACAGTCTTACTGGAGGTTCTGCTCAATCGGTTGGTCAGGCCAATATTACACAAACCTTATCAAGTACAAATAATATTTTAAATACAGCCACCTATGTAGTTACCCCTTCTACAGGAACTTGTGCGGGCAATCCATTTAATTTAACGGTATCAATTAATCCAACACCAATTATTAGCGACATAAAGGATAGCACTTGTTCAGGAACGCCGATAACTATTAATCCTTCTCCTGTTCCAATTGGAACAAAGTATAGTTGGAATCCTCCGATAGTTTCACCTTTTGGAGCAGTAATGGGAACATCGGCTCAGGTATCGCCATCCGGTAATATTATTTTAAACCTTGTTAATTCAACGAATACTCCTGCGAAAGTATTTTATACTATTACACCGGTAGCAGGTGCTTGCGTTGGTGCACCATTTATTCTTACAGTTGGTGTAGGTGTTCAGATGCCAGTATTGAATAATCAAGCCGCTGAAATATGCAGTGGCACAGCATTTAATGTAACACCGGTTAATGCACCGAGAGGAACTACCTATACCTGGGCGCTTCCATCGGTAACACCTGTCAACTCAGTATTTGGTGTTAGTAATGAAGTGCAAGGAAAAGATTCGGTGAAACAAGTTTTGACCAACCTAACCTTATCGAATGGAGTGGTAGTTTACAAAGTAACTGCTAATAATTCTGGTTGTATAAGCAATCAGTTTACTGCTACGGTAAATGTATTGCCTTTGCCAAGAACCATCATTACTGGTAACAGCAATGTTTGTAAATATCCTGCAGACACGCTTACGCTCAACTTTAGTGGTCAATCTCCTTGGAGCTTTACTTATAGAGAAGATAGCAAAGCACCAATAACCATTAGCGGTATTTCTCAGGCACCTTATTTATTGCGACTGCCAGATGCAGTTGCCAACAGTATGCGTAGGTTTACCTTTACGAATGTATCTACTGCCGGTTGTATTAATAAATCAGATACTAGCTATTTTACACAAATAATTAAACCTTCGCCTACAGGAACAATTTATTCCAATCGTGGTAATTATTTATGTAATAATGTGGTTGATACCATGCGAATTGTTTCTCCTGATTCACCTACATTTAAGTGGATGCTGAATGGAGTATTAATTCCTGGTGCAACAAAAGACAGTTTGTTTACTAGTCTGCCAGGTCGATACAATGCAATACTGACCAATAGCGTAGGTTGTTCGGATACCTTGTCATCAACCTATGTGTTGTATAAAATTGTGAAGCCGATATTAAAACTTTCTTACAGTACCTATTGTGTAAATACACCAATGGTTATGACTAATTTAACGGATACAAGTTCTATTGGAATAACCAATTGGTTATGGGATTTTGGAGATGGAAATATTCAAACTGGCTTTAACAGTGTAAATACTTTTGCCACTGGTGGTAATTATCACATTACGCTGAAAGCAACGCAATTAAATTGTTCAGCTGCTTCAGTAATGCTTGATACTACGGTAGACATTCAAGTACCTATCGCAGGCATTACGATGCCTTCTGTTAGTGCTTATAAATCAGTCATTACACCAATTAGCGTTCGTACGTTACCTGATTATAAATATCGTTGGACACCTTCTTGGGGGATTAGTAATAGAGATAGCGCCAAGGTAAACTTTAGTTTTGCATCCACTCAGCAATATGTAGTAAACCTTATTTCTCCTGCAGGATGTGTGACAAAAGATTCATTATTAGTAAGGGTATTTGATGATAAGCTAGTGGATATTCTAGTGCCGAAATCCTTTACTCCGAATGGTGATGGGGTGAATGATATATTGTTCCCTTATCTAACTGGAATTAAAGAGTTCAGTTATTTCAAAGTATACAATCGTCAGAATCAATTAATGTTTGAAACAAAGAATTACGATTTAGGTTGGAATGGAAACTTGAGTGGGTCGCCTATGCCGATGGGAATTTATATATGGGTGGCAACTGGTGTTGGTACTGATGGAAAGGTGGTAGAGAAAAAAGGCCAAACCTTATTATTGAGATGATCTAAATAATTATATGCTAAAACCGTTTAAATATTATTGTATTGCGATGATGGTTTGCTGTGCATTTTCAATTCGAATATTTGCACAAGCGCCTATTTTATCTCAGTACTTTGCTTCACCTTTGAGTATCAATCCTGCATTGGCAGGAAATGGGTATTCGAGTTGGCGTATAATGGGGGTAAGGCGAAACCAATGGATTAGCGCTGGTGTTGACCCATTGAATACCACTTCCGTTTCACTGGACGGCAAATTGCTCAAACAGAAAGGAAATGAAAATAATTATTTAGGGGCTGGTGTTATGTTTGTTCAAGATCAGGGTTTGGGCGGAGCTTATAAAAATAACTCATTCAATCTGGCTTTTAGTTCTCATATCAGTCTCGATCCAGAGGATGTACATTCATTGGCAGGAGGCTTGGGTGGTTCTTTTAATAATACAGTAATAGACTATTCGCAACTTACTTTTTCACAACAAATTTCTTCTTCAGGTTTTAATCGAGCCTTGCCAACTTTTGAAACCAATTTATCAAATGTTAAGCCTTATAGTTCTGTATTTGGGGGACTCACTTATTCTTATAAAACCGAAGTAGCTAATCTTGAAATGGGATTGGCTTGTTATCAGTTTCTAAGTTCTGTAAGAACTTCTTTGCAGGATCCTACTCAACTCGACCCACCAAGATTTAATTTTCATAGCGACTTCCAAACCTATTTGGGCGAAAGAACTACCTTCAATGCAAACGCCTTGTTTTCATTTCAAAAATATTTTAACACCTATTCACTAGGATTCAATGTAGGTAATATGGTAGGCAATACGGTAGAAGATGAGGAACCTACAATGATCAATACAGGAATATGGTATCGACATAAGGAAGCTATTTCTCCTTACATTGGATTAGGTTATGGAGTGATGCAGGCAGGAATTAGTTACGACATCAATATTTCAACTTCTAAAACAAATTTGGGCCCACTACAAACCTTTGAGTTCTCCCTAGTTTTCCGCTCTCCTGTTAGAGTGAAGAGTCCAGTTCCTTGTCCTTGGAGATAAGCAGTTTTAATTTTATTTTCTTACCAAAAAAAGAGACGTTCTCTTAATTAATAATAATTACACTACCCTCAAAAAATAGTTAGCCCCCATTCACTTACGCCCTCGAATAAAAAGAGCTAGAAATTTTGAATGTCAGCCGTTAAAAAATCAATCCGCCGCAACGGATGAAATTTTTGTTACTTTTTTTTATCAAGAAAAAAAAGTAAAAGGACTCTATTCCAAAGGAATTTCAGTCTATAGAAAATGGCGCTTAAAAACATTTTGAATTTCACCTATTTAATCTTGCTAAGCAATTTCCGTTTTACGGTATATTCAAAAAAACGTTTATCAAATTCGGTACGGTGTTTTTCTAACAACTCATCTTGAGTACCACTATATACCATAAATTTTTTATTGATCATCAACACCATCGCTGCCCGCAAATTATTTTGAATTTTTATTGGCTTCTTTCCTATATCCATTACTTGGTTCATCTGATTAACTGATGTCATAAGCCCCTCCATGCTGTTGTTGGTTATAAGCGCGAGTAACTTATTTTCAGCTTCGGTTAAGTTGGATTTAAAAGATTGTTGGTTTTGAATTAAAATTTTTGATTCTTTATTTGATTCTAATTTGAGCGATAAAATTTTTATTTTTTCGCTCATCTTTTTAAATCTCCAAATAAAAAATCCAATTAAAAGTAAAAGAACAGCAATTGCTATCGTATATAATAATTGTTGTAATTTATTTGTAGAATTTTCTTTTTTTGGAATAGGTAAATAAATCGGAACATTACTGTCTAGGATGTCTTCATTACCAAATGGTATGCTATTGATTTCGCCAGTTTCACTATTTAAAATATTTATTGAGCTGTTTTTGTAGTAATATAATTTATTAAAGGGAGTATAACACGCATTGAATATATTAACTTCTTTTTCATGACGAATATTTTTGACCTTATTATTCTTGAAATCAAAAAGCTTATAATCTCCCTCTAAATTTATTAAAAGGCCTTGTTGGGTATTAAATACTGCTCGATTAAACTCTTCTAGATTTTTTAGTTTGCCTTCTAGCGCTTTGTTAAAAAGCATTGGATCATCCCACCAGGTTTTGGTTACAAGGTCGAGGCACTGAATATAGAAGGTTTGATCTCTTTGGAAAGCGTTATCTGCTGTTACTTGAAATGGTTTTTGGTATATTAAATAAATTTTCTTGTTAGCTATATCATGAAAAAATTTTACAGTATTTGTAAAAAAGGGCAATGTTTTTTTTGTTTTAATAAGATACCAAACTCCATTTTTTTCATCATAACATCTCAAAAGACCGTTTTCTACCCAAAATCCATAACCCCCCAAACTATACAATGTGTCTTGGTACACAAAATTGAAAGCCTTAAAATTATATCCTTCATAACATGTTTTATCTAATCTTATTGGAGTCTTACCCGAATTGATTTCAAAAAGCTTACCCGAACCATCTATTTGAATGACTAATTTGTTTTTGAACCATAAGTAGTGGTGGGCATTGGAAATATTACATTTTGAATCAAAGGGGATGGAAACAATTCTGAGATCGAATTTATTTGGGTTTATGATTACTCCTTCAGATTGAGTATTCTTTAAATTTTTTATTAGACTGTCGACAGCTTTTTGAGATTGAGCTAGCCTTGGAAAAAAGGTAAAGAATAGTAAGCAAATTCTAAAAAGAAAGAATTTATGATTCATAAAGGTTAAACATAGGTTGATGTCAAATTTATGATAAATAATTAATATTCATTTCAATTGATATTTAATTTTTTTAATCGGGAGATTGGCTTTTTACAGTGGTAGAATTGGTACCAAAAGGTACTCCGATTTGAATATAATAAGTAACGTTATAATTGATTGTAATATGAAAATAATATTACACATATATGTACTATATAAAATATTGTTTTACAATTATTTATTGGCGTAATTAAAAATCGTGTCCAAAGTGCTAATTAATCTATATTGTGCTATTTCAGTTTTGAAAAACTAGAATAATTTTGATATTTTAAAAATGCGACTAATTTAACGCAGGTTGTGAAACGTATAAAATCAATAAATATCAAGTGATGACGAATGGCGGGAGAGATTCATTGATAAACCATCTGATTTCATTACATTTTGTGAGTAGTTTCAATATTTAAATGCTTGTAGAAATCCAATATGATGCTTGATAATTTAGAGTTATATCTGGCAGCATCCTCCTTAAAAAGTGGAAACTGTTCAGCTGCAACCGAGCTTTATTTAAAGGTGAATGCTAGAAACGAATCTGCGGAGGCTTGGCTTGGCATGAGTTTTTGTAAATTGTACCAGTTGGCTAAGGGCTTAAGAATAGATGAGGTAATCAGCTGTTTTAAAAAGGCAAAATTGGCTAATCCAACCCTTCTGACTAGCATTGAAGATGCGTTTATAAAAAGATGTCAAATTGTTAAAATTGCTTATGTGAATTTTTATAACGAAGCGCTCAAGCAACAAATCAAGGAAAATAAAAAAGTAACTGCAACATTACTGCTTACAGATAGTCACCTGCTAGAGCAAACAGGAGATAACAAAGAATTTAGTTCATTCAAAGAGCTAGGCAACAAAGGCGAGGGTGTTGCTAACTTTGATTTGAAGACAGGAATAGATAAATTTTTGGAAGAAATTTTGTTGAAATTAAATGAAATTGATACAGCTTTAAAGTTGCATGTAGATCAAGCTAGTAAAGCCTATAAAGCATATTTTCAAATGGAAATAACAGTAATAAAAATTAGTTGAAAGAAAAGGAATAGAAGGAAAGAGTCACTGGGTATAAAAATATATTTGAAAGATCAAAATTTGAATAATTAACTAATTAAAGTTAATTTGAGAGACTACGATATCGATTTACAAATAGTATTACCCTTTATTTTTTAAAATTATCCGCGCAATTTTTTATGTTGATATCAAAAGTAGGGATTATAGGAGCCGGACCAGCAGGTGCAGCGGCTGCATTACAATTAAATCAGTTGGGTATTGATTGTGTGGTGGTAGACAAGGCGGTATTTCCAAGAGATAAAATATGTGGTGACGGTCTTAGTGGAAAGGTGATTACCTGTCTTAACCGAATTGATCCTGAAATCGCCCTTCGCTTGCAAAAGGCAACCTTTAAATTAGATAGCTGGGGGGTAAGTTTTTTTTCTCCCAACCGACAAGAACTTGCTATTGGCTATCGCCCCGACTACAATGCAGAGGATTCTTCTCATAAAAAATCTCCTATTGGTTATGTGTGTAAACGACTAGATTTCGATAACTTTTTAGTTGAAGAAATGAAGCGTTGTACTCATATAAAGTTAATGGAGGGGGTTTCAGTTGAACAATATTCCAAAGAAACAGATGGCTATTTGATTACTGGAACTGGTGGGTTTCAACTAAAATGTGATTTGCTGATTATTGCCAATGGGGCACACTCTAGTTTTACTAAGGATATTGCTAAGATTAGAATGGAGCCTAAATACTATGCAGCGGGCTTAAGGGCTTATTACAAAAATGTAACGGGTACCAATGCAGACAATTTTATAGAATTACATTTTATTAAAAAAATGTTGCCAGGCTACTTCTGGATTTTTCCTCTTCCCAACGGCGACGCCAATGTAGGAGTGGGCATGCTGAGTGATACAATTCGCCGAAAAAAAGTAAACTTAAAAAATGAGTTGCAAGACATCATAGACAATGATCCTATAATTAAGGAAAGGTTTAAAGATGCTACCCTCATTGGTTCAGTAGAAGGCTATGGATTACCGCTAGGAGGCAAGCAGCGCGTGATTTCAGGAGAGCGCTACCTACTTACTGGTGATGCGGCTTTTTTGATTGATCCATTTACAGGAGAAGGAATTGGAAACGCTTTGTATACAGGACGTATCGCCGCAAATCATGCTGCTAAAGCATTAGAGCAAAATGATTTTTCAGCAGCAGCATTCGCAGCCTATGATACAGAGGTTTATAGGGTGATGGGACCAGAACTTCGCATTAGTCATCGATTACAAAAATTAGTGAAATATTCCTGGCTATTTAATTTATTGGTGAAAATTAGTATCCGCAATAAACAAGTAAAGGAGCTTCTTTCCTGCATGTTTTACGAAGTAGATCTTCGAAAAAAATTAGCCAAACCTTCCTTTTATATTAAGTTGCTGCTGAATCGGTAATTTTGTGATTGAATAGCAATCGCAATTTTTTGAATAAATGATAACCGAAAAGAATGGCAACAATAAAAAATATCATATTTGATTTGGGTGGTGTATTGTTAGATATTGACTACCACAAAACTGCCAAAGCGTTTACTGATTTAGGTGTACAGCAATTTGATGACTTGTATTCTCAGGCCAATGCCAATGACTTGTTTGAAGCATTGGAAACAGGAACTATTTCCGAAGCTGATTTTTACAAATCCTTACACAGTTATTGTCACCCGGCAACTACTCGTTTTCAGATGCAGTCTGCCTGGAATGCTATTTTGTTAAATTTTAGAGTAGAGAGCTTATCAGTTTTGGAGGAATTAAAGAAAAAATACAATCTCTATCTTTTAAGCAATACCAATCAAATTCATCATACGGCATTCAATCAAATTTTGTTGGATCAAACTGGCAAACCCTCTTTAGACGGGTATTTCATTAAAAGTTACTACTCTCATTTAATTAATAAACGCAAGCCTTATGCAACCACTTACGAGTGGGTTATTCAAGATGCCAATATCTTAGCGGCGGAAACACTATTTATTGATGATTCTATCAATAATATTATAGGAGCTAAGGAAGCAGGTTTGCAGACACATTGTTTACTTCCACATGAAACGATACAGCAGCTGAGTTTATAAATTTTCCGAACTGTTTTACTTCACTTCTTCGTAATCTATATAGTCATCCTGTTTGTTAGAAGAGGGGGGAGTTTTTGGAGTAGCTTTGAACTGGGTAGACTGTTGCCTTTGCTGCCTCATCTTTTCCTCCATTTGGGCATTCATATCCACAAACTGCTTTTTTACCTTTTTGGTAGTGGTTGCAATGGGGATAATGAAGTCGAAAACTAGTTTATAAAGCAAGTAAAGCATGAAGAGCTCAAAGGCAAGTCTGAAAATGTTCATACTGCAAAGGTATAAAACCCTTAAAAATAAATCATCAATAATTGGCAGATAAATGTTAATTTTTTTACTATTAATTAATGTTCATTTTTGGCGGTTAGGTTTAATTTGCTATATTTGCAATGGAAAAAGAATCAAAAGAAGGGAACGGTAGACGTTCCCTTCTGCTTTTATTATGAGTCAAGATATAACTTCCATACAGGCAATAGAAACCTTATTAGGACAAATACTGTCAGAAATGGAGGATGTTTTTCTGGTATCGGTCCGCATTAAGCCTACGAATAATATAAAGGTTTTTTTAGATGCCGATGAAGGATTGAGTATTGACAAATGTGTAAAAATCAATAGAAAGATGTACCGCACTATTGAGGAGAATGCATGGTATCCGGATGGCAATTTTTCTTTGGAGGTGTCGAGTGCGGGGGTAGACGAGCCGCTGCTGCTGATTCGTCAATACAAAAAAAATATTGGCAGAAATGTAGAGGTGATATTGAATGATGATGTCAGATTCGAAGGAAAGCTGCTAGATGCAAATGAAAATTTGATACAACTAGAATATAAAGAAGGTAAAAATAAAAAAGCAATAACGGTGACAAAGGATGTCCCTTTTGATCAAATTAAGCAAACAACCGTTCAGATTGCATTTTAATTAACAAACAAAACTCCCCTGCCGGCGGGGAAGCAAAAGGGTGGCTGGTTAGGTCTATGGCACGTATTAATTTGATTGATTCCTTTCAGGAATTTAAAGAAGCAGAAAATATTGATCGTCCAACGCTGATGAAAGTAATGGAAGATGTATTTAAAACATTGATTCGTAAAAAATACGGAAGTGATGATCAGTTTGATGTAATTGTAAATGACCAAAAGGGTGACTTGGAGATTTTCAGGCGCCGGATGATCGTTGATGATGGAGACATTTACAATACCTTAACTGAGATTGAATACAGTGATGCTATTAAGATTGAGCCTGATTATGCAGTAGGAGAAGAATTGTATGAAGAGGTAGATATCCAAAAAGAGTTCGGTCGCAGGGCAATCTTGGCGGGTAAGCAAACTTTGGCAAGTAGGATCAACGACCTAAAGAAAAATCTATTAATCAAAAAGTACGAAGATCGTGTAGGCGATATCGTTAGTGGTGAAGTATACCAAGTTTGGAAAAAGGAAGTACTATTGCTAGACGAGGAGGGCAACGAAATGATACTGCCTAAATCTGAGCAAATTCCATCTGACTATTTCAAAAAAGGTGAAAACATAAGAGGCGTAGTAAAAAAAGTAGAATTAAAAAATAGCCAAGCGGTCATCATCGTTTCAAGAACAAGTCCTAGCTTCCTTGAAAAATTATTGGAAATAGAAGTGCCTGAAATATTTGATGGATTAATTGTTGTTAAAAAAATAGTAAGAGATCCGGGTGAAAGAGCAAAAATTGCGGTAGAGAGTTTTGATGACCGCATTGATCCAGTGGGCGCTTGTGTAGGTATGAAAGGAAGCCGTATCCACGGAATTGTAAGGGAGTTGAAAAATGAAAACATTGACGTCATCAACTGGACTAACAATACCCAGCTATTGATACAACGTTCTCTGACTCCTGCGAAAATTACCAGTATTGATTTGGATGAAGAAAAGAAACATGCTACTGTATACTTAAAGCCAGATCAGGTTTCACTTGCTATTGGTAGAAGAGGGGTGAATATTAAATTAGCCTGTGATTTAACGGGCTATGAAATTGATGTATTTAGAGACAGCGAAGGTGAAGTAGATGAATTTGATATTGATCTAGAAGAATTTAGCGATGAAATAGAGGAGTGGGTAATCGAGGCGCTGAAAAAAGTGGGTTGTGATACGGCTCGTTCTGTACTAGCTTTAACAGCGGAAGAGTTGGAGCGCAGAACAGATCTTGAGAAAGAAACGATTGCAGATGTATTGAGGATTTTAAAGGAAGAGTTTGAAAAAGAATAGATCACAATTGAAATGTGATCAAAACCAACTGCCTTAGAAGCAGTTAATAAATACGGAATAAAAAACAAGGATGCCAGAAAAACAAAACATACTATTACCTAGGGCAATGAAGGCCGCCATTGAATTCAATGTGAGTAAAGACACACTAGTTGAGTTTTTGGGAAGCAAAGGCTTTAGTGCTGACGATATGCAGCGAGATTTCAAACTCACTGAACCAATGTATCGGGTACTTCAAGCTGAGTTTCAGCAGGACAAAGCCGCTAAGCAAAAGGCAGAACAGATTGATTTACCAAAAGGTGCAGGGGCAGGTGAATCAAAAAGAAAGCGGGATGAGGAAGATCTTTCTTTTAAGAAAAAGGAATCATCTCCTGTAGCGGAACCTATCAAAGCTGTTGAAGAAAAACAAGCATCTACTCAGGAGACTGAAGCGACAACAGCCCAAGATACTGAAGTTAAGGTAATGCCATCAAAAAACGAGGTAGGTACCGATAGCAAATCCTCTGAAGTAAAATCAGATAAAAAGATTGAAGAAAATGAACCGGTTGAAATTTCTAAGATAGCAGCACCGGAATTAGAAGCTCCAAAAGTAATTTCTAAAATAGACTTAGATGCGATTGATTCTTCTACTAGGCCAAAAAAATCTGCTGTAAAGGCGGAAATAAAAACGGAGGAAAAAGAAGCAACTTCAATTGTTGAAAAGCCAAAGGAAATACCAGAACAGAAACCTGCCGAGCAAATTAGTTCAGTAGAGCCAGAAGTTGGTGGCGGGGATGCAACCATAGAAAATATTAAGGCTGACCGTTTGGAAGGGCCTAAAATTTTAGGAAAAATTCAATTGCCAGTAGATAGCGATACTAGGCCTAAACGCGATAATGATGACAAGAGAAAGCGCAAGCGTATTGTCATTGAAAAGAAAGGTGGATCTCCAACCCAGCAGGGTCAAGGACAAGGTCAAGCAGTAAGAGGTCCGCAGGGACCGGGTTATCAAGGGGGTGGATCACAAAGACCGGTAGGAGCAAGCGACATGAACAGAAATCGCCCAGGCGGATCTGGTGCACCCGGCGGTGCTCGACCAGCAGCTGGACCAGCAGGCAATCGTTTCAACTCCAACAGAACATCTCCAGCACCTGCACGTAGAGAAGACCGTGAAATTGATGCCAAAGAAATTCAAGATAAGATAAAGGAAACACAGGCCAAACTATCAGGCGGTGGTGGAGGAAAAACAAAAGGTACCAAAGCCAAATACCGCAAAGCAAAGCGGGAAGAAATGGCTGAACAGCGCGGTGCCGAAGGTGGAGATCAGACAAATAAATTGCAAGTAACTGAATTTATTTCGGTGAGTGAATTGGCTGGTTTAATGGATGTAAGTTTTGCCGATGTAATCAGTAAGTGTATGAACTTGGGCATCATGGTTTCTATCAACCAAAGATTAGAAGCCGATGTAATTGAATTGGTAGCGAGTGAATTTAACTACGAGGTAGAATTTATAGGAGTAGAAGATGTTGCAGAAATAGAAGAGAATGAACAAAATGATGACATTGAGGATCAAAAACCAAGAGCGCCCATTGTAACCATCATGGGTCACGTTGATCATGGTAAAACATCTTTGCTGGATCATATCCGCGACACCAATGTAATTGCAGGTGAGGCCGGTGGAATTACTCAACATATTGGTGCCTATGAGGTTACTTTAAAAGACGGTAGAGCCATCACCTTCTTAGATACGCCCGGTCACGAAGCCTTTACAGCTATGAGAGCCCGTGGTGCGAAGGTTACGGATATTGCAGTGATTGTAATTGCGGCAGATGATGCAGTAATGCCTCAAACCAAAGAAGCTATATCGCATGCTCAAGCTGCCAATGTACCCATGATATTCGCCATCAACAAAATTGACCGCGATGGTGCAAATCCAGAAAAAATTAAGGAACAACTTGCTTCCATGAATATACTGGTTGAAAGTTGGGGTGGTAAGTTCCAGAGTCAGGAAATCAGTGCCAAGCAAGGATTGAACATTGACTTATTGATGGAAAAGATTTTATTAGAAGCCGATATTCTTGAGTTGAAGGCCAATCCTGAAAGAGTTGCCAATGGAACGGTGATTGAAGCTACCCTCGATAAAGGGCGCGGATATGTAGCCACTATTTTGGTTCAGAACGGAACCTTGAAAATAGGAGACATGATTGTTTCCGGACAAAATTTTGGTAAGGTAAAAGCAATGTACAATGAGCGCAACCAGCGCAGTGACATTGCCCCCCCTTCAACACCGGTATTGATACTTGGATTAAATGGAGCGCCTCAGGCTGGAGAAACTTTCAAAGTGTATGCTGATGAAAGTGAAGCCAGAGAAAAAGCGTATCAACGTGGACAGATTTTGCGTGAGCAAGGAATGCGTGCTAAAAAACACATTACTTTGGATGAAATTGGCCGTAGGTTGGCATTGGGCAACTTTAAGGAATTGAATGTAATTATCAAAGGAGATGTGGACGGATCGGTAGAGGCCTTGAGTGATTCATTGCAAAAATTAAGCACAGAAGAAATTGTTGTCAAAGTAATCCATAAAGCAGTCGGAGCTATCACAGAAAGTGATGTCACGCTTGCCAATGCATCGGATGCCATCATCATTGGATTTAATGTTCGTCCTTCTATACAGGCGGCTAGATTGGCAGAAGCAGAATCGATACAGATTAAATTGTACTCTATTATTTACAATGCCATCGAGGAAATTAGGAGTGCGATGGAAGGGATGCTTGAACCAGGTGTGGAAGAAAAAATACTTGCGAATGTGGAGATCAAAGAAATGTACAAATTTGACAAGGCTACCGTTGCTGGTTGTATGGTATTGGATGGTAAAATCGCCAGAAACAACAGAATACGCTTGGTTAGAGATGGTATCGTAATCTTTACTGGCGAGTTGGGTAGTTTGAAACGATATAAGGATGATGTAAAAGAAGTCAACAACAATATGGAATGTGGTTTAACCATTAAGAATTATGCAAATATTCAGGTGGGAGATATTGTGGAGGCATTCGAAGAATTAGAAGTGAAGAGGACCTTATAAATTTGATTTTATAAAAAGTCAAATTGCAAATCAATACAAAGATTTGTTAAACATACTTACACAAAGGGCTATTGATTAAATAGCTCTTTATTTTTGAGGTAGGTTAGAATAAATTTTTTAGTCAATCGAATTTTGAGGTCTTTTCGTCGCCACAAAATTTTAGGTACTTAATAAATATTATGAATACAAAAAGATTTTTTTTATTGTTAGCAATCAATGCATTGATGTGTATGACTGCTTTTGCTCAAGCCAAAAAATTGGTAGCAGATAAAATCATTGCGGTGGTGGGCGATAAAATTATTTTAAAAAGTGATATTGACAATAGCATCCAGGATATGGAGCGACAAGGAATGGAAGTGCCTGCAAACGCTCGTTGTTTAACACTTGAGCAAGCAATGGGTATTAAAGCATTGGTATTGCAGGCAGAAAAAGATTCCTTGCCTGTAACAGAGGAAGATGTTGCTGCTGATATTGACAATCAAATTCGATATTTTATTGGCGCTTATGGAAGCAAAGAAAAGTTGGAAGAGATTTCCGGTAAGACTGTGTATCAATTAAAGGAAGATTTTAAAGAAGGTTTTAGAGATAGAAAACTTGCTGCTGCCATGCGCAATAAAATTGTTGAAGGCATTCGCATTACTCCCAAAGAAGTAAATATTTTTTTCGACAAGCTGATTAAAGATAGCTTGATGTATTATGAAAGTGAGTTAGAGATTGGTCAAATTGTTCGCTTTCCCAAAGCCAGTCGTGATGCAGAAGAATATTGTGTGGATCAACTAAAAGAATTTAAGCTTCAGTTAGAGAGTGGTAAAAAAGAAATGAAAACATTGGCCGCTTTGTATTCTGATGATCCAGGAAGTAAGGATAAATCTGGTCAATACGATCTCAATAGAAATGAAAAGCAATGGGATCCGGTATTTATGTCGAAGGCTTTTTCATTAAAGGAAGGACAAATTTCTAGTCCATTTAAATCAAAATTTGGTTATCATATTATTCAAATGGTTAGTCGCGCAGGGGACGATGCTACTGTTCGCCACATTTTAAAAATTCCTCAGGTTACCAAAACAGAATTGAATGAAGCTATTTTAAAATTAGATACTGTTCGTTCCAAGTTGATAGCCGGTACGCTTCAATTTGGTGAAGCAGTGAACAAATTTAGTGATGACGAGAGCAGTAAATTTACTGGGGGTAGAAAACAGAATGCAGAAGGCGGAGCTTCCATAACAATTGATCAGCTAGACAAGGACTTGGTGTTGATGATGAAAAGTTTGCAGATAGGTCAATATTCTCAGCCGGTTGAGTTTGTAGATGAGAAAGGCAAAAAAGGTGTTAGGATAGTTTACTTGATGAGCAGAACGGAGCCTCACCGTGAAAACATTCGGGATGATTATAATAAAATAGCTCAAAGGGCTTTGGAAGAAAAGAAGAGTGAAGCGTTGGATAAATGGTTCAACGAAAAAATTTCTGGAAATTATATTAAGATTGACAAGGAGTACGGAGATTGTGATGAAATGAAAAAGTGGACAACCTCGGCCAATGCTACAGCAGCTATCAAGTAGACAGCGAAGTGAAAAATATTTAAGAGCGTTTCGATAACAATCGGAACGCTTTATTTTTGCAAGGTATTTAAAGTACAAGGTTAATATTGTACCTTAGAACCAATCAATTTTGAATTTACAAAAGGGCGTTTAAATAAAAAATTTTGATAGATAAGAAACAACTAAAGCAGGAACAAAAAACGGTATTGGTGGGGGTAGTTACTTCTGATCAGTCGGAGCAGCAGCTAAGCGAGTACTTGGATGAGCTTGCATTTTTATCAGAGACTGCGGGTGTGATTGCCGTAAAAAGATTTACACAAAAGTTAGCGCATCCTGATCCTCGATCATTTGTAGGAAAAGGAAAGCTAGAAGAAATAAAAAAATATGTGAGCTTGAATCGGGAAGTGGAGTTGGTAATTTTTGATGATGAATTAACCGGGTCACAGATTCAAAATATTGAGAAAGAGTTGGGGGTGAAGACGATTGACAGAAGCGATTTAATATTAGACATTTTTGCCAGCAGGGCCAAGACTGCCCAAGCGAAAACCCAGGTAGAGTTGGCGCAGTATCAATATATTTTACCAAGGCTCAAGGGAATGTGGAAGCATTTGGAAAGACAGGGAGGCGGAGTAGGTACTAGGGGTCCGGGTGAAACAGAAATTGAAACCGATCGTCGTATCGTAAAGGACAAGATTAGTTTATTGCGTAAACGATTAACTGAAATTGATAGACAGGCTTCTACTCAGCGTCAGGAGCGGGGAGAGTTTATAAGGGTGTCGTTGGTAGGTTATACCAATGTGGGTAAATCTACGCTGATGAATTTGTTGAGCAAGAGTGAGGTATTTGCAGAGAATAAATTATTTGCTACGCTAGATACGACTACCAGAAAAGTAGTTTTTGAGCAGACACCTTTTTTGTTAAGTGACACGGTAGGATTTATAAGAAAGTTACCGCATCATTTGGTAGAGAGTTTTAAGAGTACTTTGGATGAGGTGAGGGAGGCAGATATTTTATTGCATGTGGTAGACATATCGCATTTACAATATGAGGAGCAATTGAAGGTGGTGAATAAAACTTTGGCTGAGTTGGGTGCATCGGAGAAGCCGACGGTAACTATTTTTAATAAAATGGATCGGTATGAGGAGCAGGCTTTTGATGAGTGGTTGGAGCCGGAGGTAAAGGCTCAGTTATTGGTTGATTTAAGGGAGCGGTGGCAAAATGAGACGAATGGTAATTGTGTATTTGTGTCGGCTACAGAAAAATTAAATATTGACGGTTTGCGTCAAACGATATTGAATAAGGTGCGGGAGATGTACCAGATAAGGTATCCATACCGCGCGGAATATTTTTATTAGTCTTTGCTTAGTTGGCTGACTCAGTTGGTATGAAACAAAAGAAAATTAATTGGCATAAGTTGGCTGATTCATTAGCGGAGATTGCTTTTTCTTCGAATGGTATGGCTTCGGTGTCGGTGGCAGGAAAGACTATTTGCGTTGCATTGCATAAGGATCAGTTGATGGCATGTGCTCAAAAATGTCCGCATGCAGGAGGTGTGATGGCGGACGGGCATTTGGATGCGTTGGGTAATATTGTTTGTCCGCTACACCGGTATAAGTTCAATTTACAAAATGGAAGAAATATAAGTGGGGAGGGTTATTTTCTAAAAACTTTTCAGGTAGAAATTAGAAAAGAGGGAGTATTTATAGGATTCGAAGAAAATAATCTATTTAATTGGTAGAAATTGGTATTTAATTTTTGTTAAAAACTAAAATGCCTTATTTTTGCTCTCCAATAAAAAAGCAACACTCCTCCTTAGCTCAGTTGGTTAGAGCATCTGACTGTTAATCAGAGGGTCTCCCGTTCAAGTCGGGAAGGGGGAGCCACACTGGACAAGCCATCAGCAATGATGGCTTTTTCTTTGTCTATCAGTGAGTTACGCTAGTTGCATCTTTTTATTTTTCTTTAATTAACTTTAGAACAAATCTCTCTTTTTTGTGATAAAGACAATAGCGCCATCTTCACCAATTCTGAAAAAGTATATTGAATGCTTCTATATTTATGAAGGTAAGCCAAACTCAACCTTTAAGTATGTAGCATTCCCCCATTTCAATACAGGACTTTCATTTTTCAAGGGAGCATCTGTT
>Ga0214919_10002868_pt1 | contig 26632 bp, 32 predicted proteins | sample LL1503_MetaG_FD_177994 | JGI IMG/M metagenome (GOLD analysis project Ga0214919, IMG submission 177994) | Freshwater microbial communities from Lake Lanier, Atlanta, Georgia, United States - LL-1503 | ecosystem: Environmental > Aquatic > Freshwater > Lake | place: USA: Georgia | collected...
CAATTTCAGCATAATCTGCTCCTTCATTTAATCTGTGATCTTTTAAAATGTCGTATGCCATTTTATATTCTTTGTCTGAAATCTTATCTCTAGCAACTGACAATCTTTCTTTAGCTAAATATTGATTTCTCATTAAAGAGTCCGAAGCGCTTTGATTCATTAATGTTAATGCCTCAGCAAACCTTGCTTTCTTTCTTCGCCATTTAATTCTGTCGTAAATTAAACCAGGATCTTCCTTTAAATTTTGAGGTATTAGAGAAATTAAATTATCAGCGGATCTTTTAGTAAATAAAGCAGCTCTAGCATTATACAATTTTTGGTAATCAGGATTTAAATAATCTATAGTATCTCTTAAGTCTTTATATTTTGCTTCATATGCAAAATAATCTGCTCTTAAAACGTAGTCTTGATGAGTTAAAAACTTTTTAAATATTTTAGAGAAATATTTTAGATCTTGTTTACTTAATTCAGCATCTTTGAAACCATCTCTGACCAAGTTTCTAGCTTTATCAGTTTGATTATTTTCTAAAAAAGCCTCTGCTAATCTTAATCGTCCAAACCCACTCAAAGGAGGGTTATTGCTGAAATATTCTATAATTGAAGAAGGTGAATTATTGTCAAAGTTAATTTTATGTTCTGCTAAATATTTTATACGATTTATTCTCGGCCAGTCTTTATTGTTTTTTATAAATGTATAATACTCATTAAAGTTAGCTCCACTTTGAGGCTCGATTAAATACATCCAATTTACGAGTGTATATATTGTCTTGTCCTGCATTTTTTGAGCATCTGATAATGCTAGTCTCCACTGTTTTTTATCAACATAATCAAAAACTACTTTTGTTATTTCAAAATCTTTAGCACTAAGAGTTTTGGTTTCTAAAGGACCTTTATGCTCAGGAGTGAAGGTTTTAAAGTCGCGAGGTTTAATTTTAGGAATGACTTCTTTTGTTACTTCAGCTTTTTCAGTTTCTTTTTTTTTAACTTCTTTAGTTTCTTTAGTTTTAATTACTTCTTGTTTTTTTTCAGGAATTTTTTTTTCTTTTACTTCTTTAGTTTCTCTTTTAATTTCTTCTTTTTTTTGATTTTTTTCGTCCTCAACTGCAACTTCTTCTTTAGGTTTTAAAATTATTTGCTCTTTTTTTTTGTTTTTTGTTAAATTATCTAGGAACTTCGATGTTTTTGAGGAATGAGCTGCGCTATCTATAAATTTTTCAGGTTTTAATTTTGGAGGTATATTTTTTGCGTAAGCAGAAAAAGTCATGCTCAATAGCAAAAATAAATTAAAAATTACAACAAATTTAAAGTTCATTTAATTTTATTATTTAAAAAAACAGTGTATTATAAAAAAGCTTTTTTATAGATATTTATATAATGTTTAAAGGATCATTTACCGCTCTAATTACACCATTTAAAAACAATCGATTAGACACAAACGCTTACGTTAAACTAATTCATCATCAAATTGATAATGGCACAAACGGATTAGTGCCAGGAGGAACCACAGGGGAATCTCCAACCTTAAGTCACGCTGAACATAGAGAGATAATTAAAATTTGTGTTCGTGAATCAAAAAATAGAATTCCAATTATGGCTGGAACAGGATCAAATTCGACAGAAGAAGCAATTGATCTTACAAGATTTGCAGAAAAAGCAGGAGCTAAGGCAGCATTAATTGTAACTCCTTATTACAATAAACCAACACAAGAGGGTTTGTATCAACATTACAAAGCCATCAATAACAAATGTGGAATACCAATTTTTATTTACAATATTCCGGGTCGTTCAGTCGTAGATATGAGTGTTGATACGATGTCTCGTTTGTTCGAACTTAAAAATATTGCAGGCGTTAAAGATGCCACTGGAGATTTAAATAGAGTTGTGCAGCAAAGAAAAAAACTAGGAAAAGATTTTATTCAATTTACCGGAGAAGATTCAAACGCACTTGAATTTAAATTAAGAGGGGGAGTTGGCTGTATATCTGTTACAGCGAATGTTGCTCCTAGACTTTGTTCTGAAATGCAAACTTTACTTGATTACAAGACAGACAAACTTATTTTACAAAGAGCAAAAGAAATTAATAAAATGCTAAAACCTTTGCATGATTTAATGTTTATTGAAACAAATCCAGCACCAGTTAAATATGCGGTTAGTTTATTAAGACTATGTTCAAAAGATTTACGCTTACCCATGGTAACAATTACTAAGAAAAATCAAATTAGAATTAAGAATTTATTAAAAAAACTTTCATTAATTTAATTAATGAAAAAGGAAGAAGGCAATTATCAGATAGTTGCAAATAATAGAAAAGCTAGCTTTAATTTTTTTCTTTTAGAATTAATTGAAGCTGGAATTGTTTTATTAGGTTCTGAAGTTAAATCTTTGCGTTTAGGAAAAGGGAATATTGCTGAATCGTATGCCGTAGATTCAGGAGGAGAGCTGTACTTACAAAATTCTTACATCCCCGAATATAATCAATCTTCCTATAACAACCATGACCCAAGAAGACTCAGAAAATTATTATTAAGCAAAAAACAAATTAACAAGATTATAGGAAAGATTAATCAAGAAGGGTTAACAGTTGTTCCTGTAAGGATGTACTTTAATCACAAAGGAATAGCCAAGGTTCAAATTGCTATCGCTAAAGGCAAGAAACAACATGACAAACGTCACACTAAAAAAACAAGAGATTGGGAAAGAGAAAAATCAAGAGTTTTTAGAAAAAGTTAATTATGATTCTTCTTTCTCTTGGCTCAAATCTTACATCTAAGTTTGGTGATAGTAAAAAAACTTTATTAAAATGTTATGAGTTTTTTAATAATGAACATATCATAATATTAAAAAAATCTAGTTTTTACGAAAGTGTTGCTATTCCAAATAAATCAGATCCAAAATTTATTAATAGCGTTATATCCATTGAGACAAAATTTTCACCAGAAGAACTAATTAAATATATTCTTAAAGTAGAGGAAAGTTTTGATCGAAAGCGTGAGCAAGTTAATGCTCCAAGAACATGCGATATAGACATTTTAGATTTTAATGGTGAAGTAATAAATATTTTTAATAAAAATATTTCATTAGAAATTCCTCATCCTCGTTTAGAGCAAAGAAGTTTTGTTTTATATCCAATTAGAGAAATTGATAAAAATTGGAAAAGTCCATTATCAGGAAAAAATATTGATCAATTGATTGAAAATTTAGATAGCGAAACCAAGAAGAACATTACAATTATATAAAATTTTGCTATATTTTTGTTCATGCTTAATCAGCAAGAACTCCTAGATAAAGTTAAGGTTTATAATAATTACATAGACGAAACTGTTGTTAAAAAAGCTTATAATTTTGCAGTTGATGTTCATAAAAATCAAAAAAGACTTTCAGGAGATCCCTATATATCGCATCCAATTGCAGTTGCTGCAATTTTATGTGATTTAAAAGTAGATACAGCTACTATTACAACAGCTTTGCTGCATGATACTATTGAAGATACTGAAGCGACATATAGTGAAGTAAATAAATTATTTGGAAAAGAAATAGCCGACCTTGTTGAAGGCGTTACAAAGATTTCAAGATTAGAAGATAAGTCAAAAGAATATTCTGTTGCCGAAAATTTTAGAAAATTAATACTAGCAACATCCAAAGATATTAGAGTTTTATTAGTTAAGCTTGCAGACAGACTTCATAATATGCGCACTATTAGCAATATTACTAATCCTGATAAAAGATTACGAATAGCTAAAGAAACTATGGAAATTTATTCTCCATTAGCTGAAAGAATGGGGATGCATAATTTTCGTGATGAACTTGAAGATTTAGCTTTTAACGTTTTAAATCCTGAAGCTAGAAAATTAATTACTGATCGTTTAATTCTTAACAAAGAAAGTCTAGGAGTAACTTTTTCAGATATTTCAAAAAAAATTATAAAATTATTAGAAGAAAAAGATATTAAAGCTAAAGTTACAGGTAGAGAAAAAACACCTTTTTCTATTTGGAGAAAGATACAAAGTAAGAGAATTTCTCTTGAACAAATTACAGATATTGTTGGTTTTAGAGTTATTCTTGATAGTGTTGATACTTGCTATCGCGCTCTTGGAGTTTTTCATACTGAATGGTCAATGGTTCCTGGAAGATTTAAAGATTATATTTCCGTTCCAAAATCTAATAATTACAAATCAATTCATACTGCAGTCATAGGTCCTAAAAGACAAAAAATAGAAATTCAGATCAGAACGCATGAAATGCATGAATTTGCAGAAAGAGGAGTGGCTGCTCATTGGAATTATAAAGCCAATGAAAAAGTAAGTCACAATACTCTCAAAGATTATAATTGGTTAAAAGATTTAGTTGAGATGTTGGAAAGTGGTGAAAATCCAGAACATTTTTTTGAATATACAAAACTTCAATTATTTCAGGATCAGGTTTTTTGTTTTACACCAAAAGGTGCTCTCATTCGTTTACCGGCAAATGCCACACCTATCGATTTTGCATATGCCGTGCACACAGAAATTGGTGACAAATGTATTGGGTGTAAAATTAATGGAAAAGAATCTCCGTTACAAAGTATTCTTCAAAATGGTGATGAAGTTCAAATTATTACATCTTCAAAACCATCACCCTCGATGTATTGGTCATCAATTGCAAAAACAGGAAAAGCTAGAGCAGCCGTTAGAAGATATTGGAGTACTAGAAACACTGATAAATCTGAAGAAAAGGCTTATGATACTAGTCTATGGGTTCTCTTAAGTCACAAGGCAGGAACTTTAGGAGAAGTTTGTACTTTGATAGGAAAGCATAAATGCAATATTTCTAACGTAGAGTTAGTTGATAAAAAAGATGATTTCTTAAGTTTTATTTTTGATTTAGAGATTAAAAACTTAAAAGATTTCACTAATTTAGTTTCAGAGATCAAACAACAAGGAATAAATTTTAAAATTATTAGAAATAGAAAAGCAAATGCTGACAGAAAAAAAAACTAAAGAAATTTTTGTAAAAACCAAAGCGTTATTACAAGGACATTTTATTTTATCATCAGGCTTGAGAAGTGAGCAATACTTGCAGTGCGCAAAATTATTAATGCATCCAAAACAATCAGAATTAATTTGCAAATCTCTCGCACAAAAAATAAAAAAATTTTTTAAAAAAATAGATGTAGTTGTAGCGCCAGCAATGGGGGGAATTATTGTTGGGTATGAAGTTGCTAGACATTTAAAAGTACCTTCAATTTTTGCAGAGAGAGTTTCGGGAGAGTTTCAATTAAGACGAGGTTTTGAAATCAAAGCAGGTGCAAAAGTTTTAATCGTGGAAGATGTTATTACAACAGGAAAATCTAGTATGGAATGTGCCAAAGTAATAAAAAAACATAAAGGAAATGTAATTGGATTTGCATGCATTGTAGATCGTTCAAACAATCAAAGTTCGATTAATTCGAAAATTGTTTCACAAATTACTTTTGATATTCCAACTTATCGTGAAGAGGAAATTCCAGATAAGTTAAAATCTATTCCAGCAATAAAGCCAGGTAGTAGAAATTTAGTCTAAATGAGAAAAAGAATTAGATTAGGATTTAACATTGATCATGTAGCTACAGTAAGAAATGCTAGAGGAGATGATTATCCCTCACCATTAACAGCTGCAATCATAGCTCAAAATAATGGTGCAGATTCAATAACAGTCCATTTAAGAGAAGATCGTCGTCATATTCGTGATCATGACTTAATTGAGTTGAAAAAAAAAATTAAGATACCAATAAATTTAGAAATGGCCTTAACCCCAGAGATGCTTAAAATTGCATTAAAACTTAAGCCAAAATATGTGTGCATTGTTCCTGAAAAAAGAAAAGAAGTAACGACAGAAGGTGGCTTAAATTTAAATTATAAAAAAAATTATTTAAAAAAAGTTATTCACTTATTAAAAATTAAAAATATTCAAGTTTCATTATTTATAGAACCAGATTTAAAAACCGTTCATTTGGCTAAGAAATTAGGCTCAGATAATATTGAGCTTCACACTGGAAAATACTGCAGATTTTTTAGAGAAAGAAATAATTTAAATATTAAAAAAGAATTTCTAAAAATTAAAAATTCAGCAAAACTTGGTAAGAAATTAAATTTGGGAGTGCATGCTGGACATGGTTTGAATTATCAAACCTCTAAAAAAATATCACAGATTGGTGAGATTACAGAATTGAATATTGGTCATTTTTTTATATCAGAGTCGATATTTTTTGGTATAGCTAATGTCCTTAAAAAGTTTAATAAAATTTTGAAACGATGAATGTAATTGGACTGGGAACAGATATTGTTAACATTAATAGAATACAAAAAATCTATTCTAAGTATGGAAATCATTTTTTAGATAAAATTTTAACCGAATCTGAAAAAAAAATTGAAAGAAAAGCATCTAAATTAAAGAATATTGAAACCATTGCTAAAAGATTTGCTGCTAAGGAAGCTATTTCTAAAGCTATTGGCTATGGCTTTTCAAAAGGGATTCATTTTAAGAATATCGAAATATACAACGATAAGAATGGTAAGCCTTGCGCGAATATAAATGGCAAAGCAAAAGTAATACTTAGCAAAATATCAAAAAAATATAATATTTTTTTAACCTTGTCAGATGACAAACCTTGGGCTGTAGCAACAGCCTTAATTACCTCTCAATGAAAAAAATTATTATTGAAAATGTTAAGACACTTGTCTTTGCTTTTCTAATCGCTTTATTTATTAGAAGTTTCTTTTTTCAGCCTTTTTATATTCCATCTTCATCAATGGAAGAGAATTTATTAGTAGGTGATAGATTATTTGTTTCTAAGTTCACTTACGGTTACAGCAAGCATTCCTTACCTTTTAGCCCAGACATTTCTGATAAAAGAATTTTCTTTTCTTCACCTGACAGAGGAGATGTAATTGTTTTTAAAACGCCCGAAGATAACGACACAGATTATATTAAACGTTTAATAGGACTTCCTGGTGATAAAATTCAAATGATTAACAGTGTGCTTCACATCAACAATAAGCCCATAAAAAGAGAATTTGTTAAAAATGATATTGTACTTTGCGGTGGATCTAAAATTAAGTCAAATTTTTATCTCGAAACTCTTCCAAATGGAAAGGCTTATATAGCCGCTTACTCTGAAAAGAATTCATCAAAAGATACAGATGTTTATTTAATACCCCAAGACAAATTTTTTTTTATGGGGGATAATAGAGACTGCTCACAAGACAGCAGATATCTTTCAAGTGTTGGCTATGTTGATAAAATTAATTTAGTAGGCAAGGCGCAAATTTTATTCTTTTCAAATAATGAAGAGATAGGAAATTTATTCACCTTTTGGAAATGGCACAAATCAATAAGATTTAATAGAATCTTAAAATTTATTAAATGATTTCTGACAATAAGATCAGTGAAGTAGAGAACATCATTGGCGTTAAATTTTTAAATAAGAAATTTTTATCACAAGCTTTAGTCCATAAAAGTTTTTCAAATGATAATACAGACAATAATGAAATTTTAGAATTTTTAGGAGATAGAGTTTTAGGTTTGGTGCTGGCTAAAAAATTAATCAATTTATATCCCAATGATAAAGAAGGTCAGCTGGATAAAAGATTAGCTTCTTTAATTAATAAAAAAGTTTGTGCTAAAGTTATTGAAAAATATGACTTATTAAAATTTATATCAATAAGCAAAGCGCAAAAAAAAATAAAAACAGGAAATATAAAAATTTTTGGAGATTTATGTGAGTCAATAATAGGAGCGATTTATATTGATAGAGGATTTGAAGCTGCAGAAAAATTTATTTTTGATTTATGGAAAGATCAACTTAAGCAATCAGGTGAGATTAAAATTGATGCAAAAACAAAACTGCAAGAATTCTCTTTAAAACTTTATAAAGAACTTCCAAAATATAAAGACTTATCAACGTCTGGTCCTGCACATAAGCCTGTATTTAAGGTTTCGGTAACTATTAAAAAGTCCAAATCATTCACTGGTGAAGGGTCCTCAAAAAGAAATGCTGAACAAAAAGCAGCTCAGTCATTATTAGATAGTTTAGAGAATGAATAAAAAGAGAATAGGTTATGCATGTTTAATTGGACCAACAAATGCTGGCAAATCAACTCTATTAAATACAATTTTTAAAAAAAAAATATCTATAGTTTCCCATAAAGTTCAAACTACAAATTTTGCAATAGAAGTTGTTAAATATCATAAGGATAATAAGATTATTTTTGTAGATACCCCAGGATTATATAATAAAAAAAATAACACTAATTTTTTAAATGACGTTAATGTCGAAGTTAAAAGATCAGATGTAATTGTTATTATTTTAGATATTTCTATTCATTTATTTTATGAAGATATTCTAGAAAAAATTATAAAAAATACAAAAAAACCAAAAATTTTAGTATTTAATAAAATTGATAAAGTTTCGCAGGAGTTTGCCATTGAGCAAGTTAATAAATCTAATTTTGTTAAAAATTTTGATGAAATTTATTATGTTTCAGCGCTAAAAAATAAAAATATAAATAATCTTTTAGATGGAATTGTCGCAAAACTACCAGAAGGAAACTTTGATACTTCTATTAACTTTGAAACAAATATTTCTAAAGATGTATTTTTTTCTGAACTTACACGTGAAGCAGTATTTAAGTATTTAAATCAAGAATTACCTTACCAGATCTATGTAAAGACTTATAAATTTGAGAAAGAAAATAGAAATTATAAAATTCATCAAATTATATATGTAAAAAATGATAATCATAAAAAAATTGTTTTGGGAAAAAACGGCAGTGTTATAAAAAAAATTGGTATTTCAGCTAGAAAAGAAATTGAAAAGTTATTTAAACACAAAGTTAGTTTATTTTTAGACGTACAAACATCTAAGCAATGACCTGGGGTGACGAGGGGTACATATTAGGGATTAATGTATACGGTGAAAACTCATCTATTATAAGCATTCTTTCCAAAGAGCATGGACATCATAAAGGAATAATTTATGGGGGAACTTCTTCCAAAATAAAAAAACTTCTTCATATAGGCAATAAAATTAAAGTTACATGGAAGTCAAAATCGGAAGATGCAATTGGTTATTATAATTTTGAATTAATTGATGCTGTGGCCCCAAAGTATTTTGATAATGATAAAAAATTAACAGCAATATTATCAGCAACAGGTATTTGTCTAAAAATATTACCCGAAAGAAACACATATTTAACAGTTTACAATTATTTTGAGGATTTGTTTAATTCATTAAACTCTAATGAATTTTTTAAAAAATATGTTCTATGGGAAAGATTTCTGTTGTCCGAATTAGGTTATAATGTTGATTTGGAAAATAAAGATTCATTAAAATTATTTAATAAAAATATAAGTTATCCACAATATTTCCATGACAATTCAGCACCCTTTGCTGATAAAGACATTTACAATGGTTTATTAATTAATAAGCATCAATTATTAAATTATATTTTTGAACCGAATAAAGTTAAATTTCCTTACTACAGAATAAAATTAGAGAATTTTTTTAATGAAAAATAAAGATAATATTTTAAATGCATCTTTAGCAACTGAGTTTAGCCAAAAGTATCTAGCATATGCATTGTCAACCATTACTCATAGAGCGTTACCCGATGTTAGAGATGGATTAAAACCAGTTCATCGAAGATTACTTTATGCGATGTATCTTTTAAATTTAGGTTCAAAATTACAACCTAAGAAATCTGCAAGAGTAGTAGGTGATGTTATTGGTAAATTCCATCCTCATGGCGATCAGTCTGTTTATGATGCGCTAGTAAGACTGGCTCAAGATTTTTCAATTCGTTATCCTTTAGTAAACGGTCAGGGAAATTTTGGAAATATTGATGGGGATAATGCAGCTGCAATGAGATACACGGAGGCAAAACTTACTGAAATTTCAGAGCTATTGCTTGAAAATATAGATGAAGAAACTGTCGATTTTAAAAGTACTTATGACGGTGATTTACAGGAACCATTAGTATTTCCTGCAAAATTTCCAAATTTATTAGCAAATGGAGCTTCTGGAATCGCAGTCGGAATGGCCACAAGTATACCCCCGCATAATATTGTTGAAATTTGTGAAGGATTAAAAATTGTTAATCATGACAAAAATGTTTCAATCAAAGAATTGCTAAAAGTATTACCAGGACCCGATTTTCCAACGGGAGGTATTTTAAATAATAATAAGTCTGAAATATTAAAAGCATATACTAGTGGAAAAGGTTTTTTTGAACTTAGGTCTTCTTATAAAATTGAAGATTTAGGCAGGGGACAATATCAAATTTCTATAAATGAAATTCCATACCAAGTAAGCAAATCAACATTAATCGAAAAAATAGCAGATCTAATTATAAGTAAAAAAAATAAATTGATTGATAACGTTATAGATGAATCAGACCAGTTAGTTCGTATTGTTATTAGACCCAAAAATAGAAATGTTAAACCAGAAGTGTTAATGGAAAGTTTGTTTAGACAAACCGATTTACAGGTAAGAATTCCTTTAAATATGAATGTTTTGAATTCAAAACTTCAGCCAAAAGTAATGTCTATTAAAGAAGTTTTGGTAAATTTTTTATCGCATCGTTATGAAGTATTAATTAGAAAATCTGAATTTAGATTAAAGAATATTAAAAATAGAATAGAAATTTTAATTGGGTTTATTAAAGTTTATCATAACTTAGATAAAATTATTAAAATTATTAGAAATGCAGAAGATCCAAAACTGCAATTAATAAAAAAATTTAAATTTACACAAAATCAAGTTAACGCGATTTTAGATATGCGTTTACGAAATCTTAGAAAGTTAGAAGAAAAAGAAATTAAGCAAGAATATAAAGATTTATTATCTGAAAAAAACTTTTTAACAAAATTATTATCTTCTAAATCTTTACAAAAAAAAGAAATAGACAATGAAATAGATTTTTTAATTAAAAAATTTAAAGATGATCCTTTGTTAGGAAAGAGAAGAACTAAATTAGATAAATTTGGAAGCGTTAATGAAGAAGTCTTCGATAATGAAATCAAATCTGACGATCCTCTTACAATTACTATTCTTAAAAATGGATTTATTAAATCACAGAAATCCTTTGTTAAAAATTTAGAAGAACAAATTGGAAATGAAAATAGCTCTTTATTAATGCATGCTCGTTCAAATGATAAAATTATACTGGCATCAAATTTTGGTAAATTTTATACAATTGAAGCAGATAATATTTTAACTGGATCTTCAACCGGAAGACCAATGTCATCCTATTTGTCACTTACCGATAATGAAAAAATTATTGATAGTTTTAAATTTGATAGTGAAGGTGAAATTTTTATTTATACTAAAAGCGGATATGGTTTTGTTGCTTTAGAGAAAAACCTTGAAACCAATAAAAAAACTGGAAAAAAAGTAATGAATGTTAAAGGTGATGACATTGTTGTTGGAGTTTCTAAAGTTGTTAAAGATTCAGATTCAGTTGCCATAATTTGTGATTCAGATGGAAAAAATAAGATGCTAGCATTTGATATTAAAGAACTTCCTAAGTTAGATAAGGGTAGAGGGGTTATTCTAGTAAAAGGCAAATCTCTAAAAGTCTCTAATGCCACAGTATTTAATTCAAAGTCAGTTATCAAAGATCAAGCGGAGAAAACTTTATTTGATAAATCTACAATTGAGAGCAATTACGGAAAAAGAGCTCAGTCAGGAAAGATTATTAAAAATTATAAAAATCAGATTATGAATAGAAATTTTGAAGATAATATTAGATGTCATTTGTAATCCTATGAATATTTCTAAATATAAAAAAGTTTTATCAAAATACGCAACTGGAATTACAGTTGTTGCAAAACAAGATAAAAGTAATTTTGTTACAGGTATTACGGTTAATTCTTTTGTCTCAATATCTCTAAAGCCTACTTATATTTCATGGAGTTTAGATAAAACAACTTCTAGTTTTAAAAAATTTAATAATTTAAAATTTTTTAATATTTATATTTTATCAGCAAAACAAATTGAGGTTTCAAATTATTTTTCATCAAAAAATGAAGTGAAGAAAAATTCAATTATAGCAAAAAATTTATTAAAATATAATCTTGGAGAACTTAATTGCAAAACAATCAAAAAAATAAATATTGGCGATCATTTGTTTTTTGTTGCAAAAGTTATTAAATTTAAATTAAAAAAAGAAGAAAAACCTCTAATCTATTTTGCGAGTAAATATAAAAGATTATCTTGATAAGTATTTTTCTATTACTTCGTTAGCAAAGTAAGAAACGATTGCATTCGCTCCAGCTCTTTTAAAACTATAAATTACTTCAAGAATAATATCTTCTTTTGCCAAAGATGATTTAATACCATTTTTAATCAAACTATATTCCCCCGAAACGTTGTAAGCAAAAACAGGCACATTAAATTTCTGTTTTATTTTATAAATAATATCAAGATATGCTAAAGCTGGTTTAACCATTACAAAATCAGCTCCCTCATCTAGATCTAATTTAACTTCTAATAGAGCTTCTTCTGAATTTTTATAATCCATTTGATATGTTTTTTTATCAGATTTAAGAGTTGATGATGTGCCTACAGCATCTCTAAAAGGAGAGTAAAAATTAGAAGCGTACTTAACTGCATAAGATAATATTTGAACATTAATAAATTTATTTTTTTCTAAAGCATTTCTTATTAAACCAATTCTTCCATCCATCATGTCTGATGGAGCAATAATATCGCAACCTGCCTGCGCTTGTATTAAAGCTTGTTTAATTAAAATTTTGTTTGTTTCATCGTTATCAATTTCATTATTGATAATAAGACCATCGTGACCATGAGAAGTGTAAGGGTCTAGGGCTACATCACACATAACACCAATATTCTTATTTAATTTTTTGACTTGGTGGATTGCATTACAAACCACATTATTTTTATTTAAAGCCTCAGTTCCTTTGTTATTTTTTTTAGAACCCTCAATTAATGGGAAAATAGCAACAGCAGGTATTTCATTTTTTGAAGCTCTTGAAATTATTTCATCTAACCTATCTATGGAATATCTGAAAATTCCAGGCATGGATTTAATTTCTTGCTTCTTGTTTTTACCTTCGCAAACAAAAATGGGTAATATAAAATCAGATTTATCAAGGTAAGTGTCATTTATTAGTCGTCTAGACCATTCTGACTTTCTATTTCTTCTTAATCTAGTGCTTGGAAACTTCATGAGAATTTAATATTTAATGCGACAATACAGCAAAAGTATATATTTGAAAAAAGTATTTTCTATAGGGTAATATTAGTTATGAGCATAGATTACGATCTTATTTTTAACAGTGCATTAAAGGATCTAAGACAAGAAGGTCGTTATAGAGTTTTTAATAACATTACTCGAAAAAAAGGCGAGTTTCCAAAAGCAGTTTATAATAATCAATACGGAATTAAATCAGATGTAACTATCTGGTGTAGCAATGATTATTTAGGAATGGGGCAAAACCCATTGGTAGTCGATGCATTCGTAAATGCTGTAAATTTAGTTGGAGCCGGCGCTGGAGGCACAAGAAATATTTCTGGCACGTCAAATTATCACGTTGAATTAGAAAACGAGTTAGCAAGATTTCATAATAAAGATGGAGCATTAATTTTTACTTCTGGGTACATTGCAAATGAGTGCGCATTAAGTACGTTAGCTAAATTTTTACCTAACTGTATTGTTTTTTCAGATGAGAATAATCATGCATCAATGATTGAAGGTATTAGAAAAGGAAATTCTGATAAATTTATCTGGAAACATAATGACATTGATCATCTTGAATATCTTTTAAAAAATTCTAATAAAAATCATCCAAAAATTGTAGCATTTGAATCTGTTTATTCGATGGATGGTGATTTTGCGCCAATTAAAAAAATAATTGAAATTTCAAAAAAATATAATGCACTTACTTATTTAGATGAAGTGCATGGAGTTGGACTGTATGGAAAAAATGGAGGAGGCTTATCAGAGCAGCTTGGTCTAACATCAGAAATAGATATTATTGAAGGTACCCTTGCAAAAGGATTTGGACTAATGGGAGGATATATTACAGCAAAATCTAATATTATTGATGTAATAAGATCATTTGCTCCAGGATTTATTTTTACAACTTCTTTGCCACCAAGTTTAGCCGCTGCTGCAGTAGCAAGTATTCGTTTTGTAAAAAATAATCACAGTTTAAGAGAAGCTCTTTATGAAAGAGCAGATAAATTAAAAAAATTAATGCTAGCTCATAATTTGCCAATTATAAAAAATAATAGTCACATAGTACCTTTATTAGTAAAGGATCCTGTAAGATGTAAGGAGATCTCAGATATTTTGCTTAATGATTATTCAATATATGTTCAACCAATTAATTATCCAACTGTTCCTAAGGGACTAGAGAGACTTAGGTTTACCCCAACTCCTTTGCATGATGATTCTAAGTTAGAATTTCTTGTTAATGCCCTTGATCAAATTTGGAGAGAATTAAAACTTTCAAGAGCGGCTTAATATATAAAAATTATTAATTATCTTTTTAATATACAACCTATTTTGAAGTTGGTAATTAACTGGTGTGTCCAAATCTTTAACTAAATCAATCATTATAGCCTCAGACCACGCCGGGTTTTTAATGAAAGAAAAAGTTAAAATTTTTTTAAATAAATCTAAAATTAAATCCTTTGATCTTGGAACTTTCTCAGAAGAAAGAGTTGATTATCCAGATTATGCTAAAAAACTTGCTTTATCGGTAAGAAAAAAATCTTCATTTGGAATATTAATTTGTGGCTCTGGTATAGGAGTCTCTATTGCGGCAAATAGGTTTAAAAAAATAAGAGCAGCCGTTTGTTATAATCAAATATCAGCATCTTTGGCTAGAAAGCATAACAACGCTAATGTATTATGTCTTGGCGCTAGATTAATTCATTTTAAAAACGCTCAAAAAATTATAAATACTTTTATTAGTACAAAATTTGAAGGTGGAAGACATACAGCAAGAGTAAAAAAATTAGACAAATAAATATGAGTTCAGATAATAAAATTGATAAAAAATATATTGAAGACTTTTTTAATTCTAATTTAAAAAAATCAGATCCAGATATTTACGATTCAATTCAAAAAGAATTTACACGTCAGCAAAATCATATTGAGTTAATTGCTTCTGAGAATATTGTTTCAAGAGCAGTTTTAGAAGCACAAGGATCGGTATTAACAAATAAATATGCCGAAGGTTATAGCGGCAAAAGATATTATGGGGGTTGCGAGTTTGTTGATATTGCAGAAGACTTAGCCATTGAGAGAGTAAAAAAATTATTTAATTGTAATTTTGCAAATGTTCAGCCGCATTCAGGAGCACAAGCAAATGCAGCTGTATTTTTAGCTTTGATTAAGCCAGGTGATACGATTTTAGGAATGGGTATTGACCAAGGAGGTCATCTAACGCATGGAGCTGCTCCAGCAATGTCTGGTAAGTGGTTTAATGCTATTGCGTATGGAGTTAGAAAAGATAATGGCTTAATTGATTATGTTGCAGTTAAAGAACTAGCAATTAAACATAAACCAAAATTAATTATTGCAGGCGGTAGCGCTTATTCAAGAATTATTGATTTTAAAATTTTTAAAGATATTGCAAAAGAAGTTGGTGCTTACCTGTTAGTTGATATGGCTCATTTTTCAGGTTTAGTTGCTGGAGGAGCATATCCAAATCCAATTGAACATGCAGATGTAGTTACATCTACAACACATAAAGTTTTGAGAGGACCTAGAGGAGGAGTAATTCTTACTAATAATGAAGAGATTGCAAAAAAAATGAATTCAGCTGTTTTTCCAGGTCTACAAGGCGGACCCCTAATGCATGTGATAGCAGCTAAAGCTGTCTGTTTTAAAGAAGCTTTATCAGATGATTTTAAATCTTACACAAAATCAGTTGTTGCTAACGCTCAAGCACTTTCAGAAACTTTAAAAAATTTAGGTTACACAATTTTCTCAGGAGGAACTGATACGCACTTAATACTAATAGATCTAAGACCATTTAAACTCACAGGAAAAGATGCTTCAGATTCTTTAGGAAGAGCAAACATAACATGCAATAAGAATGGTATTCCTTATGATGATCAAAAACCTTGGATTACTTCAGGTATAAGACTTGGAACTCCCGCATGTACTACAAGAGGATTTTCTACAAATGAATTTAAAATAGTTGGAAACTTAATAGATCAAGTTTTAAAAGGTCTAATTAGCAACAAAAGCAACGAAGTAGAAAAAGAAGTTCAAGAAAAAGTAAAAAAATTGTGTGCTAATTTCCCAATTTATAAATTTTAACTTTTATGATTTGTCCATTTTGCAAAGAAAAAGAAACTTCAGTAATAGATTCAAGACCCACTGAAGATGGAACTGTTATCAGAAGAAGAAGAGAGTGTAGCTGTAAGCAAAGATTTACTACTTTTGAAAGAGTCCAGCTTAGAGAATTAATCGTTGTTAAAAAAAATGGAAGAAAATCTACTTTCGATAGAGAAAAATTAGCAAAATCTATTAATATTGCACTAAGAAAAAGACCTGTAGATAGCGACACAATAGAAAAATTTATTTCTAAAATTTATAGAAATTTAGAAGATCTAGGGCAGGCTGAAATATTATCTAGTACAATTGGAAAATATGTAATGGAAGGTCTAAAAGAACTTGATCCTGTTGCCTATGTTCGTTTCGCTTCTGTATATACTAACTTTAAAGAGGCAAAAGATTTTGAGCAATTTGTAGACCAACTTAATGTTCCTTCAAAAAAATAATACTAAGTTTATTAAATCTTATTTTATGAAGTTGGCTTTTAATTTAGCCAATATTCATAACAATATGACTGGAGTCAATCCTTCAGTAGGTTGTTTAGTTTGTAAGAAAGATAAAATATTATCTTATGGAGTAACTGGTGTTGGTGGAGGCCCGCATGCAGAATATTCTGCTTTAGTTAATTTAAAAAAAAATAATAATTTAGATTGCTACGTTTCGTTGGAACCTTGTCATCACCAAGGAAAAAACCCTCCATGCACAAAAGCTATAATTAATAAAAAAATAAAGAAACTTTATTATTCTGAAACAGATGATGATCCTAGAGTGCAAGGAAAAGGTCTTGAATTTTTACAAAATAATAAAATAAAAATTAGTAAAATTAATAATATTTTTAAAGATAGTTTTTATAAAATTTATAATGATTTTAATAAAAATTTTTTACCAAAAGTTTATGCGAAAATTGCAACTTCAAAAAATTATTATTCTGTTATTAAAAATAGACCGGAAATTACAAATGTTTATTCAAGAAAATTAACACATATTTTACGTTCAGAAATCAATGCTATTTTAATAGGAGTTAATACTCACAATAAAGACAATCCACTTTTAAATTGTCGTATTAACGGACTTAACCAATTAAATCCTGCTCGATTTATAGTTGATCCAAATTTAAGAATTAACAGAAATTCAAAATTAATATCGTCTGCTAAAAAAATTAAAACTTATATTTTTTATTCTAATAAAAATAATAATAAAATTAATTATCTTAAGAATAAAAATATTTACCTAATTTACTTGCCACTAAATAATAAAAAACAATTAGATTGCAAAGAAATCCTAGTTACCATTGGTTTATTGGGTTACAAGAACGTTTTAATAGAAGGTGGCTATAATACTATAAAAAGATTTATTGATTTGAATCTAATAGATATTTTCTATTTTTTTAAAAATGATGAAATTATAAATAAAAATTCATCACATTCTTTTAAAAATATTTATATGACTTTAAAGAAGAAATTTAAAAATAAAAAAGTAATGCAGCAGATTTATTTAAAAAATAATAATTTAACTGTGTTTCAAAAATAATTAAATTTATGTTTACTGGTATAATTAAAAATATAGGCAATATTAAAGAATTAAAAAAAAATAATAATGGTTATTTTTTATCTGTTATTTCAGATTTAAGTTTTACTAAAAAAGATATTGGAACTTCTATCTCTTGTTCAGGAGTTTGTTTGACTTTAACAAAAATTAAAAAAAATAAGAAAAAAAATGAATTATTTTTTTACTTATCTAAACATACAGTTATCACATCTGCTTTTAAGCATTTAAAATCTGGTGATTTATTAAATTTAGAAAAATCCATGAAATATGGAGATGAGTTTGCAGGCCATTTTGTTCAAGGACATGTAGATACAACAATAAAAGTTTTAAACATTAATACTAATAATAGCAAAAGTTGGACTATTTTTTTTAATATACCTAAGAAATTTAAAAAATTTCTAATTGAAAAAGGTTCTATAGCAATTAATGGAGTGTCTCTAACTATTGCTAAAATTTTTTCTAATAGATTTAAAGTTGTGATTATTCCACATACACTTCAAAATACGAATTTATTAAAATTAAAAAAAAATAATTACGTTAATGTTGAGATTGATTTAATAGCTAAAACTTTATTAAAAAAATAAATATGTTTTCTTCAGTTAAAAAAATTATTCAGGATGCAAAAAAAGGAAAAATTTTTATTTTAATAGATGATAAAAATAGAGAAAACGAAGGTGATTTAGTTATTCCAGCATCAAAGATTGATCATAAAAAGATAAATTTTATGGCAACGCATGGCAGAGGTTTAATTTGTTTAGCTATTGATAAAAATAAAGCTAAAGCACTTAATTTATCTCTAATGCCCACTAGAAATTCTTCTCGATTACAAACTGCATTTACAATTTCTATAGAAGCACGGAAAGGTGTCACAACGGGGATATCTGCAAAAGACAGAGCTCATACAATTAAAACAGCAATTAAAAAAAATGTTAGAGCAAAAGACATCTCTACACCCGGACATATTTTCCCGTTAATTGCAAAGGATGGTGGAGTGCTTGAAAGAGCAGGTCATACAGAGGCATCTGTTGATATAGCAAAACTTTCTGGTTGCGGTTCGAGTGGAGTGATTTGCGAAATAATGAACACAGATGGTTCAATGGCAAAGGGAAGACATCTTTTTAACTATGCTAAAAAATTTAATTTAAATATTGCAAGAATTGAAGATTTAATCGCTTATCGATTAAAAAAAGAAAGTTTAATAAAATTAAAAAGAATTGAACAGGTAAAAATAGGAAAGAACGATACTTATCAAGTCAAAATTTATGAGAATAAATTAGATGGAAAAGAGCATATTGCTTTAATTAAATCTCAAGATAAAAAAATCGTACCTAGAGTTAGAGTTATTTCTTCAAATATCGTAACTAGTTTTTTATCAAAAAATAAAGAAAATCTATCTATTAACAAAACACTTAATTATTATAAAAAATACAAGAATTGTATTTTGATTATAATAAGAGATGAGTTAGTTAAAAATAATCTTAATAATAAGAAAGAAAGTAGTTTAAGAAATTACGGTATTGGTGCGCAAATTTTGAGAAGTTTAAATATAAGAAAAATGATTTTAATATCTAAGTCAAAGAAGAATATTATAGGCCTAGATGGTTTTGGTATAAAAATTATCAAACAAGAGTTTATTAAATGAAGAAAAAAATATTAATAGTTAGTTCATCTTTTTATAAAAATTTAGAGAAAAAACTTTTATTAGGAGCTTTAAAAAAAATAGATAAAAAATTATTTGATACTGATTTTTTTTCTGTTTCTGGTGCTTATGAGATACCGCAATTATTAAATATTTTGTTAAAAGATAAAAAATACGCTTTTTGCATAGCTCTTGGATGTATAATTAAAGGCGAAACTCCGCATTTTGATATTATTAGTCAGTCTGTATCAGATAAATTATTAGAAATTTCTATGAAATATAACGTTCCAGTTTCTAACGGTGTACTAAATTGTAATACTCCAAAACAAGCAGAAGTTAGATGCGATCCTAAATTAAAAAATAAAGGTGGAGAAGCCGTACTTGCAGCACTAAGTGTTTATAATTCTATTTATAAACGTTAATGACTAACGTTAAAAACAATTCAAGATTAATAATAGTCCAACTTTTATACAGTCATTACATAAATCAAGAAAAATTATTATTTGATTTTAAGAATCCATACAAAAGATTCATTAAAAAAATCTGCAATGGTGTAATTGAAAACAATCACTTGTTAGAAGATAAGTTAGTAAATTTTTTAGATAAAAAATTTGAGCTTAAAAATTTTGAAATAATTTTTGCTATTATATTAAAGTCTGCAATTTATGAGATTTTCTTTTATAAAAAGACACCTTTTAAGGTCGTGATTGATGAGTATTTAAAAATTACTAAAATGTTTCTTAATGATAAGCAAAAAAATATCATTAATGCAGTTCTAGATAAAATCGCAAAAAGTGTTTAATTTCTTAAAGTTTTTCATCTAATTTAAAGATCTTTTAATATAAAGGGTTGATTTTATTGACGTAATTTGGCATCTACGTGGTTCTCGTTAACCTAACTAACTAAAAGTCTAATTATGCTTCTTGATCCAAGTTTTGTTTTAAATTTAGTAATCCTTTGTGGAATTTTATCAATAGTTTTTGCTTATGTAACTGGCGTTCAAATTTTGTCAGCAAGTTCTGGCAATGCAAGAATGAAAGAAATTGCTGGTGCTATTCAAATTGGTGCTAGAGCATATTTAAATCGTCAGTATAAAACTATCGCAATAGTTGGAGTGTTAGTGCTTATCGCTGTAATTTATTTATTTAACGCTTGGGTTGGACTTGGTTATTTTATCGGTGCTTTTTTATCAGGAATAGCAGGATACGCTGGAATGTTAATTTCAGTACAAGCAAACGTAAGAACTGCTGAAGCTTCAAGAAAAAGTTTAGCAGAAGGTTTAAGAATATCTTTTAAATCAGGTGCATTAACAGGAATGTTAGTTGCTGGCTTAGCTTTACTAGCTATCGCTGTTTATTACTTAATACTTATAGAATTAAAAATTAATGAAAGAGAAATTTCTAATGCGCTTGTTGCATTAGGATTTGGTGCTTCACTAATTTCAATTTTTGCAAGATTAGGTGGAGGAATTTTTACAAAAGGAGCGGATGTTGGCGCTGACTTAGTTGGAAAAGTTGAAGCTGGAATTCCTGAGGATGATCCTAGAAATCCTGCAGTTATCGCAGATAACGTTGGAGATAACGTAGGAGATTGTGCTGGAATGGCTGCTGACTTATTTGAAACTTATGCAGTTACAATTGTTGCTACAATGGTTTTAGCATCAATATTTTTCTCTGGAAATTTAAATATGTTAATCTACCCGCTAGCAATTGCTGGTAGCTGTTTGATTACATCTATTATTGGAACTTACTTTGTAAGATTAGGCGCTAATAAAAGTATTATGGGCGCTTTATATAAAGGCTTTATAGTTTCAGCAGTTTTATCTTTAGCTATTTTATATCCAGTTACTGAGCATGTTGTTGGATTAACTAAAGTATATAAAGTAGGAGCTATTAGTTTTACTGGACTTAAATTGTATTACTGTGGAGTAATTGGTCTTGTAATTACTGGATTATTAATTTGGGTTACAGAATATTACACTAGCACAGCTTACAACCCTGTTAAATCGATCGCTAAATCTTCAACAACTGGACACGGTACAAACGTAATTCAAGGTTTGGCTATATCTATGGAAGCAACAGCAATACCTGCTTTAATTATTGTTGTTGGAATTTTATCAACTTATTTAATTGCTGGCTTATATGGAATTGCAATTGCAGTTACTACAATGTTAGCATTAACAGGAATGGTAGTTGCTTTAGATGCATATGGACCAGTTACAGATAACGCTGGCGGAATAGCACAAATGAGTAACTTACCTGCAAGTGTTAGAAAAGTTACTGACGCTCTTGATGCAGTTGGAAATACTACAAAAGCTATTACAAAAGGATATGCGATTGGTTCTGCAGGACTTGGAGCTTTAGTTTTATTCGCAGCTTACACAGAAGACATTAAACATTTTGCTAAAACACCAGGATCAGCATTAAAAGGAATTGTGGTAAATTTTGATTTATCAAATCCATATGTTGTTATTGGTTTGTTAATTGGAGGTTTACTTCCTTATCTGTTTGCTTCTATGGGAATGCAAGCAGTAGGTAGAGCAGGCGGAGCTGTAGTTATTGAAGTTAGAAGACAGTTTAAAAAATGGCCTGGAATTATGAAGAACAAACAAAAACCAGACTATAGAAACGCTGTAGATATTTTAACTAAAGCTGCAATTAAAGAAATGATCATTCCTTCTTTATTGCCAGTTTTATCTCCAATAGTTCTTTACGTAATAATTTATTACATAGCAGGAACTTCTTCAGCATTATCTGCATTAGGTGCAATGTTATTAGGTGTTATCGTTACTGGATTTTTCTTAGCAGTATCAATGACAGCAGGTGGCGGAGCATGGGATAACGCAAAAAAATATATTGAAGATGGTCATCATGGCGGAAAAGGCTCTGATGCACATAAAGCAGCAGTAACAGGAGATACAGTTGGTGATCCTTATAAAGATACTGCAGGACCAGCTGTTAACCCAATGATTAAGATTACAAATATTGTAGCTTTATTATTGTTAGCTATTATTGCTCGCTAGTCGTTAGCCTTACCAAAGTTTTTAGCTCGTTGTCTCATACTGGCTAGGAAACTTGATAAGAAGCTAGAATCTTTACCAAGACTGATGGTTGAAGATTCATCAAAAGGGTTTTTGCTTAAAGTATTTTTGTCTAAAAAATTAATTTTTTTTAGGACACCTAAATCATCAAACTCTAGTCTTAGCGTATTATTGTCAGTAATTACTTTTGTGCCGTACTTATTTCTTGTTTGATGTACCTCATGATAAAACCAGATATTATTATTAGTTATTCCAATATTTTGTGGTGGGCCAATCAGATTTAATACATCATTGGTATTAGTAACATTCTCCTGAAGAGACTCTGATTTAATTTTTAAATTATCGATACCGTGCAATTCATCGATTGTAGTGCAGCCAAATATAAAAAAAAATAACAGGATATATTTATAGAAAGAAAATCTCATATGCTAAAAACCACTATCATATAAATATAAAATTTTGCCATCTAATCAACGATTATTAACTAGGTTGATTTATTAGGGTTAAATGATATTGAGTGTCCTAATTTTTAAACTATTATATTATTCAAATGGCAGTACCTAAGCGCAAAACATCGAAAGCAAGAAGAAATCTAAGAAGATCACATCATGCTGTATCTTTTGCAAATGTTATTGAAGATAAAAAAAGTGGCGAATATAGACTTCCGCATCATGTAGATGAAAAGACCGGAATGTATAATGGCAAACAAATTTTTAAGCCTAAAGCTTAATTTAATTAATTACCAATTTATTTAAATGAAATTTACAGTTGCAGTTGATGCAATGGGTGGTGATGAATCTCCTTTAAAGGTTATTAAAGGTTTAGATTTATTTTTACAAAGTAATCAGAATTTAAAATTTTTAATTTTTGGTAATAGAGATTTAATAAATCCTATCTTAGAAAAATATCCTTTAGTTGGACCCTCAAGCACTATTGTTCATACAAATGAAAAAGTTTTAGACAATGAATCTCCATTAGAAGCTGTAAAAAATGGAAAAAATTCTAGTATGTGGTTGGCGTTAACCGCATTAAAAAATAAAAATGCAGACATTGCTATATCAGCAGGAAATACGGCGGCCTTACTTGTTATGTCTAGATTAATTCTAGAAACTATTAATGGAATTGATAAGCCAGCCTTAGCTTCTATGTGGCCCTCTCATAAGGGATTAAGTGTAGTTTTAGATTTAGGGGCAAATATTGATTGTAGTATAAAAAATTTAGTAGATTTTTCTAAATTAGGGTCAGCTTTGTATAGAGCCGTTTTTAAAAAAGAAAAACCAACAGTTGCATTATTAAATATTGGTAGTGAAGACAGTAAAGGAAGTGATTTGCTGAAAAAAACTTTGCTGGAACTAAGACAGATGAATAGTGATAGTTTTTCGTTTAGCGGTTTCATAGAAGGAAACCATATAAAAGATGGCAATGTAGATGTGATTGTTACGGATGGATTTTCAGGAAACATAGCTTTAAAAACAGCTGAAGGAACTGCAAAATATATCGCAGCTCTGGTTAAAGAAAAGTTTTTAACTTCCTGGTATTCAAAATTTATTTATTTATTGTCATTTAAAATTTTTAACAGCATTAAAAATGATTTAGATCCAAGAAAATATAATGGTGGTATATTTTTAGGACTAACATCACCGGTTGTAAAAAGTCATGGTGGCACAGATTACATTGGTTTTTATCATTCTATTAAATTGTGCTATGATATTTTAAATGGTAATTTGCAGGAACAAATACAAAAAAATTTATAAATAAATATTTGTGACAACTACTATCACAAGACAATATTTGTCCGATCTAGTTTACAAGGAACTAGGAATTTCTAAAGTCGAAGCTTCAAACTTTATTGATGATATTTTTGAATTTATTACGTTACAACTTGAAAAAAAGAACAAAGTTAAAATAGCTAATTTTGGCTCTTTTAATATTCGTCATAAAAATGAAAGAATAGGCAGAAATCCAAAGACTAAAGAACAAAAAGTCATATCTAGTAGGACAGTAGTTACTTTTAAACCTTCTAAAATTTTAAAAAATAAAATTAATAAAAATATAAATGTCGGAGAAGACAGCTGAAGCTTTAAAAACAATAGGGGAAGTAGCTAAAGAATTAAATCTTATTGAGTTAGAAACGGGAAAAGCAAAAACTTATATTTTAAGATTTTGGGAAAAAGAGTTTCCTCAATTAAAGCCAAAATTAAGAGCCAAAGGTAGAAGATATTACACAGCTGAGAATGTTAAGCTTTTGAAAAAAATTCAATATCTTTTAAAAGACAAAGGCCTAACTATAAAAGGAGCAAAAAAAATAATAGAAAATAATATTGATGATATTGAAGTTGACGATTTTGAGAGAAAAGATATAAGCACTAACGATTTATTAAATAAAAAAGATAAGTTAATTAGAATTAAAAATATTATTACAGAATTAAAAAACCTTTCTTAAAATGGCAAAAAAAACATCAGTAAAAGTTAGATTAGTCCCTGAGTTAAAACCTGATAGTGCTTTTAATTACTATGTTAAAAAACCAACTGCAGGTGAAAAAGCCAAAATTAAATTAAGAGTTAAAAAATATAATCCTTCGACACGTAAGCATGAATGGTTTGTGGAAAAAAAACTTCCTCCACACAGTAAATAGTAGTTATTTAACTATTTTTTTTTCTAATTTTATTGAGTATTGAATTAATTTACTCCAAAAATTTTTCACTAATATAAAATCAATTTTATTCTTTTTCGCTTCAGCTTTAATTCTTTTCATTATTTGATTAATTCTTTTTTTATCAACAATCGTTCTCTTATTTTTATACTTAGCAATTTTTAAGACTTGTTTCTTTCTTAGACCAAGTAGCTTAATAATTTGCTTATCAATATTATCGATAGTAGAACGAATTTTTAGAATTTTTCTTTGCGACATTAAAACGTTTTTAAAATAAGGATTAGTTAATTATTAATTTATAATGCGAAACACAAATAATCTAAATAAAAATAATACTTATGTAACTATTTGGTTGTATTTGTCTTTATTTTTAGTTGCGTCACTTATCTTTATTGGTGGCCTTACTCGCTTAACTGAATCTGGTCTTTCGATAACTAATTGGGAATTGTTTAGTGGAATATTGCCGCCACTTACAGATAAGAAATGGGAAGAATATTTTTCATTATACAAACAGATTCCTCAATACAAAGAAATTAATTTTGGAATGTCTTTGGTTGAATTTAAATATATTTTTTGGTGGGAATATATTCATCGATTATTAGCAAGATTAGCTTCTTTGGTATTTATTTTGCCATTCATATATTTTCTTATAAAAAAAATTTTTAATTTTAAACAAATTGCCCTTTATTCAATAATTTCTTTATTATTTTTTTTTCAAGGATTTTTAGGGTGGTATATGGTTAAAAGCGGATTAATCTCTAATACTGACGTTAGCCATTTTAGATTGTCAGCACACTTATTAGGGGCCCAAATTATTCTATCACTATTATTTTTTTCTATTTTATTTAGAAATATTAAAAAAATTCATTTAAACTTTTATTCTTATTTAATTCTTTCTTTTCTAATTATTGTTTTTTTTCAAATTGCAATTGGAGCTTTTGTTTCAGGACTGGATGCTGCAAAAATATATCAAACCTGGCCATTAATGAATGGTCATTTTGTGCCAGAGGATGTTCTGATTAAAGAATTTTCAAATTCAAAATCTTATTCTAGTCCTTCCCATGTTCAATTTTTACACAGGATTATTGCTTATTTTATAATATTCATTTTTAGTTTTATTTTTTATTTTTTACTTAAAAACAAAATTGTTAATTTGAAATATTTGTTCTTGGTTTTGTCAGCAATAATTTTTCAAGTGCTGCTTGGAATTCTAGTTTTGACCAGTGGTTTTAAAATATATTTTGCCAGTCTTCATCAAGTAGGTTCGATTTTTTTACTTTTTTCGATAATTTATCTATTTTACCAAGCTTCAATCTCTCAAAAATAATAAAATTTACCTTAATCTATTTGACATAATTATAGCCAAAATATATTTATTCCGTTCCATTATGACTGAATTTATTAAAAAGAAAGAAGT
>Ga0214919_10002869_pt1 | contig 26632 bp, 22 predicted proteins | sample LL1503_MetaG_FD_177994 | JGI IMG/M metagenome (GOLD analysis project Ga0214919, IMG submission 177994) | Freshwater microbial communities from Lake Lanier, Atlanta, Georgia, United States - LL-1503 | ecosystem: Environmental > Aquatic > Freshwater > Lake | place: USA: Georgia | collected...
GGCCATGGGCAAGTGGAGAGCATTCGCACAGTTCGGCGAGGGCAAAGGGAGCGACGGCGTTGAACCGGTAGGTGAGAGAGCGGCCGAAGGGAACGTTTTCTCCGGAGGCGGCAAAGAAGTGGGAGTAGTCGGGGAGGAACTCGCGGGTGAAGTTTTGCCAGCGTTTGGTGCGGGTAGGATCGTTTTGGCCGAAGAGTCGGCCCCACCAGAGACCGTAGTAGTGGAAGGCGTAGGCGTTGTAGTAGTCGACCGTTTGGTTGGATCCATCGCGAAACCAACCGTTGCCGATGGCCATGGTTTCGAGGGTATCGAGCCACTGGCTGATCTGTGGGGCATCGGTTTTTTGGCCAAAGCCTTCCTTCTCCAAAAAGGAGAGAGTGAGGACGCCGAAGAAGAGATGATTGTTGAGATGAAGTTTGGTTCCGCGAAAGGAGGCGAACCATCGGGCGACCTGCTCTTTTTCTTTCTTAGAGAGCGGATCCCAAAGGAACTCGTGGGCGATTTCTAAGGCTAAGACGAGGGCGGCCATTTCGACCGTATGTTGGTGGTTGTCCTGGGTTGGGCCCCAGTATTCCGAGGAGGAGGGGTCGGTTCCAAGGAGGAGGGCTTGGCGGAACCAATCGGCAATCGTTTTACGCGAGAGGGATTCAGGTGCAGTGGCGGGAAAGGTGGTTGGGGTGGCTTGGAGCCAATGAGCGGCCCAGAGGCAGGGGCGGGAGAAGGATTCGAGGCGATCGGCCTGGGCTCCATGGCTGCTGGGTTTTCCCAGGATGGGCAGGTCGGCCTTGCCCGGCTTCATCAGTTTGGAGAGAGGGCGAAGGCCTTCTTCGACCACACGGAGCCAGTCGAAATATCCCCAGGATGGATCCGGAGATGTTTCGACTTTTTTTACCACCACTTCTCCTTTTGGCAGGCGGCGAGGGCGTCTTGGATTGGGGTGAGATAGGGATGCCACATTTTTTCCCATTCGAGCGAGACGGCGCCATTGAAATGGTCTTTTTGCAGGAGGTCGAGAACTTGGCGGGCGGGCATTTCGCCGGTTCCAGGCAGGACATAGGTGTAGGGGTGGCGGGCAGAAGGTTTGAGTATGCTGTCTTTGATGTGGACGTGGCGGGTGTGGGGTTTGAGGTGCTTCCAACTATCGGCGGGTGTTTCTCCGGCGAGACGCCAAGTGTGGTGGGAGTCCCAGATGATGGGATGGGTGCGGCCGAGGAGTTCGAAAAGTTTGAGGAGGGGTGGGGAGGCGGAGAAGGCGTCGTGGGTTTCGATGAGGATTTCCACCTGCCAGCTATTTTTCTTTTTTTGTTCCTGCCACCAGTTGAGGAGTTCGACCGCTTGGCGGTAATTTTCGTCGGTCAGTGGGGTACCCCAAGTGCCGCCTCCGAAGATGCGGAGGTAGGGGGTGCCGATCTGTTCGGCGAGTTGGGCAAAGGAGAGGAGGGTGGCGCGGCCGGCTTCGGTGTCACCGACCAGTTTGAAGGAGGTACCGAGAACTCGGGCGGGGTGGCGAGCGAGGGTTTGGCGGACGGCGGGGAGGCCACCGGGTTGTTCGGCGAGATAGGTGGGGAGGTCGATCCGGTTTTCGAGAGAGCGGAGTTCGAGGCAGTCGATCGAGAACTGGTCGGCGAGGGAGAGAACTTGGGGAAGGGTGAGCTCGGTGCACCCCATGGTGGAGAAGCAAGTGAGGAAGGAGCGGGCGGGATTATGTGGCGCGGTCATAGACATCGAGGGTGATCAAGGATTCGAGAGTTTTACCTTGAAGGAAGCGATGAAGATTCTCGATGGCGAAGGAGGCGGTGTCTTGGCGTCGGTCTTTGGTAGGGCCGGCGATGTGGGGGAGGAGGGCGACATTGGGCAGGCCACGAAGAGGGGAGTCCTTAGAGAGAGGTTCGACTTCGTAGACATCGAGGCCGATCTGAAGGTCGGCGACGCGGTCACGGGCGACTTGAATGAGGGCGGTTTCGTCGACAACTGCACCGCGACCGATGTTGATGAAGACGCCGCCGGGGCGGATGGAGCGGAGGAGTTTTTCGGTGACGATGTGGTGATTTTTTTCGGTGTAGGGGGCGAGTTCGACGACGATGTCGTGTTGGGAGAAGAGGTGTTCGAGGGAGGTGGAGCGGGTGACGTCATATTTCTGGAAGACGGCATCCGGGACGCTGGGGGAGAAAGCGGAGATGGAAACACCGAAGGGGCGGAGGAGTGGGATCATTTCCTGGGCGATGGCGCCAAAGCCGTGGAGGCCGATGCTTCGGCAGAAGAGGCTCTGGGTGACGGTTTTCATGCCGTCTTTCCAGCCACCGTCGCGGTGCATGGCGACGTTCCAGTAAGCGGAGCGGCGCATGGCGGAGAGGATAAGGAGGAGGCCACATTCGGAGATGGTGCGGCTGATCGAGTTGCCCCAATTGGTCACGAGGAGGCCGTTTTCGATTAGTTTGCGTGGGACGAGTTTTTTAACACTGCCGGCGAGGTAGGCGACGTAGCGGAGTTGGCCGGGTTTACCAACGGGCAGGTCGGGGGGGAGGGCGGGGCAACCCCAAGCGCAAAGGAGCGCCTCAGCTTTGGAATCGGCCAACTGCTTAGGCCACGAGGCGGGGTCGGGGAGGGGTAAGGGAAGGTGGACGGGGTGGATAGGTAGGGCGGCGAGGGCTTTTTCGTTGGGTGGGGTAAGAAAGTCGTTTTTCTCCTCTAGGGTAAGTGGGATGAGGAGAGGAACAGGCATGAAAGATCATAAGGTGGAAGGGGGTGGATCGACTACCGTAAAGTAAATGCCTTGAGTAGGTTCGCAGGGTAGAGTTGCGGATTTAATTTGTTTAACTCGTTAAATGAACTTTACTGCATGCGCGGTCAGAGGCATCTTGGAGATTATGATATACATTAGAGTTCTTCCGTTGCTTTTCTGTTTGGCTTCGTCACTGGGTTTCAGTGGGACGAATCGCCCCAATGTTCTCTTTATTGCGGTAGACGACTTAAAGCCGGTGTTGGGTTGTTATGGGGACAAAAATGCGAAGACCCCGAATATCGATAAGTTGGCTGCCCGCGGGATGCTTTTCGAGAAAGCGTATGTCAATCAGGCGGTATGTGCGCCCTCACGCAACTCTCTCATGCTGGGCATCCGTCCCCAAACGATGGGTCTCTATGACTTGAAGACCTACTTCCGAGATATTCCTGCTTACTCGAACGTGGTCAGCATGGGTCAGACCTTCATGACAAATGGGTATACGGTTGAGTCCTTGGGTAAAATTTATCATTCCAGCTTAAAAGACGATAAATCGTGGTCGGTTGAAAGTTGGGATCCGAAAGGGGAGACGTATGCGATCGAGGACAATCGTGCGCTGATGAAAGGAGAAAAAGGGACGACAACGGAGGCGGGAGATGTGGAGGATAATTACTATCAGGATGGAAAAATTGCCGAAGAGGCGGTCACCCGCCTGAAAGCCAAGAAAGCCAAACCAGATCAACCCTTCATGATGATGGTGGGTTTTCATAAGCCTCATCTTCCTTTCGTATCTCCCAAGAAGTATTGGGATCAATTTAAGCCCGAGCAGTTTTCTATGCCGGAGTTCCATACGGCTCCTGAGGGTTCGCCCGCTTATGCCCTCGGCGAATCGGGAGAAATCATGCAGTACAAGAAGCTCCCGGTGGAGCAGTTACCTTTCCCGGATGATTTCGCCCGTCACCTCATTCATGGATATTACGCGGCGACGAGTTACACAGATGCGCAGATTGGAAAAGTGGTCGCGGCTCTCGAGGAATTGGGGCTGGCAGAGAATACCTTCATTGTTCTTTGGGGGGATCACGGTTGGCACTTGGGGGATCACGGAAAGTGGTGCAAACATACCAACTACGAGCAGGCGACCCGAATTCCGATTTTGATCAGCGGTCCTGGGATCAAGCCGGGTCAACGTACCACCGCCCTGATTGAGACGGTTGATCTCTATCCCACTTTGTTGGAGTTGACCGGGCAGTCTCTGCCGGAGACCGGAATTGCAGGAATGGGTTTGGATGGGAAAAGCATGGTTCCGGTCCTGAAGGATCCGAGTCAGAAGGTGAACGAGTATGTGTTTCATGCGTATCCCCGTTCAGAAAAAGCGGACGATACGAAGAGGAAGTTGATCGGACGGGCGGTGAGAAACGATCGCTACCGTTTGGTCGAGTGGAAAGAGCCTAACGATCCGCCAGAGAAAGCGGCCATCGAGCTTTACGACTACCAGACAGATCCGCTGGAGAAAAAGAATTTGGCCCAAGAGAATCCTGAACTGGTTGCCAAGCTTCGGGCTGTTTTGGCCAAGCTTCCCGAGGCTAAGCCCCAGATGGGTAATGAGGGCGCCCCTGAATCAGGGTACGAAAAGAAGGCCAAGAAAAAGAAGAAGGATAAAGCGGGAGACGGCGAGTAAAGCAAAGAGGTTCATCCATGAAAAAATGTTTATCTGTCTTATTGGTTTTAGGTTTGGGATGCATTGCACGGGCTGAAGAAGCTGCCACTCCGAAAGCGATAGGGGCAAATAAGCCCAACATCATTTTCATTCTCTCGGATGACTTAGGGGTCGATATTCTTAGCTGTTTCGGTTCGGATCAGTACAAGACGCCTAACTTGGATGCCTTAGCTGCAGGGGGAATGAAGTTCACCCACACGTATGCTGCGCCACTTTGTGGTCCTTCCCGGGCGCTGATTATGACAGGGCGGTATGCATTTCGTACGGGGGCAGTGAATCAGGACAAAACCAGTGGTTTTACCCCTCAGCAAGAGACCATGATGCCGAAAATCCTTAAAGAATCGGGCTATGTATCTGCATCCATTGGTAAGTGGGGGCAATTACCCTTGATGCCTTCTGACTTTGGATTCGACGAGTATCTGACGTTTAAAGGAAGTGGAATTTTTTGGAATACTCAGCCCAAGGGGAAGGAGTACACCCTCAACGGAAAACAGGTGGAACTGAAGGACAAGGAGTATGTGCCTGACTTGATGCACAAGCTGATCGTGGATTTTATCACCCGCAATCAGGATAAGCCGTTTTATCTCTACTATTCGATGTCTCATATCCACGGGGACATCCTTCCAACCCCCGACAGCAAAGAGGGGGCCACTGCTAAGGAGTTGTACGCGGATAACATTGTTTACCACGATAAGTTGGTCGGGCAGTTGATCGCGGAGTTGGAAAAGCTGAAATTACGAGAGAAGACCCTGATTGTGTATGTCGGGGATAATGGAACGGCGAAGGGCGGTGCTGAACTGTCGACGGTAGGAGGGAGGAAAATTGATGGATCGAAGGGATCAATGCTGGAGGGGGGTAGCTTAGTTCCGATGATCGTGAACTGGCCGGGCACCACTCCAGCTGGGAAAGTCTGTGCGGATATGATCGATTTTTCCGATTACGTACCCACGTTTGCAGCAGCCGCAGGAGCCAAACTTCCTGAAAATGTGATCATCGACGGGCAAAGTTTCCTCCCTCAGATCAAAGGGCAGAAGGGGACGCCCCGTGAGTGGGCCTATGTGCAGTTGGCTCGGATGTGGTATGTGCGAGACATGAATTGGAAATTGAATGAAAAGGGGGAGCTGTACGATATGAGTGGCGCTCCGTTTGAGGAGAAGCTTGTGCCTGCGGACAGCACGGATCCAGTGGCCGTGGCGGAACGGGCAAAACTCAAAGCGGCCTTGGACAAATTGAATCCTGCTGGCGGCATTTTGGATGACGGGGATGGGACCGGACGGCACGGCAACAAGAGTGAGAAAAAGAAGGATAAGAAGGTAAAGAAAAGTAAGGACGAGACAGGCGAGCCTTCCTCTGAATAATTTGAATAGTTCGATCCTTCTTATGAAATCCAAGCGGATTTTTTGGGTTCTATTCTTTGCTGTTCTGTCTGCTTTCCCGTTGAAGGCGGAAGAGATTCTCTTTCAGGATGATTTTTCCGGAGATCTTTCCCGTTGGGTGGTGGAGCAAACTCCCAGTGGAAAGACTCAGGTGATCGGTGGGCAACTGGACATTGATGATGCTCCGGGAGCCAAAGATAAGGGGGGTTGCACGGTTTGGTTTAGGGAGAAGATTTCTGGCCCCGTGCGAATTACTTATGAGGCGACCATGATTCAAAAGGGGGGACCAAACGACCGAATCAGCGATCTAAACTGCTTCTGGATGGCGAGTGATCCGAAGAATCCCGAAGATCTATTTGTCGGTTCGAAGGAGCGGAGCGGGAGCTTTAAAAAGTATGATCCGTTGCGAACCTACTATGTCGGATATGGAGCCAATGAAAATGTTACAACCCGTTTTCGTCGGTATCCCCGGCCGAGGGACGACAAGGCTCTGAAGCCGGAGTATGACCTGAGCGATGCCAAATTTATGAATGTGCCGAACAAAACCTTGAAGATCGAGTTGGTGGCCGATGGAAAGAACATCCAGTTCCTGCGCGATGGAGAGGTCATTTTCACCTTTGAGGATCCGGAACCGTTGCGGGAGGGTTGGTTTGGCTTTCGTACCACGCGGAGCCATATCTGTTTTGACAACTTCAAAGTCACCCGCATACCAGCCCAAGGGAAAAAAAATGAAAATAACCATACTCGTTATCCTTCTTATTAGTCTTCCAAGCCTATGGGCTCGGGAAATTCCCGTGCCGAATGTCGCCGCATTGGCCGGGGCTTTGGGCGCGGCTGGTCCGGGGGATGTTATCGTTTTGGCGAAGGGGAATTGGGCGGATGCGGGGATCAATGTCGGGCGTGGGGGGTCGGAACAGAGTCCCCTGACGATTCGTGCGGAAAGCCCTGGAGAGACACTGCTCAAAGGAACCTCCTTCTTGGAAATCAATGCCCCCCATGTGGTGGTGGACGGTCTTTATTTCACCCAGGGAGCGATTGATCCCAAGCAATTTTCGGTCATTCATTTTAAATCCCATCACGGCACCGTCCGGAATACAGCGGTGATCGATTACAACCCACCGGAATTTGAGGATGAAAGCTATTGGGCCTACTTCAGCGGGGATAACAACGTTGTGGAGAAATGTTACTTTAAGGGAAAGAACAACATGCATCCCCTGCTGGGCAACGCGATTGATGGGAGTCGTACGAACACCGTTCGGGGCTGCTACTTTAAAAACATTCCGTTTGCCGATGGAAATGGGAGAGAGATTTTGCGGATGTGGGGCCCGGGTAAGTTTGATCCCAAAGATAAGGACGGGGCGTTCTGCCTGGTTGAAGGGAATCTCTTTGATGGTGCGGACGGGGAGGGAACGGAGATCATCTCCTTAAAGTCCAACTATAATAAAGTTTTGAGTAATACGATTGTCGCAAGCCGTGGCTGTCTGAATATTCGGCAAGGCTCTCATAATGTGGTTCAGGGGAATATTTTGCTTGGGAAGGGTGTGGAGGGGGCTCAGGGGTTGCGAATGTCAGGTTTCGACAACAAGGTGGAAGGGAACTACGTCTCGGGTTGTGATTGGGGGATCCGAATTCAGACGGGGGAATATACGGAGTCGGCCCTGACATCGGGATACCAAGCGAACATGAAGGAAAAAAAGAGTAAAAAAGGGGAGTCGAGTGAGGTGAATGTAGCCAAGTACCCTCCGGTGGAGGAGTTGGTGCTGGCCCGAAATGTTTCGGTGAACAATACGGGGGCAGATTTGGAGGTCGGTTTTGCTTACAAGCGGCACTGGCCGGAGAACCAGTTGGTACTTTTGCCTGAAAATTGTCAGATCAAAGACAATCGGTTTATTCGCTCAACCGGTGGTGAATCGGTGATCGGTTCCCTGCCCGACACGCAACCCCCTTTGGATAAGATCAAGCTTTCGCCCAATCATTATGAGAACAATCTTCTTTTGGGTGGGACCTGTGCCTACGCACTTGCCGATTCGGGATGCAAAGTGGAATCGATCCCTGCGGGCTGGTCGGTGGAGAAGGAGCTGGCTGGGTGGAAACCGTTGACCCCTGAAGATGTGGGGCCTGCCTGGGTGATCGCGTTACGCAAGGCGGGGCAATTTGCCATCGAGGACGATAAGGCGTGTTTCCGGGAGGAGGCTTCGCAAAAAGAAAAAAAGCAGAAAAAAAAGAAGAAAAAGGAGTAGGTCTTTCGGTCGGGGATAGGCGATGGGGGTAAAGTTAGTCTAGGTTGGTTGGATGAGAAAAGGGGCCAATCGATTAGCGGGGGAGGTCAGCCCTTATTTGTTACAGCATGCGCACAATCCGGTGGATTGGATGCCGTGGGGGGATGAGGTTTGGGATAGAGCTAAAAAGGAGGGGAATCCGGTTTTTCTAAGTATCGGTTATTCGACGTGTCATTGGTGCCACGTGATGGAGAGGGAATCGTTTGAGAGCGAGGGAGTGGCTGAGGTGCTCAATCGGGATTTTATCTGCGTGAAGGTGGATCGGGAGGAGCGGCCGGATGTGGACCGAGTGTATATGACAGCGGTGCAGGCGATGAGTGGGCAGGGGGGTTGGCCGCTTTCGATTTGGGTGACGCCTGAGGGGAAGCCATTTTATGGCGGAACCTATTATCCTCCCAGCAGTGCGCATGGGCGGCCGGGTTTTGTCGATGTCCTAAGGCAGATTTCGGAGGCGTGGAAGGTTAGAGGGGCGGAGGTTGAGGGGTGGGCGGAGGAGTTGGCTGGGAGGGTGAAGGCGCTGGGAGAGGGGATGGGTGGTGGACCGATCGAAGATGCGGAAAAGATTTTGAGGGTAGGAACGGATGCGATGGTTCAGGAGTATGATCGAAAGCACGGGGGATTTGGTGGGGCGCCCAAGTTTCCTCGCCCGAGTCAGCCTCTTTTTTTACTTCGCAGGGCATTTGCCGAGGGGAGTGAGAGGATTATGGAGATGATGAGGCACACGGGTCGGGCGATGAGGGCGGGGGGAATTTATGATCAGGTGGGGGGTGGATTTCATCGGTATGCGGTGGATGGGGAGTGGGCGGTTCCCCATTTTGAAAAGATGTTATATGACAATGGGCAGTTGATGAGTTGGTATGCGGAGTTGGGGGTGGCCACGGGCGAGGAGTGGGTCAGGGAGGTGGTGCGAGGGATCGATCGATATTTGTGGAGGGATCTGCGGGTGGAGGGAGGAGGGCTGGGCTCGGCAGAGGATGCGGATAGCGAGGGGGCCGAGGGAAAGTTTTACGTTTGGACGAAGACGGAGGTGATGGAGTTGGCGGTGGGGGAGGAGGGGAGGTTGGCGCAGGAGATTTGGGGTGTGACGGAGGCAGGAAATTTCATCGACCCGCATCACCCTGTGTCGGGATGGAATGTATTGGCGCAACGAAGAGTGCCCAGCCGAGAGGAGGGGGAGCAGCTTGAGAAGTTGCGAACCAAATTGGAAATTCGGAGAGGGGCAAGAGTACGTCCTGGGAAGGATGACAAAGTGTTAGCTTCTTGGAACGCGTTGGCGATTTCGGGGTATGCAAAAGCAGCGAGGTGGGGAATGGGGGTGGAGTTTGGCAAGAGGGCGGAAGAGATTTGGGCTTTTTTGGAGAAGAATCTACTGCGTGGGGATGGGACCCCGAGGCATCGGTGGAGAGACGGAAAGCAGGATGATGCGCATCTCCTCGAGGATTATGCGGGAGTGTTGCAGGCTTTACTCGATCTTCATCAAGCAACCTTGAAAGTTGAGTATTTGGTAAGGGCGGAAAAGTTAGCGGGGCACTTGTTGGAGAGGTTTGAAGATCGTCAGGGGGGTGGATGTTGGTCGACTGCGGATGTGAGTTTAATTGCGAGGATGAAGGATGATTATGACGGGGCGGAGCCGAGTGGAAATGCGGTGGCGGCGTTGGCTCTCGTGGAATTGGGGCGATTGACGGATCAGGTCAAGTGGGTGGAGGCAGGTAGGAGGATATTGGATTGGTTGGGTGAGAGGATGAGAAGGTTGCCGCAGGCGGTTCCCCATGGGCTGATTGCTTTGCAAAGGTTGAGTGAGGGGTCGGCCAGGCTGGTTTTGGCCGGAGAGGGCAAAGAAAAGTTTCTTGAGGTAGTGGGAAGAGTTTATCGACCCGATCTACTCATCACGTGCGCGGATGACTCTCACCCGAGTGAATTTATTCGGGGCCTGGCCAAGAAAGCGAGGGAGGGAACTGCCTACCTGTGTGAGGGCGAAAAATGTCAGTTGCCGGTGAAAACGGCGGAGGAGCTCAAACGTCTGCTTAGTGACCTCTGACCCCACATTTGAAAATCGCCCCTATAAAGCATTTAATTACAGTCACTTGCAGCACCTCTGACCCCATATAAGTGTTTGGGTAAGAATGGGTTATGAGGTGATTTTTGATGGGTAAGCGGGGAGTGACAGGGAGGTTTTAGCGAGCGGTTCGGAAACCGATGAAGGGGTAGCTATCGGGGGTGGGAGCGGTTCGGGTAGATCTAGCGTTCGAAACAGGATACTGATCGCGAAAGTTTCCACCGATAAAGGTGGGGGTCGCGGGGTTGGGAGAGGCGATCCACTCACTGAGATTTCCTCCGAGGTCGTAGTGCTGAAAGGGTCCGATGTCGGTCGGGCTAGACTCTGCAGGAAGCATATGGTCATAAGAGTCGATTGAGGTATTTTTGGGAAGTTGCAGTGCGAGATTAATTCCTGTGGCCTCTGAGTTGGTGCCCCAAGGATAAGTTCGGTTGTCGTTGCCCGATGCGGCACGCAACCATTCGGCTCGAGTTGGCAGCCGGCGTTTTTTCCATTTGGCGTAGGCATACGCACTGGGATAGTCGACGAAGAATACGGGGGTATCCCTGGTAAGAGAAACTTGGCCGTTGAACTTATCCCCTTTGCGAGCGTGGTTGAGAATATCCTTCCATCCCCGTGGTTCTAGATCCTGAAGGGAGTTTTTTCCTGCGGCTGCTGTTGGGGGAAGAAATGTTTTCCAGTTTTTCTCTGACGCGATCTCTTTAAGAAACTGCTCGTACTGACCAATGGTGACTTCATGCCGATCGAGATAAAAGGCGGCTACGCTGTTGGTTGAGTCGGGCAAAATAAGGCGGCCGGCGGGGACTTCGATTTCCGCATCGCTTAAGGTTCCTGGGCGATCGAGGAACAGGCGGTCAAAGATGACCCAAGCCGCGATCGCGAGAAAGAGCAGGGCCCCTAGGGATCCGAGAGCGATGGCCCAGCGGCGAAGGATGCGGGCACGGAAGATCTTTTGCGTTGCTTCAATTTCCTCATCTCGGACATGAACCTCTTGAACCTCTGCGAGTTGACGCTCGAAGTGGCGCGCCTGGCGGAGGAGATCGAATGCCGACGTGCCGGGGTTTCGGAGAAGTTCGAGGAGAGATGCGGCGGACGGCGAGGAAGTAAGAAGGGGCTCAAGGATGGAGGCGAGTTGATTTGCGTTTTGTTGGTGGGAGGCCTCCGGTGTGTTTGGAGTTGCGGCGGGGTTACGGAGACGAGGGGTGCCGTTAGGTGAGAGAGTATAGTCGTAAGGTCCAAGGAGTCGGGCGGGGATGGAAGAGCTCTCCATCTCAGCAAGGACAGAGGCGAGGTTGGTGGCTAGACGAGCTGCCGGAAGAATCTGAACTGATCCACCCTCATTTTGAAGGTGAAGTAGGGTAGGGTGAATGACGGGTTCAAGGGCGACGAAGATACGCTGTTCGGAGGGAACGGATTCGTAAAGGGAGTAAACTCCGGCATGGTTTAGTCGAGCGTAGGCACGAATCGCCTTGGCGAAGTTGGGTGATCCGGCAGGTGGAATCAGGATCTGAACTTGGCGTTCCAGCTGATGGTGTTTGGCCCAGTAGAGACGTCCGAGGGGGTGAGGGCCAGCACGGGAGGTGAGAGTGTACGCCCCAAAAGTTCTTCCAGAGAAGTTCTCCATTAACTCTGCCATGGCAAGAGGCAGATGATCATCTGCTTTTAACCAAGGAATCGGAAAGGCTGGGGGTAGGGTTTGGGTGAGGTCGTAGCGGCTGACTATGCCGATGGGAAAATCGGGGTAAGTTTCGGAAAGTAGAAGGAGAGTTCCTGACTGGTCGCAATCGGCCCAAAAGATATCAGAGAGGAGAAGAGAGGCGCGGGAAGGGCCGGCCAGAGTCGCCGCGAGGGCTGGAAAATCGGTAATGAGCTGAAGTTGGGCTGTGGGAAAAAAGTCTTGAAGAAGAGATGTGAGGTGAGAGGCAGCATCGGGATCCTCTTGAGCCAAAAGAATCGTGGGCACGGGGAGATTGTGCTTGGGATGGAGTCAGGACGGAAGTGGGGATTTTATCGCCCCTGAAGGGTTTCCAGATTCAGGAAAGGCAATCGCGTTCTATTTCTTAGCACGAGGGAGCAGATTTAGGCTGACGGAGAGGCGGTGGACCGAGTAGGCCGCCCCAAACCCGTTATCGATATTGACGACGGTAATTCCTGGAGCACAGGAGTTGAGCATTCCAAGCAGGGCGGTAATTCCCTTGAGATGGGCTCCGTATCCGATCGAGGTCGGTACAGCGATCAGTGGTGTGCCGATGAGTCCACCCAGAACACTAGGTAGAGCCGCCTCCATTCCTGCGACGACGATGAGGGCATGGTGCCTTCTCAGGGCATCGAGGTTTTGAATGGTTCGATGAAGGCCGGCGACCCCGATATCATAAAAGCGGGTGGGGCGATGTCCGAGGAATTGAAGAGTGACGTAGGCCTCTTCGGCAACGGAATGATCGGAGGTTCCTGCAGCACAAATGGCCACCTGGAGGGATGGAAGAGTGGTGGAGTGGTGCCGACCCGATGGCAAAGTGAATGCTTGGGCGGAAGGGTGGTACTTTCCCTTAGGAAAAAGACGACGGAGATATTGGGCTTTCTTGGAGTCAACACGAGTCGCTAAGGCGGGTTGGGATGCGGAGCGAAGCTTGCGGATGATCGCTGCGATTTGGGGTGCGGTTTTACCCGCTCCGTAAATGATTTCAGGTGCACCGAGGCGTTTTTGCCGGGAAAGATCGAGGTGAGCGAAAGCGCGAGGCAGAACGGGAGTGATGGGGCGACGGCGCGCCATAAGGGTTAGGCGAGTGCGGAGTGAAGGCGGGGAAGTAGATCGGCAATGGAGATACGCTCTTGCTTCATCGAGTCCCGGTGCCGGAGAGTGACCGTATCTTTTTGCCCAGCGAGTGGGCCATCTTTTGCGCCTTCAAGGGTTTCGAAATCGATGGTGATTCCGAAGGGGGTGCCGACCTCATCTTGGCGACGGTAACGGCGTCCAATGGCCCCAGACTCATCATAAAACACGGCGAAGTGTTGCCGGAGTTGCTGGGTGACGGCACGGGCTTTTTCGACCAGCTCGGGCTTATTTTTGAGCAGAGGGAAAATGCCCGCTTTCACTGGGGCCATCCGGGGATGAAAGCGAAGGACTACACGGGTTTCTTTGGCGCCCTTTTCGTCGGTGACTTCTTCTTCATCGTATGCTTCGCAAAGGAGGGCGAGGGTTGTTCGATCGACCCCGGCGCTGGGTTCCACCACGTGGGGAATAAACTTCTCCCTGGTCTCTTCATCGAAATATTCCAGGGGTTTTCCGCTGGCCTCCTGATGTTGTTTGAGATCGTAGTCGGTGCGGTAAGCGATCCCCTCCAGCTCTTCGGTTCCGAAAGGAAAGGCGTAAAGCAGGTCGTAGGTCCCTTGGGAGTAGAAGGCGCGATCTTTTTCAGGGACATCAAGGATGGTGATCTTGCTGCTTGGGATCCCAATCGATTCGTACCAGGCCAGCCGATCGGCGAGCCACTGGTCGAGCCACTTTTTGCCCTCTTCTGGGCGAACGAAAAATTCAACCTCCATTTGTTCGAATTCACGGGAACGGAAGGTAAAGTTGCGGGGATTGATTTCGTTTCGGAAGGCTTTTCCGATTTGGGCGATGCCGAATGGAAGTTTCTTGCGGGAAACCTCGAGGATATTTTTAAATTGAACAAACATGGCTTGGGCGGTTTCCGGGCGGAGGTAGGTGAGGTTCCGTTCGTCCTCGACTGGGCCGACATAGGTTTTGAACATGAGATTGAATTGGCGGGGTTCGGTGAGCTCTCCCCCGCAAGCGGTGACAAGTTTGCTGGGTTTTTGGGGGCAGGGGGTGGTGGCGATTTGGTCGGCACGGAAACGGCCTTTGCAGGTTTTGCAATCGACCATGGGGTCGGTGAAAGTGGCTTCGTGGCCGCTGGCTTTCCAAACGGAGCGGCTCATGAGAATGGCGCCATCCATTCCCACGATATCGTCCCGGTGCTGGGTCATCGATTTCCACCAATTTTCCTTCAGGTTACGTTTCAGTGCCACGCCGAGGGGACCGTAGTCCCAGGCGCCATTCAACCCGCCGTAGATTTCGGAAGATGGAAAGATAAAACCCCTGCGTTTGCAGAGAGCGACAATTTTTTCCATACGGTTATCAGACATAGGTTGATTTTTGGATTCTAGAGAGGGAAATCCTAGCGATGATCGGAAAAGATGAACACCCCAATTTTACGGGAGATACGGGAGCGAATCCGGCCTCCGACAACGGGGTCGGCCTTGCGATGGCTCCAGCGGGCTTTGGGGATGATGGCGGTTTTGTTTGTCGCTAGTGCGATTTGGGGACGAGTGGTGGGGGTTCCGCAAGGGGTGAAGAACTTACTGGTCGAGGAGTTTGTTTTGCGGGGTCTAGAAATCGATGCGGGTAAGTTGACGATCGATCCTTTGGGAGGATTGGTGGCCCGAGATGTAGTGGTATACAGGGATGGGGGGCGAAAAGTGGAGCAGTTACGGATTGGGCGAGTGGAGTTGAATTTAAATTGGTGGGGTTGGAGGGATCGAGAGCCAATTATTGCGGGGGCTGAGTTGCGGGATGCGGATGTGGCATGGCCTTTGCAGGAGGGGGTACAAATCAATGCGCGGAGAGTTGAGGCAGTGGTTGAGTTTCGGCCGGGCGAGATCTTATTGAAGAGGGGGCAAGGGCAGGTTTTGGGATTTGATTTACACCTTCAGGGGCGGGTGGGCTTAGAGGCAGGAAGGGAGATGGCCCCTCCCAATGTTCTTTGGGCGAAGATTTGGCGGGATGCTGAAAAGGGCCTAAAAGAGTTAGGCGGGCCTGCGCCCAAGATCCAGGCGGAGTTTGATCTTGAGGTGGGGAGACCGGAGAGTGCCAAGGCTGAGGTTTTAATTACAGGATCAGGGAATGTTTGGCGTGGGGTGGAGCTTCCGAGAATGGAGGCACGGATCACGGTTGGGAATGGAATGACCAAGCTTGAGAAGTTGCAGATTCAATTGGAAAGAGGAGAGTTCGGCGGAAACGGCTGGGCCAATTTCAAAACAGGGATAGGAGGTTTTCATTACTTTTCGGATGCAGATTTAAAGCAGTTCGAGAAAGTTGCGGGCGGGCACACCGCGGGTTTACGAGATTGGCATAGTGCCAAGCCCCCCCAATTGTCGGGGGACATCGAGTTTGCGTGGAAAGAAGAGCCAAAGTTTCTTTGGACGAGTCGCCTAGAGGTGGGGGAGTTTCGCTTGGGAAAAACGGTGTACCGAGGCGTAAAGTTTCCTTGGGTAACCGATGGGAAAAAGTGGATGGTGCAAGGGTTTCAGATTCTGGGAGTCAATGGCAGCTTGGATGTTCAGCTAAAATTTGATGGGAAAGCGGAGCTTTTAGGCAGTGTACGGAGTGATTTGGATCTGGAAGGTTTCAAAGTGTGGTTTGGTCCTGGCGCGGCTCCGTTTTGGGAGAGTCTCGACTTACGCAGTCCGCCTCGAATTACGGCTGAAGTGACGGGTGCGGGGCTGAGTCTAGATTTGATCCGTGCCGAGGGACGTGTGGAGGTGCAGAACTTATCCTATAAAGGGGTGGAGATGGAAGAGTTGGCGGGAAATGTCATTTTGGCGGGAGGACAGTTGACGGTGAAAGAGCTGAAAGTGAAGTCATCGGGTGGCGAGGGAAGTGGGGATTTTGTTTATGGCTTTCGGCCAGAGAGGGTGAAGTTTCTGGGAACGAGGTCGACACTACCGATTCGGGAGTTTTCCACTATCTTTGGAGCTAAATTTCAAAAAATGATGGAACCGTATGATTTCCAAGGGCGGCCTACGGTGGTACTGCAGGGGGAGGTGGATTTAGAGGGTGAAGGGGGTTCGGACATGAGTGCGAAGGTTCTAGCTCCTGAAGGGATGAAATATAAGGTGGCGGGTAAGGTTTTGGAATTTACGGGGATGGACATGGTGGTGGAGGTCAAGGGAAGGAAGGTCTTTGTCAAAACAGAGAAGGGAAAACCGGCGAATGTTTTAGGGGGACGGGTGGAGGTGCTGGTCGAAGTGGATGGTGCTGAGAAGAGGCAGACCACAGAAATTAAACGAATTCAGGGGGTTAGTTTTGCTCGATTGGTAAAAACCTATTTTGATTTTGAGGGTTATGAGGGCAAGTTTAGCGGAAATATCTCGTTGCGTGGTCCAACAGAAAACTGGCGTGAGTGGGCGGGCTCGGGTCGGCTCTTGGTGGATGAGGGTGTTTTGCCGGGTATGGGTGCGTTTGCGTCTGCGATGAATGCACCGGCGGAGTGGGTGGGTTTAACCGATCAAAATGCGGATATGGATTTTGATTTAGTGAAAGGAAAGTTGGAGGTGAAAAAGTTAAATATCGAATCGACCCTGGTGGTGACAACGGGGCAGGGGGTGTACGACATGACGGAAGATCGCATCGAGGATTTTGTCATGAGGCAAAATCTGCGGGGTCCAGCTGGAGTGCCTTTTTTCATCGTGAGTCAGATGTTTCAGTATGAGGGGAGCGGATCATTAAAGAATCCGGTTTGGAAGCTGAAGGGTACGGACGAGCAGTGAAGAAAGATGGGGTGGTGACACGTTGGGGATTGCATACCTCGGTCGCGGGTGGTTGGGGGGAAATGCTGCGAAGAGCTCAACTGATGGGGGAAACAGCGGCGCAGGTTTTTGTAAAAAGCAATCGGCGATGGGAGATGCCAGGGTTGGAGGAGGGGGAGGCGGAGGCTTTTCAAGCGGGGCAGCAGAAACAGGATTTATGGGTTTGTTCGCATGCGGGTTATCTGATCAACGTGGCTGGAAGTACTGAGACGAGAAAGCGGTCGATCCAAGCTCTGGCTGAGGAGATTGAGCGAGCGGAAGTGTTGGGGTTAAGGGCGGTGGTGGTTCACTGTGGGAGTCGGGGGGAAAGGGAGGCAGGGGAGGCAAGGCGAATGGCGATTGCGGGATTTCGGGAAGCCTTGGAAAGATCCAAGACAAAGCGGGTTCTTTTGGCTTTAGAAAATTCGGCGGGGCAGGGATCGTCCCTAGCGCGGAATATTGGGGAGTGGGGGGAGTTGGTGGGTGGGCTGCCGAAGGGGCGAAGAGCGGCTTGTCTCGATACGGCGCATGCCTTTGCTGCAGGTTATGATTTGCGATCGACGGAGGGTCGAGAGAAGTTGCGGGGAGAGTTTTTGCGTGAGATTGGGGTTGAGTATTTAGCGGTGATTCATGCGAATGATTCAAAGACCGAATGTGGTTCTGGGGTGGACCGGCATGAACATCTGGGGCGCGGAAAAATCGGGGCGAATGGCTTAAGGGCTTTTCTTCGAGATGAGAGTTGGGTGGGAATTCCCCGCATTGGGGAGTTACCGCCTGGGGAGAAGGAGGATCGGGAAAATCTGGCCTTTTTACGGGGTTGCTGTTCGACGACATAAGTTTGTTCAAATCGGGTCAAAGCTGGTAGAAATTCGAGAATGAAGGCAGCAGATTTACGGGGAATTTTAACCTACATTCCCAGTTTTCGGGATAAGCTCTTTGTCCTCAGTGTGGATAGTGCGGTACTGGAGGATGAAAGAGCGGCGAGTTTATTTTTGGATATCTCGGTTTTGCGGAGCTTGAACATTCGGGTGGTGCTGGTGCACGGGGCGAGTGCGAGAATTAAAAAGATATCTGGGGAGATGAAGGTGAAGGTTTCCAACTTAGATGGGTTAGGGGTAACGGATGAGGCCACTTTGCGGGTAGCGGAGAGGGCGGCAAATTCGTATAGCCATGATATTTTGCAAAATCTGGCGGATGCGGATTTGCGGGGGGCGGTGACGAATGCGGTGATTGCGCATCCGGCTGGAATTCTGGGTGGGGTGGATCAGCAGTGGACGGGTCGAGTGGAGCGGGTGGACACCAGATTTCTGGAGACGCTGTTAGAGAATGGGATTATTCCGGTGATTCCTCCGATGGGGGTAGACGGGGACGGGCGGACGTATCGGGTGAATTCGGACGGGGTAGCCCTTGAGGTGGCAGAGGCATTAAAAGCGGAGAAGCTGATTTTCCTAACGGGAAGTGGATCGTTGCCGATGAGTGGGAAGAAGCCGGCTCAGTTGTCGGTCGAGGAGGCGACGGAGTGGCTCAAGAAAAAGAGGGGGGAGTTGAGTGGGGAGATTGCCTCGAAATTAGAGCATGGATTGAGGGCGTGTAAGGAGGGGGTAAGCCGAGCGCATATTTTGGATGGGTTGGCGGACGATGCTTTATTGGAGGAGTTATTTTCGAGCGAAGGTGTGGGGACGATGGTGTATGCGGACGAGTACACTGAGATTCGAAAAGCGCTGAAGAAGGATGTGCGGTCGATTATGAGATTGATCGGCAGTTCGGTGGCAGCTGAAGAGCTGGTGAAACGGACGCGGACGGAAGTTGCGGCGGCGATTGGGGATTACAGCATTTTTGAGATCGATGGAAACATGGTGGGCTGTGTAGCGGTGCATCCTTTAGAAGGGAAAATGGCGGAGATGGGATGCTTATTCGTAGCTTCGGGGCATGAGAACAGCGGAATTGGTCGAAAGTTAATGCTCTATGCGGAGAGTCGAGCCAAAGAGATGGGAATGAAAAAGCTTTTAGCGCTTTCGACTCAGGCGTTTAACTATTTGCAAAGCAAGGGTGGATTTACGGAGGGGACGGTGGATGTTTTGCCTCCGGAAAGAAAAGCTTCGTATGAAGTGAGTGGGCGAAATTCGAAAATATTGCAGAAGGATTTGTAGGTAATTTCAACCTGGGGGCCAATTCATGGGGCGCCCTCCCAGTAAATGAAGATGGAGGTGCGGGACAGTTTCTCCTCCGTCGGCGCCATTATTGATGACGAGTCGGTAACCGGTTTTTTCTAATCCGGTTTGGCGGGCGACGCGTTGGGCGGCAGCGAAGAGGTGGGTGAATATGATATGATCCTCTGCGGGAACGGCTCCATGGCGGGAGTGATGTTTTTTGGGGATGAGAAGAATGTGAGTCGGGGCTTGGGGAGCGAGATCTCGGAATGCCAGGATGTGATCGTCTTCGTAGAGGATGTCGGCCTGAGCTTCGCGGTCGACGATCTTTTCAAAGATCGTTTTGGCCATGATCGTTACCAGATGGTGAGTTCGAGGAGTGTGGGACTGAGAGTACGGGCGCGGGCGCGAATAAAGTGAACGATTTCGTCGCTTAAGCGTTGGCAGGAGTTGCGCCAAGAAGAGGAGCCGGTGAGTGAGAGGACGCAGGAACGAAGGCCTTCCAGGCGGAGTGCGGAGGCAAGGGACGAGACTTTTTCATCCACGAGGGAGGCGAGCTGCTGAAAGAAGAGAATTTCGAAAGGGGCTTGCTGAGCCAAAGTGGCCAGATTGATCGAGGGGGCGGAGGAGATGAGTTCGAAGTGGCGGGCGATTGCGGGGCAACCGATGCCCGTCAGGGAGCGACGAAGGATGAGTTCGAGAGTCTCGCGCTCGATTTTAGGACGACGGAAGTCGTGGCTGAGGTAGTGGAGGACGGCACGGGCGACTTCGGTGGCTAGGGGCCATGCATCGTGCCCGGCAAGAGTGGCAGCTTTCTCGATGGAGAGGACGAGCCAGTTCTCGCTTAAGCGCGCGGGGGAGCCCCCTGGGATAGCGACCAGGGGGAGAGCGGTAGGGATGGGTTTTTTAGCGGGCACCGAGATTTTTTACTTCGCTGACAAAGTCGCGGGCGTCGCGGAATTGGCGATACACCGAGGCAAAGCGTACATAGGCGACATCATCCATTTTTTTCAGGCAGTCCATGATTTTTTCACCGATGGCTGTGGTGGGAATCTCCCTGCCGTATTTCTGTTCGAGGTCCTCCAGTACTTTATCGACGGTTTTTTCGATCAACTCAGGGCTGACAGGGCGCTTTTCGCACGCTTTTTGGAACCCAAGGACAAGTTTGCGGCGGTCAAAGGGTTCGTAGCGTCCGTCGCGTTTGACGGCTCGAAGATCTTCACGCTCGATCTCTTCATAAGTGGTGAATCGATAGTTACATGAGAGGCACTCCCTGCGGCGCCGAACAACGGCACCATCCTTCCAAGGGCGCGAATCGATCACTTTGTCTTCTTCGATATTACATTTTGGGCATTTCATACTACTCCTTGTGTTGAGCCGACACTACAAGTAGGTGGTATAGGGTCAATTAAATTTTATATGTAAAAACGTTATTTTATTTATAAATAGGGCGTCTAAGTGATTTACAAAGCATTGATAGACAATGCCCGATCGACTTATCTGCAAGCCCTTGGCTGGGTTGATTTAGTAAGTTGAAATTAGATCGAGAGAGCCGGACGGCCAGACGAAGGTCTAGTGGTGGTTAGTTTGATTATCCTGAGGGGTCGAACGGCTGTGGCGAATGCCTTCAGTCACAATTAGCCAGATGACGATGCCGCCACAAAGGGCAAAGGCGGCGAGCAAAAAAATGAGACCTAAACCTGTGTGTCCTTCGTCCATCCTTCTTCTTTAGCGAAAAAGGGGGGGTGTTGTCATCTCTCGATTCAGGGAACGATCGCTCCAAGATCTCCTTGGGAGATGGCCCGCGCTTCTTCGATTGTGATCCAGCGCTCGGTAAATTCAGGTCCCCAAGAGTCGGAGGTTGCGAGTTCGCCTGTTTTACGGTTCGAACCAATCAGAAGGCAAACGTGGCCATTGTTTTGATTCTTTTTGATCGAGCGAGCGGCTTTTCGCTTTTCGATCAGTGCTTTAGACCATGCTTCGGGATCGGACTCCGTCCGTTGCCGTAGTCGGGACGAGAGGTCACGATCCAACTTTTCATCGACCAGCATCGCCCATGTCAGGGGAATGCCCTTTTCGAAATAGGTTTCTAATTTTGCAAGATCTAAGGAGGGGGAAACAGAGGTGATGGATCGCCCATAGCTTGCGGCAAGAGCGCGAGCCGAATTTTCCATGGCGAGGGTTGAGGTTCCCCCGCCGACATCCGTGCGGCCGAGGAGAGCAAGAAGATAGAGGTCAGCGGGAACGCCCGCATACAAAAGAACTCGGGTATAGGTTGCGGGAACACAAAATCCTTTTGGCCCTTGATCTACCATCGGAATGTTTTCAATGATCACGTCCCCGTTGGGGCGGTGGACCACATTATTTTTCATCCGCTCGCGCATCGCAGAATCGGAAATCCGGCTGGTTTTGCCACCTTGATCTGCGGAGTAAGATGGCAGGACACGAAGGACGCAGAACTCGCCAGGTCGTTCGGTGAGGAGAAAGGCGGTTCCCTGATAGTCCCAGCGAAGGGGAAACTCCCGAGCTTTTCCGCTTTCGCCAAAGCCTTGGGTTGAGGGTTTTCCAAGTTGTTCTGAGATATTTTTTTTCAAGACATCATAGTCGGTTTGAATGAGTCGCTTGATCTCCGTGATATCCTTAAGGGAAGCATTCGCAGTAGCGTTAGCGCGAAGGTAGGTGCTGGCAGAGTCACCTTTATTGGCAAACATAATGGTCAGTTGGTCGGGGTGATCTTCATTGGCAATCAGAGAGATGGATTTGGGTCGAGCCCCCAAAAGCTCAACTCCTTGATCAATATAAACTCGGAAGCTGGACTGATATTTTGTTTCGGATTCCAAAGGCAGGCTGAGGAGTTTCGCCCACTCCCTTGCTGAAGTATTTTCCCAGCCCGAAGGAGGAGTCAGGGGAAGTAAGGATTCGGGTTTTTTCTCGAAGACTTCTTCACCAAGAAGATGCAAAGAAAGCAGAAGGGGTATAGAGCAGTGAAGAATCCATGTCCGACGAAGCATTTTGCATTTTAGTCATGGGGGCCTTGAAAGGGCGAATTTGAAAAATGGGCAGATTTGTCACGGGGACAAATTTGGGGCAAATTAGATCTATGACTCCGTACCAGCAAAAGTTTTTGGATCTAAAACGGGTTCGTCGGGCGGTGGTGTTGGCGCACAACTATCAGCCCAAGGAGATTCAAGAGGTGGCGGACTATGTTGGGGATTCCTTGGGGTTGAGTTACGAGGCACAAAAGGCGCAAGGGGAGTGTATCCTTTTTTGTGGAGTTCATTTTATGGCCGAGACGGCAAAAATTGTGAACCCGGAGAAAAAAGTTTTGATGCCCGATCTCAACGCGGGGTGCTCCTTGGCCGACTCTTGTCCTGCGGATGAGCTGCAGGCCTATCGAAATGAGAATCCCGGACTTTATATTGTTTCTTATGTGAACTGTACGGCGGCGGTGAAGGCGCAAAGTGATGTAATTTGTACCTCTGGGAATGCGGAGAGGATCGTAGAAAGAGTCCCAAAAGACCGGGAGATACTTTTTTTGCCCGATCGGAATCTGGGGGATTGGGTGATGCAGAAAACAGGTCGAAAGATGCGTTTGTGGGATGGCGATTGCTATGTGCACATGGAGTTTACGGCTTCCTCGATCGACCGGATTCGGCGGGAGCATCCCGAGGCACGAGTGGTGGCGCATCCGGAGTGTACCAGGGCGGTACGGGCTTTAGCGGACGAGGTGTGCTCGACGGAGAAGATGGTGGGCTACTGTAGAAATTCGTCGGCGCGGACTTTTATCGTCGTGACTGAGGAGGGAATGCTCCATCGATTGCGTCGGGAGATGCCGGATCGGGAATTCATAGCGGGGCCTACCGACCGCTGTGCTTGTGGGGAGTGTCGGTATATGAAGATGAATACCCTCGAGAAAGCATATGGGGCGCTGGAAAGTATGACTGCCGAACTGGTTCTGAGTCAGGAGATAATCGACAAGGCAAAGGCCCCGATCGAGAGAATGTTAGATTGGAGTCGTAACTAGTTACAAATTAAGCAATTACATACAGATTATTCAGCCACAGATGGGACTTAGAATTTGACTAGGCATAAGCCATAGATTCGCTAGAACTTTTTACGCAATCCTATGCAAATAAACGATTCATGGAAGGTGCTGCTCTGTGCCTGGATGGCCTTTGAAGGGTTTCACGGGGTGGCATTGTCGCAAACCCAAGAGGCGCCTGAGAGTGTGGAGCCGCCTTTGCAGATCACCTCGGATGGTGCGAATCGGTACGAAGGAGGAATTTACTACGCAAAAGACAATGTGGTGGTGACTTACGGAGGGGACGTCTTGATGGCGGATGAGGTTCATTTTAATCCGCAAAGTAAAGAGGCGACGGCAAAAGGGAACGTGCGACTCTATATGTTGGGGCAGATTTATCGTGGGGATCTTTTGACCTATAACTTCCGAACGAAAAAAATGTTGTCGGAGAAATTCCGATTTTTAGATGGGAAGATGATGGTGGAAGGGGAGTCGATTGACAGTCCAGAGCTTGGGCATTACGACATCGCTGGGGGAGACTATTCGACGGATGATCGGGAGACTCCAGGTTGGAAAACAAAGGCCTCCTCCGTCTCGATTTACCCTGGGGACAAGACGATTGTGGAAAATTCGGTGGGTTATTTCGGGGACGTTCCATTTTTCTACTTTCCGCATTTGAGTCTCTACGAGCGGGATACGGGTTCGTCTCCTGATATTAGTTTTGGGTCGGTGACACGCCTTGGAACTTACGTGATCGGCACTTACCGTTTTGGGATTACGGACAAACTCAAAGCAGGCGTGACCCTTGCGAATTATGGAAGGCGGGGTTGGGCTGGAGGTGCGGAGGCGACCTACATAACTCCGGGAAAAAACTCGGATCATCCAATAACCGAGGTTGCCTTGCGAGGCTGGTATATTAATGACCGCGGATACCAGATTTATGACGACACAGCGGAACGTCCAACAAATGCACTTCCACCCCGGGGGCGCTACTATTTTCCCTACAAGCATAACACGACAATCATGAAGGGGGGAAATCCTGTCGATAAAGACCGGGCTCCTGACTTTGATGCGCCCTCTTTGAGTTCACGATCAAGAGTCAATGTATTGAGTGATGCATACGTGACCCAAGACTTTTTTCCCGAGGAGTACATACAAGATCAGCAACCCAACACCTTTGCGGACGTAATGTATCAAGACCCTAATTTTACAGTCACAGTCAATGCACGAACTCAAATCAACAGCCTTTTTCAAACCCAGCAGCAAAAACCCTCGGCGAAAATCGAGTTTAAAAGGCAATATATTCCCGGAACTTACGATCGTGAGGACCTGCTGAAGAATCCTGATGGAAATCCGGGCTTGGCTTATGAGGGAGAGTCTAGCGTAGACAATCTGGGCACGCAGTGGAATCAGGTCGCCAACCAGACCGATTATTCCGCATTACGGTACGACACTTATCATCAGCTACTTTACCCGCGGCAGTACTTTAATTGGCTGAATTTGACTCCGCGGGCGGGGATTCGAGGGACAGTTTATACACGGAGCAATCTAACTCAAAGCGGGGCTGTGCAAAACACGGCTGGAGGGGCAGGCTACAACATTGGGAACGATGCTCCTTTGGCAGATACCTCTCTTTTTCGTTATGTTTTCAATTTTGGGATCGATGCATCGACCAAGGCTTATGCCACTTGGAATGATGTCAAAAATAAGGCGTGGGCGATCGACGGGGTTCGGCACGTATTCGAGCCTTTTGTTCAGGCTGCCTATATTCCCCAACCAAATGTGCGTCCCAACGAGTTTGCGGGTTTTGATAATCGAGTGAATACAACGGAGGCTCAACCACTTAATTCGTCACTATATAATTCAATCGATTCTATTGATAAGTTACTGATTGTGCGCCCAGGAATGATGAATCGTATGATGACGAAGCGAGACGGCGCTCCTTACGAGTTGGCCAATTGGAAAATTTATACTGACTACCAGCCCATCCGACCTGAACTTACGAGTTTAAATTTTCAAAGTGTACAGGTTCCTGAGACAGTCCCATCTTCATTGCCTCAATTGTACAATGTTCTAAATGTCATGCCGGTGCCTTGGTGGACAGGAACCGTAGGAGCCACCACAGCGATTAGCGGTAACGGATTCAACTCTCTCAACTTGGGAAGCCGCTGGCAAATCTGCCCTGCTCTTGATCTGTACGGCAGTTATTCCTACCTCGAAAGTTTTTCCTATTTAGACGCTCTGAATAACGAGGTCTTAACAAACACGCAGACAAGTTTGGTAAACGCAACGGCTCATTACCGGCTTAATGAAAGCTGGCTAGTGAACGGAGGAGTTACCTATTCGCTTAATCCTGGGCTGGTTCAAGGAGTTAATTTCGGGCTCTGTCGTGATATTGGAGCATGGATTCTTGGGGTCTCCTTTGGGCAACGCAATAATCAGGGGACTCAGTCTGAAACAATCGCTTTAGCCACTCTTACCTTAAAAGCTTTCCCCGAAATGCCCATAGGCTTTAATCAAAATCCAACCAGCACGGGAGTGGGAGTTGGCGGGTATCAACAAAATATGGGTGGTGGCTATCGTGACGGAGGTTCAGGTTCTTCAAATTAAGCGAGTATCACAAAAATTTTCAATTTATGAAACTTTCAATCATAGGTTCTGGCTATGTCGGGTTAGTGACAGGAACTTGCCTAGCAGAGGCGGGGCATACAGTGATCTGCGTGGATAATAACGAAGCCAAGGTTCAGGAGCTGAAGGCGGGCAAGATTCCGATTTATGAACCTGGATTGGAGGAGCTAGTTCGCAGAAATGTTCAGCTCAAACGGCTCTCCTTCACGGCGTCGACCCGCGAGGCGGTAGCGAATTCGGAAGTTATATTTATTGCGGTGCCTACTCCGCCGCAGGAGGACGGATCGGTAGATCTCAGTTATGTGGAAGGAGTGGCTCGGGAAATTGCTGAGGCGCTTCCGGGATATCGGATTATCGTGGATAAGAGCACGGTTCCGGTGAAGACGGGTGAAAAGGTGGCAGAGACGATTCGCCGCTATGGGCCAAAAGGAGTGGAGTTTGATGTGGTGAGCAATCCAGAGTTTCTGCGGGAGGGCAGTGCAGTAGCCGATCTGCAAAAACCGGACCGGATCGTGGTGGGGGTGGCCTCCGAGCGACCGGTCGCGGCAATGAGGGCAATTTATGAGCCGTTTCAGGCACCAATCATCATTACCGATCTGAACAGTGCTGAGTTGATCAAGCACGCGGCCAACAGCTTTTTGGCTTTAAAGATTACTTATATTAATTTAGTGGCCGCAGTTTGTGAGGCGAGCCATGCCGATGTCACGCAAGTGGCGGAGGGAATGGGCTCGGATGCACGAATTGGTCGGGCGTTTCTGCAGGCAGGTTTAGGGTATGGGGGTTCCTGTTTTCCTAAGGACGTGAGTGCGTTTATCCGTATTGCGGAGGAGCTGGGGGTAGGATTTGGGCTGATGAGGGAAGTAGAGAAAATCAATGCAGGGATTCCCGAGAAGTTTTTAAAGAAAATCCGAACTTCGCTTTGGACGATGAAGGATAAAAAGGTCGGGCAGCTGGGCCTCGCCTTTAAGGCGAACACGGATGATGTGCGATGCAGTGTGGCGATTGAGATAGCACGGCGAATGGCGGAGGAGGGGGCAAAACTACGTTGCCATGATCCCAAGGGGGGGGAGAAGGCTCGTGAGCTGCTGCCGGCCAGGGTTGAGATTGTCGGGCGCGCGG
>Ga0214919_10002870_pt1 | contig 26627 bp, 34 predicted proteins | sample LL1503_MetaG_FD_177994 | JGI IMG/M metagenome (GOLD analysis project Ga0214919, IMG submission 177994) | Freshwater microbial communities from Lake Lanier, Atlanta, Georgia, United States - LL-1503 | ecosystem: Environmental > Aquatic > Freshwater > Lake | place: USA: Georgia | collected...
CCTACGATGCCAGTAAGATTTATGGCGCTGCCGCTGCTGAAAAAGCTGCTGCTGCTGGAGAAGCTAGTATGAAATTTTTGAATGCTGCCGGAAGTCAATTATTAAAAGCTACTAAAAGCTCTGCTCAATCTGCTAAAGCTTTAGGTGAATCTATAAAAAACTATGCAAGTGGAAAACCTAATCAAGCACAAAAAAATCAAAAAGCAGAGACTGCAGCAATCCAAGCTCTACAAGATGCTCAAGTTGCCAAAATCGCTTCTCAAACTGCTCAAAAAACCGCTCAAACTATCGAACAACAACAAATTGCTAAAGATATGGAAGTTCAAGCCGATCAATTAATCAAGGAGGCTAAAAAACAAGTCAAACAATCACAACAAATGCCATTATAAGCGTTTTTTATTACGAAATAATAAAAAATTTGATTTATTCTTATAAATTATTTGGTGGTCCAGTATTAGCAGTAATAACTTGTGAACTTCCGTAAAACGCAGCAATATCAAATGGATAATCAAATGTTGAAACATAAATGAAATTATATGGACCTATTGATTGACCGGGTAGATATGGAGATGTTGATGGGATTGTAAATGTAAAACGTCCAGACAAACCATGATTGATTGTCAAATCAGATGAAGTAATATATCTCCAATAATATGTGGTGCCACCAACTGTTTGAGATACATTTGGATAATAATATGGATCTGCTTGTACTGTAGGTGTTGTGGTTCGTACTAAAAATGGAGCTACAATGGGATATCCATCAAAAGCCCATCCAATTAAGTAAGGGGTGGCAGATGGATAAAAATCAAACATGTGTGGTGGAGAAGCGTGAGAATGATAGTTTCCTTGTTCATTGACATGCCCACCGAATATATCTAGACATTCTTTAGGATATGGGTTATTTCCTTGGGCATCTATAGGAGTTAAAATTAAATGATTGGCAACTGAATAACCAATACCAGACAAAGTTTCATTGTAAGGTGAATTTGATAAAGAATTTACTGGAAAATTAAATGTACAAGAATTTGATTTAAATGTGTTGGGTTCAGGATCACAATAAGATGCTGCAAAATTATAATAATTACCGCTAACACCCGTATAGGCATATCCAGTTGGATTTGTTGGATACAATCCTGTTACTACTTTTACAATATTATTGGCATAAGTGATCGTAAAAGTACCTGTTCCTTGGTTAATTAACCCTGGAACAGAATAATTTTGTAATTTTGAATCAAATGCCAGATAATTTCCATTACTATAAGAAGTTGGTGTTGTAGATGTTGGAGTAGCATTAAACCAATATCCAGGATAAGTATATCCATCACCCACTTTAAAGCTTGCATAAACCAAGGGAGCGTATGGGGAAGTCGTTAATAAAGTCGATGTATTAAAGGTTGTAGGATTTTGTGCAGAAAAGGTACTTTGAGTGCTCGTATAAGTTGTTAATAAACTAGTTGTAGAATATTTGGAATTATAATAATAAGCGTATGTATAATTTGACATTAAATTCAATGTAACTATATTAGCCCAGGATAATGTTGGAGCAGTAACATTACCTGTATATACTGTATATGATGTACTAGTTGGATAAGATATCGAATTTATCACACATGTTGGTAATGTATATCCTTGATAATTACTGACAGTTTCAAAAATATGTACATTTAAAGAACCAAATGTATTTTCATCACTGCTTACATAATAAATTGTTGTAGCACTAGATGAGCTTGTAAAAAATTTCAATCCAATTCTAAATGATGAGAATGTTGTTGGAAGTTGACATAAAGGTAAGCAAAAAACACCATATTGTGCAGAAAATGGCATGTATTTTGTTGTTCCGCTATTAGATTGACTACTTGGAGTTGCGGTATTTATATAACCTTGATAGAATGTAATTTGATTGTCTGTATATTCTGTATAATTTGAATTATCGGTACTATAAGCTATATAAGATTTTAAAGTATTACCACTTGTAGATGCGCTCCATCCACTTGGAATTGTCAAATTAGAATAAGTAAAAAATATATTTAAATATTTATAAGTCGTACTGGAAATATAAGTTGTTGGAACATAACGATAATAACAACAAGCACTAAATGTTGAATTTGCACCATAGGTTAAATTTGAATTATAGGCTATTTTATTATATGTTGTTGTTGCGTCTTGGATCCACAAGTTTGTAAAAATTGTATTTATTTCACTAAACTTTATTCTCTCCAAAACTGCACTTAAATCAATATTTAGTGTAAAAATAGCTTTTTCTTGATTCCAATCAAAAGTCGCAAGTGGATTAGCTAAACTGTAAGGTTCAGTAAAAGAATCGGATAATGGAACATTTTCATTATTTACAATTAAAAATCCTTGTAAAGGCTCTTTTTGACCACTTCCATCTAAAGCTAAAAAATCAATTTGGTTTAATTTATAATTATCTACATTATTTGGTATAAAACATGTAGGATCAAATGTATAAATTGTGGAAAATTTAGGAACTTGTATTAATCCACCAAATGTAAAATTCCAAATACGATTACCAATTGATGTATTTGTAATATTGATATTATTATACCTTATTAATCCAACAGTTGTTGGTGAAAAAGAATAGGTATAATTTATTAAAGAATAAACATTATTTATGCATGTTTCGGTTTGTTTATTCTCAAGCGCATAAACTTGATCAATCAAGTTTTTTAAAACAAGTTCAATGTTTTTTATAGCATTGTAGTTGCAATTATTAAAATCCATTTTATCTTGTATAAAAAAATTTTGTTTAAAAATTTTTTTGATTAGATCCAAAACGCTTATATAGGCATTTACATCAATATGACGTATACGGTACTTTTAAAAATCCAAATCTTCCTTGCTCAAATATCTTGTTGGACTTGTTATTAACATAGTTTTGAATGTCTCCATTTTCTCGCGATTATTTACCAATAGTGTCGTCACATTTTTATAAGCTGCATCGACCAATTGTTGAATTTCTTGATCCACTTTGGAAGCCGTGTATTCCGAGGTGGATGATGAAAATCCATTATCGGAAGGCAATTTAGAATATACTTCCAGCTCTTTACCGAATCCATAATCCTGAATCATTTTTTTGGCCAAATCATTGGCTTGTTTCAAATCTTGAAATGCACCCAATGAAACATTGTCTCTTCCATAATAAATAGTTTCCGCGGCTTTTCCACCCAAAGCAACCATCAGTCGTTGATTCAATATATTTTTGGTATACATGCCGCCTTCCATTAACGATTCCTTTTCTCTAAAAATCGTGTATCCACCAGCTCCATTATAAGTGCTTTGAATGGTTACTTTTTCAAAATCAAAGACATCAGGAGCGGCAAGAACCGCTAAAGTATGACCAATTTCGTGAATCGCCACGCGTTCCAAAGTATTGTCATCACGAGTTTCAACTTTTTTAATCACACCCACAAATAGTTTTTCAAGAGCTTGGAAGATATCATTGGCAGATATTTCACTTTTTCCTTGTCGTGCTGAAAATATTGCTGCTTCATTGAGCAAGTTTTTTAGTTGCGCACCAGAATATCCCGCGGTGAGAGAAACAATATTATCCAAAGTTGTATTTTTTTCCAAGGGTAGTTTTTGTGCATATGAATCTAAAATAGCGCGTCTTGAATTGGCATCCGGTAAAGGAACTGCTACAATTCTATCAAATCTACCGGGTCGAAGTAATGCTGGGTCCAAAGTATCTTTACGATTGGTAGCTCCAATCACAAGAACTTCTTCACTTCCATAAAAACCGTCCATTTCTGCCAACAATTGATTCAATGTTTGCTCGCGTTCATCATTGCCACCAAATCCAGATGCTGAATTACGAGCTTTTCCAAGTGCGTCGATTTCATCAATAAAGATAATGGCAGGTTTTTTGCGCTTTGCTTCTTGGAAAAGTTTACGGACACGAGCGGCGCCCATACCAACAAATAGTTCCACAAATTCTGAACCGGTGACGGCTATAAAGTTGGCTTTTGCTTCTCCGGCAATTGCTTTGGCCAACAAAGTTTTACCTGTTCCTGGAGGACCTTCCAACAAAATACCTTTTGGAATACGAGCACCAACTTTTTTATAATTGGTATTATTTTTAAGGTAGGATACAATTTCAGAACATTCCTCCAAAATTTCTGGTGATCCTGCCCAATCCTTCAATGTAATGGTCGGTTTTTCACCCAAATAATTAACAGAAGCAACACCCATTCCATTGTTTCTTCCAAGAGGAGTTATCCCGCTTTGCCTAAAACCAGCAGCAAAAATATTACGAATCACTGTAAAGCCATAGATACCTAATGGAATATAAAATAAAGCACTAACCCAATCAAATGGTTTTTCCAAAGGTTGAAATAATATTTGTGTATTGTGTTCTTTTGCTTCTTTTACAATTTCAGTCGAAATGACAGGATGAATATTTGTTTTGTGTAATAAGTTTTCATTGTCCAAACTAACGACAATGGTCAAATCTTGTGAAAATAAAATCTCTTGCACCTTGTTGTTTTCAATCTTTTCTAATAATGTTCCCATACTTTCTTGATCAAACTTATCACTATATTGAATTAATTGTTTTGCATTGACATCGAAGGATTTTATAATTTCCGCTTTGGAAAGTTCCTCCAAAGGACCGGTAACAATAGCACCTAATCTTTTAAGGCGTGGTCTGGTCGGTGTCAAAAAAGAAGTTGGAACAAACGCTTTGCTAGTTTCCATGCAAAGTGTAATCAACAAAAGAAGAAAACTTGTTTTCATTATTTTATTAATAATGAAAAATTTAAACTTTGAAAATTTTGCGTTTTACTAGTTTTAAATTTGGAATTGAAACTAATTTGTCATTTTTATAATAATTAATTGATTTCAAACTTCCATCTCGATGATTGGTTTTACACAATCCATTTCTCTTTCCATCTTGATAATTTGTCTCTGAAAACAAATTTCCATTATCAAAATATCGCAACACAATGGGTGATATCATTTTACCATTTTTATAAAGCATTTTTACCTTGAAAGCACCGTTTAAATGATATTGTTCTAAAAAACCATCCAAAAAACCATTGTTATATTCCGAAATCTGCCAAATGTTTTTATTATAATAAACTACGAGTTTACCGTGATAATTTCCATGTTCATCAACATAAAATTCACGGTCTAAATTTCCATTTTTATAAAATTTTACATGATTAGTCCATTTATTTTTTGCAATTTGCTCATCATATGTATAATCAAATTTTTGTATACATTTGGAATAAATTTGTGAAAAAGTGGGGTCATATTCATAAATTAATTGTATAATGTCTTGCGGTAATTGGTCAAGCATTTTTAATTCACCATTAGTCAAAACATATATTTTGTATTTTAATCAATTTTTAAAAATTACCCAAGAATGAATTCAAACTGGGAAGAGTATTTTACCAAAGTCGACATTGACAAAATTTACAATGACAAAAATGTGATTTATCCGCCAAGAAATCTATTATACAATGCTTTTTCATATTTTCCTCCTTGCGAAACTAAAATTGTATTATTAGGTCTAGATCCTTATATTCACGAAAATCAAGCTCATGGTCTGAGTTTTTCAGTACCAGAGGGTGTACTTGTACCTCCCTCACTTCGAAACATTTATAAAGAAATTCAAGATGACATTGGCTGTACTATGAATTTTTTAAAAGGTGATTTGACAAAGTGGGCAGTCAAGAGAAAATATTATTACTTAATTCTGCACTTACAGTGATTGAGGGACAAACTGGTTCACATACTTATCTTTGGAAAGATTTTACAAACCATTTATTAACAAAACTTTCCAGCGATTATATTATTGGGAAATGTTGCTCGTGAAAAATCAATATTTATAAAGAACAAATCCATCACCGCTTAGTGCACATCGTGGTTTTTTTGGTTCTAAAATATTTTCAAAGTCTAATCAACTAGTTGGTAAAAAAATCAATTGGCAAATTCAATAGCAATTGAAAATATTACTCATATCAGGCAATCCTCTAAAAAACATATGGTATTTGACTTTTTTAAGCTTCACAACTGGATAATCAAGTTCACCGCTCAAAAGCGGTTTTTTACCCGCAAAGTAGGGATGATTTATCGTCTCTGGTGTCAATTCACTAATCAGTGGAACAATTTTATTTTTGGTATCATTAGTATCGTTTGCAAACCCTAAATCACGAAATATTTTTCCCCCAATTGGATAGGTTGCGTGTTTACCCAACGAACAATAAATATTTATGCCAAATCCGTAATTCGTTCTTTCAAGACAAGTTTGAGAATCTGCTTCATTTAGCCAAAAATGCTCTTTTTGACTGTGTGGAGTAAAACATATTCTTGAAACGCTGGAATTATTTTTAATTTCAACGACGACAAGTTCCAAATCATTTACATGAGAATCGACATGACATTTTCCAAGTCCATCATCAAACAAATAATACATGAAATAATAGACCCAGGTGGTATTTTCATCGATCACACGAGTATAAGAATTAATCGTCGTGTTGGATATATAATTTCGCAGTCGCTGATTTAAATCAATCGGAAAGAATCGCTCTTTACTATCAAAATATAAATTTATACTGAGGTTCATTTATATTATTTTTACAAAATTGTATAAATTCAATTTTTAAGTAAAAAATATTACAAGAGATAAAAATGCAACATCATCCAATTACTCACAAGGTATATTACTCGGATAAACTTTATCAATACAAGGATATAAATTCCTTTCCATCACTCTTGAAAAAATTAAGTCGTGATACAGGATTACCTACTGAAGCGATTATTTTAAAAGAAAGCATGTCTAAATTACTAGTCAAGGACGGAAAATCTAATTCGTCCAATGTAGTAACTGAAGATTCACAACTATTGCGCATTCATAATTTAGATTTGAAAATTAGACCGTGTGGACAAGACTACTTTAAAATTATATACTCAATTTGGATAAATTTAAATCACGCTTATTATTTATTGTCACCACTTACCGATATACATCCAATACAAGAGGTTAAGGATGAAACAAGCTATTATGTAACTACGGGAATTAATAACGGAGTATATACACGAGGTGAAGGTATTATTCACGTCCAGCCATCAATTGCACCATTATCAAGTCAATCAGAAGGATTAAATGCAACTTTGGGATTATTTTTTCCGGTAATAGGAATCATTTATAGCTCTAGTAAAGAAAAAAATAAACCACAATTAACTATTAATAATTATTTGCATTTGATTCGGTCCAAGCATGTTAATTCAACCTCTGGTCATACACCGATTCAAAGTCTTAAAAAAACAATGGAGTGCAAACCCAATTCAAAAATGCAATGGTATTTATTTGTATGGAATCATTATCAAGATTATAAACGATTAGAAAAGCCTACAGTTTATATGGATGATTTTGACAAAATATGGTTATTTACAGATGAAGCGGTATTTGTATTCATGTATTTGGAGAGACAAAACTATCAAGATATTCCGCAAGATGTTCGAGATAAAGTTGATGTCGTAACCCTGGGTCAAATTAAATTTTTTCAAAAATAAAAAAAATTTTAATAAAAGAATATGCAGCAGCAAGTGTTCAACAATTTAGTCTTGGCAATATTAACCGGTGATTATAGTACTGCCGACATTATCTTGAGTAATCCACAGACAGTTTCACAAATGTTACAAAAAGCACTTAGTCAAGGCCAAATCGAAGTTATCATATATATCCAAGTGACGAACGATGTTTTCAATACTATACAAAAATTAAATCAAGCGATTGCATCCGCTTCTGAACATCCTGAAGTTATTGAATTTTTAAGAACCGTAAAAACACAAAAACAATTATCCGGACCGAGTCAACCTAAACGATTGCCAGCCAATTCTGTCTCTGCAGGACAATACAAGGCACAAGTTCCTCCTAAACCAACAAAACTCAGATGTGCGCAATGCAACAAGAAATTAACACCTGTTCAAGAAGATTTAATTTGTTCGTATTGTGATAAAAGAACTTGTATGGGTCACAGAAATCGTCAAGCTCACACGTGTCAAAAAAGAAAACAAAAAGTTCAATTACCGGATGCTGTTTTATTTCCCAAATTAGATAGGATTTAATTTTTTGATTTGCAAAGATTAAAATATTCATTGGTTCCATCTGGCATGGGACGAACGATAATGATTGGTAATTTATTTTGCTCAAGCTCCATTTCTGCAATTAATAAAGGGTTAGTTTCTCCTTTGGTATCAATCATAATGGGTGCATTATAACTAATTTGCAATGCTCTAGTACCCAAGACTCTAGCTTTTTCATATTTTGTCAAAAAAGGCGCAGATATCATTGAATCCTTTCGTTTAAATGATTTTAATGTAAATAAAAATGTGTCAATTTTTGTAAAAAAATCTAAAATTGATTTGATTTTTATTTTGAATAAATATTATTACAAAAATGATTCTACTATCTTGGTTTTATTCAAAAATGCTGTCTCCGCTCGTCCCAAAAGCCGAACAGCCTCTCAAATTATCTTACAAATTAGCTTCTATTACCATTTATGAATCTCCTTTGTACTTGGGAATAGTAGCAATGATTTTAATACTTACCCAATGTTTTTGGAAAACAAGTGTTTTTTACTTGTTTACTCAAGTATTTGAAAAGGGTTTGTTATATGAAGATGTAAAATTATTAGAGGTTAGATACAATGATAAATTTCTACCAATTACCCACCGCGCATTTAACATAATTCTATTGTTGATTAACATGTATTTTTCTAGTTACTTTTATTATTATGCTGTAATACAAGGCACCATTTATTTGTTGAAAACTTTTCCACAATATTGGTTCCATTATTATCAAGCTCTGTTTATTATTCTGCTGCGATATTGGGACTTATTATTATCGAATCAAAAAATTAAAAAACTATTTAGACTCGCAGATTAAAAAAAATTAAATTAAAATAAAATGTCTCAAGTTGCAGCTTTTATCACTTTAATTATTGTTTTGATTATCGTTATAGTATTATGTATAGTTTTTTCATCAAAAAAAAATAAAGACATTATTTATGTGTTTTGGACTGGTGATAATCCAATTTCAGACAATAGAATGAATTGTCTGAAAAATTTGGAAAAAATATCCGAATGTAAAGTTATTTTGATCAATAATAAAAATTTACATTTGTATATACTTGAAAATTATCCATTACACCCGGCTTATAAATTTCTATCCGCAACACACAAGGCTGATTACTTGAGAACTTATTTTATGAATTTTTATGGAGGAGGTTACTCTGATATAAGAAATACAACGGGAAGTTGGAAAAAGGCGTTTGAAGAGATGACTAATAATCCAGACGCTTATATTAATGGTTATCCTGAATTAGAATCAATGAATTTGATGGAAGGTCTTATCGGAAATTGTTCTTATATTGCAAAACCAAATACAGAGTTAACAAATCAATGGTATAATAATCTTTTAAAAAAATTGGATGAAAAGTTGATTCATCTGCAACAAATAAATAATACTTCTAGCGTAGCCCCTCAGGAATCTAAAAGCGAATTTTATCCAGTCGAGTGGGAAGAAATTTTACGAGAAATATTTCATCCTTTATTGGAAAAATATATAAATTCCAATAGGATATTATATAGTGTTCCCAAACCAAAATTAGATAATTATCGCTAAAATTATAAAAATTTATAAAATAATAAAATGGCACCCGTTCAAAAATATTGTTCTTTAACTGGAGCTTATCCAGTTTATAAAACTACAGGATATTATCCATATGAATTTGTACCAATGCCCAAGGATTTTTGTTTTTGTCAAGATCCGCAAATAACTAAAAATATACCCATTGAAAAACAAACTTGCCCAGCAGGACAGGCTTGCGGAGTCTGTGCTCCAGAGTATACATGTAATATTTGTAATGCGGACTTTTATCAACTTTGTAATCCTTATACTTAAGGCCTTCAAGGCTTGTTCAAGTCAGGGTAAATATTAAGTGTGGCCTAACGATTTATTTTTGCTGGAAAACAAATCATTAAGCATAGCTCCAACCTCTGGGAAGGCATGGGCATTGACGAGCGAGGCAGGGATTTCTAGCAGGGAATGGATAAGGGTAGGTGTTATTACAGCCACAAACTATTGGAATACGAACGGTGTGTTTTGGACCGCCACAATAACAGGCGGAGAGAGAATTGCATTTATTGCACATTATTCTATAATAGGCAAAGATTATTTTTTGAAATAAATTTGCAAATTAAAAACTTCGTGTTACCGATGTGGAGACTCCAGTAAAAAAATTATTGGATGGTAAAACATATTGTGGAAAGACATAGTTGATAAAATAAGATTGATAAATAAAAAGAGGAGTTCTTTTTATTTGTGGTTTATTGCTTTCTTGAGTAACTATCATACTATAGTAGAGCAATTTAAAAAATTGATTATTTTGTTTTTGATTTTTACATGATTATAAAATTTATAAAATGAGACGATACAATTATAATAACCGACAAAAAGATGATCCTGCGCAAACAACAAATTTTTCTAGAGGTCCTAGTCTGTTGAGGCCTACTGTTAAACCGACTCCTCTGTCTCGTCCTAAACCTACTCCCAAAGTTGAAGAAAATTCAAAAGTTCGCAAAGTAGAAGTAAAGCTTGATGGTCTTGTTCAAATAAAAAAAGACAAAGATATTACAATTTTTGAAGATATACCCAGAGTACCCAAAAATAGTCCTGTGCAAAAAATTGAGAAACCGATTTACGATCCCATCTATTATGAAAATTGGTATCAAGGGAATTGCGAAGAGCCAGTACTACCAGAATACTGTGTTCAGTATGTGTGTACTTTGGATGATTTTGAAACGCTAAACTGGGTGACCAAAATCCCACGATGCGATTCGGTAGAATCAGAGCTTGGTGTGATTAAAACAATTATCCAAAAAATGGTTGCCTTGGAATTTCCCAAAATCGCTGGTGAAGCATTTATAGTGACAGTACTAAAGTCTCTTTTAGCCAAAACCATAATTAGTGAAGATGCGTTGATTGATTGGTATGAGTCAACGGAAGATTTTGAGGGAAGAAAAAAGGCCATGATTCAAACAACAGAGTGGATTCTACAACTTGTCGAAAAACTTGAACAAGAAGCTGAAGAAGAAGAGGAAGAAGAATTCATTGATTTTGACAATTATTAATTTAAAAAATTGGAAATTATTTACAAATGGAAGAAACTACTGAAACCAAAATCCAAAGGGTATTTAACCAGTTTATTGAAAACTATAATGAACAGGACCGAATTCGTAAAGATATGATTGCATACTCTAAACAATTCAAACCTCGTCAAGCTCAACTAAAAAAAGAGAGTCAAGAATTGGAGCAAATTCTTTTGAAATATTTAGATGACAATAAATTACCAGGAATTCGAAGTGGAGATTTTTTGCTTCTTGCCGACGAAAAGGCGATTCCTGGAAACAAAAAATTAAAAGAAGAACGACTAGCTTCGATTTTTGAAAATCATCAAATACACCCAAGTTCGGCAATATATAAAGAAGTCGTCGAGGTTATCAATAATCCCAAAAGTGTGCAAAAGACGGAAAAGAAAATCAAATGCCAAAAATACAAGACACAAAAGTAAAATTCCCCAAATCATTAAAGTTATTAAAAAGTATTCCATTTTAATAAATATTCTCATATGGTGTTTTTAGTCATAAAAATTAACCCATGACCCGTCTAAAATCAAAGCACCAAAACTCGCCAAGAATTGTTCAAAATACATTTCATTGTGGTAAATGTCTTCATTTATGTCCCACGGATTTTCTTCAAGCCCCCAGTAGGTTTTGTTGGGTTGGTAAAAGCATAACATTTCTTCAATAGCGGTGGCTATTTGAGAGTCATTGCCACAGATTTTTATTGGAATTGCCCACATTCCAATGGTAAGTGGGCTATGTTCCTGTCGGTGTCTTTGTCTTTGACCCGCGTCAAAATACCAAACATCCTGACTTGGAATCAAATTTCCGTCCATTTGGAAAAAATTGGCACCTCCAATTCCACCATATGCTTCCTCTAAAAAATTGTATGCATTTTGCAAATATTGCAAAGCTCTAGTATCACCATACCATAAATAATCAGTTCCAATTCTCCACAATGTTCGTATTGCATCCTTGTACATGTAATGACCATCTCCGTAAGCATTATAACCAAGACCGCTTGTAAATTGACCGCTTGGTGTCATCCAATCAGGAACTAATCCTAATTCATGCCCTGGGCTTTTATTTAGGATTTCATAGGATTTGTCGACGACGGCAAGCCAATTGCGATGTTGATTATCAAAGCTGTTGAAAATTCGGTACCAAGCAGGAGCAAAATATCCAACATTAACAAAATTATCTCCTCCCCAATAATAACCTGGTCTTACAATATGACTCCAAGTTACACCTTGAGCCCAAAAATTATCCAACATGGTTTGTGCGCGATTTCCATAAAACCCAGATTGGTAGTCTGACCAATTTCCACAATTGACTTTAGATTGAGCCATTATCAACATTGCTGCAATATCTTGTTCTGCATCTGTGGCTCCACCATTCGACATTCGCTGATTATTACCACCAACTCGCCAATCATAACATTGACCATTCCACATGGTTTGTTCTGCACCTTGCAATAAATTGTTAAAATTTGTTTGATCATTATTATAAAGAGCGAGTATTAGGCCATATCCGACGCCTTCGGATACAGCATCACCTGGGGTTTCAGAATAGGGTCTGTGAATAAGAAAGGGTTGTTGATAATGGTTACGGTCGATAAAACCTTGCCAAACGCATTGAATTGCATTGTTTAGGCTTATTGATTGTGCAGAAATGCAATATAAATTGAATAAAAATATTAGAATTTTCATAATTTTAATAAAATTTGGTTGTTTTTAAATTTCTAAATTGTAATAAAAATGCTTTGGTTATGGATTATAGGAATTTTAATTATTATTATCATTATAATTGTTTTTGTATTGAAGAATAAAAAAAACCCACAATCGGTACAACCATTAATGGAAAGACCACAATATACTCCATCACCTCTTTTCATGGAATCTAAACCCTCTTTACTTGGATATTTCACACCCATTCCATCACTAATGCCTCAATCGTCAGGACCTTTATCACAACCACCTTCAACACAACCTTCAAAAAGACCTTCATCAACGCCGCCATCATCAACTCCAAAACCATCGGTAACACCCTCGTCAACCTCGTCAACCTCGTCAACCACACTCTCACCTCCAAAACCTTCGGTAGCACCCTCGCCCTCGCCAACAACACCCTCGCCAACAACACCATCGCCAAAAACACCCACACCAACAACATCAGCACCATGGACTCTTTATTCTGGTAATAACGGATCAGTCAATGGAACAACATATTGTCAAGGAATTTGGGGAAGTCCAACAAATACAAACAAGAAAATGGTTTGTATATATGGTATTGATAGTAAAGGGAATACTATTCCGTGCAATTCAGGAGGTGTCGCCGGAGGAAATAATTCCTTTTATTGTGCTTCACCAAATTATTCAGGAAATAATGGTTCAGTCAATGGTAATACTTATTGTCAAGGTACGGGGGGAAGCCCAACAAATACAAACAAGAACTTGATTTGTGTAGGAGGAATTGATAGTAATGGAAATGCAATTTCCTGTGCATCCGGAGGAATATCAGGAGGCAATAATTCATTTTTTTGTTCAAATACGCCACCTTTTTATTCAGGAAATAATGGTTCAGTTAGTGGAACAGTATATTGTCAGGGGACTTTGGGCAGTACAAACACCAACAAAAAATGTGTATACGGAATCGACGCGAATGGTAATACTATTGATTGTTCTACTGGAGGTATCGTCGGAAAGAATAACTCATTTTTATGCGTATAAATGTTTTTAAATGATAATAAAAAAGATTCAAAAATAAAAAAAAAACATTTAATAAAAAAAATGAGTACCGCAGAAATTACAACCAACCTTTTTTTATTTGCTTTTTTAATTGCTATTCTTGTTCTAGTCGTTATTATTTATATTAAAGTACAAATTAATAGCGAATATGAAGACGAAGATGAAGCCGAAATCGAAGTAGAAGCTACTATTCCAACTAACAAACTAAACATGCAAATACCTTCTTCCCCATTTGATAGAATCCCTAAAACGAGCCAAACTCCCTTTGAAATGTATTAATATTGCTGAAAGGAACGATTTTTATGTAGTTTTATGACCAATTTGGCCAATTCAGTACGAACTTGCTTGTCTATTTTTTTATCAATCAACTTGTCAAGAGACTTTGAAAGTGGTTCTAATTCGTCATCAGGAGTTGATTCTCCACACAATAGCTTTTCTATCAATGCAAAATTCTTAATGGGTATGTGTTGATACAAAAGTTCCACTTTTTTTACAGTGTCTATATACTCCTTTGGTTTACTACCATATCCCGATGATTGTTGCGAAAACAAGGCAATACTCTCCAAAATATGATACAAGAATTCATTACATTCCTTGTGCCAGCTTTCATTAAAAATTGCGTCTGGGTCTGCAGTTTTTTGCGTATTTTTCTTGTAAAGAACATAAAAACTAGGATACACCATTTTAACAATATTTCTAAACGATTTCAAATTGTTCTTTAAACCCAAATCAGTATAGGCAATCTCAAATGTACGAGTTATATGCAGATAATATCTCTCTAAAATTTCCATTATTTTTGTATCCAGTGAAATTTTGGATAGCAAAATATATGACTTGAACATTCCTGGTTGTTTTTGTTGCAAATGATTTCGAAACATCACCAAATAATCACCCAAAAAATTGGTCTTTTCACCAGTACCCAAAAATAAATCGTGTATAGCATTATACTGCAATTTTGCAAAACTATTGGTGAGAATTAATGATTTTTTATAATTTGTGTCTTCACACTTTTTACGAATCCATTTAACAATGTGTTCCTTTCCTCTACGAAGGAGACAATAATCAATCTGAAAGTCAACATCACACTTGGTGAAATCAATAAATCCTTGCCCAAGCTGATAAATTTTATCATAAGCATCTTTGCTATTCAGACCAAGACTTACAAACATAAAAAAGTAGGTTAGATGCAAAACACTTGGAAATTTATAATCCTTGAATACAAGTTCACAGGGAAAAAGAGGAGAAATAGGCTCGTTGTTTTCGCTAAGAACCAAAAATCTTGTTTCTTTTTGAGCTCTTATTACATTGCTACAAGCCCAAGATGAATTGGGAAGACTAGACAGAGTTTTGACTACTTTTTTATCGGTCCACATTTGTCCAATCATTGATTTGATTTCTTGCAAGGAATTTTCCGACAAGGGAAGTTTCTGAGCTGCATATAATTCCAAAAGCTTATCTCCCCATTCAGGTTTGGGAGAAATATAACTCATTTGTTTCTGGGTTTGCTTTTCCAACAGTGAAAGAATTTTAGAAACCAGACGCGTTTTGATAGAATTGTCATATATGTGGTTGACAAAAGGAGCATATTGTCTTTGTACAAACATTGCAAGGTTTTTTGGATAATTAAATTCGTCAATGTATAAATCATAGTGTTCTAATTCTCTACTGTTGAATTTTCGATAAATATAATCGATTGAATCCAAATTTGACATGATTTCGTCCAAGCGATCCATCTTTTTCAAAATATCGACGGGTGTCAAGCCATTGTAAACACTTATATCCTCTCCCTTGATGAGAAAAGCATATAAATAGTTGAGGGCATGATGCACTTGATAAACCCAATATTTATTGAATTTAGGCTTCCATCCATAAAAATGTTTTTCAAGTACCTTTCCTACAAGGTTCCATCCATACAAATGAGGATCCGCGCCAAGTGTATATCGATACTTTCCCTCGAGTAAATTTTTAGAAGGACAGTAAAAAAACTTGTAGTGAGCACTAATTTTTGCATAGTGGGGATGCTTGTCAAAAAAAGTTTGATAGGCCTTCTCCAACGACTGGAGCCACAAGTTTTGTAAATCCCTCTCCGCAGCCATTTCATATGCGCGTTTAATGTGATAATGAGTGTTTTGCTTTTCAAGCAAGGCCGATGAAGAATCCAAAAGCATGGACGAATAAATTGTTTTCAAATCATCGATAGTTGGCGCCAAATTTGTTTCATTAATTTGAAAAGTATTCATAGTTACTGATTGACCTGTGATAAATTATAAAAAAAATCAATTTTTATATTTAAAAACAAGAGGTTACATGAAAATTAAAAACATGGCTGGAATACATTTTTTAGACAACAATGATTTTATTGTCAAACAAGGAGATAAAGGTCTAATCCTATCACTTGTTTATGAATCCAAAGGAATGACTTTGGTATTATTTTATTCGACAGAGTGTCCCTATTGCGATGCTCTCATCAACAAATTTAAACAGCTTCCTTCGTATGTGAATGGCTGCCAATTTGCCATGGTCAACGTCAATAGAAACATGAATATTGTGGAGCGATCTAAAAATACAATTGCACCCATTAGTTATGTTCCCGATGTAATTTTGTATATTAACGGTTCTCCGTATGTACGATATGATGGACCCCATGATATTCAGCATATCAAGGATTTTATCGTGGATGTCAATATGAAAATAAAAAAGACATCTTTTATGGAAAGTGACAATATGGATAAAAACAATGCTGCTCCTTATCCAAAACAGCCAGCTGCTGAAAACTTTTTACCCATGCCACAACCACAACAGGGAGGACAAGGACAACAACAAGGGCAGCAACAACAGCAACAACAAAATATCAACTTTCAGTACCAAGATAACAATGCACCAGCTAAGCAAGCTATTCCTGCTTATACTATTGGCACTCCCTTGTACGGGGAACGCAAAAAGGAAAAGGTTTGTTATCTAAATTTTAACAGTGCCTATGTAGGGTCCAACTAAATCGGATTTTTTTTTGGGAAACAAAAAAAAGTTTCATTTTTTGACTTTTTTAAAGAAATACATTTAATTTAATAAAAATAATTTAATGATTTCATTCATCACGCCTAGTAAATTATGTGGATCATTTTTACATTTAGCTCATAAAAATCAACATGATTTTGGAAATCAAACAATGACATTAATCGATCCATTGCCAAAATTAAAAATTCCACTATTTGTTAGTATTTTTCTGGTTGTTAAACAAATTATACATCCGTTGAGTGATATTGATGATATAGAATTTCAAGTGACTCATGCAGAATTTATAAACTTTCGCTACCCCAATCTCAAGTATTTTATATTATTTCTTGTCATACTATCAGATGCTTATATAATGACAACAGGATGGCAAAATACTTTTTTTTACAATTTGGTGGAATAATTTTTAAAGACAATTGCGACGGTTTTTAAAATAAAAAATGAATGGTCAAAGTAATAATTTTAAACAAATTATTATTAATAATGACTTTGCAAGAAAGACGAATTAAAAAAGATATCAAAGAGCTTTATAACCAAGGTTATAAAGTTGATATATTAAATCTTTATCAGATTGAATTATATCTTCCCAAAATTGACAGAACAATACAAATCACTTATTCTAAAGATTACCCATTTAAACCCCCGAAAGTTTATATAAATAATATTTCCTATTCAAATTTTATAAAATTGAATCAATCTTTTAGCCGTTTATACGAAAAGATTTTTAACCAATGTCCGTGTATATGCTGTATTTCGTTTTTTGGAAAGGGTTGGGGACCTGTCCTAAACACCTTTCATATTGTAAAGCAAGTTGAAGATTTTAGTAGCAAAAAAGAATTCATGTACTTGCAAATTTTAAATTCAATCAAACAAAAGTTTCCCTGGGAATTGATTACAATTTTTTTATAGTTTATATTATCTAACATTATCCATAGTATCGCTAGTCTGCATTCCATCATTCTTTACTTTGGCACGACCGCCGCGCGATGGTTTTGCAAATAGTGCTTTTTGTTGTTCGGCAGAGATAAAACGATTTACTTTGGTACTACAAGTTGGACAAGTTCCAGAGACCATGGGTTGCCCTCTACTTGTTGTTTTTTGTTGAGGTTGTTGAATAGGTACATTGCACTTGCAACGCATACAATATCCTGTGCATTGATTCATTTTTATGAATCGCAGAATAATTTAAAAAAACTGATGATTTTCACTAAAATTAATTTATTAAATCAAAAAAATGAATCAAACTTTTGAAGATTTTGAGTTTAACTGTGATATAAGTTTGAATAGCTTCATTAAAAAGGAAGCAAACCGAAAGACGATTGCAAAAATGCTTTGGAGAATATCTAACCAAGATCCTGTATATGCTAATTATCTGTGTTTCGAAATAATGGCAGATTATTTGTGCTCTTTTAAATTAGACGACAGTTTTCAAAATATTAAAAAGAAAAAAATTGGATGGAATCATACAAGTTTTGAAGTTTTGGATAGAAGACAAAAAGAATACGACGATTTTCTTATTAATCCTCCAACCGTAGAGGAGGGTGTTATTGAATGTCATTCGTGTGGAAGTAAAAAGACTTTTTCATTTTCAAAACAAACACGAAGAGCGGATGAATCTGCGACAGTTTTTGTACGATGCAGCAATTGCGGTAAGACATTCAAGATGTAGCTGTCGGTCTGGGTCTGGGTCTGGGTTTGGGTTTAGGATGGGGTGGTGCCGATGCCTTCATGATGCGCCATACGAGGCTTATCCAAGCTTGCCTTCCTTGAAATCGGTGACTCGTGTAGTAGATTGTTTGTGATGAGTTCATCCTATAAAACTGTATTAAAAATTAGAAATATGTTTAATAAAAATGTTAACTCGAGCATTCTTGTTTTTAGGTTCAATGCACGGAATATGTGATGCATTATTATTATGGGAAACTGGATGGAAAGGTTTTTTGTTATACGGTACAGCTACTTCGATGATTTACTGGTCAAGCGCTAGAAAGTCGCTGTTTTACTTGTACGGCTGCCTCGCGGTATTTCCTGCTTTTCATCATTTTTTGGACCATGACGGAGTACCTTCCCTATTATTTTTAGTTCCTGCTATGGTTTACCCAAGACGAATGCTTCAGTTGTATTTTATCCTAGTACACTCTTGGTTACCGACTTTAAGGTGCTGTGGAAAAGCTTATGTACAAAACCGGGGTGGATTATTGTTATGGACAATCGGATCTATATTTGTTCCAGTATATTTTGGTAAAAGTTGCACTCAAAATCCAATTCTTTTGGACCGTCTTTTGTTATCCGTAACCATACCCCATATTTTATTGAATGGCTTAAAGAGGTAAAGGTCTGAATAAAATGTTTCCTACTTGTTCAATCTGCCTTGAAGATTGTATTATACCTGTCGAAATGACAATATTTCAATGTACTCTCACTCAAGATAGAAACTGCTATTCTTTTAAAAGAATGTGTGAAGGCTGTGTGATTACTTATTTAGAACTAGATAAGAAGTATTCAAGTCGAAATACTTTTAAAAAATGTTTATTTTGCTGTTCGTGGGTAAATCCACAAAAGATTGTTGGAAAGACTGCCTACAAGAAGGATTACCTATTAATGTCTTTGGACACAAGAGAGTTACAATGCAAGAATTGTGACTTTGTAGGGAATCATTTGGAATTAGAAAGGCATGTGGTGAAAGAATGCAAAAAAAAACTTGTGGAATGTCATTGTAATTTGGTTGGACATAAAGATTTTATAGAATCCGCTGAACATCGAAAGACTTGTGCATTTTATAAACAATGTTTAGAATGTGATGAATATATTTATCGTCAAGATTTTGAAAATCATTTGTATGATATTCATCAAATGATTGTATGTCAATTCTGTCAAAAGCCAACAGTTTTAAAAATCGAAGAACATTTAAAGAATGAATGCGAATTACGCAAAGTAGAATGTAAACATTGTCCTAAAATAATGGTTGCGAATCTTTATTTGGAACATTTAATTGAACATACAAATCATTGCAAAACGCGTCTAGGCTTGTTGAAAGATTTAAAAATCAAGGAAATGAGTTTGTTTCAGCGACTTTCCAGTGAGATTCAAGACTTGTTTCAACAAACTTATGGTACAGATATCGATGATTAAAACTCCAGTGTATTTTTATCAACGACGCAATAATTTGGAAAGATAAATTTATTATAAACAATTGGGTCCATTTGACCAGACTCCCATTCAGCAGTCAAAAATGATCCAAAAAAGTCACATTTGTGGTATTCCAATTTAATATTTGGACACACTGTCAAAAAGGCCTTTTCAATAATATCTTTCCATAGCATCTGTTCGTCTATAATGGACCATTTATAAAATTTGGTTGTGTTGTCGACAGCTCCAAAATAAAATAAGAGATCTTGTTTTGCCCTGGTATTTTGCAAACTACGAATAAATACACATAAAGGATGATCTTTGTAGGGAGCGACTTCAATACTTCTCTGGATTAAAAAATCTTGTTTCATTTTAATCTAGATTGGATTAAAATTTTTAGTTTCAATTTTTTTTGCAATATCTAGCAAGCAGATTACTATCATATGTAAGAGTTCCATTATTACTTTTAGATCCAAAAGTTACAAAACAGTTCCTTGAACCTGCAGGATTGCCATATTGTACAGTTTGATTTGATGTATTATCACCTACATAAAAAAACCCACCACAATCTGTATTTCCTTTACATCTGGTACCACATGTTGCTATATCAGTGTTATAACTGTAATAAAATTTAATATTTTGTTTCAATGTGAAGGGATTAGTTGAAATTGTTGTTGTTGTCGCATTAGACGGTGGATTTGTACTAGTGAAACTGGTAGGACAGCTTGGCGGGGTAGCTGGTGTTGTAGCTGGTGTTGAAGCTGGTGTTGTAGCTGGTGTAGAAGCTGGTGTTGTAGCTGGTGTAGAAGCTGGTGTTGTAGCTGGTGTAGAAGCTGGTGTTGTAGCTGGTGTTGTAGCTGGTGTAGTAGCTGGTGTTGTAGCTGGTGTAGTAGCTGGTGTAGTAGCTGGTGTTGTAGCTGGTGTAGTAGCTGGTGTAGTAGCTGGTGTAGTAGCTGGTGTTGTGGTTGGTGTATTTGAGCTTGACGATTTAGATGGACTATAAGAAGACCTATTCGAGGATTTTGATGGACTGTAACTAGGTGTGTATGATGCATTCGAGGATTTTGATGGACTGTAACTAGGTGTGTATGATGCATTCGAGGATTTTGATGGACTGTAACTAGGTGTGTATGATGTATTGGAAGATTTTGATGGACTGTAACTAGGTGTGTATGATGCATTCGACGATTTTGATGGACTGTAACTAGATGTGTTTGATGCATTCGAGGATTTTGATGGACTGTAACTAGGTGTGTATGATGCATTCGAGGATTTTGATGGATTGTAACTAGGTGTGTATGATGTATTCGAGGATTTTGATGGACTGTAACTAGGTGTGTATGATGTATTGGAGGATTTTGATGGACTGTAACTAGGTGTGTATGAGTTTTTAGGACTAGAATAAGATTCTGTATCCATTGATTGATTAGTTTTTGTAAAAATCAATATAATCAATACAAGTATTGTGGTCAAAAATAAAAATACAATCGCATTTGTAAATCTATTTGGCATTTTTTATTAAACAATTTAAAAAATGAAAAAGTTTAAAAAGTAGATTACTATGATAAAATGCAACGTTCAAAAGATTATTACCGATCACTTGGTATCGAAAAAGGTAGTTCAGATGATGAAATTAAAAAGGCTTTTCGTAAACTGGCCATGAAATATCATCCAGACAAGGCAAAGGGTGATGCTGAAAAGGCTGAAAAATTCAAGGAAATAAACGAGGCTTATGATGTTTTATCCGATCCTCAAAAAAAGAAAATGTATGACCAATTTGGCACCGTAGAAGGAATGGATATGGGAGGTGGTATGGGTGGTATGGCTGGTATGCCAGAAGGTATGGAAAACATTTTTGAAAATTTGTTTGGATTTGGTGGAGGAATTCCAGGCATGCAAGGAATGCGTTCAGCAAGAAAGAAGAAGCCAATGCACAAAACTTATGAACTTCCCGTCACACTGGAGGAAGTTTATATTGGAAAAAAAATACCTTTCCGAATCAAAAGAAAGATTTATCGTGGTACGGGATCTTCAAAATGTAAACAATGTAATGGTTCAGGACAAATGATTCAACAAATGAGTATTGGATTCATGGTAACCCAAAATATTACAATGTGTCCTCATTGTCAGGGTTCTGGAAATGACTATAAAGAAAAAGATTTTCAAATTTTGGAATGTGACTTGGAAGTACCCATTCCAGCAGGAACACCCGAAGGAAATCATTTGGTCATGCAAGGCAAAGGAGATGAATTACCTGATATGGATACTGGAGATGTTCATTTTGTAATTACCTACAAGAAGCACGATGTTTTTACTCTTTCTGACAAAGAGCCTCTGGATCTAATCGTCAACTTTGATATTACATTAACGGAAGCTTTGTACGGTTTTAAACGATCATTAAAAATGTTGGATGGACAGGATATGGATATTGTGCTACCGCCTCGGCATGTATTGTGTCAAAAAATCAGCGCTCCCATAGAAAAGATTCTAGTGGGAGAGGGAATGAAATTCCAGGGTCATAAAGGAGATTTACATTTTATTTTTAATATTGAACTACCAAAACCCAATACTTCCAATCTGCGAGCGGTGTTGGAAGAATCAGAGTACGCAACAAAGGTTCCTGTAGAAGCCGAAAAATCAGAAGGATTTGCTCGATTAATTGATATTACGAATTTATAAATCTTACAGCGTTGTCATTTTAATCTTATATCTTTGAATATAATAATTTGTAGTATATGTGTATAATTTTCACCGCTATATTTATCAAATGTTGATAAACCAGCTGTAAATGTATTAGCTAATTGGCCTCGATTTTCTTCTAAAAATCGGGTTGTACATATAATATTACCAAATAAAAAAGCAGACCCAACACCAAGAACAACTTTTGGTGTAACATCTATAGTTCCCCCATGTGCTTTTACATATGCAGCAGAATTGGCTACTAAAAAAATAATTTCATATCCTGGATATTTCTTTCTCACTTCTATACTACATTTTTTTAGGATTTTAGAAGCTTCCTTTCCATTTTTGGTAATATTTATTTTATCGTATTTTAAAACACTGGTCATGAATTGAATCCACGTTGGTCTTATTTTTTTTACAACATCAATCCATATGTTTCTCAAGTCTTGCCAAGTAATAGTATCACTAATTGGTAATAAACCATTTGCATTAGTACCAATAGGTTCAGAATATATATGTAATTTTTGTATTTTTGATTTTAAATTTTCTGTAGGTTTATAAGATTCTCGAATGGATAAATACATAATTTATCTTATTACAAAATAATATTTTATAATATTTTGTAATCCTAATAATACCATATTGAACCATCTTTTTTACAAGTATACACTCGGGAATAATAAATATTTGGATCGCCTTTATTTGACCATGCACAAGTTGGTTTACAACAATCTTGCATATTGGTAATGCAATATTGACCTATTGTACGATTTCCGTTGCACGATTGCATCAATGCATTAGAGATGGAAGGATATGGAAAATTATTATTGTTAACCGTTTTTAATCCTGTGAGGAGCGAAAGGCCATGTGGACACGCTACTTGAATATATTTGGTGGAAACAAAATTTTGATGATAAAGTTCCCAATTGGTGTGAAAACAGCTGTCAATCGTAATTTGGTCCTTGATCGAATTTAAAAACGGTGAAATATTATTGCATAAACTTTGCAACTCGGAAGCACTTTTTTGATTCAACCATTTAATACCTCCACTGTAACATAAATTTGGGTCGTTGTATTGTGCTTGAGTCCAAGTGGTAAATGGTGAATCGTACATTGATTCGTGACAAACACCACCTCCGCAATAATTTGTATTACAATCGACATTACAAGAAGTATACCATCCAAAGCCTCCAGCGCCCATAAATACATCCATTTGACCTTTCATCACGTCATTTCCACTATTAATCACTTGCACAATTAATTGTTTAAAATCGGGTCTCCAAATTCGCTCCGCATCCAGTAATTGAATTTGGTAGCAATTGCCACATTCATGCTCGTTGGAAGATCCTGCAACTGCGTATAAGAATTGATTGTCCAAATTATCATATTGACTTGCTAATAACATGTCACGTGAGAACATCATCATATGAGGACATGCAAAACCATAATCTTTATTGGGAGAAATTTCTCCATTGGCACAAGAACTACTGATCTCGGCCTTGTTGGTATAATTTAGCGTAATGGGTAAATTACCATAGAATGCATCTTTGGCAATGTTCCAAGACCATAAAGAATCTGGAAAGGAGCTTGTGCAGCCAATAATAACTAATAGAAAAACATTCAATATCATTTATATTTGGGTCAAAGTTCTTTAAACTTTTTTATATTTTAAAATTGATGCATTGAAAATAAAATTTGTTTGTGATAATTATGATTTGCAGTATTTGCTTGAATTCGTTAAAAAAAACAAGGTCATTGCCTTGCAGGCACAAATTTCATCCAAAATGCATCGAGCAATGGATTGAAATCAATAATTCGTGTCCAATATGCCGAAAACCAATTGAAGATGATGCAGAAATTTTCATAAAGAATGTTGTTTTTGATTTTAATACCATTTTATTATTAACTGTAATTCAATTATTAAACACGCAGTTTACATTTTCAAACTTTTTGTTTGCATTAAGTATAAATTGTATATTGATTTCAGTAAGAAATATATATTTTATCTATTGCATCTAAACACAAAAAAGATTTTATAAAAGTTTTTATAAAATGAATATTTGCGTTTTATTATTTTTAGCTCACGATGGAGTTTATCATCCTCAAATTTGGGAAACCTGGAAGCAAGAATCTTTGAAACTTCTCACCAATACAGAAATTGTGTTCAAGGTTCATGCACCATCGACAGCAAATCATCATTTGGATTTTTGTACCCAATATTCGATTCAAAACACAGACACCGGAGCAAAATTAAATTTTGGTTATTCAGGGTGGTGTGATTTATCTCTGGTGTGGCAATATATCAAAGCATTACATTATGTATTGCAAGATCAACTCATTCTAGCTGAACAAAATGTAAAAATTTGTTTGGTTTCTGGTTCTGATATTCCGTTTAAAAATGGGGCTACTGTCTTTAATGAAGCTTTTTTTCAAACTGACCAATTTTGTAATTTTCAAGAGGGACATTCTCAATGGATTTCTGTAACAAAAGAAACAGCACTAAAATTAGATGAAGAATTTTATACTAATAAATCCAAATTTAAACAAATATATCAAAGCATTGTACAGAAAAAAATTGAAATTTGCCCTGATGAAACATTTTTAAAATTTTTCTCGGCTTTTCAACCAGGTGAATCTTCGTGTACAACCTATGATTTATTGCGACCAGGTTTTGAGAGTCCTATGGAATGGACCAGTTTAAAAGAACGCAATCATGTCGTTTTTTTTGGTCCAAAAATATTTTTAGCGTGGTCTTTAAAAATTGCCTTGTCCTTTGCCAGCATTGAAACATATTCTAGCACAGAATTTGTCTTTAGAAAAGTAATGCCAACTGTTATTTTTACACCAAAAGTCATTCAAGATTTTTTTATTGACAACTTGTGGAACCCATCGATTTCTGTTCAAGAACGAATCAGACAATTTAATTCCATCGAGCCACCAACGGGTATGAATATTATTTCGCAACACAATCAACAATATATAAATCCACTTACACAACCTGCGTACTATGGACAGGATAGACGTGGTGTTCAAAAAAAAACAATTCAAGAACAACTTGCCACAACAAATTTATATTATAATAAATTGGACGAGGATCAACTGCGTGCGATTGATTATCATTTACCTACAGTCATTTTACAAATGAAAAAGAAACCTACCTTGACCATACAACAGCAAATTCAAGAATCGAAAAAATTTGGACAAAAGTTTAAAGATGTTGTATTTCAAGATATTGTAAAATATTTGAAAGCGCATCCAGAACTTACAGTATTCCAAAAACTAAGTATTATTGAAAGGGTGTCAAAAAAATATTGGCATTACTTGATAGCAACTTTTATTCCAAAGGCAACACGATTGCAATTATCACCAATTTTAGACAAGTTAGAGCCATCTAAAAGATCCAAATTTGAGCGAAAGGTATTTGGTAGTTGATAAAATATATTTTACCTTTAACAAAATGAGAATACCAAATTTATTTATATGGCCGTGGGTAATGTCTCCAAAAGTAATAATGACGAATTTATTGCCGCGACAAGACGCGTTTTCAGTCATAAAAAATTTACAAGAGGAATACAAAATTTCCAATCAAAATGTAATTTTTTTTCAAGAGCGTCGCGATTATACTCTACCTTTGGATACTGCCAAAATTTTAACTATTAAAGAAATGCTTCCAAAAGGAGAAACAATAATTCCCCAAAATCATGTATATTCTCATTTTCATTATCAATATATTTATTCGCGTTATCAAAATTTAATACCCTATCATATTTATTGTGGTATGGAAGAATATATAGCCTTGGAAATAAAATCTTTATTATCAAATCATCAAAGAAATATGATTGTATTTCAAAATGAAAATTGGTTTTATGATGAATCAATAAATTCCTATCTAAATGAAAACGAGCAGAA
>Ga0214919_10002871_pt1 | contig 26623 bp, 29 predicted proteins | sample LL1503_MetaG_FD_177994 | JGI IMG/M metagenome (GOLD analysis project Ga0214919, IMG submission 177994) | Freshwater microbial communities from Lake Lanier, Atlanta, Georgia, United States - LL-1503 | ecosystem: Environmental > Aquatic > Freshwater > Lake | place: USA: Georgia | collected...
AAATGAGTTTGTCGAATACTTGTGTGCAAGAGATTCGGAACTGAGAAAACGATAGCCACACTACGCCCGTAGAAGCCCTGTTTTAATTCCGAAGGACCCGGGTTCGATTCCCGGCACCTCCACCAGATTATTTATTTCTAAAGAACTCGCGCTTTAATACAAAGATATTTAAAGCAAATGCAGCTGCTATAAAGAGTCTTGGCCCTAAAGGTATTTGGCTGAAAACGAGCATAAATGAAATAAAAGAACCCAGTAAGGCAATAACCACAACGAGAACTCTGCGGATTATCCAGAGGCCCATCTTTTCTCGCGAGTAATTCCAAACTGCTTTACTGGTCAATAAGAATCCGAGTGGACCTGAAAGAAATACCGTGCTCATCAGGATTACTACCAGCCTCGCAAGCGATTCCATACCTTTAGCCTAGCCTTACCCAACTCTGATTTAGTGCAGCAAACATCACCATATCTATCTGACTTCCATTTGAGCGTGTGACTCTTTGTTGAAGGATGCCTTCACGCTCGTAGCCAGCAGTAATCAAAAGTTTCTGTGAAGCGGTGTTATCTAAATCAACGGCAGCTTCAATGCGCTTGAAACCTAAAGTGTCTAAGCCATATCCAGTAAGGATCTTTGTCGCCATCGTGGCGATGCCTTTTCCACGCATCTGCTCACACATCCAGTAACCAATTTCAGCGCGGTGATTTTCGATACTTATTGTGTGAAGCGAAACAACGCCTGCGAACTCCTTCTCATCGCCGACACCAAAGTCAATTACAAACGGCAATTCTCGTTGCAGCTCAATTGATGCAGTAACCCGCTGCACAAAATCCAGGGCATGCGACATTGTGTAATTGACCGGGACAGTCGTAAATCTTGGAATTAATGGGTCTTGGCAGGCCTCATAAATAGAAGTTACATCTGAATCGACAGGAGGGCGCAAGGTGTATCTGCCATATTGCAGAGTCGGTATTTCTGTTGGCCACCAGATCATGCGATAAGTATGGACTAGTGAGAGCGCGCTCTGCGCTTAAATTGTCTCGCCAATCGGACGAGCGGGCGTCAAATAGATTTTCCCAAGTGGTGATGTCCAAGTACAAGAACCATCTGGGCGACTTTCCACTTTCCACCCGTCGTGAGTTTTAAGGCGATGATGTCTGCGACAGAGCGCACCTAAATTCTCAGGAGATGTTCGCCCGCCGGTCTCCCAACTTTGAGCGTGATCAATATCGGATAAGGCCGCGGATCTTCGACAACCCGGGAATCGACAAGTTCGATCACGCGCAATTAAGAAATCAATTAGAGCTTGCGGTGGCTCATAGCTCTGTCTTCCATAATCCAATAAATTTCCTGTCTGTGGATCGGTGATAAATCGTTTCCACTTTCCATCGGCTGCTAATTCGCGCGCAACGGATGCTGGAATTGCACCATAACCTGCGAGCTGTCCGGGATTTTCGGCAAGACCTAAGAGTGTAGGCAGATCGATAGTCACATTTACTGAGATTGGGCGGCGATGAGGAGTGACGGTATCTGCAGCGCTAGAAAGGTAAGCGCTTGCGATCGCTGTTAAGGCATCGGCACGCTTCATATCTGCGCTCCTAATATCTGCACTTCTGGTTTCAGGCTTTGTATCTGCGCCTTTACTCGCACCTGGCTCTGAATCAATTTCGGCGTTTGCCGCACGAATAAAGCTCTCGATTGAATTCATAACTATCTGAGCATCGGCAGCAGGCAAGATCGCTACGATAGTTGAGATTCCATCACTTTCTGTGTAGCAACTTACTTTTCGGGTATCTCGAGCACGCGCAACTGTTTCTTCAAAAGTTTCAGGGGAGATTCGGGCGATTGAAGTCCGAACTTGATTTGCCACTTGTCCTGGCGTATGAAACTCGGCGTGAGCGATAGCGCGCTGTTCGATTTCGAAGATTGCAGATTCTGGTAACCCATCACGAATTGCGGCAGCTGTTTCCTTAGCGATGACAGTTGCATGAGCGGGCGAAATTTCACCAGTTGCAAGAGCGGAGCAGGTATTTGGAAGATGGTTAACGAGAGTTCGCGCCACATCGATTCGCGATTGCGCAGTAGTAGGGGCTAGGCGAAGCGCAGTTGAAACATCTTCGCGCTCGGCATCATCGACGCCGAAGAATGGATCGGTGCCATTCGGCTTGCTCGAATCGCACCCAGCAACGGCGACAATCGCTCGCTGCATCAGCGCTTGCAACCAAGCAGTCTGCCGTTCAAGAGCAGTTAAGTAATCGATCCGATCTGATGGCGATAGTTCTTGCGGATTGATTGCAACAAGAGCAGAAAGCGTTGCGATCCCCGGCATTGCACTCAATAGATCTGTGATTGCGGGGGCAGCGGCGACTTGGTCTTGATTAGTTAAGCGAAGCGCCGTTGTCATAGGCGAGATATTGCATCTATCGGCTGACATATATAAGGCAGAAAGTGCGCTTATCCACACCTTTGGCAAAGTAACTTTAAGTTGCAGGTAGTTGAAAGTTCAATTAAAGTTGCGCATACCAAGAAGGAGTAAAAATGCCCGCAGTTACCGTCAGTGATATCACCGTACTTCCTCGCGTTAGCGATGCGCCGAATTCTCGTGCACGTCGCGTTAAGAGCATTACAACCGCTCCGCAAGGTTTCGAAGGTGAAGGCTTTCCGGTTCGTCGTGCATTTGCCGGTGTTGATTTAGCAGAACTCGATCCATTTATTCACTTAGATCAAATGGGCGAAGTTGAATATGCACCAGGTGAACCGAAGGGAACGCCTTGGCATCCACATCGCGGTTTTGAAACCGTTACTTACATTATTGATGGAATCTTTGATCATAAAGATAGCAATGGCGGCGGCGGAACAATTTCCAATGGCGATACGCAATGGATGACTGCCGGCGGCGGAATTTTGCATATCGAAACTCCACCAGAACATTTAGTAATGAGCGGTGGTTTATTTCACGGCTTCCAACTTTGGGTAAATCTTCCAGCTGCTAAGAAATGGTCACCACCTGCTTATCAAGATGTGCGCGCAAATGATGTTGCGCTTTTATCTAGCGCAGATGGCGGATCTTTAATTCGTATTATCGCTGGTGAATTAGATGGACATGTTGGACCAGGCACAACACAAACACCAATTACTTTGATTCACGCAACTGTGGCACCTGGTGCTGAACTGCGACTTCCTTGGCGCAAAGATTACAACGCACTTGTTTACACAATCTCTGGCCACGGTTTTGCTGGAGATGAAGCGCGTGCAATTCAAATGGGTCAGCTAACTGTCTTCGGTGATGGCGATAGCATCGTAATTCGCGCGGCCAATCAACAGGAAAGTCGTTCTCCAAATCTTGAACTATTCATTCTCGGCGGACAGCCAATTAAAGAACCAGTTGCTTGGATGGGTCCATTTGTAATGAATACCAAGGCCGAAGTGCTGCAGGCATTCGAGGATTTCCAAAAGGGAAAACTTGGTTCAATCCCTGCAATTTATAAGGAAGATGCCAAGCGCCCACTGAACCGCACCGACAAACTCGGGGGCGATGTGAAAGCTGCAGATATTCTCGACGTTCACAACGCTCCGACTGACCTACAGGAAAACTAGCGGAAAGCACCCTTCGGCGACTGAAAAGATAACTGCACAGTCGCCTCTCGGACGCTTGCCGCTAGTTTTAACCCGAAATGTAAGTGGATAGAATGCTCGCATGAATCCGCAGAAAGTCCTTCTCTATTATGGCTTTACACCCATAAGTGATCCTCTAGCGGTTCAGCTCTGGCAGAAAACTCTCTGCGAAACCTTAAATTTAAAGGGCCGTATTTTAATTTCCCCAACTGGAATTAATGGCACCGTTGGTGGCGATATTGATGATCTTCGTAAGTATGTGAAGAACACTAAGAAGTATCCCGGTTTCAAGAAGATTGCATTTAAATGGTCACAAGGCACTGGCGATGAATTCCCAAGACTTTATATTGCGGTGAAGAACGAGCTTGTGGCATTTGATAACCCAGATGAGATTAAAGTTGATGAAACCGGCGTAATCGGCGGCGGTAAACATTTGCGCCCCGAACAAGTTCACGAATTAGTTGAAGCTCGCGGTGATGATGTCGTCTTCTTTGATGGTCGCAATCAAAACGAAGCCAAAATCGGTAAGTTTAAAAATGCCATTGTGCCTGATGTCGACACCTCGCGTGACTTCGTGCGCGAGATCGAAAGTGGCAAATACGATCACTTGAAAGAGAAGCCAGTTGTCACATATTGCACCGGCGGAATCCGCTGTGAAATCTTGTCAGTGGTGATGAAGAACCGCGGCTTTAAAGAGGTTTATCAAATGGATGGCGGAATCGTTAAATACGGTGAAAAGTTTGGTGACGACGGTCTTTGGGAAGGCTCGCTCTATACCTTTGATTCTCGTATGGCGATCGATTTTTCAACTAAGACCAAGGTCATCGGCGAATGTGAAATCTGCCGATCACCGAGCAAGATCTTCCGCAACTGTCGCACCAAGACTTGTCACGAATTGATTTTGTTATGCGATCTTTGCAATGAATTACCAGCCAGCACCAAATGTACGCACGATAAATCTAAAGTTCGCGATACCGAGATGGTTGGTTAAAGCGCCTTAAGCGCGCTTACAACTTTTGTAAGAGATGTCTTGGCATCACCAAAGAGCAACATCGTCTTTGGATCATAAAGAAGTTCATTCTCGATACCGGCAAATCCTGGACGCATTGACCGCTTTAGGAAAATAACATTTGCAGCGTTGGCTACTTCCAAGATTGGCATTCCATAAATTGGACATCCTGGAGTTGTCTTTGCGGCAGGGTTTACGACGTCATTGGCGCCGATAACTATTGCCACATCGGTCTGGCCGAAGGTTGGATTTACTTCATCCATTTCTGCCAATTGATCGTAAGGCACATTTGCTTCTGCAAGAAGTACGTTCATATGTCCGGGCATGCGACCGGCAACTGGGTGAATTCCGTAAGCAACATCGATACCTTTGGAGAGCATTAAATCTGCTAGTTCGCGCACGGTGTGCTGTGCTTGCGCAACGGCAAGTCCAAAGCCAGGAACAATCACAACGCGACGTGCGTAGTTAAGAAGAATTGCAACGTCATCTGGTGAACCAGAGCGCACTGGGCGCTCTTCGCCAGCGGCTGAAACATCTTGTGGCTTTGCAGTAAATGCACCAAATAAAGTTCCGAAGAGTGAACGTCCCATCGCATCTGCCATTAAGCGCGTCAAGATTGTGCCTGATGCGCCAACGAGAGTTCCAGCGATTATCAAGAGCGTTGAATTCAGTACATAACCACTTGCCGCAACTGTTAAACCGGTAAAGGCGTTAAGTAGCGAGATAACGATCGGCACATCCGCGCCACCTACTGGCAGAACGAACAAGATACCGAATAACAATGAGAGCGCGGCAAGCACCAATAAAGGTGTAGTTCCAAGGGCTGCAACAACCCAACCAGATACACCAAGTACCGCAGCAAGTGTTGCAGCGATTACAAAGCGACCACCTGGAAACACAACAGGGCGAGTAGTCATTAACTCTTGCAACTTCATAAAGGTGATGATCGATCCGCTGAATGAAACGCAGCCGACGACAACGGTAAATACGGTGAAGATTACTTCTGCAGTAGTTGCATCTGATCCTAGATTCAAATATTCCACGATTGCCACAAGTGCGGCTGCGCCACCACCAACACCATTAAATAGCGCAACGAGCTGTGGCATCTGGGTCATCTGAACTTTTCGCGCTGCAGGAACACCAATTGCTAAACCAACTGCGATCGCGCCCAAAATCCAACCAAGATTATGAAGCGGCAGTGAATGCGCTGGTGAACCATCGCGTGGGGGAGTTACGTATAGAAATACAACTAAGGTTGCAACGGTTGCGCCAAATGCACCAATTAAATTTCCGCGACGTGCGGTTTTAGGATGCGATAAACCTTTGAGAGCGAGAATGAAACAGACACCGGCAGCAAGTCCGATTAAGTCATAAAGTGCGCTGCTCATTGATCCGCTCCCTTCTTCTTACCCTTAAACAATTCGAGCATGCGATCGGTAACTACAAATCCGCCGACCATATTTATGGTGGCCAGGACGATCGCAGCAAGAGAGAGACCAAGTTCTAAGTTTGTATGGCTGTGGTCAGCAACGATTATTGCGCCCACCAAAATTACGCCGTGGATCGCATTAGCACCAGACATCAGCGGTGTGTGCAAGGTTGATGAAACTTTAGACACAACTTCAAAACCCACAAAGACTGCGAGTACGAAGATCGAAACAATTGCCATTGGTTCCATTACTTGGCTCCTCCTGCACTTGGATCGCGACGTTGGCCAGCATGTGTGACCGCCGAAGCATTGATGATTTCATCTGCAAAATCGAGATTTAGCGCAACTGGCGCACCATCTTTAGCTGCAGTAGTAAGAAGAGTAAGAAGGTTTACAACGTTTCGTGAGTACAAACTTGATGCGTGGAATGCCAATTGGCTGGGCACATCTTTACCGCCCCAAATACGAACGCCACCGCTGGTGACAACAACTTCACCAGGCTTTGAACCCTCAACGTTTCCGCCAGTTTCAGCAGCAAGGTCAACAATCACGGTGCCTGGTTCCATCGCATCAATCATCGCCTGTGTCATCAAACGTGGGGCAGTGCGACCCGGAACCGCTGCAGTTGTAATAACAACATGTGATTTTGCAATGTAAGGAGTCAGAAGCTCACGTTGCTTGGCAGCGCGCTCTTCCGTCATCTCGCGCGCATAACCACCGGCGCCTTCAAGTGATTCAAGTTCTAACTCAATAAATGTGGCACCCATTGATTTAACTTCATCTGCTGAAGATGGGCGAACATCGTAAGCCGAAACAACAGCGCCTAGACGTCGGGCAGTTGCAATCGCCTGCAGACCCGCAACGCCTGCACCAAGTACCAAGACCTGTGCTGGTGTAACTGTTCCGGCGGCAGTCATCAAAAGTGGGAAGAAGCGTGGTGACATTTCAGCGCCGACTAATACTGCGCGATATCCCGCACAGAGTGCCTGTGAAGTTAAAGCATCCATTGATTGCGCACGTGAAATACGTGGAACAAGTTCAAGTGAGAAAGTAGTTGCCTGCGCCTTAACTGCGGCTTCAATTGAATCAATAGCAGTGACAGTAGAAAGGAAAGAAATTGTGGCAGCGCCTTTTTTCAGGGTAGCCATTTGTGCTGGCGTGAGCGGCTGCACCGAAAGCACAATATCTGCGCTGGCAATGACATCGCCTTTCACAACGCTGGCTCCGGCTGCTGCATAAGCAGCATCGGTACCTTGGGAGTTATCACCTGCGCCAGATTCGATTACAACTTCATAACCAAGGCGGGTTAACTTATTGATGATGTCGGGAACAAGCGCAACGCGCTTTTCGCCTTCTTTACGCTCCAATGGGACGGCTACACGCATAGACGAACCTTACTTGCTGAATTAATTCCCTGCGAGTTCACCACGAGTGAGGTGGTAGAGCAGGGCCTGAATAGTTGTGCGGCGGTGGTACGCCTCGCGCCAGATCACAGATTTTGGTCCATCGATCACAGATGCTGCTACTTCTTCACCGCGGTGTGCAGGAAGACAGTGCATAAATATGGAATCACTCGTCGTTAGCGACATCAATGAATCGGTAACGGCAAAAGGTGCCAGCACTTTAATCTTTTCTGCGCGCTCGGCCTCGGGATCTCCCATAGACATCCAGACATCTGTGTAAAGCGCGCTCGCACCTTTCGCTGCCGCTTCTGGATCATTTGTTACTTCAATAGTTGCACCAGTCTTTTTTGCAATTGCTTGTGCCTTCGCAACAACATCAGCGTTCGGCGCCCACTTACCTGATGGCGTTGCAGCGACTACATGCGCACCCATAATCGCGCCCATAGTTAACCAGGCATGCGACATATTGTTGCCATCACCTAGGTAAACAAATTTACGTCCCTTTACATCGCTACCAAAAGTTTCACGAATTGTTAACCAGTCGGCTAATAACTGAGTCGGGTGATCATCATCAGTAAGTGCGTTAATTATCGGGATTGAAGCGTTTGCCCCAAGTTCTTCGACATCGGCTTGCGCAAAGGTACGAATGATTAAAGCATCACAGTAACCGCTAATAATCTTTGCAGTGTCGGCAATTGTTTCACCGCGACCAAGTTGCAATTCATCGCCGCGGATAAATATTGGAGTTCCACCAAGGTGAGCAACTGCAGTTTCTGACGAAAGTCTGGTACGAGTTGAAGGCTTAGTCATATAAATTGCAACGCTCTTGTGAGCTAACGCATCTTTCGACCGCAATGGATTCTTTGCAAAGTCGGCTGCGGTTTCAAGGAGCAAATCGACATCAGCGCGCGATAAATCAGCGGTGCGTAGCAAGTCCTTCATCTTCAAATTCTACCTGCAACCACTATCCTTTCGGGTATGGGTATTTTCCGTAAGAACTCTCCTGATTTAGAAGGAGATACCGACCTACTTACCCGCCCCGAATTACAAGATGACGATGGCGGTCACGATCGCTTCGCTCATTATGTAAAGAAAGAGAAGGTCGTTGAATCAGCTGTAACCGGCAAAGCGGTACGCGCTCTTTGCGGCAAGAAGTGGATTCCATCGCGCGATCCTGAGAAATATCCAGTCTGCCCGGTATGTAAAGAAATCTATGACGGCCTCAAAAATAAAGCGTCTAAAAAATAGAACTTCGCTAACCACTTTTTTGGCGTTGCTCGCCATTTTATTAACTTTATTTGCCTCCAACCCGGCAAGCAGCACAAACCAACCTCGCAAAATTCTGACCGGTTGGATTCCGTACTGGTCAATTAAGACCTCACTTCCATCTGTATTAAATAACGCAGATCTTGTAAAAGAGGTGATGCCATTTTGGTATACCTTAAAATTGGATTCGAAGACGAAGGCAGCGGTAGTAACCGACTTATACGCCCCAGCAAATCCAAGTGTTCCGATTGCGACACCTCTCGCGGCGCTACGCGGGGCTGGCTTCCAAATAATTCCAACGATCACCGACGGCACAGATAAGTTAGTTCTCGCTAAATTATTAGATAGCCCAGCAAATCGCACCAAGATTGCACAAACTATTTCAGATTTTGTTATGACCAATAACTTTGACGGTATTGATCTAGATTTTGAAGGTTTTGCATTTGTTGATGGCAACACCACTTGGTCAAAGACCGCTCCGTTGTGGGTAGCTTTCGTTAAAGAGTTATCGACCCTGCTTCACTCCAATAAAAAACTTCTCTCAGTCTCGTCGCCTTATAACTTTAACCCTGCTGAAAAACAAAAGGGATACACCGTTTATGCATGGCCCCAAATTGCGCCACACATCGATCGATTAAGAATTATGACTTACGACTATTCGGTGGCAACGGTAGGACCAATCGGCCCAATTGCATGGACTGAGAAGACAGTTGTATATGCGACTTCAATAATGCCGGCTTCAAAAGTTTATGTAGGAGTCGCAGGTTTTGGTCGAGATTGGGTCACGAAGGTGGTTGGAGTATGCCCGGCAACTTTTGCCAAAGCTATAAAGGTTGGTGCAAAAGCAGGAACATTTGTAATGCGTGATGCTGCAGCACTTGCCTCCGGTTATATGACGACCCCGGTCTTTGACGAAAAAAATGGCGAAGCTACCTTCACATATACAAAGTCTTACGAGGGAGTTACTGCTGCCGGACTATCAACTATTTGCACCGCAACCCGAACTGCGTGGTACCAGAATGCGCAGAGCTATAAATTGCGCTCGGATTTAGTTGCCAAATATAAACTTGGCGGAATAACCGCCTGGACTTTAGGTATGGAAGAGCCGTTAGCGATGGAAGCTATTCGCCAAACTGCAATAAATATCGCTCCAGCGAAGGTGTTGAGCGTCGTAACATCTGATAAATCTTCTGCGCTTTATGCGCGCACAATCAATTTGAGTGGTCAAATAACTTTGGAAGATACATCTCCGATTGCAGCAATTGCGGTACGTATCGAAGGTAAGAGCGCTAGCGATACAACTTGGCGATTACTTGGAACAGTAAATACAGGTGCCGATGGCAAGTTTGTAACCCCAATTTTATTGGGCAAACCAACCAGCATTCGTTTAGCAACCGAAGGCACTTGGGATCGCGCCGAATCAGTAAGTAATGAGCTAGCGATTCAAATTGATCGAACAATGTCGTTGAGCGCCCCAGGAACCATGAAGAGCGGTACACCGTTTGCAATTTCCGGTGTGGTTCGTCCAAGAAGTGCGGGAGCGACGGTCTCGCTTATGAAGTATTCCGCCGGTGCTTGGAAGAGCGTTGCATCTGCAATTACAGATGCACAAGGCGGCTTTACCTTCGCAATCTCTGGTGAAAAGCGTTCTATTGTGCGTTACCAAGTCCTAGTTCAGGGCGATTCAATATGGCGGCAAGTAGCTGCTCCAGAGTTCTCTATCATTATCCGGTGATGGTCAAGACTGACACTAAAATCGAAGAGGAGATCCGCGCGATCTTCTCTGGCGATACTCCCTGGATAACAATTGTTTGGGATGATCCCGTGAATCTAATGACATATGTAACTTATGTCTTGATGGAACTCTTCGGCTTTTCCAAAGCCAAAGCCCAAGAATTAATGATGAAAGTTCATACTGAAGGTAAAGCGGTAGTTTCAACCGGAAGCCGTGAAGAGATGGAACACGATGTTGCCCGATTGCACGAGTATGGACTTTGGGCAACGTTGCAGCGCGGAGATCAAGCGCTATGACATCAGAAGGATTTAAACGCCACGGCAGCAATTCATATATCGCCGAATTCGCCGAAAATGAACGCGAGATACTAATTAATCTCGCCGAGCAGATTATTGAACTTCTCGCCGAGCGAATTGATCACGGACACGAAGATCCCCTGGCGGCAATGGTCGGGATAACTTCGCACGATTCTCCGCCAGAAGATGAAGTACTTCATCGCTTACTTCCAAATGCCTATCAAGATCAAGCTGACTCCGCAGAATTTCGTCGCTACACCGAATCAACTTTGCGCAATAAGAAACAAGCTCATGCCATGGCGATGCGCATGTATTTAAAGAGCGCCGAAGATGGGATTGTTGATTTAGATCACGATGGAGCAAATGCTTGGCTTGGCGCGGTAAACGATATTCGACTGGCTTTGGGTGTGCGGCTAAATGTGCAAGAGCGCACTCAAGATGATTTAGAACTATTGGCGCCAGATGATCCCTTGCGCGGTGTTTATATTGTTTATGGCTGGCTCGGGTGGCTGCAAGAAGGTTTGATCGAAGCCCTCATGGATGAGAGCTAGTTAGATGAGAGTTAAGATAGAACTCTTATGTCGCTAACTATTTCTCGCGCCTTCGTTGATGTGATCGTCGAGCAATCACGCGCTGAATACCCCGATGAATGCTGTGGCGTAATTCTGGGGCCAGTTGGTTCAGGTAAGGCATCACGATTAAAAGCGATGGTAAATGCAGCGCATTCACCAACATTTTATGAATTCGATCCTAAAGATTTGCTTGCGCTATACCGAGAAGTTGATGATCAAGATGAAGAGATTGTTGTTATTTATCACTCTCACACTGAGACCGAGGCCTATCCATCTCGCACTGATATTGCATATGCCGGTGAGCCTGGGGCGCATTATGTGCTGGTCTCCAGCCGCGAAGAGATTGCACCTGCAATTGAATTCCGTTCATATCGCATAATCGATGGGGTAGTAACCGAGGAAGAAGTTTCAATTACCGATTAAGGTATTTCTTCGCCATAATGAAGCCATGAGTATCGAAGTTCGCATCCCAACAATTCTTCGTCCCTTTACTAAGGATCAAAAAGCGGTCGCCGCCGAAGGCGCTTCACTTACCGCTTTGATCACTAACCTTGATTCACAATTTCCTGGAATTGGTGATCGCTTACTAGAAAATGGCGCGCTGCGCCGCTTTATAAATATTTATATAAACGATGAAGATGTGCGCTTCTTGGGTGGGCTCGATGCGCAGATCAAAGATGGAGATTCAGTAACGATTCTCCCTGCAGTCGCTGGCGGTTAACTTTGGCGCGTTATGACTCGCTCGAATCATCGGTGGGAAATACACCTTTAATCGGGCTTCCCAGACTCTCGCCAGCACCAAATGTTCGTCTCTGGGCGAAGATGGAAGATCGAAATCCAACGGGTTCCATTAAAGACCGCACCGCAATTGCAATGATTAACGCCGCTGAAGAAAGTGGCCAATTAAAACCTGGTGCAACAATCTTGGAACCAACCAGCGGCAATACTGGAATTTCACTCGCCATGGCTGCAAAGGTGCGCGGCTATAAATTGATCTGCGTAATGCCCGAGAACACTTCACCTGAACGTCGCCAACTCCTTGAAATGTGGGGTGCGGAGATAATTTCTTCACCCGCCGCTGGTGGTTCTAACGAAGCAGTTCGTGTTGCAAAAGAGTTAGCGGCAAAGAATCCAGAGTGGGTTTTTCTATATCAATATGGAAACCCAGCCAACACCCAAGCGCATTACACAGGTACCGGACCAGAGATTTTTAAAGATCTTCCAACTATCACCCACTTTGTAGCAGGACTTGGAACAACTGGAACTTTGATGGGTGCTGGAAAATATTTACGCGAGCAGAACCCTGATGTACAAATTATTGCCGCAGAACCACGTTATGGAGAAGTGGTTTATGGGCTTCGCAATATAGATGAAGGCTTTGTTCCTGAACTTTATGATGCATCCGTTTTGACGCGCCGCTTCTCAGTCGGAGCTGAAGATTCTGTTAAGCGCGTTCGCCAACTCCTTGAAATAGAAGGTATCTTCGCGGGAATTTCAACAGGAGCAATATTGCATGCCGCAATTGCAATGGGTGCGGAAGCGGTGCGTGATAAGAAAGACGCTGATATCGCATTTATAGTCTGTGATGCAGGCTGGAAATATCTATCGACTGGCATATACGGAAGTGAAATTGCCGCTGCGACCGAGGGGTTAGACGGCACGCTCTGGGCGTAATTCTCACGGTAGTCTTGCCTATGTGAGTGATGCACCGATCGGAATATTTGATTCAGGAGTTGGCGGATTAACCGTTGCCCGTGCGATCCTTGATCAACTACCCAACGAATCCACTCTTTATATTGGTGATACCGCACGTGGTCCTTACGGTCCACGTTCACTTGCCGAAGTAAGAACTTTTTCGCTCGATACTTTAGATTATTTAGTAGACCAAGGTGTAAAGGCTTTGGTAATTGCTTGCAATACCGCCAGCGCTGCGATGTTACGTGATGCGCGCGAGCGTTACTCCATTCCTGTTGTCGAAGTGATTCAACCTGCAGTTCGCCGCGCAGTCGCTGCTACGCGCACAGGTCGGATCGGTGTAATTGGCACAAGAGCAACGATTGATTCAAAGGCTTATTTAGATGCATTTGCCGCCGCTCCGCAATTGCAAATTACCTCAATTGCTTGCCCACTCTTTGTGGAATATGTAGAACGCGGCGAAACTTCCGGTGAAGCGATTACAAAGGTAGCGCGTGAATATTTAGCGCCAATGATGGAATCTGATGTTGATACTTTGGTACTGGGATGTACTCACTATCCGCTATTAACTGGCGTCATTTCCTATGTAATGGGCAATAATGTTTCGCTAGTATCAAGTGCGGAAGAAACTGCTAAAGATCTTTATCGAACCTTGGTTGAGAACTCGTTGCTGCGGGCACCTGCCCAGAGCCCTGCAACACATACCTTTTTAGCAACTGGCGATTCAGCCGCCTTTGAAATTCTGGCGCGACGATTCTTGGGACCTGAAGTGGGTTCTGTACAACACATCGATTGGAAGTAAATGGCACGCATCGACGGAAGAAATGAAAACCAACTTCGCGAAATCAAAATTACTCGCAAGTGGCTAGATCACGCCGAAGGTTCGGTGCTAGTTGAATTTGGTAAGACTCGCGTGCTCTGCGTCGCCTCATTTACTCCCGGTGTGCCCCGCTGGTTAAAAGATTCTGGCAACGGATGGGTTACATCCGAATATGCAATGTTGCCACGTGCAACTCATACTCGTTCTGACCGTGAGAGCGTGAAGGGAAAATTGGGTGGTCGCACACAAGAGATCTCACGCTTAGTCGGCAGATCACTTCGCGCGATCGTTGATATGAAAGAGCTCGGCGAAAATACCATCGTAATTGACTGCGATGTTTTGCAGGCAGACGGTGGAACTCGCACTGCGGCAATCACCGGTGCATATGTTGCTCTAGCCGATGCAATTGCTTGGGCTAAGGCGCAAGGACATATCAAGGCTGATTCCAAACCGCTGAGTGATTCGGTTGCTGCAGTTTCAGTTGGAATTATCGATGGCGTTCCGATGCTCGATCTTTGTTATGAAGAAGATGTTCGTGCAGATACAGATATGAACGTTGTCTGCAGTGGCGATGGAAGATTTATCGAAGTGCAAGGAACTGCTGAAGGTGTGCCATTTGATCGTTCGCTACTTAACTCACTTCTCGATTTGGCCGTTGCCGGATGCGTAGATCTTGGTGAGATTCAGAAAGCGGCGCTTGCTAAGTGAGTCGGCACAAGTTACTTCTAGCCACTCGCAATAAAGGAAAGATCGAAGAGTTTCGTTGCATCCTCGAAGATATTGCCGCGGGAGAAATTGAATTGGTCGGTCTAGAACAATTTCCTGATTTGCATGATGTAGATGAAACCGGCGCCACCTTTGAAGAGAATGCGCTATTAAAGGCGCGTGAAATGTGTTTAGCATCTGGAATTCCCGCGATCGCCGATGACAGTGGGCTATGTATTGATTTTCTAAATGGAGATCCGGGAATCTTTTCGGCGCGTTGGGCCGGAACACATGGTGATGACCGAGCAAATACTGCAAAAGTTTTGGAATCACTTCTCGGAGTTCCTGATGAAAAACGGGGTGCGCACTTCACTTGCGTAGCAGCGCTTGCTCTGCCGGATGGCCGCACCCATGTTGAGGAAGCCCACTTCGATGGATGGATACTCCACGACCCGGTTGGGGATCAAGGATTCGGCTATGACCCGATCTTTCGGCCCGAAGGTCTCGCGATATCCAGTGCGCAAATGAGCGCAGAAGCGAAAGATGCAATTAGCCATCGCGGGAAATCACTCCGTGCTATCGCACCCCATGTCATCACTTTGCTTAACTCCCTAGGCTAAACTTTGCCTATACGAGATCGCTCAATCCTGAAGGAGTTTAACCGTGGCCGTTAAGAAGAAAGCTGCAACTAAAAAAGTTGCCAAGAAAAAAGTAGCGAAGAAAGCGCCAGCGAAGAAAAAGACTGCTGCGAAGAAAGCTCCAGCAAAGAAGCGCGCCACTGCAAAGAAGGTAGCGAAGAAAGCGCCAGCGAAGAAGAAGACCGCTGCCAAGAAAGTTGCGAAGAAGGTTGCCAAGAAAGCTCCAGCTAAGAAAAAATCTGCAGCCAAGAGATCAACTTCAGCAAATAAAATTGTTATTCCACCAGTACCACTAGGTGGTTCTAAGAGTGGCTCTCGGGTAAATGTGACAACAATGCCAACGCCTGCCAAGTCAGCACCGGCAAAGCCAAGTGCAGCGCCTAAGCAAGGTACTTCACCACGTGTTTTAATCGCAGCAATTATTGGTATCGCACTTCTTGCAGTAATAGTTATTTCACGTCCTGCATCTAACTCCGATGATGCCGCACCTGCCCCAACTGAATCTGCTGCTCCTGAAATGACAGAAGCAGCAACACCTGAGGCAACTGAGCCAGCAACAACTGAGCCAGTGGCTGCAGTTGAAGCGCCTGGTCGCTTCATCGGAAATTGGAAAGATGCTGAGAAATCAGTAATGGTAATTACCTGGAAAGCGCCAACTGCAACTGCTGGCCTTACCGGATATAAGTTTGAAGTTCGTTCCGGAATGGGCGAATGGAAAGAATCAGGCATGCTGCCAGCAACTCAACTTTCAGTTGAATTGACCAAGGGCTCTGCCGATGGATCCACTTCATTCCGTGTTTCATCTGTTTATTCAGATGGACAGATGGCGACTGCAAAGGCATTTGGTTTTGCAGGTCAATTCGCATAAGTAATAATTAATTAAAAATAGCCTCAGCCAATTTGCTGGGGCTATTTTTAATTGCTACAAAAGATTTTCTACAGATAGCTCGCAATCGCTGCAACATATGCCCGCGCACCAGCCGGTACTAAGTGAACACCATCTGGCGCAAAGTATTCAGGATGGCCCACCGAAATCTGATCCCATCTGACTACTTCAGTATTTGGATACATCGCACTTATCTCATTTATAAGTTCATTATTTGCATCGCGCCATGGCCGCGGTACCGCAGTATTTACAACAATTCGTTGAGGAGCGGCTTTCACCGCCTCAAATATCGCAATAACTTGCGCTCGGGTCAATGCATTGTTATTGCCGATATTAAATACAACAGGTGAGTTCAGGGCCAACGGTCCATCGTGGAGCATCACCTCCAAAAGTTCGGGTGCCTGCCTCCCAACTCGTGCATTAATCAAAGCAATCGGGTGGCTCATTTCTAATATGTGGCGAATACCAAGAATTACCGAATCACCAGTAACCCATAGGCCTGGATTGGTGGAGTTCTCGATAGGAATAACAACTGGCTTATCAGCATCTTTTAGCAATTGCATAAGTTCTTGGTTCTTCTTATCAATCCGAAAGATCGCACTCACGCTTATGGTTGTTGAAGTAATCAAGAGAATAGTTACCGAAAGGGCGACCGCTAATTTCTGTCTTTTGCGAACCGCTTTAGTTCTATATTTCATTCCACCGAACCAGTACGCCACGGCGCCACTGCGGATAGGAAGTTCTACTAAACGCAGCGAGATATCGGCCATTGCAAGCACTAGTAAAATTCTCAATATGAAGAGCGCCCAATTCTCACCAGCGATATCCACTTGCGGGCGTGAGATCTGAAAGATAACCCAGTGCCATAAGTAAATTGCATATGAACGCTCACCGATCCATAGTAAAACTTTGCTCCGTAGCAACGGCGCAAATCTAGAAGCCGGGTGAACGATAGAGATCAAGATGGCAGTACCAAATATTCCTGCCAGCGGAAATGCTAATTTATAAAGCGTTGGTTTAGTCTCATCAATAAGTAAGAAAGTTGCCAAAATTCCAATAAATCCAATGACACCAATGCCATCAATGAAATCTTGCGCCCGACGAGTTACCTGCAAGTTAAAGTTTTGTGGGATCCAGCTAACTGCAAGAGCAGCGCCTAAAAAGAGCCCAATGCTGTGGGTATCTGTCCCAAAGTAAACGTGGCTTACTTTGGAAGAGCTGGCAGCGTCTAGCCGGAAAGAGACGAGCATCAAAGTTATTCCAGAGATAGCCGCAATAGTTAGCGCAGCTGCAGGAATAACTTTCTTACCGAAATACCTTAAAACAAAGAGCAGGATCAACGGCCAAAGAAGATAAAACTGGGCTTCTACCGCTAGCGACCACGTGTGCTGCAACAGAGGTGGTCGTCCGCTGCTTTCAAAGTAATCCTGGTGGTTAAAAACTAGCCACCAATTCATTCCACCGAAGAGTGAAAATGGCGCATCTGTTAAGAATTTCTTAGTTGTATCTGGCGCCCAAAGGCCAACCACAATTGATGTTACAACGAGCATAAAAAGTAACGGTGGAAGTAAGCGGCGGATACGCGCCATATAGAAATCGCGGAGATCTAAACCGCCACGTTCTTGGATTGAATCCAATAGCAGTCGCGTAATTACATATCCAGAGATAACAAAGAAGAGGTCGACGCCAAGAAATCCGCCCGGAATCCAAGAAACTCCTAGGTGGTAAAGCATCACTGCAATAACTGCGATTGCGCGCAGCCCATCTATGGCAGGGATGTATTGGATACCGCGCTTGGTAGCCACTTTACTTACCGACGCTTAGCGGGTTTTTTCTTTGCAACTGCCTTCTTTGCAACTGCCTTCTTTGCTGGCGCTGCAAGAGCCGGTTTGGCGCGTTGGCTTACTACCTTCTTTGGGCCGGTATCGATCACTGAATTATCAGCATTTAAATTCTCGGTTACATTTTTATGTAGCTCGGCTAAACGCGAATATGCGCTCTCTAAACGTGAGCGGCTCTGCGAAATAGCGTTTTCAGCCGCATCTAGTGACTGGGTTTGAATACGGTAAAGGCGCTCTGCTTCAGAGATAACACCGCTCAACCACTGGCGATATTCAGCAACTTCACCAGTTGCTTCAGTAATTATACGTTCACCTTCGCGGCGCGCGGCTAGCGCTAGCGCGGATACTTCGCGCCGTTTTTCATCAAAGATTGATTGGGCTTCACGCTCTGCTTGTGCAACTCTTTCCGCAGCTTCAGCTTCAGCCACATTAATATATTTACGTCCGCGCGCTTCGGCGCCAGAGAGAATAGAACGTGCTTTAGTTTCCGCACCTTCCAAAGCATCTTTAACTTGGCGAGAAGCATCTAAAGTAATGCGCTCAGATGCCGACAGAGCCTTAGCTTCACGGCCTTGTGCCGATTTGATCATTGACATGGCGGTTTCAGTCGCCAAGATTTCAAACTCTTCTTTACTTAAAGTTGTGATGTCGCGACGAGAACGCAGATCATTCAATTGAGATTCGAGTTCACGGATACGGTCAACCGAAGAGGGAGCAGCGCTTTCGCTCTCTTTAAATCCCACCCAATTCAGGAAATTCTTCTTCTCAGCCATGTGCCTAGATTAGAGCAAATGCGCTAACTCTAAAAGTGGGTGATTTATTGGCTGTATATTGCGAAGGAGACGGCGAGATATTGGGAAATCCACGCGGCGAGCACAAAGATATGGAAGAGCTCGTGGAAGCCAAAGTATTTGGCGTTACGCCCCGGCTTCTTTAACGCGTAGAAAATAGCCCCTACTGAATACAAGAGGCCGCCGATAATAATCGGTATTAATACCCAGAAGCCGCCTTCGTCATAAAGCTGCGGTGTGTAGACAATTGCTACCCAGCCCAGCAGTAAATAATTTGCAACATATAACCAGCGAGGAGCGTTAAGCCAGAAGATGCGAAGAGCGACACCGGCCAAAGCGCCTACCCAAACTACTGATAACAAAATTGTTCGATCGTTGCCGTGCAATAAGGCAACTGCAAAAGGCGTGTAGGAACCAGCAATAAGCAAATTTATGTTGGCATGATCCCAGCGGCGCCAAATCTTCTTCTTTTCAGGTGACCAAGGAACGCGGTGATAAATTGCCGAAACGCTAAAGAGCATAATTGCGCTGATTGAATAAAGCGCAACTGCAAATTTCAGCGAACTTTTACTTAAGATAAAGAGAATTAAGGAAGCGATAATTACAACAGGAGTAGCCCCTAAGTGAAACCATCCGCGTAACTTTGGCGGAACCGCAGTGGCTAACTTCTCGCGCTCACTCTCTTCCTTATTCATATCGCCACTCTACGGGTTAACAACAGGTTTTAGGTCACGAACTGATTTAACAAAGAGAGAAAGAAGCGCTGCCAATAAAGTCATGGCACCTGTCACATAGATAATCGTGCTTACGCCGAAAGCTTGTGCCAATGGACCAGCGAGTGCTATACCTAAGGGTGATAAGGCATAAGATCCAAAAGCGTCATAGGCCACAACGCGCGAGTAAGACTCTTCTGGAATATGTGATTGCAAAGAAGAACTCCAGATTACGACAAATATGTCGACCGCCATCCCTGATAAAAAGGCGCAGATAAGTGAAACCCAGAGTGGAGAATCCATAGCGAGTGAGAAATCCCAGACTGAAGAGGCTGCGATCACAAGCATTGCAAAAAATAGCGGGCGTGGGAAGTGCACTTTCAGCGAGATCAGACTGCCACTGATCATGCCTAGGGTGAGCGCCGCTAAGTTGTAGGACCAGAACTTTGGTCCACTTGCAATATCTGCAAAATTTAGCGGACCAAGCACTTGCAGCATCGATTCAAATGCCAAGTTGATAATTGCAAATGCAATCACCATCGTCACTACCCAAGATCGCGCAATGAATTCGAACCAACCTGATTTTAGATCTTGAAAAACCGTATTTTTCGCTTCGCGCACAATCGTTGGCAAGTCTAAATTCCAGACCAATAGCCCGGCAAGTAAAAAGGTAATTGCATCTACTAAGAGCGCCCAACCCGAACCAAAGGCAGTTACTAAAGTTCCACCGATTAATGCGCCGACCACGTAACCAATATTGTTTGACATGCTTATTACGGCGTTGCCGTGTTGCAACTTTGCTTTAGGCAAAATTTCAGGCAGAACTCCTGACATCGCCGGCCACCAGAGCGCATTTAAAATTCCAAAGAGCGCACCCATTAAAGCAAGTAAGAAAACGCTGGAATGGTTAACGATTAACGAGACGGCGCTTACCGTTGCAAAAGTGCTCCCGATTATGTCGGCCCCGCCAACAATTCGATTTCTTTTAAATCGATCTCCAATTACCCCACCAAATAACATAAGCGCGATCATCGGAAACATACGTGCTGCCATGACGATACTTAAATCTTTCGCGGTGGCTCCAGGAAGCGCCAATACGCCGAACGCCAACGCGACTGGTGAGATTCCATTTCCTACATTTGATATAAAGCGAGAGAGCGCTAGTGCGCTAAAGCCGCGATGTCCGCCAAGTTCGGCTAATTGTGTGCGCACTCGGGTAAGCCTAGTGGCGGGAAAATCGGGTAATTAATTCGGGTGATAGCCCCAGAATGAGCATAAAATGTCCGAATTTTATAAAAATTCTTGAGAAATACCCCTTGTTCATAGTGCAAATAGTTTGCACAAGGTTCACAATATTTTTACTGGAAGAGGTCAATGAGGTTCCTCGAGGATCTCATCGCCTTCATCTAGCTTCAGGGGCCGCCTGGTCTTTGAAGTATTAAGCACCCCACGGAGGCTTATTTACATGGTAAATCTAACAAGCAACCAATGGAACCTCGTCTATAACATCTTCTCGTTTGGACTAGTTTCTATGCTTGCATGCACTGTTTACACACTCGTGTCACAGTCACGCGTTCTTCCTAAGTACCGCAACGCTCTCGTAATGTCATCAATGGTTACATTCATTGCTGGCTACCACTACTGGAGAATCTTTAACTCATTCTCAGAAGCATCAACAGGAATGGCAGTTAAGGTTTCAGGAGACCAGGGTGCATTTAACGAGGCATACCGTTATGTTGACTGGCTATTAACTGTTCCTCTACTTCTAGTTGAAGTAATTGCAGTGCTTGCACTTGCAAAGGAAGTTTCTCGCTCACTCATCACTCGTTTGGTTCCAGCAGCAGCTGCGATGATCGCACTTGGTTACCCAGGTGAAATCTCAAACGATCAGAACACACAGGTTCTATACGGTGTTCTTTCAACACTTCCTTTCCTATACATCCTCTATGTCTTGTTCGTAGAGCTTGGTAAGTCACTTGATCGCCAGCCAGAAGGAGTTGCAGCAACTATCGGTCGCTTGCGTCTTCTTTTGATCGCGACATGGGGCGTATACCCAATCTCATACATCCTTGGCATGGGCGAAGGTATGGCTTCAGCTCAGCAATTCGTTGGCGTTCAGGTTGGTTACACAATCGCTGACATCTTGGCAAAGTGCGTATTCGGTCTAACAATTTTGAAGATCGCTCGCATGAAGTCACACGCTGAAGGTATGAAGGACGATCACTAATCGTCTGATAAATAGTTAAAGTTAAAGGGGCGTCGGGAAACCGGCGCCCCTTTAATATTTGTAGGATAGGAACATGACAAAAGCTAACCTTTCTAAATACGCGCTAAACAATTACCGCATGGCTAGTTATTTACTACTGGCAATTGGCCTAATCAATCTGCGCTACCAGACGGGTCAAGATGGCGTTCTAGCTAACTCGCTAACAATCGTTATTCCAGGAGTTGCAATGTTGCTCACTACCTTTGCCCAGGGTGCGCATAGTTTTCTGGCGCGACGCGAAGTTATGGTCTCGCTTGCGGTATTGGGTGTAGCGCTAGTGGCTTGGGCAATTACCAACTAATAATTTTTCTGGAAAAACTATTTCCGAAACGAGATATCGCTCTTCTTCATTGCAGTAATTAATATCCTGATTGCATTTGGACCCATGCCATGAAGATCTTTAATGGCATCTAACGAATATTTTCTTAGATCGCTGACCTTATAAAGGCCTTCATCAATTAAGGCTCTGCGCGCTGGCGCCGCTAATCCCAGTTCAACCCAAGCACCATCGACAGCGGCGTAGGCATCTAAATCAACTTCACTGTTGGATGACGTGCTGTTTCGTTCATTGGCTTTGGCTTCACGCCTTGCCGCGGCCTCGCGCGCAATTTTTGCCTGCGTCATCTTTATCTTTGCACGCGATTGTTTAGCCATTTTTTATTCTTTTCATACGATGATTAAAAAAGCTTGGTGCGGGAGGCGGGACTTGAACCCGCACGCCGGAGCACAAGTTCCTAAGACTTGCGTGTCTGCCATTTCACCACTCCCGCTGGAGCGTCATGAGAATGTTATAAAAAACTCATGTACTGGTGCTTAGGTTAGAGGTAAGTTTGCTTAATACAAAATTGTGGTCGAACCGGCCCAACGGAGCGCGCTAAAAGGCGCCATCTGCGATCAAGTGAGGAAGTTAAATGTCATTAACACCAACGCCCGCCGATAAGTTCACCTTCGGACTCTGGACTGTAGGTTGGCAGGCGCGCGATCCCTTCGGCGATGCAACCCGTGGCGCGCTAGATCCTGTGCGCACAGTTAATGAACTCGCAGCACGCGGTGCATACGGTGTTACATTTCATGACGACGATTTAATTCCATTCGGTAGCGATGATTCATCTCGTCGCGGACATATTGATCGCTTTAAGAAAGCGCTAGATGAGACCGGTATGAAAGTACCGATGGCGACAACAAATCTATTTTCACACCCAGTCTTTAAAGATGGCGCATTTACAAGTAATGATCGCGATATCCGTCGCTATGCGTTGCGTAAAGCGATGCGCAATATCGAACTCGCTGTTGAGCTCGGTGCACATACTTATGTCTGTTGGGGCGGCCGTGAAGGTGCAGAATCAGATGCAGCAAAGGATGCTTACGTTGCACACGAGCGCATGCGCGAAGCCTTTAATGTGCTTAGCCAATTCGTTTTGGATAACGGTTACAACATTAAATTTGCAATTGAACCAAAGCCAAATGAACCTCGCGGCGATATCTTCTTGCCAACAATCGGCCATGCACTTGCCTTTATCTACACACTTGATCATCCCGAGCTGGTTGGATTAAATCCAGAAGTCGGACATGAGCAAATGGCCGGGCTTAACTTTGTTCACGGAATCGCACAGGCGCTGTGGCAGAAGAAGTTATTCCATATCGATCTAAATGGTCAGCACGGTCCAAAGTTTGATCAAGATTTGGTATTCGGCCATGGTGATCTAAAGTCTGCCTTCTTCCTTGTTGAACTACTTGAGCGTTATAAATATGACGGGCCAAAGCACTTTGATTACAAGCCAGGACGCACCGAAGATGACAAGGGTGTTTGGGATTCAGCAACTGCAAATATGCGGACCTATTTAGCCCTAAAGGAACGCGCAACTGCTTATCGCAACGATCCACGAGTAATTGCAGCGCAGAAAGATTCCAATATTCCGGGCCTTACTGAGAACACAATGGGCCAAGGCGAAAGCTGGAAAGATCTCGCTAAGGATTCATTCGATGTTGAAGCCGCCGGAGTTCGTGGATATCAATATGAAGCCCTTAATCAACTCGCACTTGAGCACTTAATGGGGTTCGGAAAGTAAATTCTCAGGCAGGGTAACCTTGCCTAATGAGTTCGCATTCTGATCTTTTAGCGGCCCAAATTCAGGGCGCTATTTCGCGTGCGATCGAACGCGGCGATCTGATCGGGACTGTGCCTGCTCTTATTCCACTGGAGCGCCCAAAGAACCGTGACCATGGAGATTATGCATCTTCTATTGCGCTGCAATTAGCCAAGCCTGCGGGCAAGAACCCACGCGAAGTTGCCGAGCTATTAAAGGCGGATTTGGAAACTCTGCCTGAAGTCGCGTCCGTAGATATCGCAGGTCCTGGTTTTATAAATATCACTTTAAATCGCGCCAGCCAAGCAGATTTGGTCCGCACCATATTAAGTACAAAGAGCGAATACGGACGCGGAAGTGCACTAGCTGGCGTGAAGATAAACCTGGAATTTGTTAGCGCCAATCCAACTGGCCCGCTGCACTTGGGTCACACGCGTTGGGCGGCAGTCGGTGATGCTTTAGGTCGTGTACTTAGCGCAGCCGGCGCATCTGTGACTCGCGAGTTTTATATTAACGATCGTGGCAATCAAATGGATTTATTTGGACAATCTGTGCAAGCAGCGGCGTTGGGTGAGCCAATTCCAGAAGATGGATATCAAGGCGAATACATCGCAGATTTAGCACGAGATGTGGTCGCACAAAATCCAACCATTACAGAGTTAGGGGCTGCTGAAAGACTGATTGCATTTCGCGAAGCTGCCTATCAGCTTCAACTCAAAGATCAACAGCGCGTTTTAGATACTTTCAACACCCATTTCGATGTTTGGTTTTCAGAGCGCTCCTTACATGATGGTGGAAGCGTCGAGCATGGGCTAGATAAGTTGCGCTCGCAAGGCCATGTCTTTGAAGTCGATGGCGCAACCTGGCTGCGCACGACTGACTTTGGCGATGATAAAGATCGCGTGCTAGTTAAAGCCAATGGCGATTTAACTTATTTCTCATCTGATACCGCTTACTACATCAATAAGCGCGAACGCGGTTTCGATATCTGCATCTATATGTTGGGTGCAGATCATCATGGATATATCCATCGCTTAAAGGCCACTGCAGCATGCGCTGGCGATGATCCCGAATACAACATCCATATTTTGATCGGACAACTGGTAAAGATTATGGAAGGCGGGCAAGAGGTAAAGCTCTCAAAGCGCGCTGGAACAATTATTACTCTAGAAGAGTTAGTTGAAAAAGTTGGTGTGGATGCGGCGCGCTATACCTTGATTCGTTATCCAGTAGATACTCCAATGGTTATGGATATCGATATTTTAAAGCGCAATACAAATGAAAATCCGGTTTATTACGTGCAATATGCCCACGCTCGCATCGCAGCTGTTCTGCGTAATGCAGCAGAGTTAAAAGTGCCTTTCGGTTTAGATAACTTTGATCCTGCGCAACTTAGCCATGATCGCGAGAACGAACTTTTGGGTTCACTTGCCGAATTTCCTCGCATCCTGGCAGGGGCAGCTGAACTTCGCGAGCCGCACCGAGTAGCTCGCTACCTAGAAGAACTTGCTGGGGTTTATCACGGTTTCTACGCAGATTGCCGCGTACTTCCAATGGGCGATGAGCCAATTTCTTCGCTACATAGCGCCCGAATTAATTTATGTGCAGCAACTCTGCAAGTACTGAAGAATGGCCTTGAATTACTTGGCGTTAGCGCTCCGGAGAGGATGTAATCCATGTGGTCGAGAAATATCTCATTTACCAATGGTGAGCTACACCTGTCGGGAATTCCAGCTTCACAATTAGCAAAAGATTTCGGAACGCCAACATTTTTTATCGATGAAGCAGATTTTCGCGAACGAGCCATTGGTTGGAACAACGCGTTGCGCGATGAGTTTGGCCCTCACGCCGGCACCGTTTATTACGCAGCCAAAGCCTTTATCTCGGTAGCTCTTGCGCAATGGATTAAGGAATGTGGAATTGGTATTGATGTATGCACTGGGGGAGAACTTGCCGTTGCTTTAGCTGGCGGTATTGATCCTGCGAAAATTGAAGTTCATGGAAATAATAAATCTCTGGCCGAAATTGATAAAGCAGTCTTGGTTGGCGTTAAGACAATTGTCATGGATTCTCTCCACGAGATTGATCGCGTTGCAGCGATGGCGCGCAAACATGGCAAGGTGCAAGGCGTGATGTTGCGCCTAACTCCAGGTATTCAGGCCCATACCCACGAATCAATTTCAACGGCACATGAAGATGTGAAATTTGGATTTTCAATTGCTAGCGGTGCTGCTTGGGCGGCTGTGCAAGCAGTTCTTTCCCACCCAGAACTTGAACTGCGCGGATTTCATTCGCATATTGGTTCGCAGATATTTGGTACTGAATCATTTCAATTAGCGGCAGATCGCTTAATCGCTCTACTTGCTAAGTACCGCGACACCTATTCCAAGGAACTTCCAGAGCTAGATCTCGGAGGTGGTTATGGAATTGCCTATTTGCCTGATGATGAAACTCTTGAACCAGGCGAAGTCATGCCAGCTTTGCGTAGCGCGGTTACTGCAGCGTGTGAAAAGCATAAGTTAAATATTCCAACAATTTCCATTGAACCTGGTCGCGCTATCGTTGGACCAACCACATTTACCTTGTATGAAGTTGGAACAACTAAAGATGTGGTCCTTGAAGATGGTGCAATTCGCCGCTACATCTCTGTTGATGGCGGAATGAGTGACAATATTCGCCCTTCTTTATATGACGCGCAGTATCACGCGGTAATTGCACAACGCGCATCAAGTGTGAAATCAGTATCTTCTCGCGTCGTGGGAAAACATTGCGAAACTGGTGACATCGTTATCCGTGATATCTCTCTTCCCGCAGATATTGCTCCTGGTGATTTAATTGCGATTCCAGCAACCGGCGCATAT
>Ga0214919_10002872_pt1 | contig 26622 bp, 28 predicted proteins | sample LL1503_MetaG_FD_177994 | JGI IMG/M metagenome (GOLD analysis project Ga0214919, IMG submission 177994) | Freshwater microbial communities from Lake Lanier, Atlanta, Georgia, United States - LL-1503 | ecosystem: Environmental > Aquatic > Freshwater > Lake | place: USA: Georgia | collected...
AATTGAATTTTATTTTTTTTTATTTATGTAAGTATAACAAAAATGTCTTCCCTCTTAAGTGCTGTTTCAGCCCTTATAGCATCAAAAGATGAAGAGTCATTTGTCAAGGGTGGTGCAGAGCCATTTGTTAAGATTGTTGATGGCAAACTATCTTTTGTAAATCGTATTCGTATCAATACCAAGAAGCCCTTTCGTGTCCTCTCTATATTAGGCAAGGCACGTATGGGTAAGTCAACACTATTCAATACAATTATTAGTAAGTTAACAAAGAAGAATCAAAAGATTTTCCAAACACAAGATAATGATGAGCACTGCACACGTGGTATTAATGGATACTTTCTAAAAGACCATGATCTTCTTCTTCTTGACTGCCAAGGTCTTTCACTTGAGAACTCATCACATGACCCTACTTTACTTCTTCTTGTATATCTTATTTCGGATGTTATTGTATTTAATGAGCGTATGATGCTTCAGAATGAGGCTCTGAAACTTATGGAGCCTATCTGCACATTTATGACATATATTGATACTGATACAGTAAAGAAGCCAACTCTTGTATTTCGTATTTCAGATGCTGATCTTGTAAAGGATACAAAACACAATCTGAATAAGGTTCTCTCACCATATGAGGACCAGTATCAGTCGATTCGTGAAAGTATAACGCATCTCTTTCAGGACCCTATTGAACTTGTGAAGACAAATCCGCTAGAGCGTTCTCATAAACAGTTTCTGGAGAAGAATGACTATCTTTCTTTGCTCAAAGATGACTTTGTAAGTTTTAATGAGGCAGTATCAAAGATTATATCATTTCTTGGAAATGGTCAGAACCCTGAGGAATGGATTCAGAAAGTTCCTATTATTATTGAACAGATTAATAATAATGAGAAGATTAATTATAAGAAGTTAGATATTGTTGGCTTAACACAGAAAAATGAAGTTCAAGAATGGATTCTTTCACTACCTCCTATTAATGATATTGTAGTAGATTATACACAAAAAGTTTATGAAACTAATGTAGAGCCACGTAAAGCAGAAAAGAAGAATATACTGACAAGTTTTACAAAGAAGTTTAAGAATCTTCCAAAGTCTATGAAGGAGACTGAATATAATAAGTTGGAGGAAAGACTAAATAATCCTATTAAGATTGCTACTTTAAAAGCAGAAAGTAAAGCACACGCTTTCTTGAAATCTAATAATTGGCTTAGTAACGCTTATAATATAGAATTTCCTCAAGTTAATTCTATTGACCAGTCTTTTACTTCACGTAATGATGATTTCTGGAATCACTATTTTAGAAACCAAAATAAACTTACATCTATATGTAAAACTCATGATATTTATTTACCTGTTGCAAAGGAATATATTGATTGGGTATCTGAAACTAAAGCATTCATCTTTGCAGAAATTGATAAATTTAAGGTAGAGGAGGCTAAGGAAGTTGCTGAAATTAATACTAAACTAAATACAATTATTGAATCATATATTGAATCTAAACTTACTATGATTGAAGAGACAAAAGATATTGAGTTTGTTAAGAAGACTACATCTAGTTATATTGAAGAGTGGAAAACTGAATGTATTAAACAAATGACAGACACTATTAAGACTATGACAATGAATCGCGGCATTTATTCTTCTATTATTTCAAATAATGCTAAGTATAATATAAAAGTAACAACTCAGAAAAGTTCTATTACACGCAGTATGAGTTATGATCTTATCAAGGAATTATTTGAGAAACATAAGCTTGTAGTTGAGAATGAGTTTAATGATTATTTCTTGGAAGCTATTAAGGAGAAGAAGATTGCATTGCTGGAAAATAAGGTTATTATGAATAAGGCTATAAATAATAGATTTCATCCTATTCTTCTGGCAAATCCTGATATGGAATGGGTATCGAACAATTTTAAAAGTCACCCTTTTGGTTGCTTTATGACTAAAGATACATATCTTAAAAATATTGGACCTATCCATCAAAAGGTTGTTACTAAGATGATTAAGAAAGGATATATTAATGATTCTTATAAGTTTAGTATGATTAAATATGAACGGTTTGATATTCTTACACAGAATAATATGAATAATGTATATAAAACATATTCTAATAGTTTCCATAATCCAGAGTTATCATATATTGATACTGCCATTGTAAATCGTATTCAGACGCTATATAATCATTATTATGATAAAGAGTTTCTGTTAACACCAAATAAGGAAACTATGTTTGAAGATGTAGATATTGGTAAAGTGGAGTCAGAGTTAGTAGTAAATGATACTCCTAAAACAACAACAGGGGTAAATGGAGGGAAATGGATTATTAATGGAAACTTGATAGTAAATGATACTCCTAAAACGGTGTTAACAACACCTTCAGTTGAAACAAGAATTCTTGCTCAAGATAAGCGTATAGAAAAGATTATAGAAAATATTGTGCATGATAAAAATGCATATTCTAAATTCTAAAAACTAATTTGGCATTGTTAAAAAAAATTGAAGCCATTTTTTATTAGCGATGATGTATTACAAAAGATGGAAAAGTTCAAGGAACGTATTCTAAATCTTGAGAAGAATGTTGTTGATTTGAATTCAAGAGTTAGTTCCATTCAAGGAACTACTATTAGCGTTCATCCGTCTCATTATTCTGTGTATGATAAGGAACAGGGTGAAATACCTCTTGATGAGTTTGATACATTTCGTTTTATGAGATGTGGGAATGCGATGGATGTAATGCAATCTAATGGACAACCATTTAAGTCAATGAAACCAATGTATAAACTTATTAATCCACCAAAAGAACTCCGTTCTTATATTAAATCGAATGCGATTTCTTCTATTTACCAATGGTCGCAGAGTTCACAGCATTATATTACAAATCTAGATCAAGAACTAAAGAACCGTTCAGATATTTTATTGTCATTTTCAACAAATAATGAAAGTGAAATTGAGCAGTGTGAATTTGAGATCTATATATTTCCTAATAGAGGCTCTCGTTCTATAGGTAGTCATGGATTTAATATTAGGAATTCAAGTGATGTTAAGAAAATGTTAAGTTTAAAAGTATGGGAAATTAGTGCTACATCGAATAGTGATTCATCTGATAATAATTGGCATCGATGGATTCCATTCACCCAAACCATAACAGTAAACTTCAAAAACACATATAAACTCTTGCCACATGTATCAGCATATATTACACCATTTTCTGAGGCAAATATTAGCTTCACTATTAAAGAGCTAACAAAAAAGAAGGTTGTCTTTACAATGAGTTATGGTGAAGATGATAATCTGGATGTTCCTGCTAATGCTTGCTTACATTGGTTGGTGAATGGGATGGTTGAGTGATATTTTAAACTATGACCAATCAATAATAACATATGTCTTCAAAGGGTCCATAATAAAATCACAGTCAATAAAGAGTTCTTTTAATTTTTCAATAAACATATCAAGATATTCATCTTTAGTTATTTTATTACTATACACACCATAACGAAATCTAAATACAAACTTCTTTTCTACTAGATGTTCAATCATATGATTCTTAAAATCTTTACGAAATTTATCTAAATCTACATTAATTTGTTTCTCAATCATTTCTTTATCCATTTCTTTATAGTATTTTTCACGAGTGAATGTTTGAAGACTTTCACGAGATATAGGAAAGTTCATTTTATGGTTTAATTAAAGGTAAAAATATTTATCAATTTTTTATAAAAATATCCCAAGAAGACGTATATAATAACGATGAATCTTGGTTAGAAACAAATCTGCTGCAACACATAAAAAGTTCTATTAGAAGCCCTGTATTTATAAGTACTATTGATGATTTGTATGATACGCATAAAAGGGTTTATGGGTTGGATAATAACAAATAAATGAAAAAATTTATACTATTGGTGTAGGTGTTCGTGCTGCTGAAGCTAAAATAGGAGGATTTTGACCTCCTTTATATTTTTTACTATTATTATTGTTATTATTCTTTAATTTAACAACTAATTCACCATTTCTCTCAACTATATTCGCTGGTATAGCATTAGCTCCTGCTTTTTTATACATTAATGGATTAATTGTAGTTGTTTCAACATCTGTTTCTTTTAATAATTTTTCAATCGTTTGTATTACATCATTAATCGATAGTTTCATCTTTATTTCATTAATAGAGTATTTAGCACCCTTGTAATACATTATCATAGCAGAAGGTTCAAGCACTGATAATCCCATCCCTAACCCTGCTGAAACTAACATTCCAACACGAAATGTGTATGATTTAAAGTGGCCTTTTAGTTCTTTTAGATATATTAATATGATATTTAAATCATTTCTTGCTTCTTCTTTTTCTCTATCAGTTCCACTAATTAGATTATTTTGATAAGAAGATAAATTAATTTCATCTCCATGCACATACTTACCCATAGTTTCTTCAAGTTTCATTTTTGTATCTAAAAAAACTGGTCTTTGAAGAGGTCGTCTTGGATTCCAATTACTATTTGGATTCCAATTACCATCTCCACCTTTTCTTGATGTCCGTAGATTCTTCCGTGTTTTACGCATCTACTATATTATATAAAAAAATATATTATCAAGATCAATCACTAACATTCATAGGAACCTTAAACATATCTAAAATACTTTTTTTTGGCTTCTTTTCTTCTTCCATATAATTCAAGTGTTGCTTAGAATCAAAGATAATATTTGTTAATTCATCAGCTCTCTTATTTTCTTCACGATATACATGTGTGAATGAAATACTTTGAAATCGTTTTATTAGTTCTTTTACTTGTGAATGTAGATCAATAAGATTCAAATGTTTTACCTTCCATCGACCAGCGCTTTGTTCAATAACAAGTTTAGAATCACCAAAAACTTTTACATTTCGTATATCTCTTTTTAAACATTCTTTTAAACCAATAATCAAGCCGAGATATTCTGCTTCATTATTTGTTGTTTTCTCCAAATACTTACCGGTTTCAAATAATAATTGCCCGTCGCAATTACATGCGGCAGCAGCACTTCCTTTTCCAGGATTGGGAACGGCTTTACCGTCAAAATATAAAATATACTCCATATTTATAATATAATATTTTGTTTTATATCATTTTTATTATGTGTTAGCATATTTATAATATCTTCTGAACCTCCTATTGTTATGGTGTTGATACAAGTATTTGGCATTCTGTTTGTTTATTATAGTACACTTCAAAAATACATATAAACTCTTGCCACATGTATCAGCGTATATTACACCATTTACTGATGCAAATATTAGGTTCACTATTAAGGAGCTAACAAAAAATAAGGTTGTGTTTACAATGACGTATGGTGAAGACGATAATCTGGATGTTCCTGCTAATGCTTGCTTACATTGGTTGGTGAATGGGATGGTTGAGTAAATATGTTTTACTAAAAAATTGAACGTTATTTTTGCTAGTTTTTAGGTATTAAAATGTTTATATATCTTGTTTCTAGTGCCTATACTGATACGCATGGGCAAAAGAAACTTGGTCTTACAATTCACCCAGTTCATCGTATGAGACAATACAATATTGGTGATGCTCCAGATATTGGTCTTGAAAAGAAGTATGATGCTCTTTGGCTTGTGAATGCAACGTCAAGAAACCAACTTAAGTATATTGAAATGGTTATTCATACACATTTTCAAGAACAAAGGAATAAGAGACAAAACGGTAGCCTAACTGAGTGGTTTAATGTATCTCTTGAGCAAGTAAGAAGTTTCATTACTCGTCAAGAATTCTTTCTTCGTGAAGTAACCATTGACGAAGTTAAGGAGATTACAACGAAGGCTGAACGTGAGCCACTTGAATCTGACACGCGTGAGGTTGAAGAAGAACTCACACTTATTCGTGAAGAAGTAGAAAACTTATCAGTAAAGCACGTTATCACACTAAAAGAAAAGTTCTTCAATACATTTCTCCCTGGCAAGATTCCTCGCAGAATTCAAGATCAACTTTGGGATAAGTTTCAAATAATCTGTAATGATGATGTACTTTTGGCAACAATCTACAAAGGAATTGTTCAATGGCCAACGGGTACTGGTAAGACTATCGCTATGCTTTTGATGATTGTCCTTTCAAAAGAGCGTTCTGTTCGTCTTGGAACAATTTATAGAGGTCTAATTGTTTCACCAAAGAATGATATCTTCAATACGATTTCTTCAGAATTCAATAAACTCTCTGAGTTTGGAATTACAATCTATGATGGCTCCAATGGAAAGCTTTCTCATATCACAGTTCCTTCAAATCACCATATTCTAGTAATGGCATGCCCTCAGTCTCTTCTTATTGATGCAACAGGTATGAAGAATCTACCACATATGACACATGTCCATTACGACGAGGTTCATCGTATCACTGGCGAACTTTACTTTCAGCTATTAAAGGAAATGCTTGTTAAGTGGAATACAACCTTTCTCACTGGGACTTCCGCTACTCCTAAGACATCTAGTCCAGAACAACATCGCAAACTTGCAGAACTATTTGAAGATCCTTATCTTGTTATTCATCGTTGCGAAGTTGATGAGGCAGTGCGTGAAGGGTGGATTGCTACACCTAGATTCTCTGTATGTACTACACCAAAACAAGAAGATCATCGAGCATATGTAAAGGCACTTGTAATTGGAATCAAAAATACAATTCAAAAGAAAAAAAATAAAGATTTATGGACTGGTGGTAAGGTTATTGCGTATTTACCTTCTATTCAGACTGCAAAAAATGCAGCAGAAGAAGCAAAAAAAGCTATTCCAGAAGCAGAAATTTATCTTGCTGTAGGCTCTAGTTATACTAGAACGGACGATGAGTTTGTAAATGCCCCTGCAGATGGTATTATAAGAATTCTATTTGCATGCGATAGGTATCGTGAAGGCTCTGATATTAAGGGACTAGATATGACTGCCGTGTTGATTGGTGATAGCATTTCTGCATATATTCTTATTCAAATCCTAGGTCGTTCACTTCGTTTAGATTATCCTGGAAAAGAGGGTTGGTGTTTGATTGTAAGGCCTTGTGAAGAGAATGAAAGTGAACAAGAAGTTTTAGATAAAATTGCTCTAGATATTCTTACATTCATTGGAGATAGTCGCCCACTTGTAAAAAGAGATATTGAGGATTACGTTGAAACATATTTTGGTGATGTTGAGATTGGAGGAAATGTTATTAGTAAAGAAGAAACTGTTGCTCGTGTTCAAGCAGCCTATGTGAGGAGAGAGTATGCAAAGAGGACACCAAAGGAACGTTATCATACAATTCGGATGCTCAATAACGAAATGGAGTTAAAATCAAAGAATGAATACTTTGCAAAGGCGAGTGAACACCCTAACTTCATTGAAGATCCAAAAACATATTTCTCAGAATGGTGGGTTTCGTGGTATGATTTCCTAGGAGTAGATTGTAGTATATTTCCACAAACGAAAGCCGACTGGGTTCGTGTATGTAAAGAACGAAAGTTTATTGATTGGGATGACTATAAACAAAAAAGAGAGTATACATTACCAGAAAATCCTGGCGAACTTTATGAAGATTTTACAAATTGGGATAAGGAAATGGGAGTTGAGGAGGAGATTATCTGGTAAATTAATTAGATGGAATAAACTTACCAATAGCCTCTTGTGCCTTCGCCTTATATTCAGCAATCTTTGCATGCTTATGGCGAATCTCGTCAAAGTGGGGTTGAAGTGTCTGTTGCTCGGCGAGAGTAGGAAGATTGATTGCGAGGGACAATACTGCTGACGAACTAAGCTTAGGCTGAGCTGTTCCCTCAGCAAGTCCTTTGACTTCGTCTTGAATATTTTTTAATGCGAAATACAGGATATCATTTGTAATGGCGGATTCTTTAGGATGAATAGTCATCCCGTTGTTTGTTATCCAAGATTTCACAGGATATCTGGAAATATTCCCAGCATTCGCACCGACTTGAGCCATCACTGTAATGTATGGTTCTCTATTATGGATATTGTGATATCCCATAGGTGATATTCCTCCACCAATGACAGGTGTATCGCCACCAGTTAGTTCTTCCTTTGTTAAACCTCTTCCAGTTTGAATTTTGCAAACATCCCCCAACTTCACACGAGGCTTTCCACGCCCCATCTCCTTCACCTCAAACATCATCTGTAGCTGAAGCATCTCAAGGGTGCTCTCCTCCTGCTGTGTGAGGTTACTCCAGATATCAATGGCTTGAACGATTTCTTGTTGGCGTTCTAGAGATGGGAGGGGGATTTGAAGAGAAAGCAGAGTATCTAAATCAATATGAAGTTGTGCAGTTCCTCTACTGCAATCCTTATAAATTTTTGATTTTTGAAGTAGAAGCCATTCCCCAATATAACCATCTAATGAGCGACTAGCATCTTTTGAATGAATTGTAATAGCAGTATCATTACAGAAATACTTTCCGATAATCTTCATTACACAATTATGTTCAGACATACCATCACGTGAAATTTTATATGTTGTTCCTTCACGATTAAATTTATCTGTTTTATAAGTCATTAACCCTCCTCCACCATAAGCAGAATATAAAGAACCAGCATCTTTTATTTGAGTAATTCGTGTACCATATTTAATTTCAGCAATATCCCCCAGCTTCACCATCTCAAAGCCTTCAACTTCCACAGCACTTTGTGGCAAATACTGCTTATAATTGAGAGAATACTTCTTTCCTTGTAAATCAGCAAGTGTGGCCTCAATCAGCAACTTCTCATCAAGCCCAATGAACTTTACCTTTTCAGTTGGACCAACTCCTTTCTGAAATACCATCATAGAAGTCTTTGTGCCAGTATTTAAGAATGAACCAGAGGCAATATCCACAACATAATGAATCTTATACTCTTCCGTAATTTTCTTGCGTAATTCTACACACTTATTGGAAGCTCCAAAGAAGAATCCTTGAGGAAGAACAATTGCACAAATCCCACCATCACTTGAAAGTGTTGCCATAGATAGTTGAACACCGGCAGAAACCTTATCGTCATCTTCAATTCCAATGCTTTGAATATCTTGATTTACAATATATTTAGTAGAATTCTTTCCAGCTTCATCTTTTACCTTCTTTGCATAAGCGAATTTGTATTCTTTCCCTTTTGACTTATCACCACCATAGGGAGGATTCATAAAGCAGTAGTCAATTGTTAGATCCTTAAAAGGAGCAGATTCACCTTTAGTAATTGGTTCGGTAAATGAATTACTACTACGAATAGTATCGCTACCGAATGGATAACCAGTGAGAATTAAAAGATTGAGCAAAGAAGTAGTGACGCTGCTTAAATTCATATCTTGGCAATAAATTGATGCTGAATCTTTCTTCCAGTTAACAGCTTCCCCAAGAATATCTTTAACACCCTTCACATACGCAGCAGGGAAACCACCAGTGCCACAGAACCAATCCGCAAATGTACATAGAGTTCCGTCAGCTCGGCGAAGACTCTTCTTAATATCATAGGATAATTTGAATGCTAACTTACAAATAGTGCGATTGGTAAAATACTGACCTTCATCTGACATAGTGCTCATACCACGACCAAGCATATATTCAAAGATATTTCCTAATGTATCAGTCTCTTGTAGTGCCTTTAGAGGAATACGATTGATTTGATTTACAATTTCAGATACAATATCCGCCTTTTGAATCTCATGAGGCTTGAAGAATGGCTTTGTCTTTGGCTTTAGACGAAATGAACTTACTCCCTTCTTAATAGTTTCAAAGAGGTCATTCTCATTCTTTAGTGAAGCAATATATGACCAGCGACACTCTTGAGGAAGATTTAGAAGATCTGCTTGAATTTCAATAAGACGATATGCGAAGAAGAATATTAGATGATCAAGTGCCTTTTCTGGATTCAGCCCAGCACGATTCCATAGTAGATTATGAAGGTCTTCAAAGAAACTCTGGAGAATTGGTTTATCATGATCTTCATTGCCAGAAAGATCTAGAACTTGATAAGGAGTTAGACTACGAACTTTCTCATTAATCTTCTTCTCAACTTTTGCCTCAATTACTTCATTAATAATAGTGCTCTTGGAGCAATCAATCTTCTTCTCCATATGGTCAGTATAACCACTCTTCTGCTTGAACACACGAGCACACTTCTCACAAGTATAGGTGGGCATTTTTTTATATTTATTAAATATAAAATAAAAAATCAATTTTTACGATTTTTTACCGAAATTCGGTAAAATTTTTTAAGCCTGCCGGGCTTTTTACTTTTTTTTTTGAAATCCCACTCCCACCCCTAGAAACCCAACAACAAATCCTCACAATCCTAAACGAGATGGAAAGTGAACGCAAGAGTCTTATGCAGATGGCATCAAAGGCTGAGGAGCGTGCAAAGTTTGTGCTTGATGGAGATTTGTCTTAGTAAACCAAAAAAATTGATTTGAAAATATTACTTTTTATATCATAAAAATGAGTACTTCTAAAATCTTTCTTGATCGGATTGATAATTATACACAAATTACTTCTTGGGGAGATAATACAGAAGAGAAATTCTATTATCCAATTACTAAACGTCAATATGATTCTCTAGCAATTAATAAAAAAAAAATGGGAGATATCTTAAAGTGTGTTATAAAAGGTAATAATCAACCCTCAAAGGATTATGAAGTTAGACTTCTAGCTAAAAATATTGAATACATTAATTTGGAATGTAAGTATGGGCCTTTAAAATGTAAAAATTGGCCATGGGGGTTTCGTCATTTTATTAGAGTAGAGAGAGTTTAATCATCATCCGCAAATAAACATTTAGAACTTATATCATATTTTTCTTTTAGTTCATCATAATTTTGATCTAAGCATATTTTACAAATTTGTCTAAATCCTTTTGCAAATACTGGGTTATAACTATTTCTTTTACATACAATACAAGGGTTTTCTTGTTTCCAACCAACCCCTTGACCCCCTTTTTGATTTAATCTTGGAAGATTCTCCCCCCATTTTTCATTTCCTACTTTACAACTATTACAGTATCTGTTTTTAGATTTTCTTTCACAACCTAGCATCAGATAATCAAATTCTTTATTGTTATATAATTTTTCAGTTTCAAATATTTGTTCAGTTGAAAATTCAAACCAAGGTTCTGGTCTACATTCCGTAAGGGTAGCATGAGTATGTTTAATCTCAAATATATATCTTACTTTATTATCATTAATTAAAGCAACATCAGCTACATATATTCCATTAGGTCCCCTATATTCAACAATAACTTCATCATTTTCTGTATATTCAATATCTATATCATCTTGTGATGGAGTTATTGTACATTTTGGGCATTGAAAACCTATTTTCATCTTCATTTTATTTTTTAACCAATCTGCTACTTTATATTTAGCATCTTTATGAAGTTGGCTTTCATTTGGATGTTCATAATATGAACAAGTATTTGTTGGAGAATAGTGAGCAAAATGTGCTACTCTAACTTCACCTTTATGAAATATCACTTTTTGTTTACAGTCAATACAAATATATTCTACATTCTTTTCTGCTTTATTTGGTAAAACATATTGATTTGTTTCTTTATTTAGAGCACCAAGAATATACATTTCTACACATAAAGATAAGAACCCTTTAAACATACAGAACAATGTCAAACGTCCTTGATGAAATCAACACCTATTTACAAAATATATCTAATACAAGAAATCAACTCAACTATATGAAACGTATTCTAGAATTAACAGATAATGAAGATGTAGCTAATGAAACGTTAAAGCAATTTAACAATCTTCGTTATAGCACCGAACAAATCCCATATTTTCCTCTTGGTACTGATTATATCTATGTATGGGAACTTGAAGAAAAAAAGTATTATGTTGGAACATCTGGTAATCTCTCACAGAGGTTGAAACAACATTCATCAGAAGAAGGTGCAAAATGGACGCAAAAATATAAACCGGTAAAAATTATTGAAATCTGTTTAGGAAATAAAGAGCTAGAAAATAGAAAAACAATTGAATATATGAAAAAATATGGTTGGGAAAATGTTCGTGGTGGCTCATGGTGTGTAGTAAATATGAAGAATCCTCCTAAAGAGTTAGAAACAGTTGATTTATCTGCATGTTTAATAATGGATAGTCAATAAAACCCCCATCTAAACACAAAACCAACAAACAATACTAATGAATACCCAAATTATCAATCAAGCAATAACAAGAGCAGCCCCGCATGGAACAGTTAGTAGTATTTTATTCGGTTCTGGATTATGTTATAGTATTCAAAATGAAAAGTACTGGCATATTCCTTGTGTATTATTCTTTCCAGCCGCTTATACAGGCTATCAGATGTATAAACATAAAGATGATGTTCTTATCCCGTATCTATATAAAGCAAAAAAATCTCTAGTTTAATTAGAATGCCCAGACCTCACAAGAATAATTCTCCCGCGATCATACACAAACCTACAGTAGTATCTGTTGCACATACAAGACCTAGTCTAGGTCAAACTATGAAAGAAGGTTTCGGCTTAGGTCTAGGTATGTCCGTTGCCCAACACGCAGTGAATGGTGTAATAAATTTCTTAAGTCCTCCTAAAACTTCTAACATAGTTGAAAATACAAAGCAAATCGAGTACGCTCAAAATAAAGATTTCGAGTATGAAAAATGTATGAAATATAGCTCGAATGATAGTGATTTATGTCAAACTTTATTAGATAATTAATAATTTTAAATTCCTTCTTAGATCGCTGAACATTTTTTATTCAATTAATATAGATATACGGAGGAATGAGGATTACAAAACAATATAGCATCTTTAACTTAATTGACAATCGTGATGCAACATTGGATGATTTGAAAAAACTTATAGAAATAGCACCAGAAAAGTTAAATGATATAAATCCTCCATATAATGAAAATCCAGTTGATTGGGCTATTAAATTTGAAAAATATGATATGGTAGTATTTTTAAGAAGTAAAGGATTAAAAGAAACAGATATAGCAAAATCATATATATATGCGAATATAGTCGATAGTATACTTGATAATGAACCTTTAGATAAATTGAAAAATATACATATGGATAAAGATTTATCTTTTATTAGACAAGATGAAAAAATGAATATTTTCCGTCATTTAGTAAAGTCCCCTTATCTTAGAGATGAAAAAATTAATGAATTAATGAAACAAAAATTATTTGATAATTTAAATGAAGAGAATTCTATAAAAATATTAAAGGATACTACAAATAAAGATATATCATTATTTAAAATTGGTGTAAAAAATGCTGCTAAGTCAAATATACTAATACCACCTAATAGCAGTGGCAAAACAATATTAATGTATATTATAGAAGAATGTCATTTACCAGATGCTCTAGAAAGAATAAAACTATTGATTAATGCTGGTGCTGAAGTAAATGGTGTAACTCCTAATAATTTTAGTGCTTTAATGTTCGCTGTTATGATTGCTGAATTTGCTTATAACTATGAAGAACATATAAAAATTATTGAATATTTATTAGATCACGGAGCAGATAAAACAATAAAATCAAAAACAGCAAAAGATACAGCAATTACTATTGCTCATACTGGATATAAACGTAATCCAGAACGTTATAAAAAAATTCTAACATTGCTAGGTGAAGAAGTAAAAAAAGAAAAAAAAGAAATATGGAAAGGTTCTACACGTTCTGATATTGAAAAATATGATATATTTTTTGAAAAACCATTTGATTATTCTTGTTGTCCTATATGTCTTGAATATATTGAACGTAAAGAAGGATGTATGTATATGAGTCATGATTGTGCTGCTACAAATCACCATTATCATAAAAAATTATATGATACATATGCTTATAGCTCATATGAAAGGGCTCCAAAGAAAGTAGAATGGTGTACTGTTTGTGGAAGAGTGACAAAGAATCATAAACATTATATATTATCGTTAGCTACGAATCCATCCACTACTTTTGCACCTTTAGATCCAGAAATACAAGCACGAATAGATGCGAATCAAAATGTAGTATTTTTTGATAATGCAAATTGTGTAGGATTTGGTGGTGGAGGAACTTTAGAAAAAGCAGCAAGATTTAGACGTTTAAGAGAATATACTTTAGAATTACAAGAAGATGTTGGTAAAAAGGAACATACTTATGTAATGGATGAATTAATTCAAGAAGTGTTTAACGCACCTTTATTTAGAAATAGAAAGATAGAGAAAATTCTTCAAGATAAAAAATGGAATATAAATATAGAAAAGTTTCCTGAAAATGTGAGAAATAAAATAAACAATAATGCTAATAGAAATTATGCCAATATTCCATTTGAAGGTGATTTACCAAATGTGCTACCTTCAAAAGATCATGATTGTATTATTATGGGTGACGATGATGAAGGAAAAGAAGAGAATCCTGTAATACATTTTCATCATGAAACAAGAGGTGGAATGAATCACGATGGTATTGATATTTGTCAAAAAGATTTAGCACGAGCAATAGAAGTAGCAAATAAAGAATTTGGTGATATACGATTTGGAAAATGTTGGTTCCCTCAATGTCAAGCAATTTTACATCCTGAAGAAATAAAACCTCATGTTCCAGAAGTTTTATATCTAGATTATAAGAAAAAGTTTAATAAGAAAATGGCGAAAGCTGGAGGAAATAAAAACACAAATAAAAATAAAAATAAAAATAAAAATACAACAAGAAAAAAGAATAATAACAATAATAATTCTAAAAATCAATTAGTACTACATGAATTAGATTTATCTGAAGTAACATGTGGTTTACCAAACTTTGAAAAAGATGGAACATTGAGAAAAAATTAATATAGTTCGAATGATACTGAGTTTTGCAGAAGTTTATTAGATAATTAAGTCTTATTTGTATTTATGCTTAACTTTACTTCCACCATCTAAATTATATGAATGTATAATATTTGAAAACTCATCATCATTTAAATTTGTAAATTCTTTTTTTCTACTGTCATAAATTACTTTAGATGTTGCATTGTCATTATCAAAAATTAATAAAATAAAATTATTATTATTTCCTATTGGACCACATCTTCCAGTATTGTGCATTCCATCTTTTAAACATATATTTCTTAATTGAAGTAATATATTTACCATTTGTTTGGTAGTTTGTTTAAATGTATTTGTAGAAATATTTGGTAATCTTGGAGCATGTTTACTATGATTAGTTATAAAATTCTTCATTTGGTTTTTTGCTCTAGTTTTATTTCTTTCAATAAGTTTCTTAAACGATACAATAGAATAAGAAAAAATAAAATTATAATTTTCAATATCTTTAATTTTGTTTATATATTCTAATGGTATTTTTTTCCCTGTTACTTCTATAAGAATATTGCTACGATTATCAATTGCTTCTTCTAAATCTTTATTAAATTTTTTTTTACAACTAATTTGTTCACCGTTATCATTACACGGACCCTTTTCTCGGACAGTAAAATATGCATTTTGAAAATTTTTTATAATATTCTTACTTGGATTGATTAAATCACATTGACTTCCCGTATTCATATTTGTATTACACTCATACGTATCAATTATTTTATATACATCTCTTTTATATTGAGGACTTGTTTCAATATAATCATCTATTAAAAATGAGTTATAATCCCCCTTATCATTATTTGTTCCATATAGTAGATTTAAACTTTTACTTAATAACATAGATTTACCTGAACCAGTAGGACCAATAGTAAAAATAACAGATGGATTTTTAGGATTAAATTTACTATTCAGCATTCTATTATTAAAATATAATTCTTTTGTTTGCACTAGTAGATCTGGTTTTTAAAATTATTTATTTACTCTTTAGATTTATAGTTGTATAGTATATGTAGACCGTAATATAACATGTTTTATACACAAACCCTTTTAGAACCGGAACAAAGATTGAAACAACAATAAAGGAATTCAAAATTTCCATTTTTATAGCCATGGCTAATTTTTAAAAGATTTTCTATATTTTTTACGAAGAGATTTTCTTTTACCTCCAAATCTAATATTTCCGCTGTATGTTGTTATATAATCTTTTGTAGGGTCAATAGTCGCTTTTCCACATAAAGAGAGTCTAGGATCTGACTCATTTTTCATATATCTACCACAATAATTATATTGAGATCATTATATTAAATGAGGTGAATAAATTGTTAAAAGATTTATAAATAGAATGATTGCTACTTATGAATCTATTTTTTCAGAAATAGAACTTCAATATATTTTAAATCTACCAGAAGTATTTACCTCTAAAGAAATAATAGATAAAAAGGAATCTGGCTCTATAAATTTTAATAGTGTTTTAACTGAAAATATAAAAGCTAAGCTAACAAACACCTTTAACAATGATTTTTCTAAGGCAGAATCTATTCCAATGCGATGGATAAAAGGTGATACATTACGGCACGAAGATAAAGGAGAAACACCTTTTGAAAAAACATATTTAGTCTATATTAATACTAGTGTTGGAGAACTCGTTCTTAATGATACATCATATCCAATTATTGGTGGAACTGGCTACACGTTTTCTGAAGGTATATATCACGAAACCCGAAACACTTCAGTTACACCACGTTTATTAATTGGACCAATGAGTGAAACTGGTGTAAGAGTTGGTGCTGCTTCAACAACTCTTATTGGTGATGGTGCAGTTGATACATTTTATATACACCAAGGGGATGGTGTTATTGAGATTCAGAAAAATTCAGAAGGTTGGTATTCTATAGCTCCGCTACCAGTATATATAAACAATACAAATGGAAATCCATCTTCAAATATATTAAAAGTTATATTTACAACAAATATTATTGTAGATAGTATTAATTTTTATTTTATTTGTAGTACTTCTGGGATTCAAATTGGAAGTACTTCATTGATTAATGGTATACGTGTAAATATTGATATTAGCGGTGTATCAAATTTTCGTGGATTTATTGAGAATGGAACTGAAGAATCTACTGGATACAACAATATATATGTATATAATTTAAATGTGATTTCATCAAATGGAAGCAGTCTTAATGCAGGCTCTGAACCAGCTGGATGGCTATGTAGAGGTTATTTTGGAAGAAACGGCATAAATAACTATATATTAAACTGCTCTTCAACAGGCCCTATAAACGATGGTTGTGGTGGGATTATTGGATTCTCCGCCGCATACTGTGATAATGGGTTGACATCCAAACTTTACGTATACGGTTGTTCAAGTAGTGGTAATATAGGAGAAGGAGGGGGTGGTATATTTGCGAGTTATGCTGCTGTTACTAATACTAGTGTAGAACTAAATTCTCGTTCAGAAATATACATTGAACAATGTTATAGTACTGGTGATTTATATATAAATGCTGGTGGAATTGTTGGTACAAGCGCAGCATTTTACCTTAATACGTATATATCAGTTATTAAATGTTATAGTACTGGTGATGTTATAGCTGATGGTGGTGGTGGAATTGTTGGTTCTCATTCAGGGTATCAGGCATCAGACACAGAAATACATTTAGATATTGATAGTTGTTATAGCACTGGATTTATATCGGTAGAATCAGGCGGAATTTGTGGAAGATCAGTTTATAATACTAATGTTACAAATTGTTATAGCACTGGTGATATTAATGTTAATGACAATGGTGGAGGGATATTTGGATACTTAAATTTTGGTAATCAAAATTTAATAGTAAATAACTGTTATGTTAGTGGTCTAGTTAATGAACCAATGGGATATATATTTGGTGGTCAAGAAACAGTTCCACCATCGTGTTATTCAGAAGGAGCAAACGGTTCATATGGATGGAATAGTATAAACGCAAATACTGCTTTAACCGGTGTTCCAACGAGTGGAATCATAGGAACTATCTGGGTTGCTACTATACCAGATACTCCTTATGAATTCAACAGTTTTGGTTATACTCCTTATGCCATTGATAACATATCATCAACTCCACAATTAAATCAAACATATAGTCAAACTATTCAAGCGGGTGAAACATCTGTTGAGGCAATTAATGCAGATGCATCAGGTAATAATTTTATTTTATTAGCTATTCAAAATGGTAATCCATCATCATATGGTTCTATAACTATTAGTTCTCTCACTGGTGTTATTTCTACAACTTCTAGCACTACTCCAGCAACTTACACTCTTATAATAAGGAGTCTAGGAAGCTATAATATTACATTTTTTAACTTGACTATAGCAGGTGATAATGCTGAAGTAGAAGCAAATCTTTCTTGTTGCAATAGACCAATGAATTTAAAAGGGTTAGATTATGTAAGAAGAAATATGATAATTGCTGGAAATCTTATGCATGGAAGTACTGCAGTTCAAAGAAAACCTGTAAGTTCTTCTGAATTACTTATACTAAAGATGGCATACGCTTCTAAATTTTAAATATTGCGTATAAATATATGAGAGTTTAAGAAAGGATTATTTTCCAATGCAATGGATAAAAGTAAAAAGTATAGGCTTTTTTACATTATATTAATGTGTGTCGTTTAATATTTTTCTCATCTGATTTTTTCAGAGGCTCATTAGAAGATGGGTTGTAAGGATATCCTTTTGCGTTCCACGCATCTTGTAATGATTTCATTAAATACATAAACTCATGTTCGTTCTTTGTTATTACAACAACCTTATCACCTTTTTTATACTCATCATAACTAATAGAATTTTCTTCACCTTCTGAAAACTCTTTTGTTCCTCCATTAGGATACTTTGATAAATCCATTTCTGGATAGAAAAGTTCTATTATTTTTTTAAGACCATTTTTTCTAGCCGTATCCAAGGCTGTCTGGCCATCTATATTTTTCTTATCTATATCAGCACCTTTATCTATAAGAAGTTTTATAATATCTTTTCTAATCGAATATGTAGCATACATTAAAGCAGTAGCATTTTTTTTATTAGTTTCATCTATTTTAGCATCTTTATCTAAAAGAAGCTCTACTATTTTTCTATTACCTTGATTTGAAGCTATCATTAAGGCTGTGCGACCATTGTCATCTTTTGCATTTATGTTAGCACCATTATCTAAAAGAAATTTTACAATATCATAATTATCTCCTATTGTAGCAGCTAATAATGGATTTTGACCCTGGGCATCGCTAAGATTAAGATCAGCACCCTTAATTACGAGAAATTCTAATAGTTTGGTATTACCAGACGATGCAGCATATTGAACCGGAGTTACATTATCACCTTCTTCAAAATCAGTAGCTTTAGAGTATCTAATATTAATATCAGCACCTTCTCTAAGTAATTTTTCTACTTTATCTAGATTGTTATCTAATACCGCATCTAAAAAATCTATATTTAGTTTTTTAATATGAGTTAATAAATTTAATGATGTGTTTTGTCTTTTTGATCGGGATGTATTGTTATTTTCATTCTTAGAAGTTTTATTATTGTTCTTTCTAGAGGTATTATTTTTATTATTATTCTTTCTAGAGGTATTATTTTTATTATTCTTCTTTCTAGACCAAGGAAAACGTATTGGCATTCTAATAAATAGTGGTAAAAAATGTATGCAAATATCTGAAGAACGAATTACCGAATATTTAAAATTACAAGCAGAGCAAAATAGAAGTAACGGTGGCAAATAACAAAACGTATCAAAGAAATGTGTCAGAAATTTTTTTTATTATTCCTAAAGTAGAAAATGGAAAAGTGTAACGAAACAATAGATAATGTTATTGATATTTTAAATTCTAAGGATGATGAATATGAAGAAGATTTAAAAAGAGGTTTAGAAAAAGGTTGGGACATACATCCCGGATTTAAACGTATAATTGAGAATAATTTTCATCTTCATAAAGATATTATAAGAGAACTTCGTGATTGTAAACATACATTACGTGGTGGTAGAAAGAAAACGCGTAAATACCAAAGACGTAGTAAAATTGAATAAATAATTTTATATAATCTTATATAAATGGAATTTTCTATATTTCTTGATAATAGTATTATTAAGAAATATACGATTGATGATGTGTTTGTAATGGAACAGTATTCCGGGAGAAATGCTAAGTGGGATGAAACTGCTATTATATTTAAAGATAATTCTATAGTCTGGGAAGGTTCTGGTTGTATTACTTATGCACTAGATGGAAAAGAATTTATAACAAATAATAGAGTTAATACTAGCGGTCTATGGTCTTCTAGTGATAAAATTCAGAGTGTAGAGGTAGAAAATTACAATAAGTTTGTTAAAATAATTAAAAAAAATATAAGTTTAGTTCATTGGAAGGGGGCATATACGGATGATGATTATAGTTTTGTATGGATGAATACGAAACCCCTCACACCCTAGTGTAAGTATGACGAATCCCCCATGTGAATACGCCTCTAGTTCTTTCTGCGTTTTCTGCTTTTTCTACGTGTGTTTTTATGTTTACCACCATTATGATAATTTGGTTTTGTAAAAACTGCTAAGCCTGTATGTATTTGTGTAGAAAGTCTTGAATTTTTATGTTTCTTTGCCAAATTAAATTCGAACTCCGAAGCCTTTTCAACAGAAAAATGCCATTTATATATATCATCATGATTATTAATATATTCTTGAAGAGGTTGTGTATCAAAATCTTTGTCATAATCACCACTAAATATAAGTTTTCCACCTGGTTTAAGAGTTCTCCAAGATTCTTTGCAAATTTCAATAAAATCTTCTACAAAAAACATTCTAAAAAGTTTTTCTTTTGTTGAATATGCAATTATCATTCTAATCGGGCAATTAAACCCCCATATATATTTTTTTGAATTTGATTCAATATCATCCCATGTTGTTTTAGGACAACTTGGATCAATATATGTTACTTCATTAGTTAATTCTCTAGTTATATTATCATCAATTACATAATATAATTGATCATGAATTTTACAATGACATAAGACAAGAAGATCAGAATCTTTCATCTAAATATAAGCAAAGTTTAAATATCAAAATTTTCTAGCAACGTATCTAGTTCTTCTAGTTTTTTCAATAATATTTCTAGATGATCTGTTATATCATTAGATTCTTTGATTTGTTTTAATTCTTCTATACAATCTTCTAAATGTGTTATTATTTTACCAATAATATTTTCTATACTCCAATAAATATCTTTATCTGCTGTTTCAAGAATACCCTTTAAATCTTTATTTAGTGTATTATAAGAATCTATTTTATTAGAAAATAAAAATTCATAATCTTCTTTATTAAATACGCTTGAAATATATAAAGAATTATAGGTTTCAATATCTGATAATATTAAAGCTCTTAAACTTAGTATAGTTATTTCTATAAATTCTTTTTGTTCTTTTTTTGATGACCCCTTTAATAATGAAGATGAATCTACATTTTGATTATACATTGTATCATTCAAAATACGTTGTAGCGCATTGTTATTTGTATTAACATATGCATTGTTATTTATATTATTTAATACACGTTGTACAATATTATTTGTATTATTACTATTAATAAGTCTTCTTTTACCATAACTTCTTTTTAATGTATGACGTTTTTTTACTGCCCGTAGTAATGGATTATTAATGTATTCATTAGGATTTCCACCGGTGTGTCTATTTTGTAATTTGTTAAATTTTACTTTATTATTTTGTGCAGCTCTTAAATTTTGAATTTTAACTATTAATAACTGCATTGTTCTTTTATTTATATTTATCTGATTTTGATCTCTTGTATTTTTTAAGGGTTTATGTGTTAACTCATTTGTTGCACGCGCAAGTTCATTTAGTCTAGTTGTAAAGTTAGTTATTGTATCTTCTAAAATTGTAATTGAAGAGTTAGCTTGGTGCATATTTCTTTTAGCTAAAGGGTTTACAACACTTGTATTTGGTTCTCTATTTACTACTGTGACATTTCTAAGCTTTGAAAAACGAATACCTCTACCTTTTTGTGTTTTAGTCATTCTACATATTGTTTATATTATTTGAAGTATTGGAACGAAAGTTGGTAGGTGTTTGACATAATAATCTATCTAGATTAGTTAGAATGCGTTCTAGAAGAAAACAAAAAGGGGGGAGTAAACAAGAAGGAAGTAAACAAGAAGGGAGTAAACAAGAAGGGAGTAAACAAGAAGAGAATGTAAAAGAAGTAATTCAAAACTGTATTAATCAAAGATGCAAACAATTAGATTTATCTAGTTTAGACTTAATAGATATTCCATCTGACCCACCACTTCCGGATACTTTAACAAGTGTAGTATTTACAAATAATAAACTTACAACTCTTCCAAGTTTACCAAGTAGATTAACACATTTATTTTGTGGTGCAAACAAATTAACAAGTCTTCCAGATTTACCGCAGCCTCTAAAAGAAATATATTGTTCAGAAAATAATTTAGAAACTCTTCCAAAACTTCATAATAATTTAAAAGTCTTAAGCAGTACTAATAATAAATTAACACATTTACCAACTCTTCCACATAATTTAACACATTTATATTTAAGTTACAATAAATTAAAATATATTTCAAAACTTCCTAATACATTAATGTTTCTAATTTGTTCACATAATAAATTAACAAGACTTCCAGAAATTCCAGATAATTTGCTAGAATTATATTGTGAAGATAATAATTTACCAGATGAATTATATCAACGTGAGGAAGAAAATATGGATGATTATATCAAGAGACTAAGACCAATTGTAAAAATAATGAATATGCCAAGTAATGAAAATAAGAATAAAAAGAGGGTTGCATTAGGAGAACTAAGAGCATTACCAATAGGAAATAATATAGGTATAGAATCATTTCCAGGTGGTATAAATTATCTTAAAGGAAAAGAGCATTTTATAGGCACTGGGGGGCAAAGATCTAAAACAAAAAAAATAAAAAGCGGAGGTGGTGTTTATTCTATAAAATATATAGACGATTATTTTAATAATCCAGAACAAGATCTATATATATATACAAATGAAAGATTACATACTGAATTAACTAAAGATTATTCTGTTGAAGCTAATAGCATTTGTTATATGGTAAATGAAAGAAGAACCCCAATAATAAAACAACTTCCAATACCTTTGGAATTACCTTATGCAAATGATCCCGATAGTTTTTTAAAAGTAGGAAAACAATATCTATGGGTTTTAACATTAGATGAACCAACAACAATATATATATGTCCTTTAACTCCTTTAGAAATAGTTAAAGCATTATATCCTCATGAAGATGTAATTAACAACAAATTTTATCCATGTAATCATATAAATGAACCATATTATGAAATAGACAATCTACATCACAATTATTTATCACGGGGAAGAGATGTAATTTGTGCTGGAGAATTTACATTTTTAAAAAAATCTAAGCTAGTAATAACAAATGCAAGTGGTCATTATAAACCATATTTTGATTGTTTAAATGAAAGAGCATATAAATTATTTACATATAAAGATTATTATAATTATAAAATAGAAATAATGGAAGCAGAAGACTTATAAATAGAAGTTTTAAAGGATTTATTTTTTATATAAGACTATATATAGATGAGAAAAAGACTAAATAAATCAAGAAAAAAAAAGAAGGGAGGAAATCTAGTATCTCAACCAGCTCTTCAAAGAGCTCCAGCAGCAAGTCTAGCTCCAGCAAGTGTAGCTCCAGCAACAGTGGCTCAAGCAAGTCTAGCTCAAGCAGCAAGTGCAGCAGCAGCAAGTTTAGTTAGAGCAGCAAGTGCGGCAGCAGCAAGACTCGCTCCAGCAAGTGTAGCTCAAGCAAGTGTAGCACAATCAACTCCACAATCAACTCCACAATCAACTCCACAATCAACTCCACAATCAACTCCACAATCAACTAATTACGATATTATATTTATAGGTGGTCAATCTAATAGTGTTGGAAGAGCGTATCAAAGGCCTGAAGGCAGTGTAAGTGATTGGGAGAATATTAGAAGTCCCTATTATGCTGATAATTACAATTTGGATGATAGTGATATATATCAATTACGAAAAAATAATACAATAGATTATGCCCGTGAAGGTCTTGAAAGTTTTGAAAGTTATATTACCCCGAGCCAATCAACTCAATACTATGTACAACCTAATTCCAGATGGGGCTTTGGAGTAAGTTTTGCTAGAGCTTATAAGGCTGGGGGTAAATTATTACCTGGAAGAAAAATATTATTAATCCATTGCGGTTGTGGTGGAAGTGGATTTATTAATGATAATACTAGTAGATGTGGTAAAGCTTCATGGAAACTTGCACCCACTGATCCATCTACAGAAAAATTAATAGATAAATCAATAAATAGAATTAATAATTGTAAAACTAATATAGGGGATCAATCAAAAGTTGTTGCACTATTATGGCAACAAGGTGAAAGTGATGACACCTATGTTTCTACTAGTGATGCTAATAAAAGGGAATATAAAAATATGGTATATGCATCATTAACACATTTAAGAAATTGTATTAAAAATGCTGGGACTAACCCCCCAATATTGATAGCTGGATTACCATCAAAAGATGTAGATAACAGAGCAAACAATAAAGAAGTAAATAACGCATATAGACTACTTGCAACTGAAAAGTCTACTGAAAATTTTAGATATATAGATACGAATGATTTAGCGTGTTGTACACCTCGCTACATACCTCAAGATGTATTAAGTAAAACAGTAAAAAATAATCATTTTACTAAAAAAAGTGCGATTATTATTGGTAAACGTCTTTTTGATGCTTATAAAAACGTTTCTTAACTATTTCATATATATGGGATCATTTTTTAAACCATGATGTATCAATAGGAGACATTGATGACCTTTTACGCATCATAACTTTATTACGTATTAAATCTAGACTAGGTGCATGTGCATTTTCATCTTTAGCATCTCGGATACAACAGCATTTTTTATTTTCATTAATATAATGTATAACTTCATCTTCAATAAATTTATTTAAATTAGAATATCTATCATATAGTTTAATCATTTTTTCAAATATTAATTCTTTTTCTTTAACGATATTTATTTGATATTTTATAAGTACCATTTGCTCGAGGTATCAAACCTTTTGCTTTTAAAGAAGAACGCATTGTAAATCCAATAGATTTTCCTTGTTTATAAAGCCGTATATACTTTTTATCTTTTTGTGTAGCTCTGTATTTTCGTTGCATCTATTTATACAATTGAAATATATTCAGAATTATTATTAGTTTCTAAAACCCTTAGTGCAATATATACATTAAATGTAATTATATATATAATTATTATTGTTCCGGCAATTATAATTCCTAAATATTCATTTGTCATAATATTTAAGTATAGTATATTTCTTTTATATAACTTATAAATAGTTATGGCTACACGAAAATTACGGCCATCAAAATATTACAAAGGTTTATCAAAGAAGGTCAAAACTTTAAGAGCAAAAGAGATCAAAAAGTTTGGCTCGTTAAGTTGGAAAGATCCAAAGGCGTATGTTGGATTTAAAACAGATAAAGGTGTTAGCACGAAAAAATCCTCTTATACACAAAGCTGGAATAAACTCTTTCCTAATGCAAAGTCAATTGAGGATCGAGCAAAGGCGTCTGGTGTACCTGAACATATACTACGTGAATGTTATAATCGAGGTCTAGCCGCCTGGAGGACAGGGCACAGGCCTGGTGCCACTCAACAGGCCTGGGGATACGCACGAGTTTCATCATTTTTAGTTTGTGGTAAAACACACTATACTACGGATGCGGATTTAGTACAGAAAGCACGAGAAACAAAAGGTGGTAAAAAATGGTTTACACGATGTGCTAAAGGGTATTAAATACATAAATCATCCAGTGTTTGCCAATACATAAAAATATACTTCCGATCATTTAGACTAAAGACTTTATATTCATTTAGTTTAGTTATAAAAAAAATAACACGTTGACGTACAGAAGATACTGTTATATTTTTTTTACTTTCGGTACATCTACGTTTTTCTTCTTTAATATAGATCTTAAAATCCTTTAAAATATCTACTTCTACACTGCAGTGAAAATCCTTATGAAATGTTATAATACCTTCAATCAAATTAATTTTAAATGAATTAAAAAACTTATAACCTGCAGTTGATACAGGACCCAATTCATTAAAAAAGGATTGAAATTCTTCCTCCATCTTAAATACTTAATGAAGCCTCCTTTAAACATTTATCTCTATTAGGATGGATGAGTGCGATATGTGTTATGAATACAAAAGATGTACTTCAGAAAAATGCACAAAACATACACTACTTGATGGATCAATGTTAGAGTTTGCGGAAGCAATGCTTGAAGGTCGCCTATGGGGTGATATTATATATGCGGAAGATGCAAAAGCTTTAGAAAATGAAACAGCTGAAGAAAAAGCAGAACGTTTAAAGGCAAAGGCTGTAAATGATCGTGCAGCACTCGATAATCTAAAAGAAACTATATTAAATAAAAATCGTATAAAAAACTGTGTACGACAACATGATGGATCTTATAAGTTAAAACAAAAGTTTAAGACAAAGTGTGAAAATTTAGAACTAAAGGATGAAGTTCTATGCGATGGAACTACTTATCCTGGTGGTTGCTGGGCTCATACTCTTGGGTTATGTCCATTTATGCATCCTGATGAAAAAGAAAAGTATGATTTTAAAGGAAAGACAAAAATTGTACTAGTTGAAGAACCAAAGCATCATACAAGTAAAACACATAAGAAACATGGTGGT
>Ga0214919_10002874_pt1 | contig 26614 bp, 26 predicted proteins | sample LL1503_MetaG_FD_177994 | JGI IMG/M metagenome (GOLD analysis project Ga0214919, IMG submission 177994) | Freshwater microbial communities from Lake Lanier, Atlanta, Georgia, United States - LL-1503 | ecosystem: Environmental > Aquatic > Freshwater > Lake | place: USA: Georgia | collected...
CACTTAATAATTCACTTTGTCCGTAATCTGTTTTACCAACAACAATATTATCTCCATCAAATAATTCACTACAAATATCAGCCGTTGAAATAACATCTTTCTCTAACAAAGTATTTTCTTGTGTATTTAAATTTGCAACTCCCATTAAATTTCCTTCTTTATCAATTGTTTGTGTTAAAGTGTTTCCCGATTTTTCAGCATTCTTCATATTTTCTTCAATTGCTTTTTGTTTTGTTTCTTTAACTCGTTGTTCAAACGCATTTTTCGCATTTTCTTCATTTTTTTGTTTTTCTGACATTAATTGATTTAATTCATCTTCCATGTATTCTACACGTCCTGTTTTATACGCTTCTGGTTCCCACGGCATCCATAATCCAACGGGCCCTACGTACACATCGTGATTTGGATCCATTTCTCTCAACATTTTACAACGTAATTCGGCTTCTTCTTGAGAAGGATAAGATCCCCGAATTTTTATTCCACGGGTGTTTGTTTGAAATTGATGATCAATGTCGAATTGTTTTTGCAATAATTCTTCGTTTTTATCTAAAAACGTTTTATATTCATCATTAATATTTATTATAAATAGTTTATCTTTTTCTTCTTTTACAAAATCTTTAAAATCATTAGATAAATCTTCAAATGAAATATTATATTTATATGATACAAAATTTAAAAATTGTACAAAATTTTCCATAGATTTATTATAATTCCACTGTTTTAGGAATTGTTCAAAGAAATAAGCATCTTTATCTTTCAGAATTTTTTCTGGAGAACAAAAAGATACACATACAAATTTTTGTCCGCCTATGGGTTTATCTTCTTCTAACAAATCTATATATTTAGGATTAAGCTTGCCATTTATTTGTTTTTTTGTCACTCCTTTTTTTTCTTTTGATTGGTTCATTAATTTATTATATATTTTTTATTTAAGTTTTATTTATGTATATTATTTTTTTCTTATTATTAAATATAAATGAGTATGATTAATATTGGAGAATTAGTCAAAAGAGTTATCAAATATTTAGTTGAAGGTTTAATGGTAGCCATTGCTGCTTATGCTATTCCTAAACGATCTTTAAATGTAGAAGAAATTGTGCTGATTTCATTGACTGCTGCGGCAACGTTTAGCATTTTAGATACTTATATTCCTAGTATGGGGGCTACAGCTAGAAGTGGAGCTGGATTTGGTATAGGCGCTAATTTAGTAAAATTTCCAGGTGGGTTTTAAGTTAAAATAATACTGCTGAAATAATAACTATTATTTAGATAGTTATTATTCATTTTATAATTCATTTATAAAATTATATAGTTGGAATAAATTCCCAATCTAAATCTTTGCATATTTTTTTCCATATCTCGTCTTGTTCTATACGTTTTTCTTTATCTTTTAACATGGGTAAATGCGGAAGATATTGGTTCTCTCCTAGAAGCTCGCACAATTTATAGGCAGTATAATAATAGTTTAGGAAATTAACTCGATCATTCGGACAATTTTTAGAATAAGGTGCTTGTAATTCTATAAATAAATTGCATAAAGTTTCTTCCAATTCAACGGACATAATAGGTGGCTTTATGCCTAATTTGTCTTTAATAAAGGGAATATGTTCATAATATTTATTGTATCCCAATTTTTTTAAGATTTCTTTGGTTTTTATATTTGAAATACTTGTAATCTCTATTCTCTCTTTCTTAATTTGTATTTTAATATTTTCAATAACTTCAAATGGAATTTGTGTTGTTTCTTTTCCTTGAAACTGAGAGAGAATTTCTTTAAAATGATTAATTCTTTTATATGCATAAAAACAAACTTCTTTAGGAGGTTCTTTATAAGATGGTTTTTCATTTTCAATTAAATAAGGGGTTGTACGAAAACAAGTATTACAAACTAATATACCTTCATCTTCAATAGGAATTAATTCTCCTTTATGACATAAAGAACATATATCTGTTTGAAAAACAAAAGAATTCATATCTATAAAATTTTCGTCAATATTACTTAAATATTTATGAACTATATTATTTTCTTTTTCTTCTGTATCATCGTCGGATTGAACATTTTTTATCTTGAAAAAATTATCAACTAATTTATTTTTATTACTAATTATTTTATTTGTTGATATATTTTTTTTATTTTCAAAATATTCAAAAATAAATTTAGAATTATCTAAAAAATAATCTTTTTTTTTTGCTTTTATTTGTTTTATTTGTTTTTCCAATTCTTCAATATTATCTTGCATGTCAAAACGTTGTTCTGTTGTTATATTTTCACAATGTAATTTTTTTTTTAATTGAAAAATTTCATTTTTTAAAGAAGGAATTGTATCCGTCTTTTCCGTATTAAAATCATTTAATATTTCTCGATGTTTTGCATCAAGAGTAACTGATTGTTTTTTATTAAATTTTATTTTTTTACTCGTTTTTGGCTTGAAATTTGGCATTCTTTAAATATTTTAATGTTTATTATTTAAATATTAATTTATTCAAATAATAGTTAAATTTAATACAAATGTTTTCTTATTTTTAATTAAATGGATATAAAGATAAATTTAGATTCACTGAAAGATTTAGAGAATGAAAATGTAAAAGTGGATATTATAACTTTTCAAAAAATGCTTTTTTTATATAATACTATAGAGCAAGGATGGTCTGTAAAAAAACATAATAAGTCATACATTTTTACGAAACCTTATGATGGAGCTAAAGAAGTTTTAGAAGAGACTTATTTGCTAAAATTTATGAAAACAAATTTAAACATAAATAAAATATTATCTTAATCAAAATATTCTTAAATTATTCTTAAATTATTCTTAAACATAATTATTTTTTTTGGAAATATTTGAAATTCACTAAAGTTGAATAATATATTACAGATAAAATATATTTATTAAAAAAAATTAAATTAATGTATTTAATTTTTTTATTTAATTAATTAATTATTTATTATAAATTTTTTTTTCTTTAGCAATATTATAAAAAAATGGGTGGTGGTTTAATGCAATTAGTCGCTTATGGAGCACAAGATGTCTACCTTACTGGTAACCCTCAGATAACTTTTTGGAAAGTTACTTATCGCCGATATACTAACTTTGCGATTGAGTCTATTGAACAGACTTTTAATGGACAAGCCGACTTTGGTCGCAGGGTGCAGTGTGTAATTAGCCGTAATGGCGATCTTGCTTACCGCACTTATCTTCAAGTTACCCTTCCTGAAATTAATCAGCTTATGGGATTAGGAAATTATTCTTCAGGACAAAACACAGGAGTTTATGCCAGGTGGTTAGATTACCCTGGTGAGCAGTTAATCGCTCAGGTTGAAGTTGAAATTGGTGGTCAACGTATTGATCGCCAATATGGTGACTGGATGCACATCTGGAACCAGTTGACTATGACTGCTGAACAGCAGCGGGCTTATTTTAAGATGATTGGTAATACTACACAGCTTACATTTATCACAGATCCTTCTTTTGCGGACGTTGAATCACCTTGTGATTCTTTAGCCCCTCGCCAAGTTTGTGCTCCCCGTAATGCTCTTCCTAGACAACACTTTATATTCCTCTCCAGTTTTGGTTTTGCACAAACCCTGGTTTGGCTCTTCCTCTTATTGCCTTGCAGTATCACGAAGTTAAAATTAATTTAGATATTCGCCCAATTGATGAATGTTTGTGGGCTGTTACAACTTTAAATTGCAATTCAAATCCTTATTCGGGACAATCCGGACAATACGCTCCTGGTCGCCCAGTTCCTGCAACAATTGCTTACAATCAATCGCTTGTTGCGGCTTCATTATACGTTGACTATGTTTTCTTGGACACTGATGAGCGTCGCAGAATGGCACAGAACCCTCATGAGTATTTAATTACTCAGCTTCAATTCACAGGCGATGAATCGGTTGGATCTTCCTCCAACAAGATTAAGTTGAATTTCAATCACCCGGTTAAAGAGCTCATATGGGTCGTCCAGCCTGATCAAAATGTTGATTATTGTTCATCGTTAACGTGTGATGCGCTTTTGTTCAAGGTTCTTGGTGCCCAGCCTTTTAACTATACTGATGCTATTGATGCTCTTCCTAATGCAGTTCATGCTTTTGGCGGACCTGCCGCAACAGCTGGAGCAAATGCTTTTATTGATGCGCAAGGATTGTTTACTGATGCTGGAGCGGAAGATGTGTATACCCCCCATAACTGGACGGGATACTGGCATGGTCCATCCAACCCTTACAACGAACCTAATTTTGGTGGAGATAATCTTAGTTATCCTGGGTGGGATAATACCAATAATACTTCAACAGGACCTGTTCTTGGTACTAATCAGCTTGAGAACTCTGGCGTTTCTGATGCGGGCACATTTGTTCTCACAGAGACCTCGTTGGACATGCACTGTTGGGGACAGAACCCCGTTGTGACGGCTAAGTTGCAGCTTAATGGCCAGGACCGCTTCTCGGAGCGTGAAGGTTCTTATTTCTCTTGGGTTCAGCCCTTCCAGGCGCACACACGTTGCCCTGATGAAGGTATCAATGTGTATTCATTTGCCTTGAGGCCTGAAGAACATCAGCCTTCAGGGACGTGCAACTTCTCGCGTATTGATAATGCTACTCTACAGCTTGTGCTCTCAAATGCAACAGTTGAGGGCACGAAAACTGCGAAGGTTCGGGTCTACGCGACCAATTATAATGTGCTTAGAATCCTTTCGGGAATGGGGGGGTTAGCTTACAGCAACTAAATAGTTTGTTACCATATATGGTCTCGCCGATATATGTATGTAAATTTAAATACTTATATTGTTTTTTAATTATTAAAGCAAAAACCAATATAAAAACATGTCTCTAATAATAACTATAATATGAGCATTGACATCGTGAATCTTATTGAAAGTAACCCAATTACCAAATTAAATGGTGATTATCAATCTAAATTGATTGAAAAATTTAAAAAATGTTTTACAGATTATGAACAACAAATATTTTTAACAAGTTTCTATTGTTATTTAAAATATGATAAATATAATGATTATGTTATTGATTTAGATGATATATGGAAATGGGTAGGTTTTAATCAAAAAGTAAAGGCAAAAGTTTTATTAGAAAGCAATTTTATATTAAATAAAGATTATAAAAAATCGCTTTCCCATCAGGGAAAGCAATCAGAACACGTAAAAGGAGGACACAATAAAGAAATTTTTATGTTAAATATAAAAACATTTAAATTATTTTGTATAAAAGCAGGAACAAAAAAAGCGCATGAAATTCACGAATATTTTATTAAATTAGAAGATATTTTACATGAAATAACAGATGAAACTAATAGTGAACTTAAATTACAATTTGAACAATTGGAAGACAAAAAGAATAAAGAATATGAAATTAAATTAGAACAACAAAAATATTTAGAGAGAGAAAAAGTTTTATTAAAAGAATATGGTTCAATTGGTTCTATAGTCTATATTATTAAAGTTAAGTCTTTTGAAAATGGGCGATACATTATAAAAATTGGCGAAAGTCGCAAAGGTATCTCAGAAAGATACAAAGAACATAAAACAAAATATGAAGAATGTTTATTATTAGATTGTTTCAAAGTAAATAATAGTAAAAACTTTGAGAGTTTTATTCATAATAAATTAAAAATGTATAAAGTTTATGATTTACAAAATCATGAGAATGAATTAGAATTGTTTTTGATAGGTAAAGAACTTACTTATCAACAAGTATTAAAATTAATTAACAGTAATTTAGATAATTTTAATGGAAATGACATAAATAAGTTAGAACTTGAAAATGAACAACTTAAGTTATTATTAGAGATGAAACATTCTAGTAATGAAAATCCATTATTACAAGAACTTATAAAAACAAATGTTCAATTAGTTAATATTGTAAAACAATTATCAGACAAAATAGATAAATTAGAAACTTCTGTTCTTCAAAAAATAAATCCTATTCAACAAAAAGTTACAACAGGATTTAATGAACCATTAGTTACATTAGGACCTAGATTACAAAAAATACATCCTACAACATTTGAACTTATAAAAGTATATGAAAGTGTTAGCGAATTAATGAAAGAAAATCCTAATATTAAACGACCTAGTATTAATAAAGCTGTTTTAGAAAATACTGTTTATGATAACTATAGATGGCTTTTAGTTGATAGAGAATTAGACCCTAATATTATTCATTCTATATCACCTACAAAAAAAATACAAGTTCAAAATGTAGGATATATTGCTCAGATAAATCTCTCTAAAACAGAAATTACAAATGTATATTTGGATAAAAAGCAAGCGTGTCTTTTAAACTGTTATATGACAAGTTCAGCATTAGATACTCCAGTTAAAAAATTTTCTACCACAAAAGATTTTTATTATAAATTATATAATGAATGTGAAGAAACATTGAGAACAAAATTTGAAGAAAAATATGGTGCACCATTATTATATAAAAATGGTTTAGGTCAATACGATTTAGAAAATAATTTAGTTAAAAAATTTAGTTGTAAATATGATTGTATTAAACAATTAAAAATTAGCGATAAAACATTAGCAAAAGCATTAGAAAATAAAACACCTTATAATGGTTATTATTATAAAGAATTAGGTAGTAAATTGAAAATTGTTAATGATACGATTTAAACTTATTCTGTAAAAATTTAATTGATTTATTTTATACTAAACTATATTTAATTATTATAACATTTTAAATTCATTGCACCCATTTGGAAATTTGGTACAACCTAATCCTTTGCGCCCTTTGTTTATACCCTCTTTTTTAATTGTTTTTTCAACCATATCTATTCCACATTTACATTTAGGCGGATTTTTTATTATATTTTGTATATCTTTATAACATTCACTACAATATTTTCTCCATAATTCTGTTTCTTTTATAATTATTTCTTCGCTACAAGCAACACAATTTTTTATTAACAACTTATTTTCATAATTATGTTGGCAATATTGACATCTACTTTCACTTTTATTTTGTATAAAATCTTTTTTACAATCAATACATTTCATTAAACATTTTTCACAATCATCACAATATATTTTTTTTTCATTTATATCAACTACCATAAGTATTTGACATAAAAACATACAACATTTCATTATTTTATTTTGAATTTTACATTTTTTACATAAATACGGGTCTTTTTGTTTTAAATCTATGAATTTATTGTTACAGTTTTCACATTCATTAATTTCATGTCTTTTAATATCCCTACATAAAAAATCATATTCAGCATTTTTACATTTATTACAAATACATAAATTCCCATTTTTTATACAAACAATATTTATACAACAATTATAACATATTTTAAAATTTCCAGTTTTTATTTTTTTTTGTATTTCTTTTTCTTCTTTTTCTTTTTCTTTTTGTAATTTTTGTATTTCTTTTTCTTCTTTTTTTCTTCTTTTTTCTTCTTTATAATAACCAAATGGTTTATTATCTTTAATTTCTTTTCGTTTTTCTTTTAATAACTCTTTTGTTTCTTTAAATTTCTTTTTTTCTTCATGTGATAATAAGTTATGTTTTGTTATACACTCTGAACCAACTTGAAGACAAATTCCAGAATATTTATTTTCAACAATGTATATTGTTTTTAGTTTTTCATAACTGCATATACAATCATATCTTTCAAACTCAACTTCTTCAAAATTAAAACTTAATTCTTCTTTGTGAATAAAATCACTATTATCTGTGTCTGTATCAAATAATTTAATTTCTGAAAAATCATTTAAGTTCTCAATAATATGTTTTGGGTAAGACAATAAAATAATATAAGCTAATTTATCAACCATTGTCGGTTTAGAATTTTTATTTTTTTTATAAAAATTAATTAATGACGAATGATATATTTCATACATTTTACAGTTTGATAAAGACAACTCACCATTTTGGGATTCTTCTATATTGTCAACAACAAGTTGTTTTATTTCTTGTAATGTAAAAGTTACTTTGTAAGTTGTATTTTTAATAAAATCTGTCATTATTATCTTTAATTGAACTACAAATAATATTATTAAATCAATTTTATAATTTATATCTTAAAAATATTTTCTTTATTATTAAATGGATAATAAAGAAAAAAACAAATTTATGAAAGTGAAAAAAGACAGAAGAGAGAATAAAAGAATAGTTAAGCGTTCTACGAATGGCGAAGAAGTTATTTTTATTTTTGAGAAAATATTGGAAGGTTGGAAAACAATTAAAATATATAATACAATTATTCAAAATAACCCAAATTCTCTCTTGGATAAAAAGAAGACTGAAGTTATATCAACCGGCAATTGTAAAGTGTACGAATCCGAATTGTCAAAAGATAGATATGAATATTATTTACAACTTAGAGAGAAAGTTTATAATTATCACTTGAATAAATAATAAATTTGAAATTAAATAATTATTATGAATATAGATTAAAAACACTATTTGCTTATATTCAATATGTCAAGACTTTATCGATATTATCAAGCTGAAGCAGATGATGCAATTTATCAAGAACTTATTACAAATAACAAATGTATTGTTAAGTAGCTGATATTTATGATAAACTTAATTGTTTATTTTTTCATAATAAAAAATCTAGTGATCTAGGATGCTTAGGATTTCAAACAATTTTAGATTCTTTAATATTAAAAGATAATGATAAATGTGATAATTATTTTAAGAAATTAAATAAAGAAGGGGTATTGATTATACGCAAATAAATACTGAAAATTTTAAATTTGTTGTTGGAATTATTCAAATGACAAAAACAATAAATTATAAAGATAAAATTACACTTGGCATAGTTTATTATTATTTAAAAAAAATGAATATTAATTTTTATATTGATAAAATTGATGTAATAAATAAACCAGAAACTGAAACAAAAGACATTTCTAAACCAAAATCTAAAACTAAATCTAAATAAACTCTTTCCAAAAATCTTTTTTAAAATGTTTTAAAATTTTTCTATTTATTTCAGCCTTACTTACGGATGTTGCTAATATAATATCTTTAAATTTTTCTGAGTTTAAAACTTTTGCTATATTTTCTAAATTTTCTACATCATCCACTATGCCTGTCGCCCATTGTGTTAAACCATAGTCACCATTTTTATCAATTATAAAACCTGTTGCACCACTACCAAATATAACCTTCGGTATATTAAAATGTCCATTAGTATTAATGCTTGAATAATGAGTTGTAGCCTTGTTATCACGATTAACTGAATAGATTACAGGATATTTAAAATTAGTGTCTAGTGTTTTACTAACGTGTTTTTTATCATGACCATAAGCACTTCTGCTTTCAATTATATTCACTTTTTCTTTGCCCATTATAATTTTTTCTATAATTTCAAAATCAAAGTTTGGTATGAATTCCCATTCAGTTAAATTAATATGTATAGTTTCTCCTTTTTGTGTTTTAATTGTTGTATTTACTTCATAAGGATTATTTTGAATTAAATAAACATCATATCTTGTATTACATTTAAATGTTTTTAATCCATCTTTTTCATCGTGAATTTCAAGGTAAATAATTTGTTTTGATTTCATTAAACTTTGTAATGGATGTTCTGGTTGTCTCCATAATGAAGGATTAACAAATAGCAAATACCCATTCGGTAATAACCATTCTTTTAATGACTTTTCTATAAATATAGTCCATAATGTATGACCTTTTCCTTTATTTCCGCTATCGTCATTATATGGAGGATTACCAATAACAGCATCAAATCTACTAACACTCAATCTTTCTTCAATATTTAATTCAAGAGTATTTCCTGTATAGTTGTTAAATTCAAAATCCAACTCATCTAATCCACAATAGCTTTGAATATGACATTTCATTATTTCTGTTGTAATGAACACATTTAACGCAGTTAGATCCGCATAGTAAATACACTCAGTCATAATAACACGACATCTTTCTATTTCATCAGGATACATTTCTTCAAGACCTTTATAAAATCTGTCAAATATACCTAAGACAAAATTTCCTTTACCACAGCAAGGTTCAAATACTTTTTGAGGCGTTTTCCAAAACTCTACTGATATCGTGTTTAACATTTCATCAACTAATTTAACAGGCGTTGGAACTTCTGCGTTTTGTTTTTTTTCATCATTTGTAGGTATAAAATGTTTTTCAATAAGCTCACGCAACTTATTAGCAGGAGCTATGCTATAAATCTCGCGAATGTTATTAACAATTTCAGCATTATTATCTATAATAGTATTCATTATATTTACTATAATACTATAATTATCTTTATTTAATTCAATTTTTTTGTCTTTTAATAATGAAACAATTAATCTCCCTGTTTTTTCACTTTTAAATATATCTTTGAAATCAAATATTTTATATGATCTTGAAATTAACGCTAATAATGGAAATAAGAAACTTTTACACATTTCATATGTTTGATTAATTAAAATTTCTATTTTGGCTACTTCTTCTTCACTCATCTTACCTTCATCTTTTTTTTCTTCTTTTTCATGAGGTGGTTCAATTTGTGTTTTTGTTTTATCACCTTTTGGACAATCTTGTTGTTCTCCTTCTAAATCTTTATTAATTTTTTTTAATTGTTGTAATTGTTGAAAATCTGTTTTAATAAAAGACAGCATATCATCATCACAAACTAAACTTTCTAAGAAAGGAGTATCATCAATTTCTTTCATCATTTTTTCTGTTTCTTTTTGGTAGTAAGACATTATCTCAATTGTTGTCATTTTTCCGTTATTAATTTGTTGGGGATCAAATAAGAATATATTATGTTCAAATAAATAATATAGTATTTCAGCAATTGTTTTTGTAGTTTTTGTATTTCTCCTATGTTTTTGAATTATATCAATCAAATATAAATAAGTTCTTTGAATATTCATATCTACATTTATTCCTATTGTTTTACCATCTGCTTCAGTTAAAGCTCTTGAAAATCGTTGTTTTTGGTTATCTAAATTGTGACCATCATCTAATGATATTGTACAATCACAATCTTTGTATGTAATGCCTACACTTCCTTTATTGCCTAATAATAAAATGCAACCTTTTTTATTTTCAGTTTTTGTCTTATTCATTATCGTTTGTATGTATTCATTATATTCTTCTTTGACATTTCCAGTATCTTCAGTAGAATTAGAATATTCTATATTATAATCGCACCATAAATTATGTGTTTCTAAAAATTGTTTGAATGTTTTTTGTAATAATGATATTGTGTTATTTCTTGTATGAGTAGGAAGATACATAATAAATAGTAATGGATTTTCAATTGTTGATTTTCTTGAACCACGACTTGTTTGTGTAATTTCAATTTGTTTCATAATTGTTTTTCTCATTCGGTTCGTTGAAATAATATAATCAATGATCCCTTTTAATATATCTATTCCATCAGTAGTTTTACATAATTCAAATTCTTCAGCATATTCTACTTCACCTTTTTCATTAATAATTTGTTTTAACGCAAACAATGAACCGCAACTATAACCAAAATTAGTTCCATTTTTACTATTATATCTATTTATTTCATCTATTAATGATTGAGGAATAGAATGTTTCATTAATACTTGAGTAGGATATTTAGAATAATCTTTATTTAAAGTTTTATTTTCTAAGCATTCTGTAAATTTATCTCCATGACGATTTAACATAATTTGAATAATTTCTTCTTTATTTTTTATTTCTGGTTCTCTTAATTTTTTCATGAATGCTTCATCTTCAATTTCCCAAGAATAAATACACGAAGGATGCATTCTATAATATTTTTTTGTTTTCTCTGCTGTTCCTGAAGCAAATATTTTTAATTTTATGTTTCTACTTATATCTTCTATATCACTCTCCATATCTAAAATTTCTGTTTTTGTTTTATCTGTTGAGGAACCTTGATGTGCTTCATCAATAATAATTACATCAAAGCCTAATTTTTTTAACAATTCTTTTTTTTTTCCTGTTTTATCCATTTTTAAATATTGGACGCTACAAAATACAATACCTTTAAAAGAACCCTCGATGGAATCAAAATCTTCTTGTGATTTATAAGATATATCTTTAAAATCTATGTATTTTTCTAAATCATCAATAAAACTATTTATAGTTGCTGGTACAGATGTCATTATAAGTATTCTATTATATCTATTTTCTAATAAATATTTACATATTAATAATAGAGTAATACTTTTACCACTTCTTGGTTTGTGTTCAATACACCACATTGTATAAATTCCTATTACAAGTATTTTTATAAATGTTAATAATGTCATATGTTGATGTAACATGGGTGTTAATTGTTGTCTTGGTGATAACAGATAATTTGTATTAATAAATTCAATAAAATCATCTACACTTAATTTATTATCAGAAAATCGTTGACAAAATACATCTAATGCTTTAATAATATCTTTTTCATCAAATAACAATTCATTTTCTATAATTTTGTCGTGTAATTGTTTGTCAATATTTAGTTTATTTTTGTATTTATGTTTTATTACAACTTCTTTATCCTTAACAACTAATCCAATTTTATAGTCATCTGTTATATTTTGTTTTGATATTGTGTTGTCAATTTTTGATACATCGGTTTCGCTATATTTGTTTTTATATTTAATTGTAAATAAAACAAGTGTAGTACCCTGTTTTATAACCATATCAACAATATTATTACCTCCACCATCAACCTTTACCTTTAACAAAGAATTTATATTTTTAATTTGTTTTAAGTTTTGTAATTGTCCATCACAAATTTCTGTATAATTTATATTTTCTATACACTTTAGAATGATAAGAATTTGACAAAAAGTTTCAAAAATCCATCCTTGTCTTCTTTCATCATATAAATCTTTGTTTTCCTTCATGATCATATCAAATAATTCTTTACCTGTTAATTTTATATTTGCCAACATATTCGCCAATATATCTTTACGAAATACTTGATTAATAAATACACTTTTTTCTTCATCTTCAATTATCAACTTTTTAGTCAATATTTTTGATTTAACCTTTTTTGTTTTCTTTACAATAATAATCTCTTCCTCACTATCAGTAGCATTAATTGGTTGAAATTCACTCATTTTAAGTATTGTGTATAATAGTATATTCTATTTATTATTTAATAAAAATAAATCAATTTTTTATTAAGTATAAAATCTAATGTTTTTTATGTCTGCGAGTTCTGTGATGCTTTGTTTTTCTATGACAATGAGTTCTTTTTGGCATATTAATATAATTGTAATATTATAATTTTGTAAAAATATATTTTTGAGTTTTTAAATATTTATTTTCTTTTTCATTAAAAAATCGGTATTATTTACAACTTAGAGAGAAAGTTTATAATTATCACTTGAATATGAAAAATACAATTTAACACTACTTTATCAAAATAGTACATTAGTATTTTTTTCTACTTTTTCTACTTTTTCTACTTTTTTTGCTTTTTTTACTTTTTCTTCTTTTTTTACTTTTTCTTCTTTTTCCTCCACTTTCTTTATGTTTTTCATCTGACGGAATTTTTATACTTTGAATTTGTCTTATAACATCTTCTTTAAAATCTTGATATTCTTCTGGACTTAAAACAGTAGAAGACGATGATCCCATGTTTGGCCCTTGAGGTGGTGTAATGAGGTATGTTTGAAGTTCTTCAATTGATGGTGGTTTTAATTGTATATCAAGAGCTTGTTTTTTGGCTAAATGCTCAGGTGATTCTAGTTTCCCTCCGGATCCAAGAGTTGTTCTTTCTAAATTTCTTAAACGTGCATTATATGTAGCTACCGTAATAAGATATCCACTATTCATTTGTTTATAATATTTGTTTTGTATAGGATCTGTTAAATCAAATTTATAAATTGTTAACCCTACACCTTGAGACATTAACTCTATTAATCTTTCTTCTGTTATTTCTGTTAGTCCCTCTTTACTTGTTATAAATGTTTTTAAACTATTATCAAATTTAATGTTAATTTTTTCAGACGAGGGACTTTGCATAAGAAATGCAATATTATCTGCTATATTTTTTGGAATATTTGCTCCATCGATCCTTCCTACAGAATATGTTCCTGATAATAAATTAAAAGTATATTCTTTATCAACATTATTAATAAGAACTTCTCCAGCATAATACACACGCAATAATCCTTCGGGTGGTAAGGTTTCAAAAGTTCCACCACATAAATCTTTTACAATAGTTCCGTGTTTACAATTAAACTCATTAGCAGTTATAACTTCTTTAAAATAAATATTTTTAGGTGTTCCATCACCATAATCGCATACTAACCAAGTATATATTCCATTTTCTGTTCCAAATATTTCATCATTTTTTAAAAGTGGGATCATTTCATCTAATGTTTGTTTAGTTCTAGTTTCTTCGGCATCATTATAACTTAGTACATATCCTTTATTTTCTATTTTAAATGAAGTAAATTGTAATCCCATATCTGGTGTTCCTTCAGTGCAATCGATTTCTATAAATTCAACTATTTCTTCTTCCATTATATTATTTACAAATATAAAAATTGAATTATTACTTAAATATAAAAATTTTGAAATTAAATAAAATAATAAATATTTATCATTTATTTTATTATTGTGTAGAAATTGAAAAATGTATATAAAATGTTGAATTATTTAGAGCATTTTATAATATAGATAAATATGTATAATGTCTTCTTTAGAAAATAGTTTATGTAATTTAAAATCAATAAAAATATTACATTTTGTATTATATTCAAGAACAGATGAAATATTTAGAAATATGTATAATGTAACACATAATTATTACAAAATATATAATAATAATGTTAAAACAATTTATTATGCGCTTGATAATACTATTGAAAATGATTATAAAATAGAAGATGATATTCTTTTAATAAAAGGTGAAGAAATATTTTCTAATATTACATATAAAACAATAAAGGCATTTGATTTTTTTAAAAATGAAGTTGATAATTATGATTATATAGTTAGAAGTAATATTTCAACTATCATTAATTTTAAAGTATTGTTAGATTATTTTATGAAAAATGAAATAATTTATGGAGGAGGAAGTATAATGAGATTGTATATGTTAGACCCAAAATCAGGTGTAATAGACAGTTCATTATTTGGGTTAATATTTGTTCAAGGAACATGTATTATTTTAAATAAAACTATATTCAAATCTTTTATTGAAAATAAAGAAAAAATAAGATTTGATTTAGTGGATGATTTATGTATTGCTTTATTTGTTAAAAATAATCATAATCTAGATATTTCTAGTGTAAAAATGCAGCATATTCCTAATTTTAATGGTGCAAAAGATAATATTTTTCATTTTATTAAAAACGATATTGATAATATTGTAGCATACAGAAATAAAAATAGATTTAGTGAAACAATAGATGTATTACAAATGAAACATATAACAGATATATTATTAAATAATCATATAAAATATCTTCTTTACAAACATTAAATACTTTGTTAATTTCATTTTTTACTAATATATTAATATCTAAATATAGTATTTTATTATAATTTATTGTAGAAGATAAATTTAATTTATTAATTTATTTCAATTTATAATGAAATAATAAAACGAGAAAATATGCAAATAATTATTTATAAAATGTTTATAAATAATTATCAGTTTAAATGAGAAAAGAGATAATAATAAAATTGAGTAAGAATATAACTTAAACAAAGTATTTAAGTTATACACGAATACAATACAATGTTAAACACAATTATTTCCAAATCTGCTTCTGCCTCTGCATCCGCATCGGTCCCCTCTACAGGATCAGGAAGAGTTAGATTGATTATTGAAGACGACGATTGTGAAGAAGAAAAAGAAACGTTATCATCATTCTTATCCAAGTATAAATCGCGCGAATATTTGCCATCTTCTGAGTTTTCAACCTTGTTAACACATGGTTTTCCCTCTTGCATACCATTGCACAAGTATTCGCCGACCCATCAAATAATAAAAGTGACGATTGATGATCTTACAAAAGCTCAATTAACCAATTGGGAATACAATAGACCTCCGGATGACATACGTTGTGAGGACTTAGCTCGTTATTATTATCACACAAGTAAAGAAACTGCAGACACGATGTTATGTATAAATTTTAATAACATAAAACAAAGTTTCGATGTGATTGATGGAATACATCGTTTGACTGCACTAAAAAAATTAGCCATCGCAAATGCAATCGGATCAGATCCAGAATTTGCAGGCGATATAAGTAAATTGCTGAATTCGTATGTATTGTTAAATATTCGTCTGACGGCTCCTGACGAAGTGTTAATTGAGTGGTTTAAGACATTGAACAAGAGTATTCCTGTGCCTGAATTATATATTCGAGATAGAAATGCAGAGAGAAGAAGAATTGTAGAAATGGTTGCGAATGATTGGCAAGTGAAGTACAAGGCGCATTTCTCATCTGTTGCAAATCCAAACAAGCCAAACACAAACAGAGATATGTTTATACAATTGTTAGATCATTTATGCGAGAAATTTAAAATTTTTGAAGAAAATAAATATAAATTAGAAGAAAAACTGCAAAAACTCAATGTATATTTATTGGACCAAATAGAAAAAAACAATGTAAAAAAAATAACAAAAGCAATACGGGATAAGTGTATTAAAAACCTTTGCGGTCTGTTTGTTTTAACAAATGAGCAAATTGCAGACGAGATTTAATATATAAAAAACTACTTAAAGAGCAGCCCGCTCCCGGGAAATATAATAAATGCAAAAAACTACTTAAAGCCCATCGGGGGTCAGATTAGATAATTATATTACGATTAAAATGGTATAAAATTTATTATTTTGGTTATGATATTATTTTTTATTTTTTTTAATTTACTTAAAAAATCGTCTGGTTCAAAATATTTTGCAGAATATCCACATAATTGGTTATTTGTGCGTGATAAAATTGCATCTGTTGTAAATAAGTTGCATTCCATTGTGTTTTTATCATAAAATTTACAGAGAGAACACCTGACAAACTGGCGCTTGCCATCTTTCATGTATGTAGGAAATGGAATTGCTTTCGCTTTTGCATTCATATTTAGTTGAAAAGATTGAATAAATATATTATTCGATAAAATAATATATAAAAAAATATATATTATCATATACATTATCAAGATATTTATTTATATAGTATAAAATTTACATTATATTATGTAATTATTTATACGCTACAAAATAATTTATTCATATTTTTAACTTCTGGTTTTGCTGTATCTGATGTAAACAATTTCATAATTTGTTCATCATCTCTAAAACGAATAGTATACGTTTGCTGTATATTTGTACGACCAATACGACCCATTGCTTGGATAACCTTTTCTTGTGTTAAATTTAAATCTTTACTTAAAAACCCATGACAAAATTGATAATTTGTGCCATAAATATAATCGCTAGTAGCAATAATCATATACAATTTTTGTGAATCTGCTAATTTTTTCATTATTTCAGTATAAGCAATATTTTCGTGATTAATAAATACTCCAATTCCCATCATTAGTAGAATTTTCCAAGAATTTTCTACACATTTTAATGCCATAATATCAGATACAACTTGCTCATCTATATTACTAGTAAATGCATTTACTGATTTTACTTCAGATTTCCATTTATCTAAGTGCATTTTTTTATTAGGGACAAAAGCATCATTTAATGTAGCCGATTTGATCATACTTCGTAATGTGTTTATTTCCTGTGTAAACTTTGATAATTTACCTTTGTTTTCTATTTCATCAGGAACATCTTTACTGAGTTTTTTTGAGTCTTTGGAAGACTTTGATCTTCCGGCAATTTTCATTCCATTATGAAAACTGGAAACCTCATTTTTCATTTTTTTATCGGTTTCTTCTTTTATTTCATCTACAAAAGCCTCTAATTCAAATATTCGTAAATTAATTACATTGTTGTATTCAATCTTTTTCATAATTTCATCCATTACAATAGATGGAATGTTTGCCTGTTGAATGCAAAATTTTGCAATTTTTTCTACATCATCGGATATGAAAATAGTTGGTCCGTCTGTCAGTGTATAAGCATCTTTTGTTGTTACGTACGCGCCTGATGTGCCTTTTACACTTGTAGTTGTATGTTTTTTACTTATAACAATTTGTTCACTGTGTATTCTTGTAATAGGAGCTCCATCTAATCCTTTTTTGTTAATTGTTACAGAGACAGTTTCCACCCCTGGACCGATGCTTCTAGACTTAATAATTTTGTTTCCTTTTGGGTCTACATTATTGTTTTCAAAAATTCGAGGAGTGCGAATTATATTAAAATACTCAAATATTTCTCCCCATTTATCAGGCAGAATATTTTGCAATAAATACACATAATACATTTTTATATTTTTCATAGTAATATCATCTAAATTTTCAAAATATCTAAACAGATTTGACTTTGAATTTCCAAATGATTTTTCATTAACATAACAAATGAATTCAATTACTTCTTTTAAGTCAAAATAACGCAATAAAGTTAAGTAATCATTGCAATGTTGCGAGATTTCCACTAGTTTGCTATAATCTGTCGCTAAATAATGCGGTAAAACGACAAAACCGTCTTTATTAATAATAGGAATAGATTTTTTACAATCATGACTAACAATATTATAAATTTCAGCATCAGGAAATTTTGTCAAGAAATCAGTTATTGTTTCAGTTAATTCATCTTTTTTTGGTAATGTAGCAGAAGACAGAACTACATTTGGGATGCGATTTTCACACCAATTTTTTTGAATGGTTTCATGAAATTCGTGTTGTTCATAATCTAATGTAATAGTTGGTTCATCCCAGTATAATATAATGTTCTCAGGTGGAAAGAAAGCAAGCATGTAATACATCGCCGGCAAATAAGATTTAATATCGCAAATCATCATTTCTACATTATCTCCCACACTATTATCTACTTTTCCTATTCCACCCGTACGTTTGTTTCGCGTGTAATCTTTTGCTGCAAAATAGTGTAGGCGAATATCATCCGCACTAGCACATCCAAAAGCAAATGCGATCTTTTTATGAATAGAAATGGCTGACCTAGCCAAAGCTAAACCTACGTGCCTGGCTGCACATACAAATATTATTTTTTTTTCTTCTGAGAGCGCAATAGGGGTTAATGTTTTCCCTGTTCCTGTTGGAGCCATATACAATATTAACTTTGGCCGAGTGATTTTGCATATAGTAAATATTTCTTTTTGATGTTCATAAAGCATCATATCTCCATATTTTAATAATTTCTCATTTTTTTCAATACATTGAACTCCATTTTGAATAATTATTTGAATATTTATTTCAGGTTGTAAAATATTTAATACTCTTGTTGTTAATTCTTTTACATGTCTGTTTAATTGAATAATTGTGTTTTTAATTAATTTGTACAGAGTATAATAATAATAATGAAATTCATTTATTTTACTATTTTTTTTGGTAGATAAACAGTCTATAATACAATTTAATAATAATAATTCATAAATGTCATAAGTTAAAACAGTTGTTTCATTAAATCTTTCTAAACGAACTTTATCAGCAGAATTTATTTTAGCATCACTTGTAACCTTCATTGGTTTATAATCAGTATCTATCTTTTTTAATTCATCTTCTACAAAAGTCGATTTTTCTCGAAAGTATTTATTATACAAGTGATTTTCCATTTTTTCACTAAATTCTATCTTTAAAAACATAAAGAGAGAATTACTTTTGTTCATACGAATATTTACATTTGAGTATCCTTTTGTAATTAACTGTAATATATCCAATTCTGCAGGAGAAACTAAGATTTCAATAGAATTCCATTCATCGCGGTTTAGTTTGCGTTGTTTTAAGTCCATTTTGATAATATATTAAATATAAATAATTATATTTATATCAATTTTTTATATTATCATTTTGTATGAACGAACCTGTTTTAGAATGTCCGCATTGTAAAGAATTCATCATAATTGAAAAACTTAATTGTGGAATATTTCGCCATGGAGTATTTATATCAACCGCACAACAAATTCCTCCACATGAAAAAAAAGAAATATGTGATTACTATTATAACAATAAATTAATTTATGGATGTGGAAAACCATTTCAAATCATTCAAAGAAAGAATGTATATGAAATAATGATGTGTGATTATATTTAATAGTATAACTACTTAAAGAATGTATATTTGATTATACTTTTTTGAATAAAATAAATAAAATAAATAAAATAAATAAAATAAATAAAATAAATAAAATAAATAATAATATAAATATTTGTTATGTGCATATTATAATGGAAAAAAAGGCTTGTATAGATTTAACGGATAAATACATAAATACTCAAATTTGCACAAATATGTCTTTATTCTGCGACGATGATTTATTATTAACACATTTTTTTTACAATAACAATTATTATAATATAATTCATTATGACACCATTTCGGATGGATATATTATTACTTTAGATACCATTTTACCTAATGTTCACAATACAATGTATACATACAAAATACCAACAAGCCTTACATTGTATAAAATGGTTCCAAATGATTATAAAAAAATACAAGAGAGACAATTAATAGAATTATCTGAAAAATCTTTAATAACAGATCTATTTTCTTAAAATTAATTTTTTAAATGATTTATATTTGTATTTATATGTAATTAAAAAAATAATAATAATACTAGTGCATAATAATATTATTTTGTAATTACAAAAAATATTATTATAAATAGTAGAATCAATTGAATGCCAAGAGTTTCCTTTTACATGGCTTAAATATGTTCCGCCTTTGCAAATATTTTCATTGCAAACATTACAATCTCCTGAAAACTCATTTTTTGTTAAAATATAATAATTATGTATATTTTTTAACTTATAATTATTTATCATATTTGTTAAATAAAGTGGACCTGTGCTACACATTATACTAATATGTTTACCCAAAAAAAACATATTATTTTTATTTGGTATTAAGTTATCAATACAATATTTTATAAATTCATTTTTCGGTTTTGCCATAAAAAATGCATTTGTATATGATATTGAAACATTTGATGATTTTGCTAAAACAAGATCATATTTTAATAACATATCAAATTTTTTTTTACAAATTATATCCATATCTAAATATATTCCGCCATATTTGTATAATACAAAATATCTAAATGCATCGCACCGTTGAATATTATATGTATAATTATTGTATAAATCTACATAATTAGGATATTCTTTTTTCATAAATATTAACATAGTTTTGTCAGTCCATAATACATATTTATAATTATTTATTGTCTTACATGAATCAACCGCAAGTGTCCATTCATCTGGAATATCATTTGTTTTCCATGTTTGATGAATAATTTTTGGGATCATTTTGTATATATAATATATATATGTATTATATATTTAATATTTTCGTATTTAGTATTTTTGTATTTAGTATTCTAATAATTTAATACTTAATAACTTATTTGCTTTGTATTTAAAAAAATCATTTTCTTTTGATGTTGTAGGAAACTCATTCTCTCCAAATATATCTTGTAACAATAACCATTCAAACAATCCACCGGAGTATAAGTATATATTACAAAATCCGAGAGAAGTCAACTGTTTATACTTGGTATATATTTTATCATCATTACAATTTTTTCCATAAATAATTATTTTTACCTCTTTATTTCCGGTTGAAATAAACTTATTCATTAAGTCAGATTCCTTATGAATATTTAAAGTGTTTATTATTAAACAATTTTGTTCTGTTTCGCTTAATGTATTAATAAGTATATAAACTTCTGCATTTTTTATAACATGTTGAACGTCTTCATAATTTATTTTTTTTAAATTAGATTGAAATGCGCCCATTATATTGATACATTAAATATATTTTAAATAATAATCGTGTTAATTAAATTGCACAATTATTTCAACTTCTTCTTTTTTTATACTTTTCGTTGCTGAAACAGATAATTCTTCTCTCTTCTTCCTTGTTTTAGTATTTACATCTATTTCTTTTTTTTTAGACGTGCTGTTTCTATTGTTCATATCATTTTCAATGGTTTCATAATTTTCTTCAATATAATCTATTACTTTGTTTTCTATTGCCCATTTAAAAAAATTCAATTGTCCAATCGTTGTTTCAATAAATGTTCCGTTTTTATATGGAATACTTATTCTATCCCATCTACAAAAAGGGTCAAACCGTTTTTTGCTATAAGCTTTTAATTTTAATTTGTAATCAAAATATACTTTAAAACGTATATTGCAATTATTTGTATCGGTAATTGTATATAATGTATAATTTTTTTTCGCAAAATTTGTAGCAAACCAATCAACTATTCGCAACGATATTTTAGAGTCTCCTGTGATAATTTTTAGCATTCGAGAAAGGTTTTCATCTTTTTTATAAAATTCCATTAAATTGTTTAATAATAATTCATTTTGTGTTGTATAAGACGAAGAACAATTCATTATGTTTGAATATATAATAATTTTTAAGTTATTATATATTTATAATATTTTTATAATATTTTTATATTTTATAAATGGCAGGATTTTTAAATACATTTTTTGGACCTTTAGGTAAAGATTCGTGTGTCTATTTTCTTTTTTTGACAGGGTTTTTCTTGTTTTTTTTAATAATTGCTTTACTTGGAGATGTATATTATATTTTTAAACATTATAAAAATATTAAAATAACGGATATAACACAAGGAGTTCTTATCTTTTTCAATTTGTTTTTAGCATATTTTGTAAATCGTTTATTGTATTCTATGTGTAGTAAAAGTTTACAATAGTCATTTACAATAATTATTCACAATAATTATTCACAATAATTATTCAATATAATCATTTGTGGTGTTTATTGGTTTCATAAATTTATCTCTATTACTAATATCTTCTATATACGTATTATTAGAGAAAAAAGGATTGTTTCCTATTTGTTGAACCATTCCTCTCTCTGCTATCTTAATATCTAAATCTTCTCTTTTATTATTTTTTGCAGACATTTGATTTAACATTTCCCATGTATTTTCATCATGATTTAATGATGATGAATATGCATTTAATTCTATTTTTTTTTCATATGTACTATTTTCTATTTCTGTTTGATGTTTCATTCTTCTACTTCTTACATAAGGTTCATTGTTCGTCCATTTTCTCTCTATGTATTTATTTGAGGTTGTATTTTTCATTTACTATTATATTTAAACGTAATAATATAATATTTGTATTATTAACGATTATTTTATAATTATTGCATTGTCCCAAATAATTAGTTAGCAATTTGTACCATCTTTAACAATATTTAATTGTTTTGTAAATAAATATTTTTCATCGCTGCGAGTTTTTTTATTTAAATTACATTCTAAACAAGTTAAATGATAATTATCTATGTTATGACCTATGTTATTATCTATTCTGTCTACAGACCATTGTTTCATTTCTCTCGAAATATCATACAGAACATATATTTCTGTTTTACAATATCTGCATTTTAGTTCACATTCCATCATTTTTTGAATAACCGATGTAAAAGTTAAAAATTTGAGTTTATCATATCTTTTTTTTAATACATCTTGCTGTTTATAACCCGATAATTTTTTTTGTATTTGTTGAAATACTATTTTAGATATTTCTTTATCTATATAATGATATTTATTATTTAAAATATCATTTATTAAAACAACTTGATTATTATGGTGGTATTCTTCATTTGAAAAAGACCAATTGTTTGATACAACCCTTTTTTTTGGTTGACTTGTATTTTTATCTTTTAATAATTTTTTCATATGATATCTTGTTGTTGTTCCTGTTAATGTAATGTTTTTTGGGGTATCAGTAGCTTCCATACTAATCATATTATTATTAAATCTTTATATAATAAACTTATTTAAATATAATATTATATTAAACTGAGTTAAACTTATAATAACATAGTATAGTATAATAATAATGGAAGATATTAAAGAAGAAACAAATACAGAATGTCAAGAATTAAAAAATATTAAATATAAAACAATGTTATTAAATGGTTCTATATTAAAAGAAACAAAATCTTCAAATGATTTGTCAAATTTGGACACTTTTTTAAATGAAGAAATGAAAAATAATGAAGCGGAACCTTGGTGTAAACTGAATAAAACAATCAAAATTCAAAAAATGATAGAATTTGTTGAAACTTATACAACAGATAATGTTTTAAATCATGAAGAAAGTCAATTATTAATAAATTTTTTAAAAGATTGTCTCGATAAAAAAAAATTATTAAGAGTTAAAGATGTTATTTATGATAAAATAAAAGGATCTATTACAGAAATACCTTCATTAGTTTATAACAAACCTGTAAAACATTTTACTCTTAAAAACATGGATAAACAACGAATTTCTACGTTAAAATCTCTCTCGGTTAAGAAGAGCAACTGTACTATAAGAAATAAAATAATTGACACAACCATGAATATAACTGAAATAAATATTACTAATTAATTTATAAAGTATATTAAATAACTTCTAATATAATATTTAATGGTACTAACAGAAGAAGATGAATTAGATATTATAGAAACAAATTTACATTTATTGGATGATTACATACAGGATAACCCATCTGCCATTTCAGAACCAGATTTTTATAATATTCTTTTAGAAGAACTTGTTGAACTTTTTGTTATTCAAATGGAAGATTTTATTCTCTCTATAAATGATATGGACAACGTTGACAATTTGTTAGAAGAAACATGTGACATTTTTGTTTCAACGATTGCCCCAAAAAGCGTTCTAAATATAGATTTAGAAAAATACAATAAAAAAACAGTTGAAGAAATCAATAATATTGAAAAACAAATAATATATTTACAAAATTTTCCTCAACCTACTCAAAGAACCCCTGAATGGTACCAATATCGCAGAAATTTAATTACCGCAAGTAATGCATATAAAGCATTTGAAAAGCAATCATCTATAAATCAATTAATATATGAAAAATGTCAACCTATTATTGAACATGATAAACCGGTTAATGTCAACACTCCTCTACATTGGGGACAAAAATATGAGCCGTTATCTGTATTATTCTATGAGAAAAAAAAAAATGTAAAAGTGACCGAATTTGGATGCATTCAACATCCAGTTTATTCTTTTTTAGGTGCGTCACCAGATGGTATTATTACAGATAAAAATTCTGAAATATATGGACGAATGTTAGAAATAAAAAATGTTGTTTCAAGAGAAATAAATGGTATACCTAAAAAAGAATATTGGGTCCAAATGCAATTGCAAATGGAAGTTTGTAATTTAGATGAATGTGATTTTTTAGAAACAAAATTTACAGAATATCTAGATCATGAAAGTTATTATAAAGATACTAAAGATATTCAAAATGTAACAATTGCTTTAGACAACATGCCAAAAGGAATTATCATTTATTTTAGTACACCAAAAAATACACCTTTTTATGTTTATAAACCATTAGAATTAACAAATGAAAAAGATATAATAGAATGGGAAGAAAAAAATATAAATACATATCAATCAGAAGAGTATAATTATACTTTTTTAAAATTTATCTATTGGAAATTAGAAGTGTATAGTTGTGTTTTAGAGTATCGCAATAAAGAATGGTTTAAAAACAGTATTGGACAATTAGAAAAAGTATGGAAAATAATTGAAGATGAAAGAATACACGGATACGACCATCGTTGTGTAAATAAAAAAGAAAAAAAGGAATTTATGAAAGAAAAAGAACCTATGAACAAATGTTTATTACCATTTAATAAAATTATCAAATTATTAAATTAATATAATTATTTTCTTCTTTTTGTATATTTTCGTTTTTTTCTTTTTGTTGATTTTTTTTTCCTTTTTCTTATAGATTTTTTCTTTCTTATAGATTTTTTCTTGCTTTTGTTTTTTCGTTTACCTCCCATTAAATCATTCGCTAAACCAATATCATCCGCATTATTCATTCCATTTGCATCCCCACTTGGGCCTGACGTATCGGGAGTATCTTTTTCGATGTGTTTACAAATTGCCCCCGTTTTAATGGATAAAGGTGGTTTTTTTTCACTATTTTTTAATTTTTTTTTAATTGTTTCACTATCACACTTAATTATAAATTTTTTATTCCAACCCGTACTAAAACACGCCCCTGAAGTAGTTGGTTTACATTTTTTACCAATTTTTATTGGATTTCCTGCTTCATCTTTTGTATTTGTATCTTCTCCACTATTGCAACAAAATTTTGTTATAACTGGCTTTTTTGGGGCTTGTGGTGCTTCATTTTCCTCCATTTATATATAATATTTATATTATTATTTCTTTTTCTAGTAGATTTCTTTTTCTATATTATTTATTTTTTCTTGTAGATTTTTTTTTCCTTGTAGATTTTCTTTTTCCTCCACCCCACCCACCATCACCCATACTCATATCCATACCACCATCGTTATTGTAACCACCATCGTTATTGTAACCACCATCGTTATTGTAACCACCTTCGTTATTGTAACCACCTTCGTTATTGTAACCACCATCGTTATTGTAACCACCATCGTTATTGTAACCACCATCGTTATTGTAACCACCATCGTTATTGTAACCACCTTCGTTATTGTAACCACCTTCGTTATTGTAACCACCTTCGTTATTGTAACCACC
>Ga0214919_10002875_pt1 | contig 26603 bp, 22 predicted proteins | sample LL1503_MetaG_FD_177994 | JGI IMG/M metagenome (GOLD analysis project Ga0214919, IMG submission 177994) | Freshwater microbial communities from Lake Lanier, Atlanta, Georgia, United States - LL-1503 | ecosystem: Environmental > Aquatic > Freshwater > Lake | place: USA: Georgia | collected...
CCCCGATCGTGACCGATGCCATGGATACACCTTTCTGGATCTGTCATCGCAAACTGCGACTTCAAAAAAATGACGAGAATGAAATACCCCGCTTAAATTTCAGGGCAACATATAAGTTAGCCCCCTATTAGGGTATCGTCTATCAGGGCTTACCCGATAGCTCTATTGGGATTCACTTAATCTTAATTACATTAAATAAAAGTTCTATGAAAACAAGTATCAACCGAGAAAACCCCGATGGTATTTAATCTTTAACTAATATATGTTAAGAGTCAAATCCCAAACGTATAAGCTTAATTTAAAAGGCATCAAATGTTTAAAAAAAAATTAAAGGTTATTTCTTTATTATTAGCATTTATACTTTTTAATCCAATTGTTAAATCACAGGATTTTCCGTATAAACCTGTACGCATCATTGTTCCGTTTGCACCTGGTGGAGTATCTGATATCTTGGGTCGTGTTCTTGCCGAAAAGTTAACCCTTCTTTGGAAGCAACCCGTCATTATTGAAAATCGTTCTGGAGCTGGTGGATCTTTGGGTGCAGATATGGTTTTGAAGTCAACAGCCGATGGCCATACGCTGTTGATATCCGATGCGTCTGTTGCAACAACTAACCCAATGCTTTATCCAAGTGCGCCAAAGGACTTTTCTTGCGTTATAAGCTTAGCTCGATTTGGACAAATTCTAGTTTCACCCGCGAAATCACATATTAATTCTATTCACGATTTACTTAAAACAGACAAAAGTAAATTAGCACTACTCAATGTCGCTTCTTCAGGTAATGGAACAAGCAACCACCTAGTACTCGAAAAATTTAAAGCTTCTGCGAAAATAAATATGACGCATGTCCCATATAAAGGAGCTGGACAAGCCATAGCAGACTTGGCTGGTGGACAAGTTGATTTAATGTTTACCAGTGCCCCCCTAGCTCAGCCTCTTATTTCAATTGGGAAACTAAAAGCACTTGCTGTGACAGCTTCAAATCGCATGATAGGGTTTGAACAAATTCCAACCTTGAATGAGGCTGGCTTAGAAGGATTTGAGTGGATTTCAGCTCAAGGATTATTTGCACCAACTGGCACACCTGCTTTTATATTAAAAAAAATAAACTCAGATATATCAAAAATAATCATGAGCTCTGAAATGCGTGAAAAATGGATAAAGATGGGTCTTGAGTTTTCCGAAAATTCACCCGAACAATTTAGCGCTTGGATACATGATGAAACTGTAGCCATTAAAGCCCTAATCCTGTCTGGCAATATTAAGTTAGATTAATATATAACGGGAATATAAAAAATGAAACAGAAAAATATTGTACTCATCGTTGCTGATGATATGGGCTATGGTGATCTAGGAATGTTCAATCCTAGCGTTCGCACTCCCAATTTAGATCAACTTGCAAATCAAGGCGTTTGCCTTCGCCAACACTACACAGCATCACCCATATGCTCACCTGCGAGAGCAGCTTTATTAACTGGACGCTATCCGCATAGAACTGGTGCTATAACTCAGCATGAAATTCACGGACTTGACAGAATAGGTCTTCATGAAACTACAATCGCTGACATTTTTAAACGTGCTGGTTATAAAACTGGCCTAATAGGTAAATGGCATAACGGCACTTTTGATTCACGCTTTGAACCGAATGCTCGAGGTTTTGAGGAGTTTGTAGGATTTTGCGGCGGTTGGTCAGATTACTATAAATACAAATTAAAAATCAATCAAAAATATCAAGCATCCAATGGCGAGTATCTCACTGATTTACTAACGAGTGAATCTATAAATTTCATTAAAAGACATAAGTCTCAACCATTTTTTTTACAAATCGCATACAGCGCTCCACACTCGCCTTTTCAGGCGCCTGCTGAGAACGTAAACTATTATTTAAACAAGGGGTTTAATCGCGTTGTAGCGACAACATATGCCATGATCGAGATCATGGATCATGGGATTGGTAATGTGATGCACGCATTAAATGATTTCAAAATCGAAGACAATACCATTGTCCTCTTTACTAGCGATAATGGACCTGCTTTTTTTAATCCCCCCTATATGCTTGAACCAGAAGACAATACACTGAACGAGAGATTTAACTGTGGCTATAAAGGCGCAAAGGGGTATGTTGAAGAGGGTGGCATCAGAGTACCCATGATTATTCGATACCCTGAGCATAAATTTCTCAATAATTTTTCTGATGGGCTTTTTCACTTTACAGATTGGCTCCCAACTTTAACTCGAATGGTAGGCATTGAGTATCAATCTGAATTAAAGCTTGACGGGTATGATGTTTTTGATCTGCTATTTAGTAATGCACGACAAGAGGAGCCCCGGCAGTTTTGGCAATGGAATTTTTATTATCCCTATATTGGAACAAATGCGGCTATGCGAGAGGGAAAATGGAAACTATTGCGCCCAACAATTTCCGGCACTCGATTTTTTAATAAAGAACTTTACGCATCAGATGAAGATGTAAATATATTAAAAGATTTTTTAACTGAAGAAATAAAACATAAAGAAGATCCAGAAAAAGTTAAAAATATATTGCCAGTTCCAAAACTTTTGTTATTACCACCAGAACCTCCTCAACTTTACAATCTGGAAATTGATCCTCATGAGAGCAATGACCTTTCTGCTCAATATCCAGATCGAGTAGCAAATATGCTTAGTCAATTAGAAAATTGGTTCGAAAATGTAGAAGCTGAGAGACTCCAATCGGTTGAAAAATATTAGTGCAGCTTTGCATCTCGAAGTAAAAACTCTGCGCAACGCTCCCCAATCATAAAGGAAGGTGCGTTTGTATTTGAAGATGCCATTGTTGGCATAACAGATGCGTCCGCAACTCTCAGCCCTAAAATGCCATGAACTCGCAATTCATAATCGACAACAGACATTGAATCGGCACCCATCTTGCAAGTGCCAATTGGGTGATAAGATGTAGCACCAAGTTTTGCAATATGTTTTAAAAAATCATCATCCGATACAGTTTCTAGTCCAGGTCTTACTTCTCTAACAATTAATTTTTTTATTGCAGGTTGTTCGGCAATACGTCTAGCCAACTTCAGTCCTGCAACACTTGTTTTACGATCATATGAGTCCATCAGATAGTTTGCAATAATCGTTGGTTGAATTTCTGGATGGCTTGAAGAAATATGGACTGAACCCCTTGATTTTGGACGAAGTGCAAATGTTCCAATTCCAAAACCAGGAAATTGATCTAACAGTAACTCATTAGGATGCCTAGGATCCTCTGCGCTTAAATTGTGCATTTGAATTTTTACGTCAGGTCGAACAAGTGAGGGATCTGACTTGGCAAGCGCATGGACAGTAGCTGTACATGCCGCCATATGACCTTTTCGTGTCATTAGAAATTGCAACCCCATCCAAGCCGTCCTAACTGGATTTGACATGATGTCATTTAAAGTGATGGGACGCGTACATTCAAAGGTTAGTCGAGTGTGGAGATGATCTGTACAATTCTCACCAACACCCGGAAGATGCAATACATTAGGTATTCCTAATTTTCTTAATCGGTTTTCATCACCTATCCCAGACAGCTCTAATATCTGAGGACTATGAATAGTGCCAGCACTGACTACAATTTCTCTTTTGGCATGCGCATAATTTAACTTGCCGTCTTTCATGTATTCAACGCCAATTGCTTTGCCGTTTTCGATTTGAATGCGATGAGCGCGCGCACCAGTACAAATAAATAAATTTTTTCTTTTTCGTGCTGGATCTAAATAAGCTTCCCGACCACCGTGACGCATTCCTCGTTTTGTATTGGTTTGTAAAAAACCAACGCCTTCATAATTTTTGCCATTGTAATCTGGCGTTGCTGGTATGCCAGCTTGTACACATGCACTATGAAAAGCATGACCAAGAATATCTGGTTCACAAATACTAATGTTAACTGGGCCCTTCATTCCTCTCAATGCAACGTCACCTTGAACATATGTTTCTATACGTTTAAAAAATGGTAAAACTTCTTGATAACTCCAACCCTTGCAACCTAAAGCGTTCCAATTGTCGTATTCTGCAGGCTCACCTTTGACCCATAGCATGCCATTAATAGTTGAAGACCCGCCCAAAACACGCCCACGTGGCCAAAACATTTGACGGTTAAGCATGCTCTTTTCTGGCTCAGTATTTAAGCGCCAAATTCCACGTTCAGATAAAAGCACATAGCCTGCGCCAAGTGGAACTTTTAACCAAATCCATGGGTCATCAACCCCTGCTTCTAAAAGAAGAACTTTATAAGTACCACATTCGGTCAGTCTACTTGCAATGGTGCTACCCGATGTGCCTGCTCCAATCACAATAAAATCATAATCATAGTTGTCCATTGAATTTCCTAAGTTGACTCAATTAGATTGGATTCACTCTTTGACTCCACCTGCTGCAAGTCCACGAACTAAATAGTTTCTTACGAAAATTGAAAAGATGACTACAGGTAGCATGATGAGTACGCCTGCTGCCGCAATTCGACCCCACTGCCAGCCTGTATATTGAATAAAATTCACGATTGCAACTGGCGCTGTGGACGCATTAGTTCTAGTTAGCACAAGAGCATAGAAGAAATCATTCCATGAAAGGATAAAACAAATGACTGCTGTTGCGGCCAAGCCTGGAGAAGTCAGTGGAAGAATAACTCGAAAAAAAGCCGACCAAACACTGCATCCATCAATCCAAGCAGCTTCTTCCAATTCACGAGGAACGCTATCAAAATAAGGTTGCATCATCCAAATAACTAAAGCCAAGTTAAATGTGAGGTAAACAATGATGAGCCCTACAAGCGTATCTGATAGACCCAAAAATCGATAGGCTAAAAAAAAGGGAATTGTGAATGCAATGGGAGGGGCCATTCGAGTGACCAAGATCCACATCGAGATATGTCGAGAGGATTTAAAATTTCCTCTGGACAACGAATATGAAGCTGGAACTCCAATAATAAGTGCTAAAGTAGTTGAAGCAACAGAAGTAATCAAGCTATTGATGAATGAAGTAGGAAAGCTTCCCGTCCATAGTGCTCTGTAATGATCAATGGTTGGGTTAAACAATAATTCGTAACCAAAGATATCTGAAGTCGGTCTAAACGACATCTGTAACATCCAAACAAATGGAAATAAAACGAGGATGAGTAAAAAAATTACAGCGGTATCACCTTTAAAATTGCGATTTCTAAAAACCCTAGCCTGACTAACAGCTGTTTTATTGATTATATTTTCAGTCATATTATTTTGAATCAGCGTTGGTTTTCCCTGTTAAACGATCGATGATCCAACTAAGAAAAAATATACCGATGACCATCAGCGTTGCAATCGCACTACCGTACCCCCAAAGCGAAAATGTAAAGGTCTGTCTATAAGCATAATAGTTAGTTACTTCTGTTACATCGCCAGGCCCCCCCTCCGTTAAAACAAAAATTAAAGGAAACGCTTTTATGCTGTCAATAAGTCGAAAGATAGCGGCGACAACCACTGTTTGCTGGATATAAGGAAAAGTCACATACCGAAATAGTTGCCAGTCATTAGCTCCGTCGATGCGAGCCGCCTCGATCGGCGCCGTTGGTACCATCTGCAGTGCAGCCAATATCATTAGCATCGTAAAGGGAAACCACTCCCAAGTATCTGCAATTGCAATCGCCATTAAGGCCGTATTGGGGTTAGTCAATAAAGAGTCAACAGGCATACCTATTGTTTCCATTAATCGATGAAATGGACTTATATCAACTGAAAACATCACTCGCCATAAAATACCTACAACAATTGGTGGCAACACCATTGGAATTAGAAAACCAGATCTAGCCCACATACGTACACGACTATCACAGTTCAGTAACAGTGCGATACCAAGACCAATGAGAAGTTGAAAAATTACAGTGATGGCAGATAACTGCACTTGAACCCAAATAGAACGAAAAAAGCGGGGATCCTCGAGCAAATCAATGTAATTAACCATTGGCATGCTGAAATCCCATGCACTGTCCGGTAAGGTAAGATTCAGAGGCGTCAGTGATGTAAGTACCAAATAAATAGCTGGCACAATAGTTATAACTGATAGTACTAAAAGTGCAGGAACGATACCAATCAAAAATGCGAACCTACGTTGAGCCGGCCAGTCGGTCATATTATTTTGCATTTAAAAAAATGAGGCTGGTTTTTTTTAAAGTTTAACTCCTGCACGCCTTAAGTCTGCAATTGCATTCGCTTGTGCCATCACAAGTGACTCCTTGGCTTTCATTTGGCCAGAAATAATCCTTCCCAAAGCTTGGTTAATTTGAGCATTTGCTTGAGGATAGACATGAACTGTTCTATATTTCATGTGACCTTGTAGTCCCATAGCAATTGTGTCTAAAAAGACTTTACCTGTATCAACACCGTTGATAATCATTTTCTTTTTGAAGGCATCTGACTTGGTTATCGAGTTACGCGTAACAGAACCTAAGCCATGTTTTTGAGTCATGTTCGCAATCATTTCTTTGGATAAAGCCCATTTAATAAATTCCCATGAAGCATCTTTATTTTTAGCGCCAACTGGTATACCCCAACCGTGAGAGGCCACTCCTGGGAATCGTCCTTTGGGGCCTTTAGGGAACATTGAAAAATTAGATGTATTGATGACTTTACTTCCACTTTCACCCATTTGAGCAACAAATGCGTGATTATGAGGTGAGTAATTAACCCGCCCAGCACGTAATGCTTCAGTAACTTGCTCATATGTGTAGCTTGAGGCGGCAGCTGGACCATAACTATTAATTAATTTAGCAAAAAATTCTGCTGCCTCAATTACTTCCGGCGTATCAAGTGTAGGCATTAAATCGTCTGGGGGATTGCGAAATACATTTCCACCAAACCCCTGAAGAAATGGTGGGAAAGTCCAACCCCAGTGATTTTCAATCGAAAATGCAGCGACATTGTCTTTTTTATTTATTATCGACATTGACCGATCAAGTTCCTGAAAAGTATCTGGCATACCAAGTCCATTGGACTTTAACAAATCAAAACGTGACGCAGCGGCAACCTGTACATCCGATATCCATGGGATGCCATAAACCAAACCAGTTTTGTCTTTTAATGGCTGAACGGATCCTGCCAAAAAATCAGAGTAATCCCAGTCAACTGGCGTCTTGTTTGGATCCTTAATAAAAGGATCAAGTGGCGTAAGCCATCCAGCACCAATCCATCGACTTGTATAAATGAAAGTGACGTTCAGAACATCAAATCCACTTCCTTTTGTTGAAAGCTCAAGGTCGGCTCGTTGGTTATAGACGGGAAATCCAGGCGTATCGTAATTAACTTTTATTCCTGTTTTTTCAGTGAATTCAGGCAGGTAGTTAGCCAAAAGTGTGGGGTATGTTGCACTCCAGCACGACACGTTTAAGGTTACACCTTCAAACGGTTTTTTACCAACTTGAGCAGGTGCTTTGCCAGCAGCAAGAATTAAAGGCAATGCGCCACCCGTTTTAATCAATGTGCGACGTGAAATTGAATTATTTAAATTATTATTACTCACTATAACCTCCTCTATTCAAGTTAATGAAACTCCAGACCAAATAATAAATATTATTCTCAATTTACAAGCTCTATTTCATCTAACAATTGGTATAAACCCTCCTCTTTTGATTACTTTTATACCAAGCAGAAACAGCAACCGAGCAATTAAAGAAACACGATGAAAAAGGTCAAGGAAAAACAAAAAATATCCCGCTCATTTGAACCAGAACATTCATTACGTCAAAATAAAATCGGCACCTTTTTCGGCAATCATCATTGTTGTGGCATTGGTGTTAGCTGACAATACTTTAGGCATAACTGACGCGTCAATAACCCGTAAATTCTCAACTCCATTCACTTTCAATTGAGGGGTAACAACTGCTCGATCGTCTGATCCCATTCGGCAAGTGCTTGTTGGATGATAGGTCGTTGTACCAGTGGATCGCGCATAGTGCTCTAAGCTTTGTTGGCCAGGTACCATTTCTTCTATCCAACGATTAGCAAAACTTTTTTGTTTATAAATATCTCTGCACATTTCAAGACCTTCGACCAAGGTGTTTATATCTCTAGATTCATTTAAATAATTGGTATGAATACGCGGCGCTTGTTTTGGGTCAGCAGAAACGATGGCCAACGTACCTTTCGACTCTGGTCTGCATTGACAAACTGTGACAGTAAAGCCGGGATATTGATGTAATCGCTCTCCTGGCTTATCCAGCGATAAGGGCATTACTGAAAATTGAATGTCAGATCTATCGCCACTCGCAAGAGATGTTTTCGCAAATCCACCGACTTGTGCAGCACTCACAGTTAATGGGCCACTCTCATCCAACAACCACTGCAAACCCATTTTTGCCAATGCAATGGGATTGCGAATTTCATTATTGAGTGAAGTCGCTTTTTTTAACCGAACTATAGTTCTTGCTTGATAGTGATCTTGTAAATTTAGCCCTACCTCAGGGGCTTCTTGCACAACCTGAATACCTAAAGATTGCAAGTGATCCGCTGGACCCACTCCCGACAGTTGTAAAAGCTGTGGACTTTGAATACTACCTGCCGAAAGTATCACTTCATTAGCTGCAAACAATCGTTTTTTCTCGCCATTGTGCCAACACTCAACTCCAAGCGCTCTTGAGTTTTCTATTATGACTTTAGATACTAATGTGCCAGTTATAACTTTTAAGTTATTTCGATTGAGTGCAGGTCTTAAAAATGCAACTGAAGCACTCGAACGCCACCGACCCTTGATAGACACCTGGTATCTTCCTACACCATAATCTGTATGCGCATTAAAATCATGGTTAAAAGGCAATCCATATTCTTGTGCTGCTTGTAACCACGCGGTACAGTTTGAGTCATTATTTCGCAAATCAGATACACCCAGCTCACCATCTACTCCGTGGTAATCACCCGCTTGACCCAAATAACATTCTGACCGTTTAAAGTATGGCAAAACCTCTTGATAAGACCAACCTTTTGCGCCTAATTGAACCCAATCGTCAAAATCTGCATGTTGCCCACGTATGTAAATCAATCCATTAATTGAACTTGAACCACCCAACAATCTTCCTCGAGGCCACATAATATTTCTATTAAAAGTTTCTATTTGAGGCTCTGTTTTGAAATGACGCGTAAACCTCTCGTCAGAAAAAGTTTTAAAGTACCCGACTGGTAATCGTATCCAAAAGTTTTTATCTGCATTACCAACTTCAATTAATAGTACTCTATGTCCAGCACCACTAATTCTGTTAGCTAAAATACATCCTGCTGAACCAGCACCAACAATAATATAGTCCCACTCATTTTTATTCATTAGTAAGTCTTTCGTTAATTATTTACATGACATTTTTAAAATTAAATAAACCCATGCTTAAAGATAAGACACACAGAATTGACCTTCGACATTAATTTTTTAATGCGTTGTATTAAGCATGCCAAGCAAGAGCCGCAAAAATTAACAATGGAGCGCTTTACAAATATATTCAAGGAAACCACAATCGACGTCAAGTCGTAGAACGATAGCCTAAGATAGATCAATCGAGAAGATGCAACTTGGAGTAAGTCGATCACGATTTCTCAAACGAAAGGAAAGGCTTGACCATCTCACCCACTGCAAAACGACCAAACATTTCTGGTAATTGCTCGATACCAAACTGCGCATCTACGAGTTGTTTGTATTTATTTTTTTGCTTGCGCAGAAGTTCAATATTGAGTGGATAATCATTTTTAGGAAAATAAAACGTTCGCACCATATAAAAATCTTTTCTGCGAATCGCCTTGTTCTCTTGTACAGGCCATGGCAGATCAGATTCACCAATCAAAATCAGCACGCCACGCGGCATAACAATTTCCATGCCTTGTGAGCGGGCCGTATGTGCGCCACTGCATTCAACAATCAGATTAAATCTCTTGTGAAGTGAACCAACAGGATGCCTCTTTGCTCCAAATTTTTCTGCCAATCGAAGACGATTTTCGTTCAATTCTGCGATATGAATATTTTGATATCCCATATCCTGTAAAGCGAGAATCGCTCCAATCCCAACTGGACCAGCGCCCGTAACAAGCACCATCGATAAAGGATCAGGCGGTACTAAATTTTGAACAAACCGAATTCCATGTGCAGCTGTACCAATCGTGTCAAGCAACAACGGGGCAATACCATCTTCGATATCGTCAGGAACTTCAAGCAGACATTGCTCAGGAACAGTGAGGTATTCAGCATATCCGCCAGGGCGGTTCCATCCAACCAATACCGAATCAACAATACACATTTGTGTATCACCTGATACACAGCTATCGCACTTTCCGCAATGAACAGGTATATAAACCAAGCATCGCTTACCGTGCTTGTCGTGATCGGGTTGATCAACCACTCCAAAGATTTCATGACCAGGAATAAATTCAGAACCTTTTAACCAAAGCTTAGTGTCTGAGCCACACAATGCAGTCCTTTTGACTCGCAGAAGTACCTCTCCAGGAACTGGCAAAGGGATATCTACATTAGAAATCGTGATTTTTTTATTACCGTGAAAAACAGCTGCTTGCATCAGATCCTCTACTTTCATCCAGCTAAAAAGCCACCATCAACAGACAGAACAGTTCCGGTGATATATCGTGCAGCCTTCGTTGCAAGAAAAACCACACCTCCTGCTATGTCATCAGGCTGAGCCCATCGACCTTGTGCTATGCGTGAACGGATTCGTTCATAATGAACCTTATCTTTTCGCCCTTCTGCATTGATATTCGTCTCTACGTAACCGGGCGCAATTGCATTGACTCGAATTCCTTCGTTAGCCCAAGCAAGCGATAAAGACTTAGTGAGCATCACTACCCCACCCTTGCTCGCGCAATAGGCAGGAATCCAAGGAAGTGCAACAAACGCATTCATGGATGCAATATTGATGATGGCGCCCTTACCATCATTGTTTGCCAATAGAGGTTTGCATGCATTACACATACGAAATGTTCCAGTTAAATTGACGTCAATCACTTTTTGAAATGTCTCAATTTCATACTCTTTGTTTCGAGCCAGAATACCTGCGCAGTTAATCAAGGTCTGCAGACTGCCCATATTAGAAACAAATGATGCAATTTGTGAATCGTTCGTTACGTCTAGGGTTGCCATACTCAATTTTGAATGCGACTTTAACTCGCTCAATTCCAAATCTTTTGTATTAAGTCCTGTTGCAACAACCTCACAACCCGCATCAAGAAAGGCTTGAGAAATTGCAGAACCAATATCACCAACACCACCGACAATTAACACGCGATGACCTCTATCAAATTCAAAAGCTTTATTCATATTGCGTAAACTGCTCATGTGATGAAACCCCTTTAATAATCAAGTTAACGCGCCTGCGCATAGGTATCACGCGTCGTATAGTTACTTTCAATTAACCAATTAAGTAAAACATCTGATAATTGCCTCTTTATTGCTGAATAGGAAGCATCGTCCCAAAGATTTTTATGTTCATGCGGATCAACTCGAAGATCAAATAATTGACCATAAGTTTCACCTTTGAAATGAACGAGCTTGATATCCTTAGACCGAATCATAGTCACGAATTCACACCCGGTTAGGTTATGGTCTCCAGCTTGCTCACAAAACACGTATTCTCTACCTGGAAATTTATCCCCTAACAACGCTTGATTAAGCGAGTGTGCCTCCATGCTATAGGCTTGCTCCACTCCAGCCCACTCCAAAATTGTTGGCGCTAAATCATGCAATTGAACCATTGCATCAATAGCTCTCCCGCCGGTAAATCGACCTTGAGCATTAATAATCAATGGGACATGCACAACTTCCTCATACATGCTCCACTTTTGTGTAAGACCGTGATCTCCTAAGCAGTCGCCATGGTCAGTGGTAAATATAACAATCGCATCATCCAAATAGCCTTTGGTTTGCAGAGTATGCATAATTTTACCGATCTGCAGATCAATCATCTCTACATTAGCCATGTAATGAGCGCGCATGTACTTAATTTGACTTTCATTTGCATCAAGAGGCCATAATATTGAATCGTGATCAACCTCAGCATCATGACTACGCTTAACCTTCAAGGGTGGAGGTAGATTTTCCAGCTCATCTTGACCGATTATTGGCATGGGAATATCAGTCTTTTTTAAGTATTTAGCGAGGATATCGGGTGTTGGGTCATAGGGTGGGTGCGGCCCTGGAAATCCAATTTGTAAAAAAAGTGGCTTCTTGACTGGCTTGGTGTTAAGCCACCAATTTGCCATCCCCCCAACAAAATTATCTGAATGGAGTGCAGTAGGCAGATCCCATTGAAAGGCACCCAGTCGCTCTTTATAGTCAGCACGTTTTCGATATAATTCGCGCTGAGGTTTTATAAAACCATGACTCGCAAGCGCTTTATCCCATTCGTCAAAAAACCATCGCCCATCAAGATAGCGATCTTTATTTTCAACGATAAACCTTTCATCAAAGCCAGCTTTTTCGTCATATGGAACAGTGTGCATCTTCCCAATATTGACAGTGTGATAACCCGCCAAACGCAATTGCTCTACCCAACCTTTGCTCCACTTATCACCATTTTTTAAAACACCATTCGAGTGAGGGTATAAACCAGTAAAAACACTGGCGCGACTTGGAACGCAACTGGCCCCAGTAATGAAACACTTTCTGAATTGAACACCTGTTTTAACCAGGCGATCAATGTTTGGGGTCTCAACGTAAGACGCACCGAGTGAGGCAATCGTATCGTAGCGTTGCTGATCGGTCATAATCAAAATGATGTTCGGTTTATTATTCATTTATTTATCCTTACTGCAAAAAAATATTCGTTCTGCTGTCCCACCCAAAATCAACTTCTTGTCATGCTCACTCAGTTTATCGGAATGCTGTATTACCCGAAAGGCTTGAGTGAGATTTTGTTTTGTATCGATTTCAAAAACGGGATTATTACTACCCCACATCAAGCGATCAGCGCCAAATATTTTGGATAACTCCACAGTGACTGCCGTTGCATGATCATACGGAGGAGAGTCAAATGATCCAAAGTCTGAAATTTTGATAGCCACATTAGGAAACTGTGCGAATTTATTAAGAGAGTCTACACAACAATCACCACCAAAATGATCGAGGACAAAAATCAAATTAGAGTATTTTTTTGCTAGCTCAGCCACTCTAATGAGACCACCATCTTGTGACTGTTGAGGCGTTAGCAGTGGACACAATACGCAAGAAGCACTATCTAAAAACTCACATAATAAATCCATAGGGCGCATTAAATCAATTCCACGTATACGAAAAGATCTCACACCATGACTGATGTCATCCAATAAAATCTGAGGGGTTTTAATTTCATTTTTTGTAATGGCACCCATCACCGCACAGTTACCAGGATATTGTTTGGCACACCAAAAAGCGTAATCAATCTGGCGTCCATAGTAAGCAATATGCGGGACAATTACTATGGCTTTGATGGGCAAAGATTCAAGACGCTTAAAATGAATTTCTATCGAATAATCATTGGGTATTCGATCATTTGGCGTTATTGCAGTCGATGTTTTGAACTCATGGACACTATGCGGCCATATATGACAATGTGCATCAATCAATCGAAAATGATTTTTCAATTAACGCCTTTCAAATTTGATATTGAAATCTTTACTCAAGCTCGCAATTAACCCAAGTCCCACCTGATGCACTAGAACTTAATGCAGCTTGTATAAATAAAACTCCACGTAACCCATCAACAACCGTCGGAAATTCCATTGCCAAAGGGTCAGGTACTTTGCCAGAAGTATTTGCAACAATCGCTTCTGCAAAATCCGCATAAAGATTAGCGAAAGACTCACGAAAACCTTCTGGATGACCTCTCATAATTCGATTTGCCCGCAATGCAGCAGGTAACAAATAAGGATCTCCTCTGGCCAGAATTCGAACGGGTTCACCCATCGCGGCATGTTTAAGATAGTTAGGTGTTAAATGTTGCCATTCAAGCATGCCTTTTTCACCATAAATGCGAATTGTTATATTATTTTCTGCTCCTGCAGCAGCTTGTGTTATGCAACAAACGCCACGTGCTCCATTTTCAAATCGCCATAGGATGGCACCATAGTCATCAAATTTTCGACCAGGAATGATTGTTCCAATATCAGCAGACACAGAACGCACGGGGCTGTCATTGACATAGCACGCAAGATGGTGTGCATGAGTTCCAATATCACCCATCACCAGCGAGGGGCCTCCGCGTTGCGGATCAAGTTTCCACTTGAGCTTAGGAGTCAACACACCGTCTTCGTGTTGAATAGCCATACCGCCTTGAAAATACTCCACATGAACCATGCGGACTGCGCCAATCATTCCGTTTTGAACCATCGCACGCGCTTGACGCACCATGGAGTAACCACTGTAATTGTGCGTTAAGCAAAAAACCGAACCCATTTCCTTTGTAAGACGTACAAGCTCCCGAGCTTGCCCTGCATTGTTAGTCAATGGTTTGTCACAAATAACGTGGAGTCCAGCCCGCAAGGCTTTGCGACAATAATCGAAATGGCTGTCATTGGGTGTCATCACTGCGAGCGCCTCTATTCCATCTGATCGAGCGGCTTCAGCTGCGATCATGTCGTCCACATTTTGGTATGCCCGATTTTTATCTAGGCCAATTGCTAAACCATGTGTAATACATTTTTCAGAATCTGATGACAAGACTCCAGCAACTACACGAAAACGCCCATCGAGCTCAGCAGCGCTGCGATGAATCGGACCAATAAATGATCCGGGCGCACCCCCAACCACACCTAAACGCAACGGTCTTTTAATCGTATTAAATACTGCATTCGAGTCACCAATCGACTTCATTGAAGTGGTCTCCAATTTTAAAATTTTCAATCAATATTAAGAATTCTTCGATTAATATTGGGATCGGTCTTTGGACGCATAAATGCATCAAAAGACATTTCTGTTGCTTGAATCAGGTGATCTTTTACAAATTGAACCGACTCTCTTGCACCATCCTCCGCATGCTTGAGGTAGCATTCCCATTCAACAACCGCCCATCGTTTAAATTCATGGTGTGTTAAGCGCGCAAATATTGATTTAAAATCTATCTGTCCATCACCAGGACTTCGGAACCGTCCAGGCCGTTTACCCCAAGGCTGATAACCACCATACGTTCCACCTCGAGGACTGGTAATAAACTCAGCATCTTTCACATGAAATGCTTTGATTCGTTGGTGATATATTTCTACAAACCCAACATAGTCCATGTGCTGCAAATATAAATGACTGGGATCGTAGAGAATATTTAAACGCGGGTGGTGATTAAGTTTTTCAAGCAACATTTCGAAGGTATAACCATCGTGCAAATCTTCACCTGGATGTAACTCAAAGCAAACGTCAACACCCTGATAGTCAAAGGCATTAAGAATCGGACGCCAGATACGTGCTAGTTCTGTAAATGCATCATCAACAAGACCTGCAGCTGGAGGTGGGTAAGGATAAAGGAAGGGCCACATCAAGTGCCCAGAAAAAGTCACATGGCCATGAAGACCTAGATTTCCAGAGGCCTTAGCGGCAAGCATCAGTTGGGATCTCGCCCATTCTTGACGACCCTTTGGGTTATCAACGAACTCAGGAGGTCCAAACCCACGGAGCAAAGTATCGTAGGCAGAGTTAAATGCCACTAAATGACCTTGTCGATGGGTTGAGAGTTCTGTGATTTGCAGATCATAAGAAGCAAGCATTCCTTTTATTTCATCACAGTAGGTCTTACTTTCAGCAGCCTTTTTTAGATCAAACAAATCAGGACGGAAAGTGGGTATCTGCACACCCTTGTAACCCAAAGAAGACACCCATTTAGCCAACTCAACAAGTGAATCATTGGGCGCACGCGGGCCCAACAGTTGAACAAGAAAAATAGCAGGACCTTGCATATGTATTAGTGGTTAATGAATGAATTCAAATTGATTTTCATTTCAAATCAAATTCCGTAGGGACATGATTTGGAATAAGCCCTTCATTTTTTAAATCGGACCAAAATTGTGCTGGAATATTTGAACGGTATGCTAAAAGATTGGAAAGACTTTCGCTTTGGCATGTTGAACCAAGTACGGCCGACTTGACAAGTGGTTCAGCCAAAACAAATTGAATCGCAGCAGCATTAAGAGAAACATGGTGGAACTGGCAAATCATTTCGATTTTTTCAACATGGTCTAAAATATGTTGTGGTGTTGGTTTGTAATGAAAAGAGGCGCCAGATTTAGAGCCGCTGGCAAGTAGGCCCGAATTAAAAACTCCCGCCAATAAAAGCCCGACATTTTTCGTTCGGCACAAATCAAACAAATCCAGTGTTTCCTGCGAGTGCTCAAGTAATGAATATTGTCCTGCAAGCATCATGCAATCGAAATCACCTGCTTCAACAAAACGTCGACACCAACTTGTTTCATTGATGCCTGCACCGATTGCTTTGATTTCTCCACTGCGACGCAGTTCAGTTAACGCGCGATAAGCACCATTCATTGCCAATTCAAATAATGGCTCAGCAACTGCATCGCTGCCATGAGAAAACGCGTCGATATCATGGATGAAAACAATGTCAATATGGTTAAGACCTAGCCTCAAAAATGATTGCTCGAGCGAACGCATTGTTCCATCGTAACTAGGATCAAAGTTGGGTACGAAGGGCAAACCACCTTTTCTTAAATTTGAAATATCGTCACTCGTACTTAGGGGCCTCATCCAGCGACCAATTTTTGTAGAGAGTACATACGGCTCATCCACCCTACTTCGCAAAAATTGACCAACTCTCAATTCACTCCGACCATAACCATAAAACGGAGATGTATCAAAATATCGACAGCCACCCGCCCATGCAGAAGCCATTGCGCCATAAGCCTCTTCATCGGAAGTGTTAAAGCGAAAATTTCCAATGGGAGCCGAACCGAAACCGAACTCAGTCAGATCTAGTCCCGATCGATTAATACTTCGATTAGCTATTTCTGCTGTAGATAATTTACTGCGATGCATGCTTCTAGCCTTTAACTGCGCCAGCGGTCATACCCTGAATCAGGAATTTACGAACGACCATTGAAAATATGAGAACGGGCAACATCACCATTGTTCCGCCTGCAGCAATTCTTCCCCACTCCCAACCTTCGTAGTTCATAAAATTAACAACTGCAACTGGAGCGGTCATGGATTCTTTTCTAGTCAGAATCAAAGAGAAAAAGAAATCATTCCATGAATAAAGAAAACAAAGGATTGCTGTTGCGGCCAACCCCGGCCCCGATATTGGTAAAATAATTTGCGTGAACGCCTGCCAAAGCGTTGCCCCATCAATCAAAGCTGCCTCCTCGAGTGAGCGCGGACAGGCGTCAAAAAAGGATCGCATCAACCAAACAACCAATGAGAGATTAAAAGTTAAATAAATAATAATCAAACCAGATAATGTATCAATGAGCCCTATATAGCGGTAAGCTAAAAAATAAGGAATAGTGAAAGCAATGGGAGGCGCCATTCGAGAAGCAAGTATGAGCAAGGATAAAGACTTTTCAGATCGCATCGAAGTTCTAGATAACGCATACGCACCAGGAACTCCCAATATCAACGCCAGCCCTGTAGAGACTGTGCTTGCAATTGCGCTATTTATAAAAGATTTTCGAAATTCGCCATCCCATAATGCTGCATAGTTTTGAAGTGTAGGTGCTCCAAACAATCCTGATGGCCCAGCAAAAATTTGATTTGTCGTTTTGAAACTCAGTACAAGTATCCAAAGAAATGGAAACATCACCATGATGACAAGCACAATAACTGCTGCGTAAATCAGTCTTCGTGTCCAAGGGTTCATATACTGAAATGAATTAGTCGACACGCTGCCCCCATCCAATAAGTCCAATAATAGCCGCACTCAAAAAAACAGTGATTGCAACAAGAACAACAGTAATTGCACTTGAGTAGCCTAGATAGCTAAAATTAAAAGCTTGGATAAATCCATAGTAATTTGTAACTTCAGTGACGCTACCAGGTCCACCTTCAGTCAGAATGTAAATAAGTGGAAAGGCTTTAATGCTATCAATTAAGCGAAATAAGCCTGCCACCAAAAGAACACCTTTGATATGAGGCAACACGACATACCAAGTAATTTGCCAAGCATTAGCACCATCAACGCGTGCGGCTTCCGTATATTCTTCTGGCATCATCTGAAGTGACGCAAGAGTCATCAGCATCGTAAATGGAAACCATTGCCACGTATCAGCGATGATGATCGAGGTGAGAGCCCAATTAGCGTCTGTGATCAATGCAGGAACATCCCACCCTAAGCCTGCAAAGATCCACCAAAAAGGGCTGATATCCGGTGTATAAAGAACCTTCCAAATGATTGCAACAACAATGGGCGGCAACACCATTGGAATAAGAAAAACGGTTCGCAAAGCTACGAGTATATTCGAGCGCAGATTAAGCAACAATGCAAACGCAAATCCAAACAAGAGTTGAAGGCTTACAGTCCAAAAAGATAGTTTTGTCTGCACCCACAAAGAGTTATGCAATCGACTATCCGATAGTAACAGTCGATAATTCATCAATGGATCGCTAAAATCTAAGGCTGTGCCAGGCCGCGTTAAGCTCAGTGGTGTAAAACTTGTGACAATTAAATAAAACGTTGGTGCAACGGTCACTAACATCAAGACGACCAGAACTGGACACAACAAATACCAGTAAAACCGCTGACGATCGCGAACAAACTGTGATGCTGCTGCGATTTCAATTGCCATTAGAACCAGCGACGTGAAAGCCGCCTCCGCCCGCATTTAAATGAGCGCCAGTCACTAGCGATGCTTGGTCCGACAATAACCAAACGACTGAGTTAGCGATTTCATCGGCCGTACCTACTCTACCCAATGGAATAGATGCAGTGATTTTTGCAAGCTGTTGTGGATTGCTCATTAACTTAGCAGTCATATCAGTTGAAATTACGCCAGGACGTACAACGTTGACGCGAATACCTTGAATGGCAACCTCACGAGCAAAGCCTGTAGTGAATACATCAACAGCCCCCTTGGATGCCGCATAAGCACTTGCAAGAGGTCGTCCTCCAATGGTGGCCGCCATCGAAGAAATATTAACAATTGATCCACCCAAGCCTCCTTTAGAAGTAGCCATTGTGCGAGTAGCCTCTCGGCAGCAAAGCATCAAACCAACGACATTAACAGCCATCAAACGAGTAAGTTCAGTGGCGTCAAAATCTGATACATGACTGTTGTATCCAATGCCAGCCGCATTCACTAAGCCAGTTAATGGGCCTAATGTGCCGACGGCTTCCTTAAACACACGCAAAATGTCTTCTTCCTTTGACATATCACCCTGCAAAATAACTGATCGTCGGCCGATTGAAGTTATTTCATCTGCTAAAGATTTCGCATGCGGGCTTGCTTGACTGATTCCAACAATCGAAATATCGTAACCAGCTCGAGCAGCCGTCAGCGCCGTTGCTCGACCAATACCCCGAGGGCCGCCAGTAATAAGGCAGTGCTTTTTAACGATAGAAGAAGTCATAAATTATATTTTTATTCCTGCTTTTTGCAGATCGGCAATAGCTTCGATCTGCGCCTCCTTCATTGCAGTAGCGGCACTTGCTTGTTTTGTTGCAATTTTTTCAATTGCCTTATTAATTTTGTCACCCACCTGTGGGAATACTGGAACTGTTCTGTACTTCATATAGCCTGACTTACCACCGAGTTCAAGAACTTGCAAATATAAAGAAGCAACGTCCTGTCCATTGAATGTCATCGCCTGCTTATATGCGGGGTCCGTAATAATTGAGCGTCGACAAACGGCAGAGTAACCCTTGGTAAGGGATATCTTCCTTAGAGTTTCTTTACTCATTGCCCATTTAATAAATTCCCACGCAGCATCTTTATTTTTTGCACCTTGGGGAATGCCATATCCATGACTGTTACAGCCAGGAAAATTCCCAACGGGACCAGCCGGCATCAATCCATATCTAGCAGTGGACTTAACCGTACTTTCTTCATGTTTAACCAAAGGTGAAAGCCAGCCCACTGATTGAGTTCGTAAGTTAGCACGCCCCCCAATCTGTGCTCTCATCGCTTGATCGTCGCTGTATGAAAGAACGCCAGACGGTCCATACTTCGCAAGTAAATTTGCATACCAGTCTGCTGCAGCAATAAACTCTGGCGTATCAAGCAGTGGATAAAGATCCCCAGGAGGACCACGGAAAACCTTACCCCCCATACCCATCAGATAGGGAACTAAATTCCAATGATGAAGACGATCTGCAACAAACGCTGCAACATTTTCTTTTTTATTTGTCGCCTCACAAACTTTGATCAACTCATCAAAAGTTGTCGGCATCTTCATTCCCGCTTTGTCGAGGAGATCTCCACGTGATGCAGCCATCAACATTGCCCCAGCCTCCCACGCAAATCCGTATGTCACACCTTTCGCATCTTGCAAGGAACTTTGCGCACCTGCAACAAAATCGGATGCATCCCAATTGGCGGGAGTTTTATTGGTGTCTTTGATAAATCCGTCAAGTGGCGTCATCCAACCCGCACCAATCCAACGTCCTGAATAAATGAAAGTGATATTACAAAAATCATAGGCGGAGCCTTGGGTAGAGAGCTCAAGATCCATTCGCTGGTTATAAACGGGAAAAGCCTGTAAGTCTAAATTAACTTTCATACCCGTTGCAGCCTCAAATTCAGGCAGATATTCTTTTAAATAGGTTTGAAATGTGTGTTGAAAACAAGCACCATTAATAGTGACTCCAGAGAAGGGTTTTGCCTGTCCGATCACGGAGGGCGCGCCCAATCCAAAAACGAAGGCTGCCCCACTTCCAGCGGCCACTTTTAGAATTCCACGTCGAGTCTCGCCTACTTGATTTTCTTTTTTAGATGGGTCACTTGTCATATAAAGATCTCCTTAAAAATTTTAATTCTTGGCACTTATGAAAATCATTATGTAAGTCAATTTAAATATTTAGTCTAGGTGCTTACACCAATAAAATCAAAAAATTAGATACCTAAAATGAAGAAAACAGCCAACTAATATGTCAGACATAACCACACAAAAGAAGAATACGCCAAAGGTTTTACACAATCGTGGTTCGAGCAAAGTCAAAGAAGATATTGCTCGCAGCATTGTTTGTGGAGATTGGCCAGAGGACGGACTGTTGCCAACTGAAATTGAATTGGCAGATTCGATGGGTGTAGCTAGAACTTCTGTTCGAGAAGCGTTGAGTCATCTCAAAGGGAAGGGTCTCTTAGAGTCACGGCAAAAAACAGGAACCCGCGTATTACCGCGAAAGCAATGGAATATGCTTGATGAAGATGTTTTGAGATGGGCATGGTCGGGCAATAATCGATTTGAAATGGCCATGCATCTGATGCAAATTAGGCGCATTATTGAACCTGCGGCTTGCGCACTTGTTGCTGAATTAGCAACTGATAAAGCGATCGCTACGATTGAAAGAGCCTACAGGGCCATGGATGCCGCCGGAATGGATGCGCAAGCGTATGCCGCTCCAGACTTAGAGTTTCATAAAGCCATACTAAGGGCGACCGAGAATCCATTTTTGGTTACTTTTGGAGCCACAATCGAGGCTGCTTTAAAAATGTCATTTGAACTTTCGATGAAACAACCCGAAGCACCTCGCAAAGGTTTGGCTATGCACCGAGCTGTACTCGAAAAAATATGGGAAGGCAAACCTGAAGAAGCCAAATTAAAAATGGAGTACCTTTTAGAGGTTACCGAATCAAATATAAAACGCGCTATTGTTCGCGCTCAACAAACATCTTAAAAAAAGATTTTACCCAATCAACCACCAGAAGTTTATTATGACAATTCAACAACCACACATCATTTTTATCATTACCGATCAACAGAGGTATGACACGATTGCGGGTCTAGGATTTCCTTTTATGGAGACGCCTCATCTAGATCGATTAATTAATGAGGGTACTCATTTTTCTCAATGTCACGTAGCAGGCGCCTCATGTGTTCCTGCGCGCTCTAGCTTATTTACTGGCTATTACGCTCACACAACAGGTATATTAAAAAATGCAGACAGATGGCGGCATACATGGGTTGAAAATTTAGCTGATGCAGGATACACCTGCATCAATGTTGGAAAGATGCACACATGGCCGTTAGATACACCTGCGGGCTTTCATCAACGATATGTGGTTGAGAATAAAGATCGATTCTTAGAAGGGCGATTTTTCTTTGATGATTGGGACCGGTCCCTCGCTGCTAGAGGCTTGATTAAACAGCAACGCGTGCAATATCGACAAATGCCAGATTACAGAAAAAAAATGGGAGCATTTGAGTGGCTGCTACCTGCTGATGCGCAATCAGACAATTTCATTGCTGATCGTGCTTGCTGGTGGATAGAAACTGCACCCCCTACAGAACCTTTGTTTTTACAAATTGGTTTTCCTGGCCCCCACCCCCCTTATGACCCAACACCTGATTATTTACATCGTTATATCGATAAAAAAATTCCCATTGAAAAAGTAACTGAAGACGATTTGAAAGGTCAACCGCCCCCGTTTCATGCGCTTCGAGAGCATAACGTTGAGATTGATCACGACTCGCTTGTGCATCAACTCAACCCAACCGATACCGATCGACATCGTCAACGCGCACATTACCTTGCAAATGTGACCATGATTGATGATGGCATTGGAAAAATATTAAATCAACTTCAAACCAAAGGTTATTTAGACAATACGATTGTGATTTTCACTTCTGATCATGGTGACTGCATGGGTGACCATGGGCACAGTCAAAAATGGACGATGTACGATCAAGTGACAAAGGTACCCATGATTGTTTGGGCCCCAGGAAAAGTTCCTGCAGGAAAACACATCGATGCATTAATTCAACCCATGGATGTTGTACCTTGGTTATTAAAGGAAGCCAACGCAACCTTGCCCGAAGGTATTGAATCTGAAAGTTTAGAAGATGCTTTTTCAATTCAAAATTGGGCAGGTCGTGATGCTGTCTACTGCGAACAAGGCAAAGATAATATATTGACTGACGTAGAGTTTATGACCATGATACGAACCAAAGATTGGAAATTGGTTCATTTTTTAAACGCCTCTTATGGTCAACTTTTTGATTTAAAGCAAGATCCAATCGAGAACAATAATCTATGGAGTTCGAATAGCCATCAATCGGTTAAACAAGATATGTTAAATAAAATGTTTAATTGGCGAATGCAGAGTCAACTAAAAACTCAAAATATTTTTCGCGATTATAGATAAACACTATGAAAGTTGTTTTTTTACTGTTTGATTCGCTCAATAGACATGCACTATCATGCTATGGAAACAAAGAGCATCCAACCCCTAATTTCGATAGATTAGCTGCACGATCGGTTCAATTCGAAAGACATTTTGTCGGCAGTTTGCCTTGCATGCCGGCTCGACGAGATATACAAACGGGTCGACTCAATTTTTTACATAGGGGATGGGGGCCACTTGAACCTTTTGATCATTCAGTAGCCGATATTTTGAGAAGTGCGGGTGTTGTCACTCATCTGATCACAGACCATTATCATTATTTTGAAGACGGTGGAGCAGGTTTTCATGGCAGGTACTCATCGTGGGAGTTCATACGCGGACAAGAAAAAGACAAGTGGCAACCGCCATTCTTAGAAAATGAATATTCGTATAAAAATAAATACGAACAAAATCAACACGACTTCTCTACAGATATTAATTCTAAATTGCCCTATTTTATTAATAGGGAATATCTTGAAAAAAATCAACAATTCCCAATGGCACAGTGTTTTGATCAAGGGATTGATTTTTTAAAGAAAAATGGACAAAAAGATCAATGGCTACTTCACTTAGAACTTTTTGATCCTCATGAGCCTTTCTTTGCACCCGAGCGATTTTTAAAAAATCATCCAGAGGCATTAGGTGGAAAGATTTTTGATTGGCCAAGCTATGGTCGAACAGATATCACACCTTCATTACTCAATAAACTCAGGGCTAATTATTCTGCATTGGTTGATGCTTGCGATCATTATTTAGGTCTATTTTTGGATGAGATGGATCAACAAAATCGATGGGAAGATACATGGGTGATTCTCACAACTGATCATGGCTTGTTACTCGGTGAAAAAGAGTTTTTAGGAAAGAATCGCCCACCTTTTTATAACGAAGTAGCGCACATTCCACTATTGATCGCCCCTCCAAACTCCTTGAATTGCCCAGCTCAAAAATCGAAGGCGCTGACGCAAACCATCGATATCATGCCAACTTTATTGGATATTTTTAAACAAAATATTCCTGAGCAAGTAACGGGTCGCAGTTTGCTGCATTTGATGCAAAAAAATTCAGAAATAAAATCACCAGATGGTTGTATCTTTGGTCAATTTGGTTCTGCCATCAATTTTACAGATGGGCGCTATTCTTATTTTATGTATCCACTGAGTCCCCAAGTAGGGGATCGCTATCAATACACATTAATGCCATCGCACATGCGCACTTTTTTTGAAAGCGCTGATTTTAAAGATGCTCAAATGATTAAATCCTTACCCTTTTCGCAAGGATTTCCAATGTGGCGATTGCCTATTAACGATCATTCAAAAGCAAACATGGTTAAGCGCTATCCGTTACTTGATGCCAAATCAGTATTATTTGATCTGGATGAAGATCCTGATCAAAGAAAACCTTTGAATAATTCAGGTATGGAAATTTCAATTCGAAAAAAAATAACAAATCTCATGATTGCAAACGACGCCCCAGAAGAGTTGTTTTCACTTTACGGACTTGAAGTTAATACAAATTAACGTTTCATCAATCTAACATTTAACAGGATTAATCATGAGGTACAAAAAATCTAGTTTTCTTGCATTTGCTCTTTTATTGACATCGGCTATTCATGCTCAAACGGCAACGGATCGGCCCATTCAATTGTTAGTTGGTTTTCCACCTGGCGGCGGTGTTGATATCGTTGCTCGGCAATTAGCTGAAAAACTCTCCATTGGACTTGGTCAAAAGGTAGTAGTAGAAAATAAAGCAGGTGCATCTGGCAATTTAGCCATGGAGTATGTTGCTCGTGCCAAGCCTGACGGACATACCTTGCTCATGGGTAATTTGGGTATGTTAAGTGCCAATCCTTATCTTTATGCCAAGCTACCGTTTGATGCATCAAAAGATTTTGCACCTATTGCACGCGTTGTAGTAACTCCCTTTGTGGCTGTCGTACCCACCGCACTCCCCGCCAACAATCTCAAAGAATTCGTGGATTTAGCAAGATCCAAACCAGGTTCACTCAATTTTGGTTCGGGTGGAAATGGCAACAGCAATCATTTGGCAGTTGAACTTTTAAAGTTACAAACACAAGTACAAATGCAACATATTCCCTATAAAGGAAGTGCTCCCGCTTTAACTGACTTGGCAACATCACGAATTCAGTTGATGATTGATGGTGGTAATGTCGTTCAACCGTTTATTAAAGACGGACGTGCCAAAGCTATTGTCTTAACAGGTGAAACGCGTTCGCCCGCTTTTCCTGATCTTGCAACATCCAAAGAATCAGGCATGCCAGATTTTGTCATCTATGGATGGCAAGGAGTTTTGGCGCCAGCTGGAACCCCATCTTCCATCATTGATAGAATCAGTTTAGAAATTCAAAAAGCACTTGCAAATCCTGAATTAAAGTCTAGATTGTCTTCACAGGGAACAGAGCCCGCTTATCAATCGCCACAAGACTTCAAAAATTATATTCAAGCAGAACAAAAAAGATGGTCAGAAGTCATTAAAGCGGGGAAGATAACTTTAGATTAAAAAAAATATTCATCAAGAAATATTTCAGTCGTTTTATTTAATCTGTTTTTACCCCCGCATTTTTAATGACTTTAGTCCATTTTTGTGTTTCATTGCGTATATAAGACGCAAATTCAATGCTTGAATTTCCTGCTGGTTCAGCTCCGAACTTTTGAAAATATTCACGTGTATCGGATGTATTTAAAATTTTTACAATTTCTAAATTTAACCGCGCAATGATTGGAGGCGGAGTACCAATTGGTGCAATGACTCCATACCATGCTGACACGTCGTAACCATCAAGACCAGCCTCTGAAACAGTAGGAATATCAGGGAGCAATGTCGATCGCTTTAATGAAGTTAATCCTATCGCTTTGAGCTTACCCGATCGCACATGTCCGATAACGACTGGCAAGGGCACAATCATTAACTCCACTTGACCCGATAAAAGATCGGTGACACCAGGACCACTGCCTTTGTATGGAACATGGACCAGATCTATATTTGCCATTGACTTTAACAATTCACCACCTAAGTGTTGCCCTGTCCCCGAACCAGGAGAAGCAAAATTGATGCGGCCAGGTTTTGAACGAGAAAGCGTAATTAAATCTGCCACAGAGTTAGCTGCAAAACTTGGATTTGCAACAAGCAAATTGGGTACGACAGCAGTCAGAGTCACAGGTACAAAGTCTTTGACGGGGTCGTAAGACAGTCGAGAAATTAGACCTGGGTTGATTGTGAGGGTGCCCGCATTACCCATCATCAATGTATGCCCGTCTGGTGCAGCTTTAGCTGTGGCTTCTGAAGCAGTAATGCCACCACCCGCGCCAGGTCGATTTT
>Ga0214919_10002876_pt1 | contig 26588 bp, 24 predicted proteins | sample LL1503_MetaG_FD_177994 | JGI IMG/M metagenome (GOLD analysis project Ga0214919, IMG submission 177994) | Freshwater microbial communities from Lake Lanier, Atlanta, Georgia, United States - LL-1503 | ecosystem: Environmental > Aquatic > Freshwater > Lake | place: USA: Georgia | collected...
GATGCAACCGAGAATACTATACCCAGCTGCTTCGCGAGGCCAGTAGGCCCGTGCTGAAACGATCAGCGCCGACGGAGTCGATGGCTTTGGTGGAGCCAGAAAAGCTGATCACGGACTGGGAGTCTGGGACCAGCTCCTCTAGTAACTGGGCTGAAATGTTGGTCAGTGGCGACTCGCCGGTGCAATCCTGTTAATCTTTGAAAAAGTTACCCGTGAAATAGCGCAATTTGAAAATCACCAACTCGCTACGCCATTTGGTTGCGAGTTTTTCAGGCTATCCCTAAGTTTGGCTTACCTTATCAATCGACTAGGACGCAGTCGGCCACTCGCCACACCAGATGATGCTTACTGCCAGGCCCATTCGCTGCCTCAGCACTCGCCGATGGCGCGTTTACCAAGAGGCGCTGCCCATCGTTCGTCTCGACCTCGTACTCTGTCATAGGACCTAGATAGGTGGATCTTAGAAGCGTCACCGGAAGACTGTTGCGCCCTTCTGAAATGTGTGGGGAGAGCAAAGACTGCTCCGGTCGGAAACAAAGCGCCGCGTCTCCTACCCCTCGGACCCCAGAAAATGCTAACGCATGGCCAGACCTCAACTCGAACCGGCCCGCGGCAGTGACCCGGCCTTCCAAAAGGTTGCACTTTCCAATAAAGGTGGCCACGAAGCGTGATGCGGGACGCTTATAGAGATCCTCAGCCGACCCGATTTGCTCGAGGCGACCTTGGTTCATGACGCCGATACGATCAGCAATCGCCATGGCCTCTTCTTGGTCATGTGTAACGAAAACAGAGGTGATGCCTGCATCCTTCTGCAGTTCCCGAATTTCAGACCGCATTTGCGCTCTTAGCTTCGCATCCAATGCTGAAAACGGCTCGTCAAGCAATAAAACCTCGGGCTCAATTGCCATGGCGCGAGCCAGTGCCACACGCTGCTGCTGACCACCAGAAAGTTCCCTCGGATGACGTTCCGCTAAGGCTTCAAGCTGAACCCAACGCAACATCTCCAGAACTCGCTGCGCCTGTCGGTTCTGGTTCCATGATCGGACACGCAGACCGAATCCGATATTCTTGGCCACCGTCAAGTGCGGGAACAGTGCGTAGCCTTGAAACACCATCCCCACATTTCGTTTATGTACCGGAAGCTCGGTTACGTCACGCTCACCGAATTGGATACGGCCTTCGGTGGGTGCCGCAAAACCCGCAATAATCCGCAGTGTGGTTGTTTTACCGCATCCACTAGGACCGAGCAAGGCAAGAAGTTCACCGTCGCAAATTTTCAGGTCTACGTCAGATACCGCAGTGAAATCACCATATGTTTTTCGGATACGGGAGAGCGTGACACTAGCCATAACTATTAGAAAGCCTTTCCGAGCTTGACGTATCGATCTGACAGCAGCAATGCTGCGCCAATGATAAAGATTTGCACCGTCGCCACAGCTGCGATAGTTGAATCGAGATTCCACTCCAGATAGTTGACTATCGCGATCGGTAGCGTAGCCTTTCCCGGGCCGACAAGAAAAAGCGACTTTTCAAGATCGGAAAAAGATGCAATGAAGGAAAACATAGCAGCGGCGATGATGCCAGGCCGAATTATCGGTAGCGTGACCAAGAAGAAGGTCTGGAAGCCGTTGGCACCTAGACTGCGTGCAGCCTCTTCCGATGAAGAATTGGCCGTCACGAGCGATGCACAAATAAGCCGCATAGTCCATGGCAGGGCCACGAGCGTGTGCGCAATGACTAGGCCAGGCGAGGTGCCTGCGACCTGCACGTCGGTGAATATTTCAATTTGTATGAAGTAAATGTAGACTGCTGCGCCGGCTACGATAGCCGGCACGTACATCGGTGAGAGTAGCAGTTGACGGACTGTCTCTCGCCCCTTAAAAGGGAACCGTTCGATCGCCAGTGAGGCGGGAACCCCCAACAGCAGCGAGAACACCGTGGCCAAGATTCCGACCTGCAAGCTCATGATGAAGCCCGACGAAAATTCGCTCAAGGCCCAAGCTCGGGAAAACCATGACAGGGAGTAACCGCTAGGCGGGAAAGTAAGAATTTTATCGGAAAAGAATGCAGCCCAGACTATCGCTACCAGGGGCAGCAGCACAAAAGCAAAGATCGCTGACACCAGGGTCAAGAACGCAACACGTCCGGGATTGATTCTGTCCATGGTCGTGGGGTCCGAGATATTTAGAAGTACCTACGGGTGAGGTAGCTCGTCGAAATTACTGTCAGGACAACCGTTGCCGCCATCAAAATGCAGGCCAAGGTGGAACCGAATGGCCAGTTTGAGACTTTCGCGATTTGTTCGTAAACCAACGGCCCCATCATTTGCATTTTCGGGCCACCAATCAGTACTGGCGTGGCATAGGCGTTCATGCCGAGGGCGAAGCATATTGCGGCAGCCGCGACGACACCGGGCATCGCCAATGGAAGTACCACGCTCAACACAGTACGAAAGGGGGAGTATCCCAGCGACTGTCCCGCCTCCTCGAGGCTCTTCGGAATTGAATCGATCACACTCTGCATCGTGATAATAGCGTAAGGAAGCAGAACCGATACAAGCGCGATGACTACTGCTGTAGGTGTGTAGAGGATCTTCAAAGGTTCGTCCACAAGACTCAACCCCAGCAGCATCGAGTTTGCCACGCCTTTAGTGCCCATCACCACCATCCATGCGGCCGATCGCACCGCATTTCCAAGAAGCAATGGCAAAATAGTCAGGATCATGAGAAGGCTTCGAATGCGCTCCGTCTGCACTCGGGATATGCAGTATGCGACAGGAAAGGCCAATAGCACGACGATAACTGTCGAAAGGCCAGCTATCTGAGCCGTTGTAGCTAAGACTCTCTGGTAAAACGGATCGCCGAAGGCCTTTGCGTAGTTGTCCAACTGGAACACCCCAAGCATCAGTTTCACCGGGTCGAACTGGTCAAGGCTATAGCGCGCAATCAAGCCGAGGGGCGCCAGGAGGAACAATGTTACAAGCGCCAGTGCCGGCAACACTAACGCAGAGCTTTTCAGCCCCGTTCGGCCCTCATTCTGCATAGCCACCAACCGTATAGGACGTACGGTTCAAGTCAGAATTTGACTGCATACCGCAGTCTAGTCGACTAGCGTCACATTCTAAAAATTGCAAAGCAAGCATGCCGATGTTCGCGCTTGATACCGACTGCGGAGAAGAAATGAAAGTTCGGCGAAATCCTTTACGGTCAGGACTTGCATCGATCAGTTAGGCCGCAGAAAAAACTGCGGCCGCGAATAATCAACCCTTGAACTCTTTGTTCCACCGCTCCAGCCAGTTGGCCATATTTTTGGCTTGGTAGGCGTAGTCGACATTCTGCAAGCGGGCCGACTGCTCGGGCGTGAAGTCGATTTTTGCTTTCACTGCGTCTGGAATTATTACATTGGTTATAGCCGGTGCGTACATGGACGCCTCACAAAACTGTCCCAAGCCTTTGGGATCGAGGAAGGAGTTAAGGTACAGATAAGCTGCATCCTTGTTCGGCGCCTTCTTTGGAATTATTGCACCAAAGACCACTGTTACAGCCCCTTCTTTCGGGAAGCTTGCACGAACTGAAACTCCGTCTTTTTCCCACTGATGAATGCGTGCTGAATAGTTGGCAGATATCCAAATTTCCTCATTAGCGAAGCCGGCAGCCAGGTGCTGGTGAGTCGGGTAAATGCGAGGCTTCATCTTCTGCTTCATTTCCAGTAGCTTCGCAAAACCAGGATCCACATTACTCATTCCACCCCCGCCCACGATTGCGGCCATGTAGATCCAGTTGAAAAAGCTCTGATCTAGAACGCCGAGCTTGCCGGCGTACTCCGGGTTCCAGAGTTCGGCGAACGAGGTGGGTGGGGATTTGATGTATTTTGGGTTGTAGGCTAATGTTAGGCCGCCTACTATAAATGGCACGAAATAGGGCGAGCGTAGCGACGGGCGGATGTTAGCCGCATTTGGTATTTTGCTATAGTCGATTGGTTCGACAATACCCTGCTCGTTTAGCTCGTGAGCGTCCCCGGCAGTGAACTGCGCTAGGCTTAGGGTACCCCGTGGCAGGTTACGTTCAGCCAACAGTTTAGTCTTTCGCTCGGGTTCCAAGTTGAGGGCGCGGACAATTTTTACCCCCTTACTCTCTACGAGTGGCGTCTCAATAAACCGCATACAGCGGTCGTTCCAGTCGCCTCCCCAGTTGGCGATAACCAACTCACCGCTTTGGGCCGCCACAGGCCGCGCCAGCATAGAAAGGCCTAAGGAGGCACCAGCCCCAAAAACCACCTTTCGGCGGGTGGCAAAGAGATTAGGAAAATTAGGTTTTTCGAACATGAGATATCCTTTTGGCGGCGCGTTAATGAACTCTGCTATAACCCGGTTAATTACCTAACCATACTCTTGATGTGCTCGATCACCTTGTCCGCCGTGGAAATATCCGCATAACGGCGGCCAACGTCGCGCAGGTTGTCTCGGTGCGGGCCCTCTTCGTGATCGCCCACGCAGTCCTCTGGGACGATCGTACGAAAACCCCAGGAAAAACTGTCTATCGTAGATGCACGAATGCACCCACTGGTGGTGCAACCGGTGACAATAACAGTCTGCACGCCTTCTTTAATAAAGTACGGCACCACTGGCGTTTGAAAGAAAATTGAGGGCCCGTGTTTTGGTGTGACGAGGTCATAGCCCTTGTCCAGCAATCTCGGCTCTATCGCGGAACCAGGATGATCGTGTAAGAACTCCTTGCACACCGCGTCGACCTTCCAATACGGCATATCTCGGGATGAGGTATACCCGGTGTAGCAGGAGGCTACGGGGATGCCGTGCGATCGCGCCACTTCCAATAGTCGCTCTGTGTTGTCAACGCCTCGCATGATCAGTGGGGCGCCACCCAGCGGGTATTTTTTGTCGGTAAAGGCAACCTGAAAGTCGACTACCACAATACCCAACCTCCCCTTCATGCCGATCTCGTGCGCGCCGTAGGAGCGGCTTTTGTAGTCATCCATTCGATTCTCCAAGGGGCAAAGGACTGTAAATTTCGCTCACTATATCGAGACCGGGCGAATCCTGCTCGCTCTTATCAAATTGCCTTACTCAATGCCGGGGAACCAACTTCGTCTAGGTAGCGAAGGCAACGCTCGGTGGTCTCGACGTCTCCAAACTTTGCATCAATGTCAAACAGGTTCCAAAGCACAGCACCTGGCACGCGGTCCCCGATGGCCTCTTTTACAGCGATGGTGCGAAAGCCATCCGCCAATCCGTCGCAGATAGTCTCACGCACACAGGCTGAGGCCGTAACCCCGGTTACCAAAATGGTGTCCACTCCCGCCGCACGCAAGAAACCGGCCAGGTACGTTCCATGAAAGGCGCTTGCCCGCTTCTTCACCAATAACTGTTCTCCGTCTATTGGCGCTATGCGGGAGTCAATGGCCCACAAATTTGTATCCTTTTCATTGACCACGTCAACCGGAATTTTGTTGTGCCACAAACCCATATCGGTGTGTGGGTTGTCGCGGTCGGTGATCTGGTAACAAGTGGTAACGTGAACGACTGGGAGCTTGTACTTTCGAAAACTTGCAAGCAATTTTTGCATCGCCGGGATGATCCGGTCGTCAACATGTTCACATGTGAAAGGGTTGCCTGGTCGGGTCCATGCGTTCGCAAGATCCACGCTAATCAACGCCGGCTTTTTGCCAAAGCCCACTCTCCGCTGAAATCCACGCGCCTGATATCGGCGCGTAGCTTCGGAAAAGGCGGCTTCAAGCGTTTCTTCCAAGTTCTTTTCAAAGGCCTTATCGGTCAAGCTATCGTCAGATGGAGTAGGTTTCATTGTTAGCGCTTCTCTTTGTTATGAATGACTAATCGGTGGATTCCGGTTGCTTGATCGCTCGGCAGACCAAGGCCCCGCCACAACACATCGATGACTGTGAAAAAAGGGGTCAGAGAGGCCATTCTAGGCGAAACTGAGACAGTATTGATATAAATTACAACATTATTAATTTGTAAATGATATGAATAAGCCTTCCCCGCTGCCTTCAGTGGGCGTGTTGCCGTCGTCGAATTTTGACCTGCGACAGGCTCGCGCTTTTGTTTTCGTGGCCGATGAACTGCATTTCGGGCGAGCCGCAGCAAGACTGTTCGTATCCCAACCCTCGATAAGCCGATCCATTCGCAACCTAGAGGATTCCCTGGGCGTGACGCTCTTAGAGCGATCGACACGGCGCGTCCGGTTGACCGTGGCTGGGGATGCATTTGCGGCAGAGTGCCGCCTAGCTTTCGGCCACTTGAATCGTGCCGTTGGCGCCGCGCACAGCGCATCCGAAGGTCGCGAAGGGCTGCTGCGTGTAGGCTACATGGACTTCGCTGTGAATGGCCGGCTACCGAATATCCTTCGGGACTTCCGCGCCGCTCATCCCCGCGTAGCGATAGACTTACAGTATCTGCCGACTGCGCTGCAGCACGCGGCGCTGCTAGATGGCCGTATCGACATAGGATTCATGATTGGCGAGTTTGATAGCCCCAATGTGGTCAACATGTTAGTCGCCCAAGAGGACTTTGTGGCACTTCTTCCGGAACGTCACGGACTGGCAAGTGCCCAAGGCGTCCGACTGAGTGACCTAGGAGAGGAGTCGTTCGTAGTTGGCGATGAGGCTTCGTACAGCAGTTTTCGTACTCGGATGTTTGCGGTATGCCAAGCGGCGGGCTTCTTCCCGAAAATCGTCCAGCAGGCACCAAACACCAGTGGCATTTTGGGGCTGGTCGCAGCTGGGATGGGCGTCGCCCTTATGGGCGGCAGCGCGCGCAACTTATTGCGCGCGGGCGTTGTGGTGAAGCCCCTTTCTGATGTGATCGAGACCATTCCCACCTTTGCTGCTTGGGTCTCGGGTGACACTTCGTTGGTACTCAATCGATTTACTAAAGCGCTGATGCGGCACATGCAGACCAATTTGCTAAAGTTCGCTTCGCCCTCTATCTAAGATGTCTAGCCCGTCGTCAATATCCACCAAGAAGTTCCCATGACCACCACCCTGCACGATCACCTAATCGTCATCGACGGCCTAAACATCTCGAAATTCGACCGGTCGGTTTTTGAAGACATGCGTCGCGGAGGCGTGACCGCTGCCAACTGCACCTGCTCGATCTGGGAGAACTTCCGCGACAGCATGGATCAGATCGCGCGATGGCAAGAGCACTTCGCCAATCACGCCGACTTGATTCTGCAAGTAAGGACGACCGCAGACATCCGCCGGGCCAAGGCTGAGGGTCGTACCGGTGTGTTTTTGGGTTGGCAGAACCTCGCTGGAATTGAGGACCGGATCGATTACTTGGGGCTTTTCAAAACGCTAGGCGTGGGCGTGATGCAGATCGCCTACAACACCCAGAATCTCGTCGGCACGGGTTGTTATGAGCGGCACGATGGCGGCTTGTCCGAGTTCGGCCGAGAGGTCGTCGTGGAGATGAACCGCTTAGGCATCCTCTGCGATCTGTCCCACGTAGGTCCGAACACAAGCAACGATGTGATCTTGCTGTCGACGAAGCCGGTGGCCTACACGCATTGCCTGCCGTCGGGCCTGAAGGCCCACCCGCGCAACAAGAGCGACGAGCAACTACGATACATCGCTGATCGGGGTGGCTTCGTCGGAGTGACGATGTTTCCGCCGTTCCTCAGTCGCGGTCCTCAGGCAACCGTAGACGATTACGTCGACGCTATCGACTACATAATCAACCTCATTGGCGAGGAGCAAGTTGGGATTGGCACCGACTTCACGCAGGGATGGGGGCCTGAATTCTTCAAATGGATCACTCACGACAAAGGTCGGACACGAAAACTGACCGATTTCGGCGAGATACTGAACCCTAAAGACATTCGCACGATTGGAGAGTTTCCCAACCTTACGCTAGCAATGGTGCGCAAGGGCTGGAGTGAAACTCGGATAAGGCGCGTGATGGGGGAGAACTGGCTCCGAGTGCTTCATGAAGTGTGGGGCGAGTAAGGTCGCAAGCCTTCAGCACCCAACGCTTCGGCGAAGATCAAGACACCGACGTCGGCCCCCCAGTCCGCATGACAGTCAAAGCCAACTTCAACCTCTTGGCCCCCCACGCGCAGATCGCTAACGATCCGCGACGGCTCTCGTCGTGCAAGAACTTTGCTAAACCGAGAACAATCCGTAGAGGGTTTTCATGTTCTTGCCAGCAGTGACTCCGAGGCGATAGGGACCCGGTTAGCGTTAGCCTGCAGTTGGCAAGCTCATGCGCACGAGCCGGGCCGGGTCGGGTGACCCTCGGACTGGATGCGTGCAGCCAATCCGCCGCAGGCTTCGGTGGCGCCCCATTGCGGTGTGTCGCGGTGCACGGCCTTTTGCCACAGCGCCATGGGCGGCAATGGCCAACTGCCCCATCACTTTCTACGGTAAGCCAGCGCTGGCACTCGCGGCGGGCGTGGACTTTTCTTTGGCCCAAAGTGCATATTCGGCCGGGAAGGCCGCTCGGTAGCGCTCCATGATCGCGTGCGCTTGCTCCTCACGGCCCAACAGCCGTGCGCTGTCGATCAGCTTCTCCGCGACGCGCGCTTCAGGAGAAAAATGCAGCAGTTCCGCAGCCAGCTCGTGAACCCGTTGCGCATTGTCCGGCGTGACTTGCGTCGTTGTGAGTTCGGCAAACAGAACATGCTCGCGGTAAAGCCGGGATTGCCGAACGTGATCCAAGGTGTTCTCACTGTAGGCCGAAGATCGGGCCTCGGGGTCCAGATAGATCTGGCTGATGCGGTGGTAATCCCAAAAGGCGTAGCCGACCCAGAGCATCGCCGCCAGCGCGCATGCGAGCAGGGGAATTCGCGCCTGCCCAGCGGCAGAGGCGGCGGGTCCGCCCGTCCCAGGCGCCATGTGGTCAGCCGCCACAGGCATCGGCTGTCCCGGACGCCACAAAAGCCAACAGCACAGTACCGTTGCAATCTGAAATGGCCCGTACCAGAGCGGGTACTCCAGCATGCTGTGCAATCCGATCAGCGCCAGAACCGCCCAGGCCATGCGCCGCGCCAGGTCGGTCTCTTGCCATGGCTTGGCATGCCACAGCTGCCAAAGAAGCAAAGCGCACAGGGGCACCGCCACCGGCAGCCCAAGCTCGACCGCCATGTGCAACGGAAGGTTGTGCGCGTTGTCGAGAATGTCGCAAAAGCGTGCGCCTGGGTAAAGCGTCATGAAGTGGGCATAGTCGAGCTCGCCCCAGCCCCAGCCGGTCCAAGGCTTTTGGGCGATCAGGTGCAGCACATTGCCCCACAGCGTGACACGGCTGAAGCAGGCGGGAGCGCCCTCATGGATGCGCGCCATAATTCCCGCATTCGCAGGGTCGAGCCCAGCCAGCCGCGGCAACGCATACGCCGCTGCGCAATAAGCCAGTACGGCTGCCAGCAGCAGCCGGCGAACCGTGGCGTCACGCAGTCCACCCCAAAACAGGTAGAGCAGGCACAGCAACAACAATTGCACCATGCCGGTACGCGATGACGATGCGGCGTTGCCAATAGCCAGCAAAGCCGCCGCTGGCACAGACCACGCCGTGGCGATCCATGGCGCTGTCGGCATGCCTGAAAGCGTGGGCAGCATGTCGGTCGCCCCGGGCGTGCGTCGCGCCTCGCCCAGGTTGTCCGAAGCCTGCGCGAGGCGCTGGGCCGCAGACCCATTTCTGCGCGTCGCCCACCACAGCAGCGCGACCAACCCGATGTTGGTCAAGGTCGCAAACTGGTTGCGCTGTCGCAGGTTCGCAAACGCTTCGCCGGCCTGGGTTCCATTGATCCAGGGCGAAAAGGCGGCGGTGGCGTCAAAGTATTGCAGCATGGCCATCAGGCTGCTAATGACCGCGGCGCATAGCCAACTGGTCGCCGCCACCTGGGGCGCATCGACGCGCCTATCGGCAACCAACAGCACAAAGACGCTGGCACAGCCCAGCGAAACCAGCCAGGGGATGACGGCTGCGGAAGGACCACCGGCAAAGGGGTTGAGCCAGGGGAGCAACAGCAGCAAGGGCAGCGCGAACGATCGCATGGGCGAAGTGGCCGGCGCGGCGGCCAGGGAATAACAGGTCGCGTATTGTCGCGTGCGCACAAGCGCCTTCGTCGCGCCCTGACCGGTCGGCTCAGGGCGAGCCCGGTCAGCAACGAGAAGGCGACCCCGCGGGTCGCCTTCCGTCAGCACGCGGGGGCCGGATTCAGCCCTTGCACGAGCCTGGTAAAAATTTGGCCGGCAGTGCCGTGGCGCCGGCTGCGGGGCCGCACTTCCACTCGGTGATCGCCTTGCCCTGATCGCCGTTTGCGGCGGCCACGCTGAGGGCCACGCCAGCCACATAAGGCGCCAGTTGGATTTCCTTGTCGTCCATGGTTGTATCGTTGAATCCGGTCGCACGGACCGTCACAACGCCGCTTGCACTGGTGGTCACCGACATCACATACTTGGACGCTGCAGAGGCCGCTGCATTCGTGGGGTTTTGCTCACAGCCCCAGCCGTTGGCCACGCCCAGCTTGTCGGCGGCCATGGACTGAACCGCTTCCGTGATGGAGGTGCGGCAGGACGATGCGGCCAAAACAACTTCTGCCATTTTTGCCTTCTTGGTGTAGTCCTGATAGGCCGGCAATGCCACTGCGGCCAATATCCCGATGATGGCAACGACGATCATCAGCTCGATCAGGGTGAAGCCCTTTTGAATGGATTGCTGCATGGATGCGCTCCTTGGAAAATGAACAGGTACAGGACCGGGGGATGCGGGGGTCTGCGTTTCAGCGCAATCCGTGCCGCCGGCTGTTGCGCCGCAAGTGGCCAGGGCTCTTGCCAAGGACTTGCAAATCTTTTCGGACAAAAACCGTGTGTGCATCGTCAGCGCCGGGAAGTGCACGATTCTGTCACGCATTGCACCTCACTTGATGCAGACCGATCTGACCATCTTGATATCGGTCAGGCCCATCAGAATCTTCTCCATGCCGTCCATTTTCAATGTCCGCATGCCACCTTCGACACCGACGGCAAATATTTCGGTCACCCGCGCCCGCTCCTGTATCAGCTGCTTGATGCTGGCGTCGGCGACCAGCAGCTCGTGCAGCCCGATGCGCCCCTTGTAACCGGTGCCGTTACATTGGTCGCAACCGACGGCGCGGTACAGCCTGAGCCGGCCGTTATCGCCGTACTGGTGCCGCCAGGATTCGGTCAGTCTGCGCGATTCGGCCTCGTGATCTGCCCGCCAGGCGGCAGAATGCCGCAGCTCCTGCGCGTATTCGGCGACAAACAGGCGCAGCTCTTCCTCGTCCGGGAAATAGGCCTTCTTGCAATCGCATAACTTTTTGGCCAGGCGCTGCGCCAGTATCCCCAGCAGCGCGTCGGCAAAGTTGAACGGGTCCATGCCCATGTCGAGCAGCCGCGTGATCGACTCGGGCGCGGAGTTGGTGTGCAAGGTGGAAAAAACCAGATGGCCGGTTAGCGAAGCTTCCACGCCCATCGCGACGGTCTCCTTGTCGCGCGACTCCCCGACCATGATGATGTCAGGGTCGGCGCGCAGGAAGGCCCGCATGATCAGGGCGAAGTCGATGCCGGCCTTCTTGTTGATCTGCACCTGGCGCAATCCTTTCTGGGTAATTTCCACCGGGTCTTCTGCAGTCCAGATCTTGGTATCGGGCGAGTTCAGGTGCTTGAGGATCGAATGCAGCGTGGTGGTCTTGCCCGAGCCGGTCGGGCCACAGACGTAAAACAGGCCATAGGGCTTCTCGACGGTCTGGATCACGCGCGCAAGGTTGTGCGGTGTCAGCCCGAGCTTGTCGATCGCGATTGGCTCGCCCGCGGCCAGGATGCGCATCACCACGTCTTCGACCCCGCCGGCTGAAGGAATCGTCGCCACCCGCAGTTCGATATCCAGCGGCCCGTATTTCTTAAACTTGATCTTGCCGTCCTGTGGCTTTCGTCGCTCGGAAATGTCGAGGTCGCACATGATTTTCAGCCGGGTCACCATCGCCTGGCGGAAGCTGGCGGGCACCTCCACATAGGGCATCAAAGTGCCATCGATGCGAAAGCGGATACCGGTCTTGAGTTTGCCGGGCATCGGTTCGATATGGATGTCGGATGCTTTTTGGTGAAAGGCATCGATGATGACCTTGTTGACAAACTTGACGAGCTCATTGTCGGCGGCAGCCGACTCCAGAAAGTCATCTGCGGCTACTTCGGCGACCAGTCCGACGTCGAGGTCGGCCAGCAACTGATCGATAGAGCCAGCCTCCACGCCGGCACCGTAAAGTTGCGCCAGGGTTTCTTCAAATTCGGTCAGCGTCGTGACGCGGTAGTCAAAACGCCTGCTGCGCGGGAACACTTGCGGCACCAGCCGCGCACCGCGCACCGCCTCGGGATCCAGGCACATGATGACGAGGCCCTCGGGCGCGTCCGCCAGCGGTATCCAGCCCTGCGCGACGATGAACTCGCGTTTGAGTTGGCCATGCAGTAGCTCTGACCGAACGCGACCCTTCATGAACGGCTCGTAGGGGACGCCAAAAAAACGTGCCAGCGAAGCGCCGATCTGCGCCGGTGCCACCTTGAGTTGCGCGGTGAGCAAGTGCTCCACCGGTCGGCCGGTGGCTCGCGCATCGATCAGACACTGGTGCAATTCGGCCTCGGTGACAACGGCGTTCGCGACTAGGCCGTCGAACCGGGTCGAGCGGCGTAGCGGCGCCTCGACGGCCTTTTGCTTGCGCTCTCGCATCGCGCTGGCAAGCGTCTTGCACAGCTGCGCAACGCCCTCGACTTCAAGGTCGCCAAATGGCCGGTCGCTTCGGTTGTTGATGATCTGCAGCACGCCGTACAGCACATCGTCATCCAGGATCGGCGCCACCAGCATCTGGCGCGTGCGGTAACCCGAGCGCCGGTCCACCTCCTTCAGAAAGTTCAGCGCCGGGTGAATTCGCTTAAGCGCACCGTCGTCGTAAACGTCGGCCAGATTGAGCCGCTGGCGACTCAGCGCCGCATAGCCCGCCAGGCTTTGCGGCGATATCGGCAGCTTGAGATCTCGGCTGCTGTTGAGTCCGGTTTTGACTCTGGCGACGATGGCGGTCCGGTCCTGGTTGACCAGATAAAGGGTCAGCCGCTCGGCATTGAGCAGTTTGCAGATGTCGCCGCTGCCCTCGAGCAAGAACTGCTCCAGGTTGTCGGCCTCTTGGATACCCGCGCTGACAGCGTTCAGTTGCCTGTAGAACAGTGCCTCCAACCCGTCGATGCCGCTCTCGGGCGGGATTTGCTGGGTGTCCAGGAAGGCCGGCTCGGAGGAGGATTCAAGGCCCTCGGGCCTGCGTGCGACGCCGGTTGCTTGCATCAGCGGTCCTCGCTGGGTTGGACGAATTTCATGATAGTTCCGGCCAGCGCTATCAGGTCGCCGTCCTTCAATGCCCTCGCCTGTGTGCCAATTGGCGTGCCGTTGAGCGTGGCTTGCACGGAACCCGCGAGCTGGTGAATGGCAAAGCCTTGCCCCGACCGCGTCACCGCAGCCACCACGACGCCGGGCTTGCCCACGGTCGTCACCGCCTTGTCCAGCAACAATTCGCGCCCCACGGACCCGCCCGCCAAAACCCGGATCAACGGTTGCGCTGCGGCCCGCACGGGGGTTGGTGGCCCGGGCAGTTCGGGTTCATCGACGAATCGGATGGTGTAAGCGCCGATTTCGATGGTGTCGCCGTTGAACACCTGCTGCCTGCGCACCGGCTTGCCGTTGACGCAGGTGCCGTTGGTACTATTGAGATCTTCCACGAAAACCTGCCCGCCAATCCGCAGAAAAGCGGCGTGTTCGCCGCTGACGGTCCGCTGTGCCAGGACGACGTCGTTGTACGGGCGACGACCCAGACTGATGCGATCCCGGTCTAGAGCAAGCTCACGAACGACCGCGCCCTCGGTTGACACGATCAGGCGCAGCATCTTTTCCTCATAGGGCCGCAAGAGGCTTTTACGATCAGCACACGCACTGCCTTCCCGACAATCTGACGACAAAGCCGCGCGCCACCGCGCGGGTCAACAGATTTTTGATCGGAGCCGCAGCAGCGGCAGCGGCGTTAACTCAGGGCAAGTCGAGTTATCGCCTAAATGCGGCCTTGACCGCCATCGCCTAGAGCGGGGATGCCCCCGAGGCGAACGAAATCTTCGGCTCTAAACGCTCTCGGCCGGCACGGGCTGGCGTGTCTGCAGGTACTTGCCAAGCCCCACCACCAGCGCCGCGCCCCCTGCAGCACCGGCGTAATGCAGCCAATGGGCGCCGTCGAGCAGGTCCTTGAGCGCAACGTCACTGACAAGGGTTTCACCGCCGACCCAGCCGATCAGTCCCGCCCCGATCACCACGATCACCGGGAAACGGTCCATCAGCTTGATCATCAACGTGCTGCCGAAAACGACCAGCGGAATGCTGATCGCCAGCCCCAGCATCAGCAACACCGTGCTGCCCTTGGCCGCCGCAGCGACACCGATCACGTTGTCAAGGCTCATGATCAGATCGGCGATCAGGATGGTTCGAACAGCGGCCATCATCGAGCCGTACTCCTTGGCTTCGCCTTCGTCCCCGTCGTCGCCTTCGCTAAGCAGCTGCACCCCAATCCACAGCAGCAGCAACCCGCCGATGATCTGCAAATAGGGCATCGCAAGCAGCTGCGCAGCAACCACGGTGAGCGCGATGCGCAGCACCACCGCGGCGCCCGAGCCGAACAGGACCGCCTTGCGCTGCTGCTCGGGCGGCAGCGAGCGTGCCGCCAACGCGATCACAACCGCGTTGTCCCCCGAAAGAATGATGTTGATCCAGATTATCTTGACCAGGCCAATCCAGAAATCGGCGTCTTGCAGAAATTCCATTGAAAGGTCTCCCCTATTCTTGATGCGCAGCGAATCAGAATCTGCTAGCTCAACGAACCGCCCTGCCTCTCTATGCGGAGCGGCCAGTTTAACGAAGCCGTGGACGGCCTCCTACTGGCACTTCGGTTAGAGACTGGCTTTGAGCAGCTTGGCCATCTCGGACGGGTTGCGCGTGACCCTGAAGCCACATTCCTCCATCACCTCGAGCTTGGCCTGCGCTGTGTCGGCGCCGCCCGAAATCAGCGCGCCGGCGTGGCCCATGCGCTTGCCGGCGGGCGCCGTGACGCCGGCGATGAAACCGACCACCGGCTTCTTCATATGGGCCTTGCACCAGCGCGCCGCATCGGCCTCGTCGGGGCCGCCGATTTCGCCGATCATGATGACTGCATCGGTATCCGGGTCGTCGTTGAATAGCCGCATGATATCGATGTGCTTGAGTCCGTTGATGGGGTCACCACCGATGCCGACCGCGCTCGACTGCCCCAAGCCAATCTCGGTCAGCTGAGCAACCGCTTCGTAGGTCAGCGTTCCGGAGCGGGACACGACACCGATGCGGCCCTTGCGATGGATATGACCGGGCATGATGCCGATTTTGATTTCTTCCGGGGTAATCAAGCCCGGGCAGTTGGGGCCCAGCAGCAGCGTTTCCTTGCCGCCCGCAGCGACGCGCGCGCGCATCTTGTTGCGTACCTCGAGCATGTCACGCACCGGTATGCCTTCGGTGATGCAGATGACCAGGTCGAGTTCGGCCTCGACAGCCTCCCAGATCGCGGCGCCGGCACCCGGTGGTGGTACATAGATGACCGATACCGTAGCGCCGGTGTGGGCAGCCGCCTGCTTGACCGAGGCAAAGATCGGGATGCCAAGAACCGACTCGCCGGCCTTCTTGGGGTTGACGCCGGCAACAAAACAGTTTTTGCCGTTGGCGTATTCCTGGCACTTTTCGGTATGGAACTGGCCGGTCTTGCCGGTGATTCCCTGCGTGATGACCTTGGTGTCTTTGTTGATCAGTATGCTCACATGAACTCCTTCATCACAGGGATTGGGAGCCGGCGCGCGGCTCCACGGGTTTATCCGCCGTGGCTTATTGGTTGACCGGGCTGGACCTTGGCGTCAGGCGCCTAACGAAGGGCGGCGACGACCTTTTGCGCCGCCTCGGCCATGGTGTCGGCACTGATGATCGGCAGACCGGATTCGGCCAGCATCCTCTTGCCCAACTCCTCATTGGTGCCCTTCATGCGGACCACCAACGGGACCTTGAGGTTGGTCGCCTTGCAGGCGGTGATCACGCCGGTGGCGATGGTGTCGCATTTCATGATGCCGCCAAAGATGTTCACCAGGATCGCCTTGACCTTGGGGTTCTTCAGCATGATCTTGAAGGCTTCGGTCACCTTCTCGGGGGTCGCGCCACCGCCGACATCCAGAAAGTTCGCCGGCTCGGCGCCATAAAGCTTGATCGTGTCCATAGTCGCCATCGCCAGGCCAGCCCCGTTGACCAGGCAACCGATGTTGCCGTCCAGGCTGATGTAGGCGAGGTCGAAGTTGCTCGCCTCGACCTCCGCCGGGTCCTCCTCGTCGAGGTCCCGGTACGCGACTATCTCGCTTTGGCGAAACAGCGCATTCGCGTCGAAGTTGAACTTGGCGTCCAGCGCCTTGATGGCGCCGTTGCCTTCCAGGATCAGCGGGTTGATCTCGACCAGCGAGGCGTCGGTTTCCATGTAGCAGCGGTAGAGCTTTTGCAGCACGTCGACGCACTGCGCCGCCGACGCTGGCGGAACTCCGATGCCGTTGGCGAGCTCCAGCGCCTGCGCGTTTGTCAGCCCGAGCGCCGGGTCTACGAACACCTTGATGATCTTTTCCGGGCTGTCATGCGCGACCTGCTCAATGTCCATGCCGCCCTCGGAAGACGCCATCAGTGCGACGCGCTGGGACGCCCTGTCGGTCACCGCCGAGACGTAATACTCCTTGCGGATGTCAGCGCCGTCTTCGATCAGCAGCCGGCGCACTTTCTGGCCCATCGCGCCGGTCTGGTGGGTGACCAGCTGCATTCCGAGAATTTCGGACGCCACCGCCTTCACTTCGTCGATCGAGCGCGCGAGCTTGACGCCACCGCCCTTTCCGCGCCCGCCCGCGTGAATCTGCGCCTTGACCACCCATACCGGGCCACCGAGCTTTTGCGCAGCCTCGACCGCCTCCTGCAGCGTGAATGCGGCGATGCCGCGCGGCACTGGAATGCCGTACTTGCGCAGGATTTCCTTGCCTTGGTACTCATGAATTTTCATGGGGTCTCTCTCGAGATTGGAAACGGCCCGACAAACTGACGGATTCGGTTGACGACAGTCGGCTGCGGCACCACAGCTCGCAAATGTATCATGCTGCATTGCGTCAATCCGACGCACAGCTTGCACGGCCTCGTGCGTTTGACCACCAGAAATCCAGCGCCATGGCCAAAGTATTCATCGACGGTGAAGCCGGCACCACCGGCTTGCAGATCCGCCAACGCCTTGAGTCCATGGCGGGTGTGGAGTTGATCCGGATTGCCGAGGACTTGCGCAAGGATCCGGTCGCCAAATGCGCGCTGATGGCACAAGTTGACCTTGTGATCCTGTGCCTGCACGACGCAGCAGCTATCGAGTCGGTCGCCATGATCGACGCTGCGGCGCTCTCCAGCGGCAAGCACGGGCCCCGGATCATCGACGCGTCGACCGCGCACCGCACCGCACCGGGCTGGGTGTTCGGTTTCGCCGAGTTGGTGGCGGGCCAGCGCGACGCCATAGAGCAGGCGCGCCGGGTGAGCAACCCGGGCTGCTATGCGACCGGGGCGATTGCGCTGCTGCGTCCGCTGATAGACGCCGGCCTGCTACCGCACGACCATCCGGTGATCCTGACGGCGGTCAGCGGCTACTCGGGCGGCGGGCGGGCCATGATAGAAGCCTACGAGGCGGGAGGCGCGCCGGCCCTCGAGTTGTACGCGCTGGACCTTCGGCACAAGCACATTCCCGAAGTCATGCGCCATAGCGGCCTTAGCCGGCGTCCTTTATTTGTTCCCGCAGTCGCCAACGTTCGCCAGGGCATGCTGGTGCAGCTTCCGCTGCACCTGGACTTTTTGCCCGGCCACCCACGCGCCAACGACCTGCAGGCGGCTCTGGAGCGACACTACGCAGGCAGCGAGTGGGTCAGCGTCGCGCCGCCCAGCCACAACGGCAAGCTCGACGCGCTCGCTTTGCATGACTCCGACGGGATGGAGCTGCGCGTTTTTTCCAACCCGGGCGGCGACGCCGACGGATTCAACCATGCGGTGCTGGTGGCCCGGCTCGACAACCTCGGCAAGGGCGCGAGCGGCGCGGCCATACAAAACCTGCGACTGATGCTGGGTCTGTAACTGTGCACGCCAGCCGGTGGTCGGATCAGTCCTGGACAGGATCCTGATCATCGACCGTCGCCGCGACCACCCGGCGGATGGCGTCGGAACTGAAGCCGCGTGAAGCCAAAAAGCGCATCTGGCGACCACACTCGGAGGCGCTGATGGCGGCGGCGGCGCCAAATTTCTTGCGCCAAACCGCGTGCGCACGCTCGACTTCGCTGACCTGCAGGGTGGCGACTGCATTGGCTACCGCATCCGGGTCAAGCCCCTTGCGCTGGAGTTCCTGCCGGATGCGGGCTGCTCCCAGCTTGTCGGAGCGGCGGTGCAGCACCGATTCGATCACCCTCTTTTCGTCGATGAACCCCTTGGCCTGCAGCTCGTCCAGCGCGCCGGCCAGCAGGCCTGGTTCAGGGGCGTGGGCTTTGAGCTTGCGCTCAAGTTCTGCGCGCGAGTGCTCGCGCCCGCTGAGCAGTCGCAGCGCGCGCCCCTTCAAAGACGGCGGGGGTTGGGGCATAGGCGCCAGGGGTAGCTCGAACGAAGCCGCGTGGCCTCAGGCCGCTTCGGTCTTTTTGCCCGGCTTGCCCGGCTTCGCTTCAGCCTCCAGCGCCTCCGGCAGCAGCGGAATTCCAAGCGACTCCCGCACCTTGTTTTCTATCTCGTGCGACAACTCCGGGTTCTCGCGCAGGAACTCGCGCGCGTTGTCGCGGCCCTGACCGATCTTTTCGCCGTTGTAGGCGTACCAGGCGCCAGACTTGTCGAGAATGTGCGCGTTGACGCCCATGTCGATGATTTCACCGTGGCGACTGATGCCTTCGCCAAACAGGATGTCAAATTCCGCCGTCTTAAAGGGCGGCGCCACCTTGTTCTTGACGACCTTCACCTTGGTCTCGTTGCCGATCGCCTCGTCGCCCTTCTTGATCGTCCCGGTACGCCGGATGTCGAGACGAACCGACGCGTAAAACTTCAGGGCATTGCCGCCGGTCGTGGTCTCGGGGCTGCCGAACATCACGCCAATCTTCATCCGGATCTGATTGATGAAGATGACCATGCAGTTGGTCTTCTTGATGTGCGCGGTCAGTTTGCGCAGCGCCTGGCTCATCAGCCGCGCCTGCAATCCGGGTAAGGAGTCGCCCATTTCGCCCTCGAGTTCGGCCTTCGGCGTCAGCGCCGCCACCGAGTCGATGACGATCAGATCGACCGCGCCTGAACGCACCAGCGAGTCGACAATCTCGAGCGCCTGCTCGCCGGTATCGGGCTGGCTGATCAGCAGGTCCTGCAGGTTGACGCCGAGCTTTTGCGCGTACTGGATGTCAAGCGCGTGCTCCGCATCGACGAAAGCGCACTGTCCGCCGATCTTTTGCATCTCGGCGATCGCCTGCAATGTCAGCGTGGTCTTGCCCGACGACTCCGGGCCGTAGATTTCGATCACGCGTCCCCGGGGGAGGCCTCCAACGCCCAGGGCAATATCGAGTCCCAGGGAACCGGTGGAGACGACCTGAATGTCCTCGATCACCTCGCCCTCGCCCAGCCGCATGATCGTTCCCTTGCCAAACTGTTTCTCGATTTGGGCTAGGGCCACCTGCAGTGCCTTGGCCTTTTCGGCGCTGGCACCGTTAACCGGTTTGAAGCTGTTGTCCATGATATTCTCCTTTAAAATCAACGATGTAATCGGAACTGGCATCTGCTAATAAACACAGGCTGGATGCTTAAACAGTATTTTAGATCTCCAGGTTGGTTTCTGTAAACACAAATTTTAGTCAATTTGGTTTACTATTTGCACCATGCACAGAAGCCCAAATAAAGAGCGCTGGCGTGAAACCCATCTCGGGCGGCTGCTGGCGAAGGGGCTCGAGCGCTTCGACGCCCGGGTGCTCGCGCTGATGGCGCGCAACGAGGAACTCGGGCTGGCGCTGGCCAACCTAGCGGCGCGTGGCAGCCTCGACGCCTCGCATGTCCAGATCACCCGCCATCTGCCGGTTGGCGGCTGCAGCCTCAGCGCACTGGCGGCACGCGCCGGCATCAGCAAGCAGGCGATGGGAAAGCTGGTAGACCAGTCCAGCGCCTGGGATCTGGTGAGCCGGCTTCCCGACCGCCGCGACCGCCGGTCGGTGCAAGTCGTGTTCACCGCCAGCGGTGTCCTATGGCTGAACGCCTACCGCCAGGCGGTGCAACAGGCAGAGTACGAATTCAGCCAGTCCGTCGGCGCCGATGTGGCGGCCGTGGTTCACCTGGGGCTGGAAGCCTATCTCGGCTGAAACCGTCCGACCGCGGGAGCCGTATGTAACGCCGCCTAGAATGAAAGCCAAGGCCAAGGCTCAGGGAACGGAGAAGCCCCCACCAGGAGAACGCCATGCGCATTTTGATTGCCGAGGACGACCGGGTTTTGGCCGATGGGCTGCTGCGTGCGCTGCGCGGCACCGGGGCCGCGGTAGACCATGTCACCAGCGGCAGCGAGGCCGACGCCGCGCTGATGACCAACAAGGAGTTCGACCTGCTGATCCTGGATCTTGGACTGCCCAAGCTCCACGGCCTGGAGGTGCTGCGCAAGCTTCGCACGCGCGGGTCGACCCTGCCGGTGCTGATACTGACCGCGGCCGATAGCGTCGACGAGCGCGTCAAGGGCCTGGACCTGGGCGCCGACGATTACATGGCCAAGCCCTTCAGCCTGCAGGAGCTCGAGGCACGGGTTCGCGCGCTGGTGCGCAGGCGCATGGGCGCGGCCAACGACGCGATCAAGCACGGACCGCTGACATACGACCAGTCGGGACGGGTTGCCACCATTGACGGCGTGATGGTCGACCTATCGGCGCGTGAGCTCGGGTTGCTCGAAGTGCTGCTGCAGCGTGCAGGCCGGATGGTCAGCAAGGACCAGTTGGTCGAACGCCTTTGCGAGTGGGGCGAGGAAGTCAGCAACAACGCGATTGAGGTCTACGTCCATCGTCTGCGCAAGAAGATTGAAAAGGGTCCGATCCGCATCGCGACGGTGCGCGGCCTGGGCTACTGCCTGGAAAAGATACCCGGCTGACATGGCGTCCGGCGGGCATACCGGGTCGGGTCTGCGATGAAACTTTTCCCGCGTGAGCAGCGCTCGCTGTTCGGCGAAATATTGGACTGGATGCTTACGCCGCTGCTGCTGCTATGGCCCATCAGCCTGGTGCTGACCTGGCTGGTCGCGCAGGATGTCGCTGGGAAACCATTCGATCGGGCGTTGCAGTTCAATGTCAACGAACTGGCGCATCTGGTGGGCGTCAAGAACGGCGAAGTCCAGTTCAACCTGCCGCTGCCCGCCCGCGAACTGCTGCGGGCCGACGAGTCTGACACGGTGTTTTACTTGGTGCTGGGCGCGCGCGGCGAATACCTCAGTGGCGAGCGCGGGCTGCCGCTGCCACCCGACGACGAAGCCCCCTTCTTTGGCGAAGTCCGCATCCGTGACGGCGAGCACAACGGCGACAAGGTGAAGATTGCTTACGCCTGGGTCAATCTGAGTCTGCCGCAGTCCCGGCCAGCGCTGATCCAGGTCGCCGAGACGCTCGACAAGCGCTCGGTGCTGGCGACCGAGATCGTCAAGGGCGTCATGCTGCCGCAGTTCGTGATCCTGCCGCTGGCCGTGCTGCTGGTATGGCTGGGGCTGGCCTACGCGATCAAGCCCCTGAATCAACTGGAAGAGCGCATCCGGGCGCGCAAGCCCGAAGACCTGAGCCCACTCGACGAGCGATCCATACCGCTCGAGGTCGCGCCGCTGGTCGCGTCGGTGAACGATCTGTTACAGCGTCTGGAGAATTCGATCCGGCACCAGAAGCGCTTCCTCGCCGACGCCGCGCACCAACTCAAGACGCCGCTGGCCGGGCTGCGCATGCAGGCCGACCTGGCACAGCGTGAAGGCGCGAGCGCCGACGAGCTCAAGCACTCGCTGCGGCAGATCGGCAGCGCGAGCATGCGCGCAACCCACACGGTGAATCAGCTGCTCGCGCTGGCGCGTGCCGAGGGCAGCGGGTCGGCCATGACGCGCGAAGTCTGCGACCTCGCCCAGCTTACCGTCGACGTCGTCCAGGATTGCCTACCGCGTGCACTCGACAAGGCCATCGACCTGGGCTTCGAAGGTGCGCAACCCGGCAGCGCCGGGCTACGCATGGAGGGCAACCCCACGCTGCTTAGGGAGATGATCCGCAACCTGCTCGATAACGCGATCAACTACACGCCTTCCAGCGCACTGCAGCCGGGCGTCGTCACCGCCAGGGTGCTGGTCGACCCCTTCGGGAAAGTCCTGATGCTGCAAGTTGAGGACTCGGGCCCCGGCATCGCGGTGTCCGAGCGCGAGTTGGTCTTCAAACCCTTCTACCGGACGCTGGGCAGCGGGGTGGAGGGTTCCGGGCTTGGACTGCCCATCGTCCTTGAAATCGCGCTGCTGCACCACGCAACGGTCAGCTTGGAAGAGGCCCATGCCGGCCACCAGCCGCCGGGCGCACGTTTCACCATTCGCTTCGATACCGGCTAGCGCAGGGCGATGGGTCCACCCCGTGCCTCAGTCGGACGCCTTGACGGCCGGGTCCGACGGCGCTTGCGGCTGCGCCGCCTGCTCCGGTCGAATGAGCCTTATGCGTTCGGGATGCATCTGCTGGCGCATGCGCTTGGGCTCGGACTGCTGCTCTGGGCCGATGCCGTAGGGCCGAAGCAGCTCGTTTGACCAGGCGAAATAGACCGCATTGGCCAACACCAGGAGCAAAACCAAGGGTCGAAGCATGGGGTGCGACCGGCCTCAATCGCCCGTCGCCTGCGAGGGTGACGGACGCACGCTGATTTCGGCACTGGTGACGGACTGCATGGCGCCCTCAGTATGCACCTGCAGGGCGCCGTTGCCATCAACGCCGGCTGCCGTGCCGCTGCGGCCGTCGCTCAGCGTGATCGCCCGGCCGGCAAGCGCATCGCGCAGGCCGAACGCAGTCTGAAAGGGTGCAAAGCCCTGCGCTGCGAACAGCATCAGGTCGCGCACCAGCGCGGGGGCGATGCGCGCCAGTGCGCCCGCGGCGTCGATTTCAGGCAGCAGCTCCTGCAGCCAAGCGGGCGGCGTGGCCAGTCCTTCGGCGTCATGCGGCGCGACATTGACGCCGACGCCAACCACCAGATAGCGGCTATCGCCAATGCTAGCGGTCTCAATCAGGATCCCGGCCAGCTTGCGCTCGTCGAACCAGATGTCGTTGGGCCATTTCAAACGCAGCCGATCATGCAGGCTGCGTGCGATGCTCACCCCCACCGCCAGCGACAGGCCGGACCAGTACCGCGGCGCCATCGCCAAGCCGATGGAAAAGGTCAACGCGCCGTTCGCAGTCGCTGCGCTGCGCCATTGCCGTCCGAGTCGACCGCGTCCTGCGCTTTGGTGTTCGGCCACCAGCAACACCGACGCACGCTGGCCGGAACGGGCGCGGCGCATCAGTTCGGAGTTGGTCGAGTCGATGTGCGCCACCACCTCGACCGAAAGGCCCGGCAGCCATGGGGCAGCGGCCTGCTCGATCGCCCGCACAGGCCAACCCGCGGCGCACACGCCTCAGCGGCCGCGCCGCTTGGGTGCGAGCAAGGTGCCGCGGCAGCCGTGGGCGCCGCACCAGCAGGGATACTCGGCCTTTAGTTTTGGCGTGTAGCGCTCGTCGATGATGAGTCCGTAGTCGTAAAAAAGCTCTTCCCCCGCGGCGATGTTGCGCAGCGCCTTGATGAAAACCCGTCCGCCCTGCTCATCGGCCTCGCAGTTGGGCGCACACGAATGGTTGATCCAGCGCGACGAGTTGCCCCCGTACAGGGCGTCGATGACATGCTTTTCGTCAATGTGGAAATAGAAGGTATGGTTCGGGTCCTGGGGGTCATGCGGGTGTCGCCGTTGCGCCTCCTTCCAAGTGATGACGGCGCCCACATATTCGATGATGGTTTCGCCCTCGGCCAGATCGCGCAATGCGAATACACCCTTGCCGTGCACTCCGGAGCGGCGGATCTGGATGCGGCGCGGGTCGGCTGCGGAAACTGGTTTTGACACGGCGGAAAAATTTGGTAAGGTGAACTCGTATGGGCGCGTGTGCGCCCGTGGGTGCGCGCATGGGCGCGCGCGAGACACCGGGATTGTAGTCAGATGAAAACCCTCGTCATTGCAGAGAAACCTTCGGTTGCCCAGGACATCGTGCGCGCGCTGACGCCGCTGGCCGGGAAATTCGAAAAACTAGAAGACCACTTCGAAAACGAAAAATATGTCGTCACCAGCGCGGTCGGCCATTTGGTTGAAATCCAAGCGCCGGAGGAGTTTGACGTCAAGCGCGGCAAGTGGAGCTTCGCGAATCTGCCGGTGATTCCGCCGCATTTCGACCTCAAACCGATGGACAAGACCAAGACGCGGCTCAACGCCATCGTCCGGCTCGCCAAGCGCAAGGACGTCGGCGCATTCATCAACGCTTGCGACGCCGGGCGCGAGGGCGAACTGATATTCAGGCTGATCCAACAGTACAGCAAGGCCAAGCACCCGGTGCAAAGGCTCTGGCTGCAGTCGATGACGCCACAGGCTATCCGCGATGGCTTTGGCGCACTGCGCAGCGACAAGCAGATGCTGCCGCTGGCCGACGCGGCGCGCTGCCGCTCCGAGGCCGACTGGCTGGTCGGCATCAACGGAACGCGCGCCATGACCGCGTTCAACTCGCGCGACGGCGGCTTCTTCCTCACCACCGTGGGTCGGGTGCAGACACCGACGCTGTCGGTGGTGGTCGAGCGCGAGGAACAAATACGCAAATTCATCAGCCGCGACTACTGGGAAGTGCATGCGGGCTTCGCCGCCGAAGCCGGCCAATACGCTGGTAAGTGGTTCGACCCCAAGTGGAAGAAGGCCGCCGCCAACGAGGCCGCAGGCAACCCGGAGCCCGACGCTGAACTCAGGGCTGACCGGGTCTGGTCGGCGCGCGAAGCACAGGCAATTGCCGACGCGGTGCGCGGCAAGAAGGCCAGCGTCAGCGAGGAGAGCAAACCCACCACGCAGGCCAGCCCCCTGCTGTTTGACCTGACCTCGCTGCAGCGCGAAGCCAACGGCAAGTTTGGCTACAGCGCCAAGACCACGCTATCGATCGCGCAAAGTCTGTACGAGCGTCACAAGGCGCTGACCTACCCCCGCACCGACTCGCGCGCGCTGCCAGAGGACTATCTGCCGGTGGTGCGCGAAACCTTTGAGATGCTGGCAGCCAGTCCCATGAAGCACCTGGCGCCGCACGCCGCCACCGCGCTCAAGGGCGGCTACATCAAGCCGAGCAAGCGCATCTTCGACAACGCCAAGGTCAGCGACCACTTCGCGATCATCCCGACGCTGCAAAGCGCACAGGGCCTCAGCGAGGCCGAACAAAAAGTCTACGATCTGGTCGTGCGCCGCTTCATGGCGGTATTTTTCCCCAGCGCCGAGTACCAGGTCACCACGCGCATCTCGCTGGTCGAGCAGCACAGTTTCAAGACCGAGGGCAAGGTACTGGTGCGCCCGGGCTGGCTGGCGATCTACGGCAAGGAGGCGCAGGAGGAAAGCCTAGCGGGCGAGGACCGGAACCCGGCCAACCTAATCGCGGTGAAACCCGGCGAAATGGTGGGTGTCGATTCGGTTGCGCCCAAGGCGCTGCACACGCGCCCGCCGGCGCGCTACTCCGAGGCCACGCTGCTCGGCGCGATGGAGGGTGCGGGAAAGACGGTCGAAGACGAGGAGCTGCGCGAGGCCATGCAGGAAAAAGGACTGGGCACTCCCGCCACGCGGTCGAGCATCATCGAAGGGCTGATCGCCGAGAAATACATGCTGCGCGAAGGCCGCGAGCTGATACCCACCGCCAAGGCCTTTCAGCTCATGACGCTGCTGCGCGGTCTGGGCGTCGAAGAATTGTCCAAGGCCGAGCTGACGGGCGAGTGGGAATTCAAGCTCGCGCAGATGGAGCACGGCAAGCTGAGCCGCGAATCCTTCATGGCGGACATCGCCGCCATGACCGAGCGCATGGTGCGCAAGGCCAAGGAATATGACCGCGACACGATCCCGGGCGACTATGCAACCCTGCATGCGCCTTGCCCGAACTGCGCCGGCGTGGTGAAGGAAAACTACCGCCGCTACACCTGCACCGGCAGGTCGGGCGCAGAAGAGGGCTGCGGCTTCTCCTTTGGCAAGACGCCGGCGGGGCGCACTTTCGAGGTGGCCGAAGTCGAGCAGTTTCTGCGCGAGCGCAAGATCGGACCGCTGGAAGGCTTCCGCTCCAAGGCCGGCTGGCCCTTCACCGCCGAAATGGTCATCAAGTTCGACGAGGACAGCAAGAACTACAAGCTCGAATTCGATTTCGGTGACGACAAGAAGGGGGAGGAAAGCGGCGAGCTGATCGCCTTCTCTGCGCAGGAGTGG